>WLWD01003006.1_pt1 | contig 56463 bp, 43 predicted proteins | sample 6712731 | NCBI WGS metagenome assembly WLWD01 (sample SAMN12718690, study PRJNA576275) | sponge metagenome | isolation source: marine sponge | host: Mycale hentscheli | place: New Zealand: South Island, Marlborough, Capsize Point | collected 2014-11-01 | reverse complement strand
AGAATAGAGACAGTATGGTTAGTTATATGTACCTTGATACTTCATAGGCACACAGAGAAGTAATGTTAGGTATGAAGACACATAGTATTTTCACAAGATATGTTTTGCATACACCATTCCAAATTAAGCTCATTTTTTTACAGATAAAACTTAGCGTGAACCAGTGTCCCATGCTCAACTTAGATAAAGAAGATGGCATGTAGCAACTAAACAGGCACATTTAAACACACGTGCGCTGCTACAATCACACACACACACACACGCACACAAACAAACACACATAATCACTCCAACAAACACACACACACACATATCCAGTACACACGTTCTTCCTCTGCTTCTCTGATAAAACTATCATTTCTTAATTCCTCTCACCTTTGTCTTACTAAATACGAATTCATTAAGCGCCAGGATCCATTCGTCCATTTCTTCCTTGGTGGTAGCTGCGAGATGATGGACACGGAAACTGCTCATCACGATGTTCATGACATACTTGTACCCTTTGATTTTGTCATCACTGGCAACTACAGCTATGCATGAGCGAAGGTCAACCATACCTATCAACACACACACACACACACACACATACACACACACACATAATGGGGGTGGAGTAAATCTACCTTCTTATGCTATGGCAATCCAAAAATAGGCAGGTTGTTTGATTACTATTTTTATTAAGGGGTTTTACTTTTACAATGGCCTTGAAAAAGAAAGTCTAACAAAAAAATGATATACTGCGTGAATAATGTCTTTCTAGCTAAAATGGTACACTGCGTAAATAATGTCCTTCTAGCTAGAAATTAAAAAAAATTGAATACAGGTTTAGCTATTTTAGAGGGAGAGGGAATCTGCAATATCATACAGTCACAATTGATTCAACTTGATGTCTTGTAATGCCACTGTAGAAAAGCTGATATACAATCTTATTTGCCAACACTTCTTGTAAACTCAACTATTTCCTTGTCTCAGTGGGTGCTTTGCTGCTTTTGTTATGTTCTTGTTATTCCATGGGCATGACAATCTGGCTCCCATGTTTGCATAAAGTGTCTTTCTGTGTGTGCTGTATCAGATCATTATTAGCTCAACAACATCAAGACATATCTAAGGTAGCTAGCTATCTATATTTCCTATAATTCGTTCACTGTTATTTAGAATAAACTGTAATTTGAAGGCTCTAAATCAAGCCAGGCAGCCATTTGCATACTTATCTACTTTAAAAACCTGTTTGTAAGAACTGAATATCTTCTGTTTGTACTAAAAGCTATCCAACTTTCTCACTTCTTACTCTAGCCAAAATACACACAGCAAATTGAGACAAGCTAGCTGTTGGCTATCTTATTCCACTGAAATGCAGGGAACTTACCCTTTCTCTTTGGCAATTCTCTTAAGTTCTTTATCTTCAATGGAGCTACACTGTAGTATTCCAGCCTTATCTGCCTCTCAGGCGTGCCAGTGAGTTGGCCTGGCTCCACCGAGTCCACAAGCATAAACCATCTTTTCCTCCACCTTCCTATTCTGTTCGAAGGGCTCTTCACCAAGTATCCAGTTTTCTTGACGTAGTGGTACGACCCCGTCTTGCTCTGATAATGAAACTTGCCTTCTTCGGGTATTGACGAAGTCATTAAGTCTCCGCTGTAGCCCTAACCCTTTTAGCGCTGATACTTCGGAGAATATGAGCTAGTATAAAGAAGACTGCCAGCATTAACTCGCCTTAGTGCATTCGCCTATTATATATATGGCTATATCCCGTAGTAAAATTGGTCCACTTTCTTCATATAGTCATAATAGTTACTCATAGAACAATAATAACTCGCACCGACTTTGGTATAATATGTATACGCGTCTTAGTGAGCGGTTCTGTATACGCATTATATACAATGGAGACGAGATATAAATATCTTGCCAAACAGTTCTAAGAGCTCAGGAAATTCCAATCAATCAGTGCTCAACTGAGCAGGACGTCCAGAAAGTTACATCACTTAAAGCCAAATAAACGTATTAGTTCAACTCAGTTCCAGCTCATTCATCTCCTTCACACTTTGCAGCTAGCTAAGTTGATAAGAGATATTGCACAATTATTACACACCAGCAAGCATTAATAATATTAACAATAATAATGATGATGATATAATGATGATGATGATGATGAATATTGTAATAATAATAATAATAATTGTTGTTGTTACTTAAGCTGCTTGTGATACTGTGATTTATTTTCTGTTTTTTCCCTTGTAGCTAGCTAATTGCTTTCATCACTTCTTCAATGAACACTAATCAATTAGCTTTAAGCAGTCACATATCTACTACTGTTTTGTAACCACCAACTTTCACAAACAACAGGAAAAATGAAAGGAATATCTTCTATGATATTTCAGCTTCATTCTTCGTTTAAAACTGAAACGATATGTAAGCCTTTCACAGCCACAGAAACACACAACATGTGCAACATATGGCTATTCTAAATGTGGCAAGTAGCAATTAATTTTTTTTAAATTTTTTAATTTTTTTAATTTTACATCCCTAATGAGCTACTTTGTTTATATAATTTACAAACTCACTCTGTTCCACTAGCTACCTACTTCCTATTTTCAATTGAGCCTGGTAGTCTACAGAATTTACAGCTAATGTTATTGTAATTTTTTTTTCCCTTTTTTGGGGGGGGAGGGGAGGGGGGGGGTGGGTATAATAAGTATGCAATCTATCATTCAGTCATGTTTTACAACACTCATAATTACACAAGTTTTGCTAATAGCTATCTGCTGATTTATGAAAAGGGCCACTTCATAGTTTATCTACTTTTCAACCCACTTCCTGTGTCATAAAAGATTGTGAGTATTGGCTTCTCTTTGATCTCACACCTCTCATATCACAGTGAGTAAAGACTAGTACTACTTCCGCACAAGAAACCTTAAAAACTACTTCGCTGTGAACTTTATGACCAGTTGGTCACCCTCAAGTTCCCGTCAAACACTCACTGTTAGGAAGGATGTTTCCTTTGCTTTGTTTTTAGTATTTCCTTATTGATTTCACGATCAGTGGTAGCTTCTCTTACTCTGAATTATGCAATGGCCTATGATTATGACTTGACTTCGGGGTTAAGCCAGCCACAACTCACAAACAAATATAGGGGTAGCTCAGGCTCTGCCGCTGCGTAAAAGGAACTGTGTGAGATAGCCTAGTTATAATATACCAAACATCTTCCTATTGCAGCCATAAAAGCTGAAACCAAGCTATTGGGTTACATAGCAACTGGGGAATGAAAAATAGCTAGTTAGGAGAAGATCTATAAGTGCAAACATTGTAAAGATAAACAACGAGTGGACATAAGCTTATATAGCCTGAGGCACACCTTATTTAGAATAGCCAGAGGGAATGAGAACTTGACACTCACTGCTTCTACACTGTACTACTCACAGCTTATTATTATTATTATTACTATTATTATTATTATTATTATATTTACTACTTATTTTAACAGTTTATCACTCTTATTTTTATTACTATTAAGAATCACCTATTGTATGGTAAGCTGCAATAATGACAATAATGATATAAATTGTTTACGCTTCAAAGTCTCTAGCTGTGTACATGTAAGTTGCCTCTAAAGAAGTGGTTTATTTGAGAATAATTATAATGACTCTAATATTATAGGGTTGTTTTAAACCATACCTAAAGTAAAATATATTTTAGTAAGTGCTTATCTTACTTTTAGTAACTTACTAAAACTAAATTTGCTTTAATTCTTACGACTAACTAAAACTTAGCCTTTTAGTTCGTTAACTAGCAACTAAATCAAAATTTCCAGCCATTTTAGTACTAAAAATCATTTCCTTATAAAAACTAAAATGGCATTGAAGTATGGTGTGGACAAAGGTCTGGTTAAAACGGCATGAAGTAGCTTTGAATGAAATTGTTTTCAATTCTAAAATATTTTAGTAAAAATAACACGAATAGCTAGCTATAATTTGAATGAAATAATTTTAGTAAAAGCTATAGCTAAAATAACTATAACTAACTCGGAAAAGACTTTTAGTAAAATAATATAACTATAGCTAACAACACCTTGGGTTTAAAAAACTATTGGACTTTTTTTTTGTAAAAACTATAACTCTAAATTGGAGAAAGTATGATAAATTAACTATAACTAAACTTCTTTACTATTACATTAGAACTTAATGCACTATCATCAGTCTAAAATTTTGTGTCCTGCCCACTCCCTGACTAGCTAAGAGTCACATTTAGAGTGGCTAGATGAGAGCTATATACTCAGAGGATAGCTTAAGCATGGCTAAATGATATCTTTTAGAATATCTCTTGATTGATCCCAAACTAGGTCTTTCTCAAATCTACCGCCATCTAAAACTCTGCAGAGACACTGAACTATCACACCTGCTATCAGAGTACATCACCGCCATGACTACCAATAAGTTGCATTACTAAAACAACTTTCTCATTTATCTTCTGCTCCTACATGAACAATGATCTGTCGAAGTATGACTGTAAGGAATCACAGCTTCCTTAAAAAACATAAAGACAAGAGTTGGATTAATTGGCTGCCTGTTGGTTGCCATAGCTCTGAAATAGAGAGATGTATATTTAGCACGCAGTGCCAAGCTCGTGGCTATTTCTTCCTGAGCTAGACACAGTTCACAAAATAAATTCGTTTAAAAATGAGATCTAGGTATGTACTTGATAGGTCTGATACAGAATCCATGATAAATGCATGACAATACAAGCTTTAATGACACAAAATGTTATATTATTCTTCATCAAGGTTGGAAGGTTTTTCAAAAGTTAGTAAATCTCCCCACTTGCTCTTCCTCACCCCTCTGTATATGTTTCCTCTGCACAAACAAAAAAGGACCATTGTTTTATAGTTTACCAACATGGAAACATGGATGACTTGGTTTACCAACATGGAAACATGGATGACTTGGTTTACCTGTGCTTGGTCTTTGTAAAGGTACATGCTTCAGCATTACCTAGAGAGAGAAAGAGTGAAAGAAAATCATTTTTAAAGAGTCAAAGTTGACCTTATTTATAGGAGCTGTATACACAAGAATCTAGCTCAAAGGCAATGTTAGCAAAGTTCAAATAGAACTTAGAGGTGTGGTTACTAAAAGATTGAGTTCATACACAATTATGCTATTATAACTCTAAATTAATACACATCAAACACTAAATTTTACATCAGCTTGGCTCCTGACTAACCTACTCACTTCCACCATTTTAACTTAGAAACTTCAAAATGTAAAAGTTTAGAATGTGCCACAGATTAATGCTGGACTTGTGGAGAAAATTTTGAGTTTAATTCCCAGTGTTTCCCCCAGAAAAAGCAAGTAGAGCAGTGTTTGACCACACCCCCTGGCCACACCCATTTAAACAATAGAATAATACATCATATAGCCATGGTTATGGCTTTAGATGGCAATATTAGGCCAGCTGGAAACATTCTAGGGGATAAACTGTAGTTTTCAAAACTATAGGTGTAGGGGCCAGCAGAGTAGCGGTGCTCCACTGCTGTAGGCTCTGGGAGAACCACTGTATTCCAGAAAGTTTCACTGAACAGCCAGCTAAATCCGGCTCAATTTCTATTGTTCAAAGGATGAAATATTTATTTGTATTCATCTCTCTGCTTCATTTCAAAAGTACAGAATCATGCAAGGTTTAATTAAAGCACACATATCTACACAATACCACAATAGAAAGGAAAATGATGATGATGATAGTTGTACTAGTGGTAATAATCATAATCTATATGATATGCTTGTCTGTCAGTAACAATGACAGTATGTGTATTCATGGATAATACATGAGCCAAGGAGGGGTGGTAAAGCATCGTCGTAAAGGATCGGTAAAGCATCATCATAAAGGGTCGGTAAAGCATCGTCATAAAGGGTCGGTAAAGCGTCGTCATAAAGGGTCGGTAAAGCATCGTCATAAAGGGTCTGTAAAGCATCGTCATAAAGGGTCGGTAAAGCATCATCATAAAGGGTCGGTAAAGCATCGTCATAAAGGGTCTGTAAAGCATCGTCATAAAGGGTCGGTAAAGCATCATCATAAAGGGTCGGTAAAGCATCATCATAAAGGGTCGGTTAAGCATCATCATAAAGGGTCGGTAAAGCATCATCATAAAGGGTCGGTTAAGCATCGTCCTAAAGGGTCGTTTTAATTTACCTGAACTTAGTGTTCTAACTCTTGTTAGCTAGGGGTTCTTTTAGGAATTAATCTAAGGGGGGCGAGATTGAGCTTGCGCTATTTTGAGGGGGTCACAACTTTCATACGTAATTAAGATGGAAAAGGCGATGGGTTTCAATTACCAAGAGAATAATGTGAGCAGCAATAAACGTATGATATAAGTTTGCGATCACCTTCACTGTTCACTTTTTAACTTCACTCTTTCCTTATGAAATTTTAAGAATATTTCAAGGGGGTGGGGGGCAAACAAACTACAAGGGGGGGCAAGCACCCCCTGGCCCCCTTAAGTGAAGCCCTGATAGCGGTAGTTTATATCGTGACAGTGGGACTTCAAGTTGCTTAGGTTCTTCAGAGAGGAACACTATCAATTTAGTGTCCCCGCCTTGAGGACAGGGACACTTAGTGTCCCTCCAATTGTGTCGCTAGGAGCAGTTGCTACATTCTAAATTAGTTAGGCGCTACGCAGCCGTCATGAACTACCAAGGTCCCTCAGGTCCTAACTAGCGCCCTCACTGAGCTTGGGACACTACAGATTGGAACCTTCAGGACCCAAAAATTGGAAGTTCCCTTAAGGCGGCACCTATAGCTATTATTTAGAACATAGCATGATGCAGTTTTTGTATTTTGACAGAGGAACTCTAAACTGCTTAGGTCTTTCAAAGAGGGGCACTATTAACTTAAGTTCTCCCGCCTTGAGGGCAGGGACACTTAGTGTCCTTCCAATTGCGCTTAGTGTCCTTCTGTTTATATTGTTAGCAGTTGCTGTGTTCTAAATTAGTTAGCAGTTGTGCAGCCGTTGTGAACTATCATTTTTAGGGTCCCGCAGGCCCTAAGTAGCGCTCAGGACGCTACAGTATAGGGCCTTCAGGAGCCTAAAAATGGTAGTTCCCTCGAAGGCAGTGCCTAACAATTATTTAGGAAGGCATCGTTGAGTCCATTTATTCCTAAAAGTAGCTACAAGTATAGCTATAACACACAACACCTTCACACACACTTGCTCACTAGATACGACTTAGTTTGTATTCTCTTTGTGACTTGCTTATTGGACAACGGATAAGAACAATTCTATGTATAGAGTGGGAAGTATAACTGCAACAAACAGCGTATTAGCCAGGATAACTTACTACCACTACTAATTCAAATAGAAAATCAACTCTGGTACAGTTGTAAAGCCTGACTGCATTCACAAAAATTCAAATATGTCAGAGACAAACTGGTAAATAAATACATTTCCCGGGATGATACGGGTAAATATTGATAAACCGAAGGAGTCTGTTTAGTGGACAGGGTTGACCACCAAGCAAACGCAAAAACTTAAGGGACAAAAGTACAAATAACATAGGTACGTCCACACATATTAACAATAGACAATAAAATATCCCAAATTTTAATTGTGTTGCCCCTGATAGTGTCTCGCCCGCCAATAATAATAACAATTACTAGCAAGTACCCCGTCACATAGTGGCGCTTGATGTATTGCAAAGTAAGAATGCAGTAGCATAAGTTGTTTTTATTCATTTTAATCACCTTTAACCGAATGTGACGACACTGTACCCATCCAAGTAATGACGATGCATTACCAAACTGGTCAATCTCATGAATTATTCATGAATACACACCGTCGTCACTATACTAATATGGTGACCACCTATGGTGTGTGTGTGTATTCATGAATAATTGGTGAACTGAGTAGAGTGGGAAGAGCAGAAGTAAGGTACCATGTGGGACTTGAACCCTCGACTGTCTCCGTATGGCGCACGCTTACCACGCACACTAACCATTGACCTACCCAGACCTAGCACTTCAAGCTTCAAGGGAATCCTGGAGTGCCTTATTAACACTGTTGGGAAAGAGTTTCACTTACTTGCATTTAGCTAACCGTCATGGGTAGAATAAAGGCAGAGAAGCAGGAGAACGCAAGTGAAGCAAGTGAGAAAAGGCTGACTGATGTAGCTAATACAATGAAGAAGTGAGAGAAAGTGCACAGAATGGACAGAGATGAGGGGCTGGAGGGATTGACAAAGGAGGAGAAGGGAACCCATGAGTTGAGAGGGATGAGAAAACCTGAGATAACTCAGGAAGAAAGGGATCAGCAGAGGGAGGCCATGGATAAATATATCTTATGCCACTGCAAAAATTAGTACATCAAGCGTGGGAGTAGCAGGGTACTTGCTAATAATAATAATAATAATAATAACAACAACAACAATCTCTACCTTCAGAAGTACACAGCCTACAGTTAACATGGCGACTTCTCTTCCTAGCTGGTTCGATCAATCTAGCTTGATGAAGACCTATCAGGAAAAGAAGAAGAGATAAAGAAATGATTAATTAAAACACAGTATAGAAAATGATTGCCTAGTTATTCAAATGGAACATTAACAACTCACTGGGTGATGACTTTCTAGGTCCCTTTTTAACTATTAAATAAGTAAACCCTTCAATGTGGCAACTCAACCGTTTCAAATGTGTGCCTTTCTAATAAAACAACAACAAACAAAGAAATAAAGAAAGAAGAGAAAAATAACTCACAGCTTCAGATTTAATTTCATAGTTTATCATAAGGTGAAGTTTTCACCAACAAACCTCAGCCTCAGAGAGCTGGACCCTTTGAGCAAAATGGCAAGGTCTCTTTGGTTGTTTATCCATCATAAAGGGGCAGTGGTGGTCGTGAGGGCACTGTTGTTAGCAGAAGGCATAGTAACAACACAAGATTAATAGTTACTGAGCATGCTCACTGGGGCCACTATGTGTCCAACAAGATCGTCCACGTTTTCATCTTCAAATAGTGTCCAGTCTGTGGCCTATTGTAAAATAAATAAATACAATAAACAAGAAAGAGTCTGTGTAATTCAAGAGCAAACAATTTGACAGAATTTATTTTAATTAAAAAAAAATTTTCTCCAATAACCAACAAGTCTATATCATAAACTTTTCGACTCATTTTTTTGCTATGTTTTTCATTGTCCAACTGATGAAGATCCTACGGGATCGAAGCGTCTTGATTTGTATTGAATTGATATACTACGTAAATGTTCATTTACAACCAATAAACATTCTGAACCAAGAAGTCTATTCGGAAAATTAGATTTCCACATGCACACAGAATGAAATATTTTCTTTATCGCTTGCATCAGTTTGTTACTTAACTACAACACCACAATCCTGACGCTAAATATTCTCAGAGAAAATGAACCCAAACCAAACAGAAGTCAGTCTCCAATGAAGTCATTCATTCCTTAAAGTGAAGCAAACTAAAATACAAGCTGACTGAAAATAATTTTTTAGTTTGTTACGCTTTGAGATAGAAGGCCCTTCAAGGTCAAGCTAGTGATGGTGGGACTTGGGGAAAGTGGCTTTAAGGCCATATTAGCTAAATACCAATAGGGTCAAATTTGTCAAGATAAGAAAATTTGGTAAATGGTCATCAATTTTATAAACTTGGGCACAGTTCCACCTTTACAAAGATATTCACAGAAAAAACTTATGAGTTCAAACAGACTAGGATACAAAATAATATCCCAGTCTCAGTGACAGTCTGCCAAACAACAGCAGGTACAACGCCATGCTTGTGGTCCTGTAATAAACCCCAGAACTAAATCAAGCATGCAACCACCGCACTCTGTCTTGCCCTGCCTACTACACGACTATTCATTCCTTTCATGGTAAAAGGAAGGAGAGATGTTGGCCCCCACTTCCATGTGAAACCCTGTACCCATTCCATCAAATCATCCAAACCCATGAATTATATATATGTTACACCACGACGTGAAGGTTGGTACGGGATTTACACAACCACGTAAATCCCGTACCAACCAAACAGAGTGGTGCAACCGACTTGTACCATGGCTCTAGGCTATACGAAGAGCACAAAAACTAATTTCGATTGGACGGTTCACTTATTCACCTCCTAGCAGGTGGGTATGAAATTTATTCACCGCGAATTGACCATTCTGATTGGACAGTTTGAACGTACCATGGCACAAGTAATTACGTAATAAAGAATCTCCAATTATAAGGAAGAGTTAAAAGTTGCTTACAATGCTCAGTACTTGTGTGTACCCTCAACTCATTCCTACGATACGTACTCGGCTAGAAATACTTCTCCCGAGACATGCCATTGATATGTCAAGATACAGACAGACAAAGGCAACATTTTCACTCACATTCAGAACCATATTGCGAGCTTCCAGAATGAGTTTGTACCCTGACCAAGTTCCAGGCTCTATGATAACCTGGTTAAACATGGGATATAACACACAAAAACAACAACAACAACAAACAAACTAAAAACACACAAACAGTAAACGTTTCAAGCATTGTATAATCAAACATTGCACTTTTAGTATCTGCACAACCAAAATATTATTAAAATGGTAGTTAAGTCAGCAATAAACTATGTTTTAATGAGTCGTTATAAATATCTTAAAATAATCCATGACAGCTGCCATGCATAACAAAGAGGGAAGTGAAACTCACCATGCGCCCAGCTAATACCACACCTTACCAAATAGTCCTTGGTCTTTCTCCATAGAGTAGAAACGGTGAACTTGCGTAAGCTGACAGAAGCAAGCTCCCCAAGAGTGTGGGCGGACACCACCAGGTCATACTTGGTCTACCAACACAAAAAACACATCATACGCCGCACAAACTCGTTAACTTCACGCGAGTGACACATGTCAACCATTCTAGATAAAGTTGTGGAGTGAACCAAACAATATAATTCTCACACGGTAATTGATAGCCAGCAATAATTATAATTATTATGTTCTGAACTGTGTCCAGTAACTGTGAGCCCACAGGAAACGCGTTTTAAAGTAAACAAGAATTTGCTTAGGGCAGTATTTTCACATATCACCTGTGTTCTTGATTATTAAGTCGAGTTATTACACATCTCCCCCAGGCTATAGGATTACTTTGCTTTTTACACAATACTGTATTCAACTATTCATTTAATACAGGAGAATATAACTCGTCTATTTCCACAAGTACCAGAAAAGAAAATGGGAGGGCTGACCTTGTGAGAAACTTTAGCTCAGTGCATCTAAGCTGTATGCATTACTAGAAGAATATAATTGGATAACTAAATTGAGATATGCTCTTCTAATCCCACTTGCAAAAGGCAGGGCAAAATTTAAAACTAGAAGGGGAAAAAATCATTGCAAGGTACATAGGTGAGTTTGTACTAACCTTAACCAGAACTTACTTGTCTAGAGAGGGGTAAGTACTGTCGTGAGTAAACTCCAGGAATGCACTCCTTCAACTGCTGCCTCTCTATATCCAGCATCTCCTCGGTGTCCACACCCCCTGAGAAATAACCACGATGTAAATTTGGAAGTAATGCATAAACTAGTGGACGTAAAATGATGAAATTAACTTCTTCTATTGAGTTAAGAGTGTAATTTACAAGCAACTTCCAGTGGAGAAGAAAGTCGAATAAAAAAAATACAGAATTGAACATACTACACTAAGGCATAATGGCAAAAAATAATTAAAAATGGACGATGCTAAAAACTTTTATTAAAAATGGCTAGATACACCCCTCACCACTGTATGTGTGTGTGTGTATGTGTGTGTGTGTGTGTGTGTGAATGTGTGTGTGACAATTGGGCACAAAACAGGCAACAATGTCTTTTCTTTAATGAGCAAGACAGCTTCAAGTAGAAGTGCTCAATTATACTATACTAATTGCAGGAGTCAGAGTGCAATATGGGGAGATGTTTCACAAGCATGTGTAATAAAGCACGTTCACGAGCCGAAGGTGAGTGAAAATACAAGTGTGGAGAGTGGAATATCATCCCATATTGTACGACGAGTGTTTGCTATTATACATTGATGACGTAACTCCACCATACTTCGAAAAATCCTGTTGTCCAGAACTACACACGGGCGTGTTGGAACATTCAGTGTGCAGCGTTCAATATGGTACAATATTGAACCTCGAGTCAATGCTGAAATACTCAAAGAAGACATCCCATGTATAATACACTGCTTCATTTGGTGTAAATTGAGCAGAGCTGTAGTTTGGCCCACTCCATTTTTATTATTTTAATCATAAAAAATATCACTTCCAGTGATCTGAACTAACCGTGAAAGCTCAGTTAGTTATGGCAGCAGGAATTAAATCAGATCCGCCTGGACAGTTCAGCTTTTCTAGGAGCAGTTGCAGAACACTGAGAGTAATTCACACTATTGGATCTCCCATGCCACAAACAGGACCATCAAAACTCCACCCAAAACAGACTTTAAGGAGACCTGACATGCCTCATACGTACATATATATGTGACCGTCTACAGGAAAACCGGGCACAACGCGGCGTGCGTAAATATCTAGAAAAGATCGATCGATTTCTTAAGAATGTACAGTGCGTCCAGCTTAAGGGTGGCCGCACACCGCCTACGCAATTTTTTGTTGATGGTTGCTATGCACGATTACTACTATTGTATACTTACAGGGGCTTCTCCACTACAACACAAGGACAAAGTACCTGCCGAAGGAGCCGCTCACTAATGTTAGAGCGAATCTGGAGGAACTATCGGGGCCTGGTTATAAAACTTTGTAGCACTTTTTTGGAGCGGTGCGATAAGTTGGAGCTCCGCAATTTGGTGCACTACTAGCCGAGCCGATACTCTACTGCAACATAACGAGTTCTTATCCATTTCAATATTACTTTATGAGTTATTCGCAATTTTTTCTATTTATAAGATATTAAAAAATTCTCGTTATGGTGCAGTTCATTTTTTTTTTGTTTACCCGTGTGTAAAATTTTTGTGTCGTTCTCATTATTAGATTTCAAGAAAAACTCATACAAAATTTGGAACTTTAATTCCACTCGCAATTCTTAAGAAATAGCCCCACCCCCATATCTCATACTACGAGTACGCGAGCAATTATTTTTTCAATTAGCTTGTCTTGGTTCTAAAAAGAGCCCGCCTATATCAAGAGTAAACAAACATCAATACAACAATGACAAGAGAGTCAGAAGAGAGAGCAGTTTATTGGTAATAGCCAGAGGTGAAGGTATTAGATCTGCACAGCTTGGGAAGTCTTCGCTCCGCAGAAATAGAGCCTGGTGGATCCATCCGCTTGAGTTCAGGTGCGCAGAGTCCGGAGAACCACTACTGGAGGAGAGGAAGCCTGGTGCACCTTGCCGCGTGAGCTCAGACGACGTATGGAGAGTTGCTGTAAACGAATATGAGACAACAAGAAGCTAAACTAAAACACCACAACTTCGCAAAGTATACTCCTGCTACTAATGCGCGATTGTTTCTGCTCGCGTATTATCGAATGGTGGGGTATTGGCGGGGAATAAATTAATGTCCGGATCTACAGGCGGTGCGCGTTGCTATGTGCGGCCACCCTTAAAGAGTGAACTTCCTGAAATTTATGATGCTATCACAAAAACCACTGTAATATATGAAGTATGCATGATCAATATCTAAATTTTGGAAAAGTTACACATTATTGGCATACAAATCTGCACTCAAATTATTTGTGTGGTTTTGTGGTTAGTTTTGTGGTAACAGGTGATACAACTGAGAGCTTTTGGGCAGTGAATTTGGTAGTTTTTAAGAAAAAAAAAGAGAAATTATTGGTCCTTATCTTTCTAACTTGGTTCACTGATAGTTTAGCTCCTAATCTTTCATTTGAACCAAATTTTGTAAGTTGGTGAAATTTTTTACGTCCAATAATTAACGTTTTATGAAAAAAAGTGTTTAAGAAAAAACTTTTGAATTTATTGGGTTATATCTCTATAAATTTGTTCTATGGTATAAAATTATGATACAATTTATGTGTATTAATTTGATAGCTTCATTTTTAATTGGCGAGCGAGCGTAGCGAGCGAGACACTTACAGGGGTAACACAATCTAAAATCGGGGATGTTTGTTTATTTATTTATTTATTTATATATATGGACGTACGTATGTCATTTTGTACTTTGACCCTCGCGTTTTTGTGTTAGTTATGTGGTCGACCCCGTCCCAAATTGCACTAAACAGAATCCTCTGGTTTATCGACCAGTACCCGTATCACCCTAGAAATTGAATTGTTTACCGTTTGAATTCTTTTGCGGGTGCAGTTTTTCTATTCGAGTTAGTGGTGGTGGTAAGTCAATGCGCTCCTTGTCATGGTTATAAGCCGTGCGCAACAGTATTTACTTGAAAATACATTGTCCACTAGACTACTGCGAAGGTAAGTCTGTGTAGGTTAATGTCCAGTTGTGTCAAAGCATTGTGTGTTACAACCACAACTTAGCTAAAGAATATCACAAAGAAAACTTTTAAATATCGTGTATTGTTTTGTTGTTGTTTTTTTCCTTCAATTCAGGCAGTTGCAGAGAGTTGTTATTATGGCACTGAAATCCCTTTACCCTGTATGCTAAATAAAAAAACTGGACCTTATCAGTAGCTTCAGTGTTAGAAGTTAAAATCATTCATATAAAAATAGTATAGTCTTTAGGCTCGCTCGCCATTTGTGCTCAAGCACACCACTAGTAATCACTGAATTATGGCCAATTTTTCATTAAATTTACATTTTTATGGTAAGGGTCTCCAAATGATGACGTTTGAGGTAATAATACGCGGGCTGATCTACGTAAGCGTGACATCTAAAATGTACGCATGCGTATTGCTGCGATAGGTCCAGCTGGTGGCGCCATTTTACCGCACTTTTCAGTGACATTGGCTGCCCAGTTATAACTAATCACTCGTAGTTTATAGTTTGTACGAGCTTCTAGTTGTGCGCTAAAACTGGTTGAAGGTTGCGGAGGGTTATCTGGAGCTACAAAGCTTAGAGGAAAGAAGCACAGGACCGCGGCTGAACGCCTCCTCAAGTAAGTCTGATTGTTGTGTGCTTAAGCGTGTATTTAAACTCTATTCTTACTTTCTTGGTGTGACGAATTTCTGAAGTACTCAACAGTAATGTGAAGAATCCAGCACATCACCTACACTTTAGCTATGGCCACACACATTCCAGTATTACTTTGTCCTTCACACTGAATCATTCATATCATTTTATTCATGATTTTACTATATTTTCTATCTACTTGTTAAATTTCAACTTTTTTTAAATTATACAAAAAAAATTGACAATTAATATAATTTTATAATGACATTATACAATATATATTATTACATAATTTTATGATGACATGAAATTGTGGTAGATACAAGCAGCAGTTGAATTTGGAGGGTGGTAAATAGCATCACCATAACCATAGAGAACTGTACCTATATAGACATGAGGAGTAATGGACAGCTAAAGCATAAATAGTGGCATATAGAGTCTATGATGAATTGTATATCTTATTATCTTGGTCAGCAAACAGTAAATTGGCTGAGTTTCTAAATAAATAGGCCCTATTTAAACAGGTAAGAAAATCTGAGTGGACAAGCAACCCGTGATACAAACCTACCTCACATTGTAGCTTGCTCTTGTTAAGTAGCCTTGAATAGCAACAAAGTCCTGAGCCTAAAATGAACCAGAATGTCAAGCAGAAGGGGTAGAAACGAAGTCACCAAACTACGACTGCTTTTTGTTTACAATTGTCTCTGAGGTACTGCGCACGTGTTTGGCCCGGTTTGAGACTATAAAGGGGAATACCCGTATTACTGGTGGGTAAAGCGTTGCGCGGCACAAACCAATTACGATTAATTACGATTAATGACGACGCGTAGACGAAAATGTGACGTCAAATAAAATGGCGAATAATGTATTGCAGTCTATGGGCGATGCGCGGTTCTCTACCTTCTATGAGTTAAAGTGATTTTGTAGCAGTTGGAAACAACATTTGGAGGAGTAACAATAAGGTACATGCATATCAAAAAGCTGTATTTTGTTTCTATATGATTAATTCAAAAAGTTCACTCTTTAAGCTGGACGCACTGTATTGTTTCAAGCCAACGGAAGGGAACGGTTAGGTCTATTATAGTGGGAACGACTTAAGCTATGACGATAAAACTTGGAGAGCTCAATATCTGGACGCCGACAACTCTGTAAGTGCAAAAAAAAAATTTTTGAAGGGTGCCATGTTGTGCCCGGTTTTCCTGTAGACGGTCACATATGTATATGCATGTGTGACATTTATTATTCAAGAAGTTGTTCCCTTCTTCACCATTCAAGAAGTTATGGTCACTAAATATTGTAGTGCTGCTGCCCACCATCATAATCCCCACTCACTGGTCACACCCACCTAACCGTAGACACTTAGCCAACTGCAGCATGTCTTCAGAGAGGTCCACACATTGATACTCGTACATTGACTTCTCCCATAATTGATGAGCGGCCCTGAAGAATGGGGGGGGGGGGGGGGGGGGGGGGGAATAAATGCAACCTAAATGAAGCACCAAAGGTGCGAACCCTCAGCGCTATGAAACACTACTTAGCTGTTATTATAATCTCCTTCCAAAAGAACAAGCAATCTGTTAGCTATTTTAATGAGGTATCAAAATAGCTCGACCAATGAAAATGGTACATGGAATGGAAACGCTGTCTTCATAAGAGAAGAATCTAAACTGGCCTGAAACACTCATCGGTATACCTTTTCAACGCGAAACTTCACTTCTTTCAACTCCGTTAACTTCCCTGAGCATAAAGCAAACTACACCGCTGGCTGCAAGAAATTATTTGCTCACGTGATTATGATGTGACGCTAGGGGACGTTGCCCATAAAAGCTGGTACCTACGCGGAGTTGAAAGCTTCGCGTTTTCTCAACAATTAGCCCGAAATTAAAAAAAGTAGCACAATAAAAGGTCTTAAATCTTCGTCCTGAGTAAGTTCATACCTAAATCAACTGTTAATTGTCAATAATCTCAACAGACAGACAGACAGGATGACTACTATAACCCTCTCACGCATGCGCGCAGAAGGTTAATGACTGATAAAATGACTTGTAAAGGTGATGACCCTTTACCACTGTAAACTGAGTTGTATGCACCTACATGCTAACCCTTTACCAGATCTATGTTTACCCATGACTGGACAGACCATAACAACAATTCTACCACACCTATTAACACACTGGCTATATGAAAATTAATCGGAGATAAAAGCAAATAACTTGCCATTCCACAGTTCCCAATCCGGAACCAAAATCAAGCAGAGTGCCAGGAGCATAAGAATCATCCATTCCAGCGATCTAAGAAAGTAAAAGGATGTGACCTTCAATGCCAACGCAACACACAAACAGAGCAGCGGCTATGATTACTCTAGTTCATTGCTATGGTGTCACCTGGCTCATCCTAAGTTGTAACTCTACGCCCAGTCTATTGCCTTTACCTCAGATAAAACACGAAGAGATGTGCCGTAAGATGCTTGTATTTGACCAGCCAAGTACGCCAGGCATTCTCTCCTCTGGTATCTGTACACACACACACACACACGTACACACACACACACACACACACGTAGACATTCAACATAAACACAACTGCTACGTTTAACTTTAACTTGATATTTACCTGACCACTGGCGCCCATTTCATAGCCTTTGCACTATGGTTGTCATCTACTCACAAAATAACCGTAGAGATAAACCAACAACATATTCTAAGAAACACAAACATACACTTGTACACTGCAAAAGAGTAAAAAAATAAATTTAAAAAAAACAGCAATTATGCACTCTAAATTCTGATCAGTCATTAAATATAAATGTCCACCTGTCACCTCATAATGTTAGAAACTACTAACACACTGAATGGTGTAAGATGAGACAAAAAAGTTGTTGTTTTGATTTGTTAAATGGCTTTTACCTGAAGTGATAGCTCTGTGAGGTTTGGTGCCCCACATCATGTTGGAGTTAAAAGAACTACGCTCTGCTTTCTTGTTGCTAGGCTCCTCCTCTAATAACACATGCACGCACACGCACACACAACCATATTCACATGTGCACATAACCACACAAATATAAAAATACATGATGCAGTGTCATTTTCAAGTTCATGCATTCTCCTTAGTTTCACTAGCCCAACCCTTTACCTTCTCCCTGCATAGGGTTAGGTAAAAGGTTGGACTAGCAAGACTACATTCTCCTTACATTCAAATGATTGGTATAGGTTGAGTGTAGTCTAGTTAAGCCACCGCTCTCAAAGAACGTCAGGTAACTTTCGTTAGATTTCCGTGAAAAGCCGGAATATGTAATTAATTCCGTATTTGTGACATTGTTGACCTGCGCGATATCTACTAAGCACATAATCGCGAAATAAAGCACAGTAAATGTAGAGCTGAGTAAATGCAGTCCATGCGTAAGAGTGACGTTTACGCAACTGTGGCCGCTGATAGGTTGTTCCAACAATCCGGGCAATTTCACAAAAATCTGGCGAAAGTTATCAGACGTTCTCCTTTCCCTGTCCCCCGCCTCTTTACGCATGGAGAACGGCTGATTAAAGAGACTAAGTTGAGCAGTGGTTATTAGTTTGTCGTGGCAAAAACAGTTAATGAAATAACAATCAACACAAAAAAAAATTGGCCTAAATTACTTTCAGAACATCTATGCACAGGTTTTATCCTACCTGCTATGTCCTGCTTCTTGCTCTCAACCTTCCACTCGCACCCAACAGGGATTCTGTTTGACAAGTACTGTTTAAGAGCTTCTCCATCCTTCATCAGCTGCTTTTTATTGTGTCGTGAGATGACCGCCTGAACGGCATTGTCCAGAGCTTTGGGAGTGTGGACCGTCGGGAGACAGACGGAAGAGACCTCACCATTCCTCCCCTGAGCCAGCTGCGCAGTAGAAAGCTCAATGGAGTCGGACTCTCCCTCATCAGAAATGTCGTACGGAAACATGTAGTTTTGAGCATCCTCGGTTTCATCCTTCTCACCAGAATCTAAACGTAAGCGTTTTCTCTTAGAAGTCGCACAGGAATGAAAACGACGAGCTACCGCGAAAAAATTAACTTTCGACAAGCAAGAAGAAAGCATTTCTTCTCCTTATTATGGGCCATGTGAGATAGGGAAATCCCCCAAGCCTTAGTGGGTGGGGCTCAAGCCTCAGCCTATCACCGGGCACCCGGCTGACACGGAGCAGCAGTGGGCTGAGCTACGATGGGGTGAGCTACCTATAATGATTTTGTTAGGAGTCAATTCCTTCTATGCCGCGCTAATAACTATCTGTGTTCCTTTGGAAAGGTGTTCTGCGACTAACTAGACGATGGACGATATCAAAATTGTCACTTGTTCAGCTCCCGTAAACATCGCGGTCGTCAAATACTGTAAGAGTTAGCCACCCAGTAAGTTAGTTACGTAATCCATTTTTGCTCCTTGACTTGAGCAGGGGGAAAGAGAAATGAGAGTCTCATTCTACCAACCAACTCTTCTATCAGTGCTACTCTGAGTCAAGATCAGGTGAGAGTAATTAGCTAAATGATTTTATTCTTTGCACTGCCTAAAGGTTTTTCATTGTGGACTATTAGTTATGTTGCAGAGGGCTAACAATAGTGACGATACTTTACCTAATCGTTTATTTTCTTCAAATCCCATGGTGCAATTTTATTTATTTATTTATTATTATATTGTTGTTTACTGTTGTTATTGTTTTATCGCAGTTGTCTACAACTACAACCATTGCTTTATCAAAGAAATTTGAGGGAGACAAAATATGGCTTAACGGAAGGTACTTTACTTTATATCTTACATAAATCACACTATAGCAATATTTGAGGAAAATTTACTATTTTTTACATTAATTTTGGAAAACCCTATAGGAGAATGGTGTATGTAGCATGGGTGAACACACATACAACACACAACACACATACACACACACACACACACTCACACACACACAATTCTCTTGCAACCACTAGCGGTTATGCGCACCTGGCAGAGCCAGGATGCCTGTGCACAAAGCAGGCACAGTGAGCCGTGCAAGCAAAGCTCCTGGCTAGGAAATCGCAGGAAAACAGGCCTTTCCTCGCAGCAAGTGGTGTGGGCACCCGAAGTCCCACCTGGACCATTGCTGTTTCATGAAAAAAGGCCTTGGTGGGGCTGGTATGAGGCAGATGGAAAATCAGATGGAAAATTGCCTGAGTTGGGCTTGAACTCGGGGATCTCAGCCCTGAGCCAAGGACACAACCACTACACCACACAGCCACCACACACACATACACACGCACACACACACACACACACATACACACGCACCACACATATCTGACCTCATGTATGAACTTTCAAACTGCCCTTCACTGTTTTTGGGTATGTGGTTTTTCAGTGTCTTAACCTTGAGGGGATGGATTGTGACCAATTGTTTGCAAATCTTCGGGCATTGTGGTTTGGATGAATTCAAAGGGTAATATTAGACAAGATGGGTAGGGCCTCAATTGAAGGAAGAAGTTTCAGTCTCAGTTACTTTATAGTTGAGAATGCATATTTCCTGTCTAATGGAAGATATTCATTTGTTGAGGTGCTAGGTGTTCTGTTTTGAGATGTGTTTTATAGGGATGTGCATATATGGTAGTTTGAAAGGTTAGCTTATTTATACAGAGACCGGTTATGTTTCTAAGCTTCTTCCTTGAAAATTAACATTTGCCAAACAACACACACACACACTCATGCACACAGAAGAAAAAAAAAAAACAGGATGAATGGCTTTATCAATCCAGATCTCCATTTTATTGTCTGCTGTTGTTTGCAATGCTTCAGGGTCACAGTCTGCGTGTAATTTGTGGGTGTTATGAATTGTATAAGGTGTGTTGAATTTATGTCGCAGTACAGAGCATATATAAAATGCACTGATACCTCTACCCAAGGTGATAATACCCTATTAGTGCACACTCTCATTGGCAAAACTTCAGTAAGTGTGGATCGTTCAGATAAAAACATTTGCCTGGCAGATTAGCTGTCATTGAATGTAATTCTGTTAGTTACAATGAGAGCTTGTTCTGAACTGGCATGGCCAGAAGAGTTTGGTTGTGAAACAGACATCATAATCTCTCACAAGTGGCTGTATATAGGATCAATGAGCAAAACTCTAAAGAAGCCTAAACATTCTGCCTATATATACAATGTGTGTGTTGAAGTGTATGTGTTTATTCTGTAATTACTGAAATGCTGTTTCATCACATCTGTCTCTTGTTGTTTTGTTCAGGGAAGAATCCATTGACACCAACCCGAGGCTGATACGGTGTCTGGCAGAAGGTTAGTCTCCTATTAATAATAATCAACAGTGTTAGAAGAACACCAAGGACTTGTATCCCGCACATACAATTTGTTTAATTTTTTCACTTTATTTAAGCAAGACCAATTCAAACTTCTTTGTTATTTTTTTCAAATAGTGAGAAAGATTAACCGAGAGCAACATGGTTGTGAGAATAACGAGTCGTTCGACGGAGGATTGAGGATATGTTCCATCAATAATTTCCCTACAGCGGCCGGCCTGGCTTCCTCAGCTGCTGGCTACGCATGTTTAGGCAAGTAGCTAGATTGCATTAAACACTGCACCCACTTAATGGGCAGTGCACTGCTGCGGTGAGCACTGAAGGAGAGCATGTGTGTATAATATCTGTATGTATATGTTTGTGTGTTTGCAGTCTACACGCTTTCAAAGGTGTTTGATATCAAAGGAGATGTCTCCAGGATAGCGAGGTTTGAGAACTGTTGTTGTTGTTGTTGCTGTTGTTGTTTGTTGTGAGATTGGCATATCAAAGATGATGTTTGCACAAGTAGATGTTCTTAGCAGACATGGGACAGAGTACTTCGGTACTCGTGCTTAAGCACACTTAAGCACAGGTCATTAAGGACTCATGAAATACTCGAATCCTTTTGGTGATTTGAGTAAAAATACTCGTACTGTACTTAAGAACCTCCCATTTTCACCAGTACTTCTAAGTACTTTTTTAGTACGTTGAAGTACTAGTCTCATCGTGCATCATTTCTTTATTCAGCAAGCAGTCACATGCTGAACATTTGGTTGCTTGAATAACATTGTTATATTCATGATCAGTTGATTGATTCAGATTCACTCATACATTTTTTTAAATAAATTGTAAACCAATTAAATGATTGCTATAAGTTCTTTATATACTACGTTTAGTCTCAAAACCAATCATATATGTACTTCCATTGTACTTAAGTACTAGACCAATGTACTTGTACTCGTACGAGTACCCATTGTGAGTATTTGTACTCGTACCCATCCATTACAAATTTACAAATACTCGTAAAGCACCCAAAGACTTTTCATAGTACTTCGTCCCATGTCTGGTTCTTAGCTAATACCCCAAAATTACCCTAGTTCCCTCATGTACTAGGTATTCTAACTAGTCACCTATTTCAAGCAAGTCATCACAAACTTTGTGCAGACTGGCTGAAACAAAATGGAGGCACTAGGTATACAAGTGCAGAGTGCCAGCTCTGAAGGTCTTGAGTTTAACTACTTTTTAGGGACATACAGCATTTGCTCTACATCAAAGTAATGATGACCTCACAGAAGGAATAGTATATAATAATGTATTCAAATTTAGAATTTTTTTTGTTTGGTCTGTATTGAAGTAAGCCAATCCTTTGGTATGGACAGCCTATTTATGCTCAAAATTAAAAAGCTTTTGACTTCAGCACTGAATGTCCTAATTTTGTGTCCCTTATGCAAAAACTTTGCCTCTGACATTCTTTTGCTTTCAGTAATTACATCTGTGCAAGTTTACATTTCAGCAAGATGAAGCTCACAGTTTGAGAAGAATAAACTGTCGTAAGCCATATGATTTGTTGTTGTTGGTAGGCTCTTGAATGAGTTTTGACAACACCATTGTTGAGAAGCAACGACTAATAATTTATTCTTGCTCTCAACATACTTTACATACGGGGATGTTAAGTTTCCTCTGTTTGAATCAAACTGCATTTTTTCCCCTTCTTGATGGCACCGTTTGAGGTCTTGTAAAACTCCTCACTTCATGTCGTTTATTTGGTACTGCAGTGTCATAGATCTGTGGTAAGGTCTGCGGTGGTGGAACACTACATATTACAACCAGTGACACATTGACCTGTGATAAATGCATGACTTTGGAATATCAGCACAGGTAGAGGTACAGACACATAGTGGAATTGGATTTGATTTGTTAAAACAATAGTCACTCTCATCACAACTCACTTTTGACACAAAAAACCTAAGGATGAAAAACAACAACAACAACAACAACAACAAAAATAAAAGAATGACACCCACATTCATCACAGCCCAAACATCTCGCTCTACGATATTCCAAGCTTCATTCATTAACGAGTTTAATAAAGTAAATTCCATCATACCATTCACAACCCATGTTCACAATAGTGACAAAGGAATGGGTAATCATTTTCTTTTCTGCCATTTCAATAGAGCAACAATTCCATATCTGACAAAGTGTTTGTAGTTCCATGTGACTGAGTTTGAATAGCTCATGTGCTGCTGATTTGGGCATTTTCCTCTCCTTGGGCCTGGAGTCTCATTCAATTACTGCTATTGTAGACATTATTCAAAACCACACTGCATAGCAAGTTTCTTTTGATAGGAAATATTTTAGACTATTCTAGATAAGTATTTGCTGCCGCCCCCCCCCCCCCCCCCCCCCAACCTTCTTCTTCCCTCTGGTGTTTCATCCATGTAACTAAAACATCACTTAAGAGTGTCTCTCGTTAAAGTAGTTGATTCTGGTTTCCTGTTCTGCTGTGATTTTTTTGTATATTCAGGCAAGGCTCGGGGAGTGCCTGTAGAAGTGTGTATGGAGGGTTTGTCAAATGGGAGATGGGAGAGAAAGATGACGGTAGTGACAGCTGTGCAGTACAGGTAAGCACGTTACTGGAGACATCATTAGACAAGGTTGTCCTTATCTTCTCGAATCCTTTCTTTATAGCTATTTTCCCCGTACTCTTTTCCTGTCTACCTATTTATTGTCTGTCTCACTTCTTCTTATTCTTCTTTTCTGGTCTCATTTCTTCTCCCCATATCTTGGCCTCTTATTCTGTATCTTCATTCTCACCTTTACCCCCTTTGTTCGTCACCTGCCCTCCACACATCTTTCTACATTCTATTTCTTTACTCATTTCACATATCCATACTCTCCTTTTCCTCCCTCCAACCTTCCTAATTATTTCTTTTTCGTCTTATTCTCTCTCTCTCCTATTCATTCAATTGTACATTTACTTCCTCTATCTTCACTTTTTTCCCTTCCTTTCTTCTTCCCTCTTACTCCATCTCCACTCCCTCCTTACCCTTCTTCCTCGTCTCATTCTTCATTTTTCTCCTCTTCCATTGCCTGGTTTATTCTATTCCCCTCCGCACAGCTTGCTCCGGCTTCCCACTGGCCAGAGATGGAAATCTTAGTGTTGGTGGTGAGTGCAGACAAGAAGACAGTAAGCAGCACAAGAGGCATGCAAAGCACCGTGGAGACCAGCTCTCTGATGGACCACCGCATCAGTAAGGTGGTTCCAAGGAGGATACAAGAAATGGAGGCTGCCGTCACCAGCAGGGACTTTCAAGAGTTTGGGCGCATCACTATGCAGGTTAGTAGTTAGATAGATATTATTGGCGAGCGAGCGTAGCGAGCGAGACACTTACAGGAGTAACACAATCGAAAATCGGGGATGTTTATTTATTTATTTGTATATATGTATGGACGTATGTATGTCATTTTGTACTTTGACCCTCGCATTTTTGTGTTAGTTATGTGGTCAACCCCGTCCCAAATTGCACTAAACAGAATCCTCTGGTTTATCGATCAGGTATCACCCTAGAAATTGAATTGTTTACCGTTTTGAATTCATTTGCGGGTGCAGTTAGGGACTTCCATTTCTATTCGAGTTAGTGGCGGTGGTAAGTCAATGCGCTCTTTGTCATGGTTATAAGCCGTGCGCAACAGTATTTACTTGAAAATACATTGTCCACTAGACTACCGCTAAGGTAAGTCTGTGTAGGTGCATGTCCAGTTGTGTCAAAACATTGTGTGTTACAACCACTACTTAGCTAAAGAATATCACAAAGAAAACGTTTAAATAACGTGTATTGTTTTGTTGTTGTTTTTTTCCTTCAATTCAAGCAGTTGCAGAGAGTTGTTACTATGGCACTGAAATCCCTTTACCGTGTATGCGAAATTTACAAACTGGACCTTATTTTCAGTAGCTTCAGTGTTAGAAGTCAAAATCATTCATATAAAAATAGTATGGTATTTAGGCTCGCTCGCCATTTGTGCTCAAGCACATCACTAGTATTAAAGAGAGAAAGTCCAATAACACATTTGTCATTATGGTGGTGTTTTCACTGTGCAGTATATTAATGAAACAGCATAAAATGCCAGGTAATGTTTCAGCAAATTATGTTGAGTCTTTTCTGATTCAAAAACCGTTATCAGTGTCGATCAAGCATGTGTGGGTGAGTGTCCCCGCATATTTGATATATCATAGTTTCAGTTGTTTAGGTCAAATGATCACTCTCTCTAAAAACTTTTGATTTGATTTTCACTTTTTTTAGTAGTCGCTATATTTTATCTTTCTGTCCAACAGCAATAATGGCTAGCATCTTGTTTTAAGCAGAGGATGACTGGGGTCCCTTAACTTCAGCCCTATTTTAGCTGGTCAACATTGTTTCAAAAAACATGCACGTTCAGCTACAAACGTGTGCCTTACTCACTGTCATCAAACACTCTTTATGATTCTGATTAGTACTTCAGTACATTCTTCAGGGGTATTATGCAAACTGTGGCAAAGAAGATATACAGAAAGTTATTTTAGACTCCAAAATGGCATAGCGCCATTTATACAACACCAGAAGTGCAAACACCCAGCACAATTTGTGAATGGCTAGCTATCACTAACAAAAACTTTCAGTAGAAGTTCGTTTCAAATATCTGTGGTAATATCATTAGATTTAATTGCATTCTCCTTGGTCATTTAAGATAATTTTAATTGGCTAATTATTTTTTTTATTTTTTATGTATATTTTATTATTCCTGTGAGGTGGGCTATTTATTATTTTCCCCCTGGCTACTCTTCTTTTATTTACTCTTTCTCCCCCCTCCCCACCTTTTATTTTTCTTCTTCTTTTGTTTTCTTATCTCTCTGAGGTATATTTAAATAGATATGATTGGAGATTCTCTAGAATGTCACCTATTGTGACATATCTCCATCGGCCATGCAATACACTAATAACATTTTGCAATATTAAATCATTATTTCATATTTCTATGGGAATTAAGATTGAGTAGATTTGGTAACTTTGCTATAGGACAGTAATCAGTTCCATGCAGTCTGCTTGGACACGTACCCTCCAATCCTTTACCTGAGTGACGTCTCCAAGACTATCATCCAGTTGGTCAGCAGATACAATGAGTTATGTGGCCGCATCAAGGTGAGAGGAGACGGAATGGATGGTGGGGTTTAGCCGGTGTTAGAATGAGCTACTCAAATCGGTTGTCTAATGTTAATTAAAACTAATTATGCATTCTGTGGTTTCAATTAATTGATTTGAATCATTTCCCAGTTCCAGCTGATGGATCAGCAGGGCAGTGGTTGGAGGAAATGGTTTGCTGAAGCCTAATGAGTTGCTGCAAAAGTGAATGCCATGCTAATGTTTTAGTAGTAATTACTGGCTAATTGGTTTAATGGGTAGCCAAATAGATCTTAAGTAGCTTGTCCAATAGCCATCCTCATTAGTTGATTGATTAGTGAAGTTGTATAAAATTCACGATTTTAATGTTTATTGTTGTTGATTGTTGTTTGTTGTTGACCGTTGCTAAGGTGGCGTACACATTTGATGCTGGTCCGAATGCAGTTCTCTATGCACTCTCATCTGATATTCCTGAAATACTCGCTCTAGTGACCCATTTCTTCCCACCGGCAGAAGGGAATACACAGTAAGATGGCAGACATTGATATCTTGCCTTTGTGTAACTGGGCTTGCAAACTTTGATATAAGTAGCATGTTTAGAATGTAAGGTGGGAAGAAAGAAAGTTTTAAATAGAAATATCCATTTCTTTTGTCTATTTCAATTTGTTGTGTAGATATATCAGAGGATTGTCACAGTTATCCAAAAAGGACTCCATTGGTTTGGTATGTTGTAATTATACCATGTGGCTATGTAAACTTCAAGCAACGATGTGTTATATTTATAGGATATTCTTAAAGGCATGAACATGACTGCTCCATCCTCTTACAGCCAGGGGCTCCAGTATATCATTCACACAAAGGTATAAGCTGGAAGCTTAAAGCTTATAATATATCTTTGCATATCTAACTATCTTCCAACTTTTGTTTAGGTTGGTGATGGTCCTGTTCAATTAGACCCAAGCAAGCACTTGCGAACCACCTTTGAGTGAACCTTGTCATCCTGTATTTCAAAAAGTAGAATTTGTCACTTTAAGGAGTACAGGTTCTGCCAACTTGTCATCTCATCCATGAGTGTTGTCATAACACCACTCACTGTTAACCATGTGTTAGTTGGTGTGCCAGTAAGATAGGGCTGCTGGAATGAGTGGGGGCTGGTAATGTTTTTAACACAAAATGGGAAACTTGCATAAGTTAAGGAGGAAATGTGGGGGGAGGGCAAAAAGTGAAATTTCCTATTGTCACATATTTAGGAAATTTCATATCTTCTCCGCTTTTCCAGCGACTGTGGGCTAAATGTCTCACATGCATCCCTATCCTCTACCAGAAAGGTGGAGAAAATATTAAATTTCCTAAATATGTGAAGATAGAATATCCCACTTTATGGCCCAGTGGGAGGATTTTAGTGGGCACTATCACCATGTTTCAGTGAGCAGATAATTTAGTGGCGTTGTCTAGCAGTGATGAATAGAAAATGCAATGGGAAAGTAAAGTCTAAAAGAGTGAAACACAAGAGCCCCAGCTGCTTGCGTGTTGACAAGGAGAAAAAATTAATGGAGAGGGAGAAGAGAGAATACACATGTGAGTGTTCAATGGTGGAACTGTGATATGTAGCTATCCTAGTGTATAATCTATACTTGTAGTCCACAGATGGCACCCGGCTTGGATGTAATGACCCAGACACATCCTGTACTCCAGACAGGAGTTTCATTGTGTTAACAACATGTCAGGAGACACTGAGCTGGCTTAAAAAAAAAAAGTGCTGACCTCGCTACCATTTAGAGTATTGCCACACATGTGTAGCAAAATATACTTGAGAAAGGAAACTGCATGCGCCCAACATGAAGTAAGTAGTTGCAGCACACCAAAACACACATTCTGAACAACCTGTGGTATCGAAGTGAAACTATGTTTAAGAGATTAGCTAATACCCTTTCCTTAATGCCATGAATTTCTGCTAGCCAATAGTATGACTTCTGACCACACCCATCATATACACAAGTTGGTGAGAAGAATTCAAGCTGGAGTATATCTAACACATACACAGTAGTAGGTATTTTTAAGGTGGGCACAATACCCTAAGATTGGGGGTTATATATAGCACCCATAAAATACCTTTTAAAACCGTTTCTAGTCTCACTTTGTTATATTATTATTTGGACAAGCAAAGTGATCCTCCTAGAGTATAACTAATTAAGATCTAGCAGTGGCATCAAAATGTTTTGGAATTGATAATAATTAATGATACTGTTATGATGAGAATTAGAAATAAATTTAAAAGGTTTTAATTCGTATGAATACTGATTAGAAACAAAATAAAAAAATAATGTGACAACAGAAAAACAAACAACAAAGTTAATTATTATTAAATGCGTGGATATAATATAATACCATGTGTTTTTTCAAACAGAAGTTGAATGTATAAATAAATGTGCCTTCTAAAGTACCTCATTAATGTAATGCACAGAATAAATCAAGCCGCAGCAAAAAAAGAAAAAGAAAAAGAAAAAAGCTGCTATAAGTTTGTAAAAGGGATATAGAGAAATAGAAAAAATAGAGATGGGGTCAACTCCACTCATGCCATTTAGAACACCCATCCTCATGCCTTCTCAGATTTGATGATGATCTCCGGATGTGGACCTGCCTGCCCTAATCGTAGTGCGGCCGTCCTGTCTTGAGTCCTACCAATCAGGCTGACTGGAATGGCCACGGCCCTCTGATGGGGCGTGCCCACAATGGCTCGAGTAGTGCCTGCCAAGGCCATCTCGCCCGTGGGCAGGGCCACGGCTACTTGGTGCTGGTGAGGCTGGGAGCGTGCTGGCTCTCCACGAACTCCAGCAGGGTACATCTGCTCCTCAGGCTGCTGCTGCTGACCTGTTTGGTGGTTACATAATCATATCATTGTAGGAACGAGGGAAGGGAGGGAGAGAACTGAGGATAGGAGCAAGCTTAATTATTCTCGTAGAAAGAGGACATTTAAATTCTTGAAATGAGGCACACTTAAAGAAAAAAGAGTTAACCATATAAATTCAAAGCATTTGGTAATTGAGTAACACTTACAGATAATTGAATCGAGACTACTATAAATATTTGGGAAGAAGGACTGATATAATTGGTTGGTACAGCAAGTTACAAAATGAGAGAGAGAGTTGGGGATGGGGGGGGGGGGAGGTGAAGAGAGAAATGCAATGATTACTGCAGACAATGCAGAAAAGCTTAAGATAAGAAGAAAAATCTTAACTGCATTAGAGCCACAGAGAGACACCCAAAATAGAATTCGTGACTTAATTGTATGAAATGGAACAATCCATCACTACGAAGGGAAATTAAGTTATAAAATAGGGTTAGCCAGCTTAATATTGAATCACTAGCACAGCTACAATGGTTGGACATCTAACCACTACTCTAATGACCTTTTAAACCAAGCATTACAACAAAAAAAAGGAAAAAAAAAAAAAGAAAAGTAGTCCAGATGTTAAATACAACAGATTCTCACTTTGAAGTCCTGAGGCGCAGTGATGCATGTGATTGGCCCAGTCCTTGTGCTGACAGAAAGCTCCGCAATATCGAGCCTTGTTGCAGCCACTGCATGTCTCAGTTGCTCTGCGACCACAGTTCCAACAATTCTAAAAATAGAAAGACTTAACATTAATTTTAATTATCTGATCTGAAGCACATAATAAAACATCATATCTTTGAATTAAGAAGCATAAAACTGCTCCAATTAGTACCTGGTCATGTGCATATGCATGTATGAATTATATACTACTTACTGACTATTTATAATAATAGTAATAATTAATAATAATAATAATAATAATAATAATAATAATAATAATAATAATAAACAATGATAATTGTACTACTCTTAAATATCCTGTGGATTTCTTTCCTTCCATCCCCTCCCCTCCCCATTCATTCCCCCTTCCATTGCACATTCTAACTAACTGAACAAAAAAATGCAAGTGTTTATCCTGCAATCACATTCAATCTTGCCAGATAGACCAAACCCACCCACTCAACCAGATCTAACTTTAGGAATGCCAATTATCTCACACCTCAGCCCACACAGACAAGAATGCAGACATGCAATACTAAAAAATGTTCACACTTTTACTAGAAAACAAAAATTCACACCTCTTTGGAACTCGACTGCGCGTGGGCTTCCTTGAGTGCTTCCTGGACGGCTGTGGCCTGGGCTTGCTGCAACTTCTGCTCCATCTCGAGTCTAACGGTAGCCACGGCATCCCTTACCTGTTTGTTGGCTTCTAATAAAAGTCTCTGGCGTTCCTCGCCGGCCTGCCGTCGCGTCTTTTCGACAGCTTCTGCAACTCTCTGCTGAATGAGGTGATCATGATCCACCTGATATAGGGAGGGAGAGAGAGGGAGCATAAGGGTGTGTCACTATCAGAGGGAACATAAGGGGTGTGTCACTATCAGAGGGAACATAAGGGGTGTGTCACTATCAGAGGGAACATAAGGGGTGTGTCACTATCAGAGTGACCACCGTAAGGGGTGTGTCACTATCAGAGGGAACCTAAGGGGCATGTCATCATCAGTCTCTTCACACCAGCCAATAATCTAGCCCAAACCCAACTCTTATGTGGTGTGCAGTTTCCAACAGATGATGATTAAGATAAGACTCTACCACACAGCCACACCCTCTACTCTCCCACACCAGAGAATCCAAATTTCTCTTCATTCACTTATTTACTTATATAATATTCTAAATTGCTGGTATACAGTTGAAAAATGAGGGGCAGCTATGCAGAACCAATGTATTATTCAATTGTTGTTTGTGTAATATCATTTTGTCTTTGTAGTGCTACAAGCTTTAATACTCCTAATATTTAATGTGTGGTTTTAACTTTATTCTCCAAGAACAAATAGAAATGATGCAGTCATAGAGGACAAGACCCCCATGATTATGCTAATCAAGTATGCAGCTAATTCCTTCCGGCTTGTGTTATAAAAGTGCCCAAAACAATGAATCTCGTTCATTCAAGAAATACAACACATTGCTGATAGCTTTGCCTAACCGTGAGTGACACTGAGTTAACACCAGTTGGGCTTGGAGAGTGATATAAGTTACATAACCCATCTTTAATATATTTACGTCAGCAAACCCTTTACCCTCTGTACCTATGGCCCTTTTTACAAGCACAGCATTGTAATCTCAGCTAACATCATTTCTCTCCCACAGTCCAATGCTCCCTCCCCTTTTCTTCTACAAGTATAACCCTGCAATATCCCTTTCCCTCTGTACCAATACCCTCTCCTTCTCACTGCACTGTGCAAAGCAATGAGAATATACCTATGACAAACCGTTCTATTTAGCTAATTACGTACCTCTTTCCTTTCCATTTCTGCGTGAGTGGAGTGTACCCTGTCCTTGAGAGCTGCCATGGACTGTCTAGTCCTCTCCACCATGCCCTGAACGCTGTTCAGCATCTGTAGACCATTCCAAAAAACCATATCTTCATCACTACACCCAGGCTTTGAGACAATACAACCACACGTACGAAAACTTCTCTCAGCCATGATTATCAATAAATAAATATAAAGTGAAAAAAAGAGAGAGAGAGAGAGAGAGGGGGGAAGAAGGCACTAAGACAAATAAGGAATTAATTACTGAAAGAAATTATAAGAGAAAATAAAGAGAAAAGTTATAGAAAAGGAAACAACTGAGAAAAGTGGGATAAGAGGAGATAAAGACAACTAAGACAGGTTCTAGAGATGGTGACAAAGAGAGGAAACTGCTCTTGCTTAGCCCACATACCAGCTGTAAGACACCTGACTCCTTATAGCCCCCACACAGATGGCAGACCAGTCCAGGTGGTACAGTGGACATGGCCCCACCTTTTACCCTCCACACAGAATAATGGCAAGGTTTTCAAAGGATAATCTCAAAGTTAGATCTCAACTGGGCAAGACAACAATAATAAGTGGCATTAAAAAATATATATATATGATAACTTCATAAAAGGGGAAAACCTTTTTTTTTTTTTTTTTTTTTTTTTTTTTAATCCCCAAAAGCCACAGAGTAAAAATTTTATTGCAGGTGTGGGAGGGAGAGAGTGGAATAGAAAGAAAGAAAAAAAGTTTCCCCCACAAACCAGACCACAGTGTCACCCAGCTGTGTAGTGGTTTAGGTTTCATTCAGTATTATTATCACTTCTACACACACACACACACACACACACACACACACACACACACACACACACCACTGCACACATTAACTTGCCATGTCAAGGTGTCCCCAGTCTTCCGTCAACAGGTTGCCACGACGCCTGCTACTATGATGCTCCTGCGGTGTGAACGGTGAATAGGCAGTCTGCTTATCCGCCGAAGAGGGGCGTGCAGGAGGGGCGGTGCTGACTATGTGTGTAGTGGGAGGTGGAGGGGGAGGGTGGGGGAAGGACGGAGGAGGGCGTGGATTGGTGACTATGACCATGCCCTCACTGACATCAGACCTGCTCCGCTTGCTCCACGACTGGACAGCACCTTGACCCTGGGGAAATGAAAGCAAATAAAGATAAGAATGAGTTATTTTACAAAATTTAAAAGATCTAAAAATAATTTAGAATACATCTTTTTAAACAAATAGTGTTCTTAGGATATTAGTGCAGTATTGACTACAATTATGTATAATTCACCCAGAATGACTGAACAACACCCAAAACATTGAAACATGAAATGATTCACACATTGGCATAAGAGGCATTTCTAGATAACTAAACTGCTAGTTAGCATAACTATAGTTTGATTTGTTCATCAGTAATCAGCTATAACAAATACGGAGAAGATGATGATCATGTTATAAATGTCATAGAGAGAAATATCATGTACAGACTTCACACATTATTTCTCACCTAACAAGATATTAAACTTGTCGGGTCAACTATCTTGTATTCCACAATTACTTCGTATAAGCATTAAGTCACTTGTATCATAAATGACTGGTCAAAGAAGATTTCTAATTACTTAATGTGGAGTTGTTTCTACTCTTGGCAGGCATGCTATGTATAAGGCAATAGCAATACATGAGGCTATGGGCAGAGTAAACCCACTCACTCTTGGATACATCCCTCGGCTTAGCTTTTAAAGAACAATCACAAAACCTAATGAGTTATATAAGTGCATCAAGTACGTGTGTTTATTTTATATTAACATAATGTTAAATATCGATTTTTTTTTTAATCTATGAATCTTGAAGTCTATAAAAAAAATTGTAGTCTAAAAATACTATTTTTCCAATTAATCCTTCATATCATCTGCTAATCTTGTACAATAATTACTACAACCATTACCTTAATACTAACTTGATTGATAGTAAATAGCAATGAAGTGAAACTGAATTATAAATTACAAAGACTACATGAAGAGTTACTTAACTTATCTATTCCTACACATCGGTATCAATCTGTCCAAATAATGTTCCAGATTGTACTCATCCAAGTAACTTCCCTTTGAGTATTAGTTTCAATTGTACCAATCCCCCAAATACAAAAATCAATTAAAACAATAAACTCTAATAGTATAGATTTAAGATAAGTGTCCTTCATGTGGCAGCGTTGCAAAATAAATAAAAAATAATTCTACACAATTTGTAACTTGACACCACCTCAGTTACAGGAATATTATCCCTCTTTCCACCCAGTCCCTCCCATCCCCCCACCATTTAATCTAAACTTGAGAAGTTATAGGAACCAGCCAATTCAGTCAAACTTCAGACTACAACGTTACAAGATATAAATAGAAATAAGTAAATTTGTTTAGCTATTGAAAGTTAAATTAAGAATTCTGTTCAAGGACTACAGAGTGCTCTTTAATCTAAGCTATTACAATCCCTAATATGGTTTGAACATGAAATATTGTGTACAGATTAAAAAAAAAAACAACCTCAATTGTATATCATCAAGGTTCTGAAGGGAAAAAAACAACAACCTTTCTCCAAGCTGCTGTGGGTGTTAGATACCCTAGGTAACAACTCCATGGAAATCCTAGATTGAAAACAGACCACCAGATGGTTTTTAAAACACTGCATGCGAGGTCCACTTGGGAGTGAAACTTAAATCACACCTGTCAATCTTATCATAGCCAGTGCCTTATCATAGCCAGTGCCACCATTGGGCAGTTTGGCAACAGAGGTCCTTTGTGAAATGGCCACCACTTAGTGTTTGGAAGTTGTCAAGTAAATATATCTGGAATAAAGGACCTGATAATCTGCAGACAATCTGGACCTTCTAAGTACATTTATAAAGGTACTTTCTTTTTAGAAAATCCAGTGAATATATAGATCGGTACACAGATAAGATGATGATTATGATGATGATGAGTATGAGGCTTTCATGATGTTGGGCCAACCCCTCATAGCTTATGAGTAAGAGTAAAAAATTAACAGGTCTTTTTTTTTTTTTTTCTAAAAAAGAAACTTTATAAGCTAGCGCCAGACCTATGTTACCAACGTAATATGTGAATGTAGAACATTGAAGTCTAATGATAAATTACAAACAGATTAGTCCAGGCTGTCGTCGAAAACAACATTTAAACTGTGAAATTAATGTTATTTAGCCTGATCATTTTCTAGTTCTCAAGGTCTGTGAATCACAAAAGAAACTTATAAAATGCTGCTGCTGCTGCTGCTACTACTACTACTACTACTACTACTGACTTGGACATTCTACTGCAGAAAAGGTACTCTTCCTCATAATAGTGTGAAACATGCCATGCTCAAAGACTTGTGGGCATTTCAATTACACTTCAACAAATGAAATAGAAAAAAAAACATACCACATCATATTAACTCCTAATACAACACACATGACGATCTATCAATACAGCATTCAAATTTATTCCCTTCCACTACTGCTCTTACAATAAAAAAATTAAAAAAATTAAAAACCCAACTAAATAACAAAAAAAAAAAAAAAAATACTGGCAACAAATTAGATACACAGAGAAATTCACTGCCATGATAGATCAAAAGGAAACAAGAAAACTGTGAAATATCGAATACAACACTTCCTTAAAAATTAACTCCAACTGCTGTTTTTAATTACAAATTATTTATGTAGTAATAGCCAGCCAGTGCAAATAATTAGACAATGTCACTTACCTTATCTGAAGATATCACTTGGACATCACTTCTACAAACACACAAAACAGAACGAGCTATGAACTGGAGCCATACTGATAATACCACTAGTTTAAATTGTGAACAAAATATTACAACCCCATATTGGGGAAAGGGGAGTGGAATAAAAAAAATAAATAAATAAAAAAAATAAATAAATAAATAAATAAATAAATTGAATATAGAATATCACCAAAATTTCAAATAAATCTTGATTTTTTCAAATCTTATAACAACAGAAACTTATTAATACTTCTTTATATACATTGCCAGTTTGGGAAGGATAACACCTATTCTAGTTTTCCTGTCCTTCCTATCTCTTGAAGACATTGCCAGAGGCAGGAAACTCAACTAATCAATAACCTAGCAACCATTGGCAGCTGTTATTTTTCTGGGGTCACAAGAGGTCAGCACTATGTTTAGAGCTGTGCAGCTACACAACCTTTACCACAACCCAGATAAAAAGAGGAAAGACTTAACTACTGGTGACTCTCTGGTGGAAGTTACACACATTCTGTAAGCAGGAAGAAACATGTTTTGAAGGACTAGTTCAAAAAGGTGAAAGGCACCCACAGGAGAGTTTCTTAAAGTGTTAAGGATTGTGAAAAGGGTACTCATCAAAACTATAGTTGCCACCACCTCTCTGTCCACTCCAGCATGAACTACAACCAAACATCAAGGAGTTTGTCCAGACAGGATTATCATCTGTAAAATCACTCGACCTAAACCAACCCTAGCCTCAACACTGTGGAAAGACTACTCCATCCTAAACCCTAACACACACACACACACACACACACACACACAAAATGCAAAAAAAAATGCAAATTTTCTTGCTGCCGCTACACCTGGCAGAGCCAGGATGCCTGTGCACTAAGCAGGCACTGTGAGCCGTGCAAACAAAGCTCCTGGAGCCGGGCTAGGAACTCGCAGGAGAACAGGCCTTTCCTCACAGCAAGTGGTGTGGGCACCCAAAGTCCCACCTGGACCATTGCTGTTTCATGAGAAAAGGCCTTGAATTTGCACCCCAGCAAATGCCAGGTACCCAATCACAGCTGGGTGGACTGGTGGGGCTGGTGGGAGGCAGATGGAAAATCAGATGGAAAAATTGCCTGAGTTGGGCTTGAACTCAGGACCTCGGGCCCTGAGCCCAGGACACAACCACTACACCACACACACACACACACACACACACACACACACACACACACACACACACATACCGCTTCCCCGATAGATAGCTCATGTGAGACCTCACAATTGTATTGGTTTCACATTGAAGTCAGCGAGATAAAAAAAAGTGGCCAATATTGAACGTCTGGTTATAATGACAGTTTATAAGCTTTGAACACATGGACTGGAAATTTCAAAGCAAGGACTTTGTGCCAATACAATAAAGACTTGTAAAAGCTCTTAAATGCAATGAGCCAGACAGTATCTCATTTGCAGAATACAAACTGACCAACACCCTCAGGATCCACGCCTCCATTGCACATCCAGATCATAATTAACATCATGAGTACAGGTTGTCCCCTGTACTAATAACTGCTGGAAGATCCACACCCTCTGGCACTTCACTTCATTACCATCAGACAAGAGCAAAAATTAAACATTTTGCCCGAGGGAGACGGTGCAAGGAGCATGTGATTATACGAACACCCTTGACTTCAACCCGTGTCCAAGTACATAGGAAATCAGCAGTGGGAGGAAGGGAGAGAGAGGCTTATCAAGATGTACGGAGACACTTTGTATAACCAAAAAACAAACGATGAAAGCTGTTAGGAGACAAACATTTTTATGTCAGTCTGTCCAGGAGGCACATGTTAGACAAAGGAATGCCCACGGATAATTGTGTTTTTCAAAGCCCACCCCTCTAACTATGATGCAGTGATTGCCTCTTATCCTCTTGGATAAGCCTTGCATGTTTGGAATCTGAAAAGAAGTGGTAGCAAACAGTGGATGGGAGTATACTGAAGGAAAATGATAGAGGAACCATAGCTCACTCGTTAAACCCATTCAGTGGAACAAGCACCGTATAGCGCACAGCTTTCAGTCGGCATTTGTCCGTTTAAAAAAAATCAATTAAGGCAGGTGAATAAACTGTGTACTTTGTTTGAACTTCATGACAGCTCTGTGACAATCAGAAGTTGAGCTTAAGATTTAACATTAGTAATCGGTACATCCAAATTATCGGATTTTCCCTTTATGGACCACGATACTTTTTTTTTTTGCACAGTAGATATTAGAAATTAGTATCTCTTTCATATCAAATGTGAAGGGAAAAAAACACCCTATTCTTAATACAAAGCTAGAAAGCTACACGTGCCCGGTCCATTTAACAAGGAGCAAGGTAATACAGTCTAAAGATACAGAATAGTGCTATCTCCTTCAAGATAAAATAACTCACGGGGAAGACATTCCTCTTTCAATGGACTCCTTCCTGAGCCTCTTCCGAATGCCGTGCATTGCCGCCCGATCAAAGCCATCGTCAATCACTGTCACTCCGCCGGCAGCGGAGACTGGAAGTGGCCTCGCCTGGACGATGGTGGCAGACGCGGCTACACCTCCAGGAGGACTGGATATGTGACTAGACGGTACAGTCTGAGAGGGGAGGTTCCGAGAGATGCTATTGGCAGCCTGGACCACTGCGGGAGATGCAGAAGACAACGAATAAGACAATGAAGAAGAGGAGGAGAAGGAGGAAGATATGGCAATAGCATTAGTGGGCGGTGGGTTAGTTGGCTTCGCAGAAGATGAAGTGTTGTTGTTGCTGAGTATTATGGAGCTACTGGGGGTCCGTATGGTGGAGAGGGTCATGGACTTGCTGGAGGAGGGGAGGACTGGGAGTTCGTCGTCTTCATCGGCCTGGGGCGTGAGAGCCACGGTGGAGGATGCAGTGGGCACCGTGCCGAGGATGTCAGAGAGAGCTTGAGCCGACTCCTTCAATTCTGCTTGAAGGTACTTAATGTTTTCCGAGGATGTCAGAGAGAGCTTGAGCCGACTCCTTCAATTCTGCTTGAAGGTACTTAATGTTTTCCTAGATAATAGTGAAGATGTGTAGTTAAATGGGGGGGGAGGGGGGGTGGGGGGGGGGGGAGAGAGAGAGAGAACATGACAATAGTGTAAGAAGGGCCACAGAATGTGAACAATACAGATTGAGTGTTTACATGGCTATTGTAGCGCTACAATTGCAATGATCATTTCAGAAGGTTCTCCAATAACCCCTACAACACTTGGTATACACAAGCACGTTTGAATTAATAGCAGTTTTTCTCAGTTTTAACAGCCAATATATGTTTGAATTGCATTGGCAAGGGGAAAAAATTGAAACCACAACAAAAAAAATTATGAGAAAAACTCAGAGTAATTAATTTCAATTATTAATTAAAGCATTCCAGTAATATCACACCATTCTTTACACCATCTTCCAGCTTCCCTGATTTGTTAACTACTGTGGTGTCTCAATATTTGTATATTTGTTTGAGGCACTACATAATAGCACCTTTCTGGGTCAAACCTTCCTGTGGGTTTGCTTGTATGGCATTGTGGTATCCATAGCCCCCACCTCCACATATAGCTATTGTTTTTTTATATACAAGGACCCTAGTAGATATTTCAACTGAGGCGTTCCCACTAAGTACACGTTAAGTTGCTAAGGTAAACTTGGGTCATCATCGTAATCTTAATTACGGTGCCATAAATAAAATCATCTTGGAGGTTTAAGCAAGAAATTTAAGCTTCCATTGCCTGCCCAATTTTCTTCCCTCCCCCTACAAATAGAATTGGTGCACCTGGTTTTTGTCATCCACCAGTATTTAGTCCAACAAATTTTCACACCATTTCTTATCCTTCCATTAATAAGAGCTACTTAATTAAGCACGAATTAAAAAAAACAAAAAAAACAAAAAAAACTGACATAATTGTATCTGTAGTACCAGGAGATAGCAAGATTACCAGGCATTGGGAATGCTTGGAAGCTAGCTAGCAGCCACCAGAGGTGAGTGAAATGCTGGGCTTTATGGAGGAAGAAGGTACCTTATCAGCTGCTAGGGTCCCCTTAACAATCACTATCAGCTTATCTAATCAGTAGGGAAGTCTGCACTTGTAGCAAATCTTTGTTTAATAATAATTTCTAACCAACGCTTCCATTGGTACACTCAAGGTTGAATAAATTTCTTATGAACCAGGAACCAACATGCGTACTTTAGGGGCTGAGAAAGAGGGGGTTGTTCTTATTTATTGACAACCTTTCAGGTCTACAATGATTAGTACAATTTAGTCATTGTTATCCACAATGTATCTTTCCTCCCCACAAGCATTGGAGGAGAGGAGGAGAGAAATACCTAACCAAGTAAAATTCAGTTCTTGTCGTTTTTTAGCTTACCCTTGTATGAACCTTGCCCCCCCTCCCCCCCATACGACATGCACGCTTCCATACGGTTAACTTCAAATTCAATTAATGTCGATACTGGTACAATACCCATAAATGCTGTGTATGAGCATACACATGTGCAGCAGTTCAAAGTGTTTTTTTAAACATTAGTGTAGTTTATTGAGAGAAGGGAGGGTGGGTGGAGTAGGGGAGGAGGTGGAGATTTGTTAAGTAAGTGAAATAAATTAATAGAGCTTTACATTTACCTTCCACTCTCACACTATCTAATTAAAAAAACAAGGGGTGGAAGAAATCTGTGGTTAAACATATCATGACAACCAAGCAAAAGGAAATGTGGGTGGGGCTGTGTGTCTGATATCAAGTCATGTGCAACCACGTTATTGTGCAGGCTTATGTAATACACACCCATTGCCATCTTGTACTATGACATCTTTGAATACAATCATGTGGTTAATTAAATTTAGTAGTAACAGCAATGAATTACATGACCAAAAAATGATTACGTTTTTTTTTCCTTCTTACTCTTCCACACAACTAACGAAAATAGTAATCAACATTATAGCTAATCATTCCCACCTGTTTAAATTCTCAGGTCTTACTCATCTAATATATACCATATTCCCACATACTAACACACACACAAACTGTCACAAAGTGTGACCTCAGTACATTGGACACTCCATCACATGCGACCTCTTCCTTCCACGATTTCTCCCACCATAAAAGCCTCAATCACCCAAACAACCAGAATCCCTGAAGGTGACGTAACTCAGTTAATAATAAGTGGGTGTCTCAGCCTCGCTCTAATACATGTTGTGTAGAAATAATTCCTTCGGGTTCTTTTTTCAGCAGCAATAAATAAGAACCAAGTTCAATATCAGTTCATCAACTCCCTCACTGGGGGGGAGGGGGGGGGGGGGGGGGGACCCAGTTATTGGTACAAGCAAGTAATATATATTTGGACATTCAGACACCAAAGGACTGATGGTGCTGTTTTTTTTTAACCACAACTAAATATTCCCACCTGAATTCATCACACCACCCACCCCACCCCCTACGCCACACCTATTTTTATCATCCCCTGTAGGCCACAGTCACTTTTCATGGACCACACTTTAGTACCACCACCACCACATCCACTCTTCTCACCTGACATACTCAAAAATGTCCCCCCTCCCCCTTTCACTGCCTATAATCACACACACACACACACACACACACGTGCGTGCGTGCATGCACACACACACCACTCTTAACTCACGTTGATAAATGGAATCGTGAAAGCCTTCAAAGGATAATTTGTGACCGTCTGAATCTCCTGGTGAAACTCTTCAGCAGTTGCAGTGCCATTCTAAGAGTACATGCACACGCACACATATTCAGTGGCTGGAGGAGATATTGCAAGCTAAATAAATTATTTTAAAAACTACTCAAGTATCTTCAATGTTCTCAGTGTGGTAAGATTAATGAAGAGATTGTTAAAAAATAGAGGGAGGTTGACGATGAATCATTTACTTAACAATTAGGGAATAATAATAATAATAATAATAAATTATTATTATTATTACTATTATTATGAAGATAAGTACTCTAAATTAATGTCTTCTTGACAACTGGGTAAACAGATTCCATCCAGTTCTGTACAGCTCCAATGTAAACATGAAAGTAAAACTTCCACATTCCAATCTGCCCCTACAAATAAACCACCAACATAGCACACACGCACACACACACACACACAGCATTTTCTCTTTCCTCCTTTCACAGCCACACAAGAACACACAAGAATCCTCCTGTAATGATAGTGATAGCTTGGTTTTTAGGAAAGATTACAGGCAGACATTTTTGATATGTAGATCAGATATACTGAAAGCAAACAGCCCAAGCATTATCAATACAACCACATCTAGTTGACCTTGGCCAAATGCCTCCAACACAAAATTGACAAATTCTGGTTCTTGTGCAAACAACTATTACACTGCCTACTCCCTGTTTGCTCCTGCTAATTAAAAAAGAGCGTGGCCGCCCACCACAAACATGGGCCAGCTTCCCTTCCTCCTTAGCTTTATTTCCTCCTGACTCAGTCATAATTGCCATCTTATCAAAACACACAAGGGCACCATAATGAGTAATACCTTATTATAGACCATTATTTAAAAAAAACAAAACTAACACTTTTAAGATAAGATAAGCCAGTAATTACTAGCTACCAATGATTCATCAAGACAGTGGGGATAGCAAACTGCCCCACCCAGTTACCCAGTTCTCTGCCCACCCCCCTCACACTTGCAAAAAAAATAAAATAAAATAAATAATAATCTCAATTCCAGCCACCATCAAGGTCAAAAATATGTTTAACAATAGAATATTAAAGTATAGGAAGAAAGCTCCACTGAATGAAAGTCAACAACAAAAAGGGCCAACAATGCAAGGCATTATTTATTGAAATCAATAAATGGATCGTCCAACTGCTCCAGGAAGAAAGGGAAGGGAAGCGCAGGTAGTGAAGGGTCTGGTTCGCCAATCCCAGGAAAAAGTACGTGAGGGTAGGTTTGAAAAGTGTGGGGAAAAAAAAAGCAAATAAGTCAGGAAGGAAGCTAATGGGCTAACAATAGACCCCACAGGGACAGCTTTCGCACCGGGATAGCTTTCAGACTCCCAACCAACTGAGGGAAGAATTTAATACAGAAAGCGTAATGAGAATTAAAGCTGAAAAGAGTATATTAAAGAACGGAAGTTACGAATGAAACCTTAACTTAGTATTTCATCAATTGCTATGGGACTTCATTGGTAACAATGAGGAAGCTTTGTAGCCCAATAAAGATGCAACCCTGAAAGACAAATGTTTACTGTCATATACGCCACACACATACACACACACAAATGTACATCACAGTCCCCTTTTAATTGACTACCCCCAAACACATAAAGGAAGCTCGAAGCATAGTGATGGACATGTCTTCAAAAAGACTGAGCACCCTGGAAGGACAATGGATGTTGCCCAAACATAAAGCAAGAAGATGTACTATGTTGTATTGGTTTTTTTCCTAAGTCACAGTTATTAGGACCTCGAGCTGTGATGTTTAGTCAATGCGTCCCGAGACCTCTCTTGAAAGCCTGTCTAAACAGTAGCTATACTTCCTCTTCAAATACAACGAGAGATAAGATAATATAAAGAAATGCAGAGAAAGGAGCAGGGGAGGGAGGGAGGAAGGAATAGGAAGAAATTATGCCAAATTTATTTATACCAATTCCATGCCATCTAGTACAATAAATTAGATCATTTAATTATAACTTGAGCCACTTACCAATACCGCATGAATGAGTTCTTGCACCTGCTCGGCTACGTCTCTGCCCAGACCATTCGCACACTGCTGGATTGTCGAGAAAAACTGCTTGACCTTTGCAGCTCGCTTGGAACAGGCTATGTCTGATACAATCACGTTGTTATTCTTCCCATCTTCTCCTCCTCTGTTGCCTCCGTTCCTAGCTGGAGAGGACTGCCTCATCAAAACAGCCTCTCTGTCATCGCTGGCACTCGAAACCACCCCATTTCTAGACGTGACCGTCTTGGCGAAATTAACGGAAGTGTGAACCTCATCTGGGCAACTGGTTACAGTTGACATGCCACTATTGACAGCCCCTGGGGAATTAGCCCTTTCCCGGGTACTCGGCACACTTCCAGTGTGAGTGGCCCCCATTGGACCCATGTGGCCATTTTCACCAGTGGTAGAGCTTTCAGCTTCCATTGATTTGACGCTTCCACCAATAGCCCGTTTGTCTATTCCAGCTGCCACCACGTGCCGAGACTTCTCTTCCATTCCCTGATCATCCTCCTCCACTAGTACCAACTCCATATCTTCGACCTCTTCCTCGTCATCTTCATCACTAATTGCTTTGTCTTGCTCAACCGCTCGAGATTTTCCGAGAGAAAAGTCTTCCACACTCCGACCATTTTTCCAAGCAGCTGCTCCTTGTCTACTTTCCGTCATGGAAGCTTCTTCCATATTGTTACTCTGATCCGCTACCAACGGTTCCTCTTCAGCCTCGCTATTGGTCACAATGACTAAGGCAGGCGGTTCACTGTCCACTGCATGCGAAGCAGCAAAGCCAGAACCTCCATTCACTCTGCTATGGCTAACCTCCGAATATGTCTTTCCCCGTTCAGACTCCTTGGCTCCAATAATTGCCCCCTGCCGCACGCTGGCTGAAAATTGTGTCGCCTTCACATGCACGCTATCAGAGACATTGTTTCGATTGACGTTCACAGGAACCTCGCCGGATAAATTCTCTCTGGGCGGAGTCAAAGGAGGCGTGGTCAGATTGACCGGGAGACCTGTGTCATTAGGAGAATCTATGTCATCTTTTCTGCCTGGCAAGAGTTTGTGGTTGGAGCTGTACTTGGGAGTTCCTGTAGAGTTGTCCACCTTGTCAGATTCATGGCCTCTTCTCAAGTGGAATCCATTATCTTCAAAAGGAAAAAATATTTTTTTACATGACCAGGAAATCTAGTTGCATTTATCACCAATTAGATGCTATCAAGATACAAGTTCTCTTAACTTGACACTTCATCTCCCTCCTAGGAATCTTAAAAGTATGAACATATTAATTAATATCTGGTTTCTAATTGGAATTCTTGTTGCATGAGCTAGCTACTCAGATAAGCCAGTTAAAATCATTGGTATAATCATTTCAATTAATACAACCTTAACACTTTACTGAATTTGAGTAACTAATTGTATACACCCAAACAGAGTGTTTTGCAACCCCATTAGACTTAGAGCTAATACCTTAGTTGATTAATTACAACAATTGGGCTCTCACCATTTGCTGAATTGGCAATACTAGCTGGAGTAGTTACCACGTCGTCCGCATCGCTCAGACATACGCCATTGCCTTCGGCCATCTCAATTCCTTTACTACTAGCAGAAGTACTGAACGAAGACCTCCGTTCGATTCTAACAAGAACACCCTTGTTAACAAGGAATGCCACCTGTATATCCAGAAAACAATTGCGGTAAAGAAAATGTCCCGCGGTCGAGTCTTGCTGGTGGATCTAAACGTTTTACTTCGGGAGATAAATACTTCCCAAACGCAGTTATCCGACGAATTAAATAATAAACTGTGGTGAAATAGTCTTTTATGTTAACCCACGCTGCAAAACACTCACTCTTACCAGCACTTTAGCGCCAGAGATTGTGACTTCTGTTGTAGGCCTACCTCTTTTTACAGCTCCGGGACACGACTGATTGGGGCTAGTCCAGCCCATGCCCAGAAACGGGCAATTACTGTTCTCTGTTAATTAAACACTATCAATTGCCCCGGCCTTGATTACAGGGGCAGTGAAGCCTTTGACCGTAAAACCACTAAATCTTCTCCAGTGTTTCTAATTCTGCGGTATAAAACGTAAAATTGAAGAGATTGGCGCATGCACGGTTGTTGTTTTTCGTGAGCAAATAGGCGTGCGTGTGCGGTTAGCAGGGCGGTTTGGTGTTTAGGGCGTGTGCCTGAGCGCTAATTGTAATGCTGTAAGAGGAGGCCGATATTGGACTAGGCTGTATTAATCTCACCTTATTCTGTCAACAAAGCTTAGACAATAACAAAAGCTGTGTGACTGGGCTTCTGAACAATAATAATTGAAACCGCAAGTTTACACTATTCTAGACAGCCTACAAGGGAAACCTATAACACAGGAGACCCTCTAAAGCCTAAATTTTCACTACAAAGCTACCTGTACTGGTACAGTATACTGTACTTGAGGTCATTCACACTTATTTCATGGACACTTCACTTGTATTTCAGCATGAGTGGTTCAGATCCTTACAGTAATTTAGCAGCCAGTGATGTTTCGTGTTACTTTTTTTCCCTGTAGTATATTAAGTTGTCCTCTTCAAATAAGATGGACCTATACATCAAAGTAAACAGGAAATGAAATAAATCATGGAGCAGTTTTGTGAACCACTAAAACAACTGCTAGCTATCCTTGAAATAAGGGGAGAAAGGAAAAACAACTGTTTAAGGATGATAAATTTTATCATAATATCAGGGTTTTGTTTTTCTTCCCCCTTCTTTTCTTCTTTTTTCTCTTTTTTTTTCTTTTCTTTTTTTCTTTTTTCTTTTTTGCTACAAAATTTTTATTATGTTTAAAAATAGCTACAATATTTATATGCATGTATGTTAACAATACAATATTTATATGCATGTATGTTAACAATACAATATTTATATGCATGTATGTTAACAATACAATATTTATATGCATGTCACATCGTGTTTTTTTTAAAAATAATACACCTACAAGGCTGTGACCTCATTATGGGATATAACTATAAATTTAAGTAGGTGTGTACACCAGTGAGGTCCCAGGTGAAAGTTGGGCTTCAAAGATTATTACAGAACTCCTAAGGCTTTTGATTTCATCCTAATTCATTAGCACCTAAAGCCAGCTCAGGTCAGGGGAGGAACACTGAAGTCATCCATTTGCAGTTATTTGTGAGGTCTCTTTGAGGTTGATTTGTAATAAGAAGTAATTCCTGCCACAGGACTTAAACTGTCTCCCTAATTGAAATTTCTTTTAACCTTAGTTACCCACTGATCAAACCAATCAATACATGCTGACTCACATGTGGCCGTTATGATGAGCAGTTTCAACTTTACTTGCAAGACAGTTGTAGCAAGTAGATATATTTAAGAGACATTATAGATTCTGCCATCATTTCAAACTAGCAATTGACCCATTTCTTAAGTTACATATGTGCTCTACGCTATCCAGCATGCTGTCTTGTGCCTTGAATTAAAACTGGTGAGAGTTAAAAGAAGCTAATGTAACTCTCATTGATTGTGCAACTAGTAGTTGTCTTTTTAGTTTCCCCATGTGCTGCTCCTTGAAGAATTAAGTCAGGCATTGGAAACTACTTTAATTCGAGTATCATTTAATTTACAGGTTGAGACATTTCAGAGTGAGAATTAACATTAACATACAACACATCCTTTAAATTATTATCAAACTTCTATTAATAGGCTAACAGCTATTCTATATAGTAACATAGCTATTTACCACAATAGATCCAAAAAACTGTGAAGTAACTATAACTTTTCCCCCATTTATGATGTAACTACAGTCCACATAGAAATCTTAGCAGGACATAATATTATTAAATGGAAACTGAGTAATTGAACTAAGCAGTCTAATTGTTAGAAAGTGTGGTCACCGTTATTATGTGTCAGCCATTAAGAGTTCAAAATGTGCTGCCCAATTTGTATATTTGCAGTGTAGGTTGGCAGAGGCAAAAAAGTATGCTTTTAAAAATCAGCTGGTTTCCTGTGTTGTTGGACTCTAATGTATAGAATTACTAGGACACTATATTTTAATTGTTAATTTAAAAAAATTTTTTGGAAGCTGGTAGCTATGTACTATTTTAATTCCTGGCTGGTAATGTGAAGTTGCTAACACACATATGGGTACAGCGTCGTCAAAAGTACAGGTGAGTCGCGACTAAAGCACGCGCGTGATAATCAAAAGCGAGGCGTTGCAGCGTTGGGGTTGGGGTGTCTTCTATATTATGTGTGCTGCTCACAGTGTCAGGTTAAACTTCTCAGCTCCCAGATATACGGAATGTGGCATAAGAGTCGGGGACAGGGTATTAATAGGTGGTCTGTATCCTGGCTCAGTTAAATACGTTGGTAATTTAGACGTTCCTCATCCTAATGCTGAGGTGTACGTTGGAGCCAGATTAGACGACCCAGGCGAGGATTACTGTTTTAATAGTAGTATTATACATAATTGTAAATACTTGTAATATAATAGTAGTAGTAACAACAGTAGCAGTAGCGAGCAATAGTAAATACGCATGTAATTGTACAAATTTGCTTAATATACTAAATTTGTGTCTTATTTCTTTAGTTGGAGGCTCTGATGGTATATGGTATGGCAAAAGGTTTTTTCGCTGTACCAGAGATCATGGAATTTTTGTCCCTATTCATAAGGTTCACTTGCTGATGTCTCGAGTAAGTTAACTATTTGTAAACTTAGCTAAGGTTTTGTAAATAATGATCAATGATTGTAGAGAACTTTCCGGAGTAATGCCAAATCATTTCCTAGTGATGAAGTTGAGTTCGGTCAAAATAAAAGGTCAGTAAGAATGTTTGTGTGTCTGTCTGTCTGTCTATCTGTGTCTGTCTGTCTGTCTGTCTATCTGTGAGCTCACATAACACAAAAGGAGATGTTTGCTATAAAAAATTATAAAAAATGAACATTGTCCTTTCCATTATGCAAATGGGCATGTCTTACAACATTATATAAAAATACTCTTTTTAATATGAAGTTCCTATCTCAAGTATTCCTAAGTTGCTACAAGTGAAATATTTAGCAATGTACTACACTTGAGATGTGTGTTCTTCATCTAGCAGCATATTGAGTCAGGGTGGTTTTGGAATGGAATGTGTAGGCCTTTAACATATGTGTGGCTTTCGTCTACTCAGAGTTTATCAAGTGCTACTGATGTGCTACATGAATATATATATATATACATGCATGCATGTAGGGATATATACCGATAGACTCGGGTTGTTCAGCACTGTTGTTGTTTTTGGTTTTTCTTCTCGGTTGTTAACACTTTTTATTAAGCGCTCCAGGCATCTCATCTACTGCTGATTGGCGAGCAGCCCGCAGTTTTTCAGTTACCGCTCACTGTTAAGTACCTTCTTTTCTTTTTTTAAATAAGTGCCCATTTCCTTACCGTTTTAAGTAATAAGCAGGGGCACTTAACAACCTAAGTCTATGGTATTGTATATAATAAATATACTTAAGTAGTGATGTGCTTGAGCACAAATGGTGAGCGAGCCTGTGCACAAACGAAGCACTTCAGAAGAATCTATCAGTCCATTTCTGAAAGTATAAGTACGTAGCCATTGCGACCATACTTTATCTAACAAATACAGAACTACTTTCTTACCTCAATTTCCCAAGTACTAGTATTTTCTGTAGTCTCTAATATTGCATTCTGACTATCTGAGTTACCAGTAGCTTTTGACAACAAGCACTCACAGCTACTATAAACAGCCGAGTTTTTGAAATGATGTCTGGTAAAGGGTCTCAATACCATAGTAACCTTTCGCCATAACATTTGGGACTTGAAAAAACAAGAAGTTCTAAAGAATTACTGCACAGTGTTAAGTAGTTTTAAGTGTCTTGCGGCATTTAGAAACAATGTAATACAAAGGAGTAAACAATTAAATTTTCTTGAATGATACAGAATCGCTAAACCGAAAGATTCCGTTTAGTGGAGGTATGGGAAGGGGTTGACCACAAAGCAAACACAAAAACGCTAGGCACGTCCACACATATATAAACAGATGAATATCCCCAATTTTCAATTGTGTTACCCCTGATAATGTCTTGCTAGCTTCACTCGCTCGCCAATCATACCATTAAATACTTAAAATATAAGTTTCTGCCTTTCATAAAATGTAAAATGGAGAATGTCAAGAATAGACCCAAGACTTGTAGTGTTTTAGCCACCTGTACTCTGACCTCTCAACTACAACAAGTAGTAGACGGTAAAACTCAACCATCAATAAGGTATAAATCAGAGAACCCCCAATTGAATGAGAGAATTCCATCCAAGTAGAAAAATATTATTGCCATTGATAGAAATAATTAGTATATACAAAATTGTCAAAATACTTACTGGCTTATCATTTTATATGATAATACTTTATATTCAGACATGAAGAAAAAGAATTTTCTACAAAAACTCAGCAGAAATGTAGCTTACCTAAGCCAAGGGAGTCAGAAGGGACTTTAGTAACACCAATTACCCATGAGACAAATGAATCAGTGCCTTATGATGACCTTCAGTCACCAAAGAATGACATGCAGAAAGAGTGTAATAACTATACACTATCAAATGTGGGAAACAATGGGAAAAAAACATCAGGCATACAAGATGATTTGAAAAACCAGGGTAGCAATCCTAAAGATGAAGTTCCTAATTCAGAAACTTCTGCAACTGTTCTACCAAAAATAATAGCCAAAGACAGAGCAGGAAGAGACGTGTTGGAGTCTTCAATACCGCATCAGCAACTGCAGAATGATTGCGTTCCAGTACCAATGGGTAAGAAAGGAATGAATTGCTGCGGCAGCAGTCTTCCTGCATTGACTTCAACAAATACCCGAATTTGCCTCAAAAGAGAAAGACACCAGGAGCACTTTGCTTTGCCTGGTTTGAGTCTTCCCATAGCCAGTAAATGTAGAGAGAGAAGTGTCAGGAGGTGTAGGTGCTGTTCAACTGCTCAGCAGGCCATTGCTCAAAGGCTGCGCCAAGAGATCTGTTCCACTTACAAGGACTCAGCGAACACTGAGGCATCACCACAAGTGGCTTGTATCAGTGAGGAATATTTGAATATAAAGCTGAAGATCTTGCTCAGAAAGTTGTATTCCAAACCTTTGGAGCACCCGCAGCAGTAAGTCTACAATGTGTACTTTTATGAATCATTTAATATGGTGAATCCATTTAGCTCACTTCCGCAAATCATTCCAGAAGATGTTACTGATTGGAGATTCCTCCACCATGAAGTAGAACCAATGTACTTCACTGAAAACTGCCAACCCAGGGTAAGCAAAATTAGTGCACGAAAAGAATTAATTAGCAGCATTACTCGAGCTAATGTGTTGGATTTGTGCTGGAAGGGTCTTTTAGTAATGATTGGGGCACTGTCGTGAAAGTTATACTTTTTTTTAAATTGAAGGTGATGACTATAGTCTCAACTAGCTAGAACACCATTGACACAATTTACAAAGAGAAAAAAAATGGCTGAAGAAAAAGAATAATACCAGAAACAAGGTGTGGAAATTACGCTTAGCTCTTAAATCTACATCTTGATATATAGACGAACCTTCCCCATTTATATCCATCAAAGATTGTTACAAGGAAAATAACTTATTTAAAGGAGAGAGAGGGGAGAGAAAAATTGTACACAGTTCAAACAGTTACAATTATTTTGGGCCTTTTCTCTTTCTTACATTTCAATCTTCTGATTCTTATTCTTTTAATTTCCTTCACCATTTCATTTTATTATTATTATTATTATTATTATTATTATTATGGCATCTCGTAAGCCTAAGAATATAGCTAGTATAGCTGCTGAAATAATAAAAATGGCTCAATAATAATAATAATAATAATAATAACAATGGTAATAATAATAATAATAATAATGACAATGGTAATAATAATAATAATATCAGTTAGACTCTTTTTATACTGTTGTATAAAAAAAATATTTACGTTTATGAAAAAACATTTTTTTAACTATTAACAATTTATTAACAGAGTAAAACTTCTTCCTACCCATCATTGGCTAGATCTGGAAAGGTCCAAGGAGGCAGAATGTCAGGTGCTAATTTACTACCCACCTCTGTCTCATCATCAATGTCCAAACACACGTCCAACAACTTGACATACAAGACAGCAATGGAGGCTGGTCGGCTAAAATGTTCCAATTTGTCTAAAGTTCGGTAAGTGGTACAGTTTACTACAGTAATTGGAGAGAGGGGGGGAGGTTAGTCTCACGTAGCTAGACCCTTTACCAATTGCTACACGGAAAATGGTGTGGTCAACAGACATGAGCGAGTATTGCAGCTCTCCTGCTAATTGGGCTAAGGAGACAATATAGAGGCAGTAATGTGGGGGGGGGGGGGGGGGGGGGGAGGGGACCTAATTAACCGAGGCAAAACATGCAAATTAAATTCAATTCAGGAAGCAAGAGAAAAAACAGAAGGAACTGAAATATCACAATCATCACACCGCATACACAGAAACCTTACTTCTTGCTGACAATGCAAACACAATTCGCCCTATATCAGTTGACCAGACCTTCTCGTGTGTAGTGATTGGTAAAGGGTCTGGCTACCTGAAACTAGTGATGGAGATTATTTTAGTACCTACATATGCTTATGAGATGCCTAGTAACGTATCAAGATGGAAGTGTGAACGGGAATCATTAAAAGTTAAAAGCATGCTAGACTTTCACATATGTGTAAAGAGTAGGAGAGGGTCACATATTTTGCTACATTATGCAAAAAATATTCATAATTGTAAAGTAGCGAGTTCAAATTATTTTTAGCTTATACAAATGCAGTCAATTGCCAGTAAGTTTAAAATACATCTAATTTTCAGTTGTCGTTTTCAGTTTGGTCTTGGTTTCAATTCACATTCAGTACAACTACTCTTTCTCCTCTTGTAGACTGGTAGCCACAAATGAAGGAGATTCAGACCTCACTTCAAGGATGACGTAAAAATAGATTTTTTTTAAATTTAGATATAATTTTTCTCTAATGTTTTCTATGTTTTTAGATCACTTCTGAGACTGAAAGAAGACTTAAGTCAACTTAATACATTGAATGAGTACGCAGAAGAAGAGTTGAAGCAAAGCCTGGCTAATATTGATTCTTTGTCAGGCATCACTGTACAAAAAGTGATGGGTGAATTGTTAAAGGTGACGATTAAAAAAAATCATCAAAATGATTAAGATGGTCCGGAAATAGTATGTTTTGGTCTGTATTATTTGTGTTCACTTGTCATGTTTGTATGTAGGATTTGAAAAATTATGATTTAACTGCACCCAAAGAAGAGACAAGTTTTCATGGATTATAATGTAGCTACTTATTTATTTTAAATGAAAGTGTAAAAATTATATTGGCAAAACCTCACATGTCCAATACCTGGTAAAGAATATCCACTTACACATGTTCAAAATTCATTGCCATATGCCTTAATTTCTTCAAAGCCACATGGCATTAGTCATATGAATTTGGCCCACGGTTGGCATCACTATGCCATTTACATTTCAGTCTCAATGCGTAGCCTTGGCCATCACCAGTGTAGCCTTGGCCATCACCAGTGTCATCAAACAGATTCCCTGCTGCTTTGTACTTTCACTCACCAAAAGCAGGTGTCATAATTATGATAAAAAGAGTAGATTATAGTAGAGAGGGGGGGGAAACCCCCGATGCCCCTTCAATTGAATTTCCTCAGCTCCACATCTCCTAACAATAGCTACTTGTTTTAGTGTAACTGCAGTTAACAGTTTGCAAAATATTTTCCTCTTTTAGCAATTACAGTTCATCAACTGAGTACTTCCCATTCAGAACTTAACTAAGCTAGTTTATATTTTTTCTTCACTTACAATGAAGCATTAGAATGAAGTGCCATGTAACAGATTTAGGATTAAAGAACTTATATTTAGGACAGTTTTGTATCAGTAATATTTTAACTGTTGTCTCAGCTCTACTCATTCAGTGTTTACCGCAATAATTATGAGCTGCAAGGGTGCACTCACACACAAACACCTGGCATGGCAAGTGAAAAGATAGTCTAGCAAGCCAGACCCTTTACCAACCTCTATGCGTAGCGGTTAGGTAAAGGGTCTGGCTTGCGAGACTAGTGAAAAGAATGCCTTAGAGATCTCGAGCAAGATGATCCGCCACAATAAATTCCCTTTTTTTAAAGCCACCAAACCTGTGCTGAGCATGCTAAAAATGACAACAACACACCAACAACAAGCCTGATTGCCTCAGTAAATAATTACTCCACCCCTCCCCTTCCCTCCCACCCCCAAAATTAATAAAAAACTCATGATGTGTGTGCGTGTGTGGTTGACAAAACAACCACACCAAGAGTTGTAAGTTACCACTGTATAAAATTTAAAAAAACATTTGGAGAAAGCAACTTGCATGTAACAGCTAAAGAGGAGGGACTGAAGCCACCACGATTCCACTTCTGCTCCCTTTTCTCCAACCCCTTAGGGAGATTGATTTTTTTTTTTTTGTAAACGCTGCACTGATAGCCTTACTGTTCTCACCGTTAATTAATGACAATGACTCCCCGGTGGCCATTTAATGTGATCAAGTAACCTTTTACCATTTTATTTCGCGCGGCGGAGCGCGCGCGGCGTTGTTCACATTTTTAGATATCATTATAAATGCAGTTGTTGTCACGTGACGATGTTTCGTCAAATTGCGTCACTATTCCAGATTCATTCGGAATGTGTTGCGGTCTTGTTCAGAAGTTAATGCCATGTTGTTCGTGAAGACATAATGGAAAGCGGGCGGTGAATTTGGCTTTGAGTGTTGTTACCGGTTTAGTCAAGTTTATTGTTTAACGGTCTCCTATGGCGGGTAAGTCCGTCTACCGTGGTGAGGACTGATCTTTCACCGGTGTTGAGGCTTTCTCGAGGCCTCTCGTACTGAACTGTGTTGCCAGCTGATTCTAATAAATATATATGAGCTAGTTTTGCCTGCCTGGTGGATACAACCAAATATAAGCATCCTGGCGAAGCTGGATTAAAATAGAAGAGCTAAGGTCAATTTTAATATTCAGCTAAGGTCAATTTTAATATTCAGCTGAGCTCAACCATATTGCCTACAGAGTGGGATATATTTGGGATGAAGAGTCATAACTTAGCACTTACTTGAGATGATGATCTAAGCAGGTGTAGCGGTATAAATTAGATGTGATTCATGTTCTGGTTGCACTCTTTTGCAGATATTTTAAGGCTAGATCTCTCCAATATCCAACAAGGGTCAGACTTCGACCTCCATTACCAAGGTGTGTTCTATAGATAAGTCTAATGTATCAACTCAGTGATTAGTCTGTAATGTGAATATCAACTCTGGACATTAACGAGTTATAATGGGTGGGCTTTACATACATGGTGTGCTCTTATTTGATATTTTCCTTCCACAATCCTGGGTTTTATTTGGGCATAGAATGCAACGAGAGGAATCAGAGAGTGAAAATAGTTCACTAGTGTTTCTTCAATGTTTTCCTAGGGTGCATGTTGTCGTGTGTTTTCTTGTTTTCAATCTCAGGCATGCACGGTTTGGTGTTTGTGGTTAGTCTGAACTGGTGGGTTTTTGATGTCACGAGCCTTAGCAATAACTCTAAGTAATGTGCCATTTAGCTTTCAGGGTTGGGGTTTTTTTTTTCTTTCCAAAAAAATATAGTGACAACTTCTGTTTTTGTACACATGGACCACTTGTAGTTAATTGTCTATTCTTTCAACATTTTTTTTTCACTATTTCCCAAGATTGTGATTGATGTGCATGAGCACTTTGGACTTCTGAAGGGACCAATTATAGAAGTGCACTGTCATCATTATTGTGAAATGAAACTGGGAAGAAAGCCTGCCTGTAATGAATATCGTTTCATTTCCAAGTGTAAGCTTGAAATAATATGTGCACTATTTCTGTCCCTTCCTCAGGGGAAGCTAGCTTGGTAGAGATTGCAGCTGCCAGTGCCCAACTTCTGAGAAAAGTAAATTGTTTTTGTTTTAGCCACTTTTAATGAATGACTTCCGACCATTTCTGACTATTCCACATACATACATGTAGAGTTTGTTAAGCTTTACTATCTACAGAACTGTAAAGGGTCGCCCCACTGTGTTACGTACAAAGAGAAAAAGTTGAGAGCATCGCTCCTTTGGGCTAATACTGGGGAGGGGGGGGGGGGGGGGGGGAGTCTTGTATTGAAATTAAGCAAAAATCCCATCCAAACATAGCTAAATGCCTGCTTTTCCTGGTTAGGGTGAGACTCAGCAAGGGGTTGTGGTTGGTGGGCCTGCAGCATCGTGGAGTGCATTCTCCAAGATTTGGCTGTGCATTGCCTCCTTGTAAGGAAGAGTCACTCGTACTGTCTGTGTGTGTGTGTGTGTACATGTGCAGGGGCCAGAAGTAAACCATCGTGAAGAGATAGTGTATAGGATAGAATGTGGAAGAGTTTGTTTATTAGTAGTTTTTGTTATCTTGATAAAAAGTTGAACTAGCTGAGTTAACCTTAATTGATATATAAAGTGTTTTTTTTTATTGTTATTTTGAAACCAAAGGACATAAATTAAGTTAAATTATATAAATTTTTGTTTAGTCAGAATTACGGTTTTTGAAGTGGAATTAGTTATTAGGCGTGGCTACGTGTGTGAGAGTGTGTGGGGTGCAGCTGCATTTGTCTGCCGGTTAACATTGGTATCAGGACTTCTGTTGATGTTTTTATTTACGCATTTGCTTAGATGATGAAGATGAGGATGATGGTGGTGAGCAGATGGAGATTATAGATCCATTGTCAGACATCTTCTCTCCCGAAGATAACTTGCCACCTCTGAAACGCGTCTTGGCTTTGTACACCAGTGAAAGTAGTGAAGAAAGGTGAGTATGTGTGTGCCTATGTGTGTACATGCATGTTACAGGAGGGATCGGTTTGTGAGGAAGGGCGGGGAGGGGTGGAGAGAAAGAGAAAGCACTAAGTCCTTTGGGGTTGGCATATATGAAATAAGGCAGTATTGAAATACTGTTACAATGTTAATGAAGCATCCATGAGACAATGCAGTGAATTGCTCATGACAAACTAGTGCACACACATTGAACGAAGTTCCCTTTCTC
>WLWD01002451.1_pt1 | contig 56513 bp, 40 predicted proteins | sample 6712731 | NCBI WGS metagenome assembly WLWD01 (sample SAMN12718690, study PRJNA576275) | sponge metagenome | isolation source: marine sponge | host: Mycale hentscheli | place: New Zealand: South Island, Marlborough, Capsize Point | collected 2014-11-01 | reverse complement strand
ACTTCTTTGTACTGTGACTCGGCTATGGTATATATATATTATACATATATAATTTTTGGTTGAGTGTTTTTGTTATAATATTCTATGTAGCCTATGTGTGTGTGGTGTATACTGAACACTTCACTATCCCTTCACCTCACATCTACTCCAAGTCATGTCCTCCATTACTGATTATGAAACATATGCATCCCTCGTAAAGTGTCAATGTTTTATTCACCTCTGGCAGTTGCTAGTGATAGCATAATCTAGTCTAGCCTGGTTAGTTGGCAACTCCCACACATGTATTGTAAAGATAGGATATTATGTTTTGCATCGACCACAGTGATCTTGTCAGTGGGTTGTATTGTATGGAAGATACCTACTACAATACTTCAAACACACACGCACACATGACACATGTTATGTGAACACAAATTTACTTGAGAGAATCTTGGTTGAGATGTCCAATGTCTATCACAAACTCCTCCACAGTGGCATGCTCCTAATAAAAGACAATATTAATCAATTATACTCAATTTCCACAATTCTCATGATGACTTTAATATTTATAGTTGGTATGAAACAATAGTACACAGTACACAGGCCTATTTACAAGTACATAGATTGGGTACTTAGGCTGGTATTTACCTAAATTAAGCAGAACTATAGTGTCACCCATTTATACATTTCATAACCTTTCTCTGGCTATTTCTATTAAATTAAAGTAATCATGCAAATGCTTGCAAATACATTATCTAATTGAATTTTTACCATGCTATTGAGGGCACCTCTAGTCTACAACTATTTCATCGTTTCATTCCGGCTGTTTAAATGCGATGAAAGAAATACAATAATTACATATTGATAATAATACTTTCATACTTTTACTAGTCTCAAATAATCATATAAAGACAACAAGTATTCAAAATGAAGCAGTGATGGTAAATCTCTATATCTTACACACACACACACACACACACACACACACACATACACACACACACACACACACACACACCACACACACACATTAAATAAATAATAATAATAACTAGTGGTGTGCTTCAGCACAAATGGCGAGTGAGCCTGCCTTGTTAGGCTGCATAAAACTACAATATTGATATATGATGTATTTCACCTCAAGAAGTTTTTATTTCATGATGACAAAAATGGATTATATATACATATTATATGGAATTATGTACTTGTCTCAGCTTTCCCCGAGTAGTGGTAGCTTCTTTAGAAGCCATTCTGACTACCAATGGCTCTTGACAACCAACAAGCGGCACTTAGAAGCTCAAAAAAATGGCGAGTTTTTTAATTACGCATATACGGTAAATGGGTTTCAATGCCATAGTAACCACTCCCCGCAACTGTTTGAATTGAAAAAAAAAAAAAGCAACAAAAAAACAAGTCACGGTATTTTAAATGTTTTCTTTGTGATATTCTTCAGCTAAGTAGTAGCTGTAATGCACAATATTTTCGCACAACTGGATATATCTACGCAAGACTTACCTTTGTAGTTAGTCTAGTGAACAATGAATTTTTCAAGCAAATACTATTGTGTAGGGCTTATAACTATGACAAATAGCGCATTAACTTACCACCGCCACTAACTCAAATAGAAATGGAACTCCGGCAAGTTTTTTAAAGTTATAACTAAGAACTCAAAGCAGTAAACAATTCCATTTCTAAGATGATACGGGTAATGATCGCTAAACCTGAGGATTCTGTTTAGTGAAGTCTGGGACGGGGTCGAACACCTAGCTAACACAAAAATATGCAAGGGTCAAAGTACAAATGACATACGTACGTCCACACATATAGATCGTGCAGCACATTCTATAAATTCATAGATTGGGCAACAATCTATAGATTATGCAACTCACCTACCTATAGATAGTACTGCACAATCTATAGATTAGTATCCATATATCAATAAATCTATACTTCAATTTTGGCACCCTTAAATCTTCATCACTGCATAAGCGAGTATAAGACATGCCTTGTAAAAGCAGGTCCATAGTATATGTTAATGGTTTTTAGCTATTAGTATCTAATAAATTTTCATAAAATCACTATTTGCCATTCATTAGTAGTGAGGAACTCAGTGAAATTGTGAATGAATTTTTTAATTTCATTGACCAATATTCCAGAAATACATGTGTAATATATCTTGCATAGGGTTTTTATGGGATATAGAATCACTTTCTTGCATTAACTTTTCAAATTGAAGTTAAATTTTAGGTGGAAGCTAATCTATAGATGAGTAGCACAATCTATAAATTGTTTGCCAATTTATATTGTTGCCTAATCTATGAATCTATAGAATGTGCAACACAATCTATAGATTGTGCAAATTCATAAAAAGAGCACAACATATATAAACAAATATCCCCATTCTCAATTTGACACCACTGTATAGTGTCTCACTCACTCACCAATAATCCTTACCAAACCAGAATCTAATAATCCAATAATGAACCAGTTTGAAAAGCTGGCAACTTCATTTAAAGGTTAATTACCAATCACTCTCCACTCCATCTCCTGCTATCTATGAATAATATTAATCTGCCTGATAATGCTGGTTCACCACAGAGTAATCAGCTAGGTTGGACAGACCATTGGGTGGACCCAAGTTATCTCAATGTAAGCAAAATGGAGAGATATTTACTCAATATTCCACACAAATACTTCCTAGTTCGCTGCTTTGAAACATACTTGAAGCAAATTCAATTAGTAGTTATTAATAAGTCAGAGTCAAAAATCAGTTTTATAAAGAAAATTGAATTTGCGATGAAATCAGCCTAACAGAATCATTTTAGAATAAAGAAAATAGCTACATAATTATTTAAAAAAATGTGGTGATACTATATAGCAAGTTTCTAAGTCATGGTATTCCCATTTTGTGGCTGTTAATCTATCAGTTGTTACTACTACTACTACTACCACTGGCGGCACCAATGGTGGCACAAACACAGATGAGTATGCAGCACAGAATCACTCCAATGATGATGGCTAGAATAGTTGCGATGATGAAGATCCAGAAAGCAGCAACCAAGAAAGCATACGCATTAGCAATGACTCCGAAGGCAATGGCAATGATATAATAAAAGATCCAGCCTCCCCCGTTGAGAATCTGACTGGTAAGGATCCCCATATCATTCATTGTAACTCCGGCACATATGACGAAGGTAAACTGCATGCCTGCATAGGACAAGCACAGAAGCACCAACCAGGGATTTTTAAAAGGATACCAGAATTTGCTCAAGAAAGACATTTGACGAAGCTTTTTTAAATCGTCCCCAAATTTTTTTATGAACGCTATCAGTCTCTTGCCTATCTCTTTCCTGGACAGTTTCTTGTAGTTTTCCCCTAAAGCTTGTATAATATTCTTATTGACTTCATCGTTCAAATCGTCACTACTCGTTAAATAACTATCGGGTCCTCCCGATGCCAGCAACTTCAATTGTGAAGTGATGTCATTAAAAATTCCAAGAGGGAACTCCTGAGCCCAAGGCTTGGTGACGATAAAGAACGACAAATATCCAAACGTAGGAGAGACGTAGCCGATCACCAGCATGATGATTAGCTGCAGGCTGTATTGGATAACCTCGTTAGAATTGTCGCGTTGATAAAAATGGCGGTTGTCGTAGCGTATCTTGCCTCCAATAGCTACCAGCATCATAATCTGAGCCATCATCTGCAAGACAATATGAAGGAAAAAGAATATTTGGTACCAGAAGGCCCCGCTCAGAATAGAAAATGCACTGCGAGCGCTGCCTGTGTCCGGTTGACCTTTAACGGTACGCATTTCTTGTAGACGCTGTATGGATCGACCCAAAACAATGACTCTAACCACATACACATAGAGCAACAAGGATATGCAAGAGAGTAAGAAAAGAGCAAATCCCAGACGATCTGAGTGTGAGTCGCTTTCAAAGCTCCGACCGACAATGACTTCAAATATATCACATATTAAAAGAGGATAGACAAGGACCTCTGTCAAAATTATTCGAGCAATGTCCATTTTCTCATGGCACCAGTACAGGCATTTCAAACACCGATTTCTGGTCTCCTCAGTGCCTTCCACATCGTGTTGATCTTGGTTCCTGATATAGGAATAGCATATCCTGCAGCTCTGGCACTCTATCAAGCTATATACGGCATCAATAATAGCAAGAGTGCTGGATATTACAATAAGGACAAAGTGAATGATATTAAAAACCTCGTTATCATCCAAAGAAAGTGTCACGATGGAGAGGATCAAGCCAAGTAAAACCGTAGAGAGTTCAAGAATGACCCAAATTTCCCTAGTCACGGCTAAAACCAAAGGGAAGACAGCCTTTTTTATCATGCCCATTCCAATTAGTGCAGCTTTTTGAAGTGTCGGAGTGAACAGTTCCTCCTTCTCCATCTCCGGAGCTTTTCTTTCAGAGCTCCCGAGCAACATACTCGACAGATTGCATTTGCAAGTTTGGCAGCAAATATTCCAGCAGCACAAACAGCACGACTTCGATATTCCTTCTTCTTCTTCTTCAGATTCAAACTTCAATATACTTGCATACGCATCTGGCACAATCTCCTTCAAGAAAGATTCTTGGGCAGGTGTCAAGCCAATGGGGGTTGGTTCTTCTATGACAATGGTAACAGGATCTGGTAACTCTTGGGTCTTATAAATTACGGGACTAGGCGGCATATCCCCAACACTTTCTTTCGCAGAAATATCATCAGGGTCGTTAGCATGAAGCCCCAGGTCCACTATATTCTCTGTGCCACACGTCTCCTTTGTGTCGGCAATTTTAGGTGTCTCTTGTGGAAGATCCTTTACAACAACATCATCAGGCTCCATTTTCAACACCTCTTCTTTGCTCTCTAATCCTTGATCCGACTCCAACTTTTCAGTAAACAAAACCTTTTCATCTACTTCATCGTCCTCGGCTTTCTTTTCACAATCCAGATCTTTGTCGGCAGCCAAATCTTCTTTGACGTATTCCAGCTCTTCTTCTTCAGTTGCGTCTTCTTCCCCCGGATAAACTTGGACTTTGTCCCCTGCTGTTTGCTTGCTCTCACAAGTCTTGCTTAAAATTTCCTTCTTTATGCTTTGCTCTGCCGGCTTCTTATCAATCTTCTTCATGGTGAGAGACTCCTGCATCTTCAATTCCTCCATTTCGCACCCAGCTTTTGCAGCAGATGAAAGTGGGGAGTCATCCTGACTAGCCATCTGCTGGCCACTTCACTGGTAGGAATCTGGTAACTTCAGCCAGACAGCATCCTGTGGGCATTTATAGGCTGGCTTACCAGTTTCAAATGGAAGCAGCTCGTGAATATCATTAGCAACAGAGAAAATCATAAATACTTTCAATAATAGTGGAATAACTTTCAATTTGATGAAAAGGAAAGGAAAACACTATTGTTGCTATAATAATAAGAGTTCTTGACTTCTTTGGGGGGAGGGGGGCATTGCTAACACTTTTCTCATTAGCACATCAACTTGTATAAGCAGGTAGTTACACAAAAGCATTTGGTAAAAACGTACTAGCTATTAGACTTTGTAACTACTGCTACCAAAATGGAGAACCACATGGATCTTCACAATTTCTTTCTCAGCCTTCTTTTACTCATTAGATGTATTGTCTTTCTTTCACAGAATTTTTTAAATTCTGTATTGTTTAAAAAAGCCTGTCAAAGAGAGAGAATATATCTAATGACATGGATCTTGTAAATCCAATCAAAAAAGTATTGTATTATTTCAAACATCAGCCAAGCATTGACAAAAGCACAGCTCTTTTAAGCAACACTTACAATTTAGGGCATGAAAATCTGTCTTCAACAAACATATCACACACACATGCATCTACATAATTATGATAATATGTTCGATTGTCATTAGCTCAGCACACCATGAATAATTCATAAGCTAATTAAAGGGTCATCACATACTGCTGCCAAAATCATGTTACATTGGTAGTGGCAATAAGAAGGTAAGTGAGATCAGAAAGGAAAGAAAATAGTTAAGCGAGTTAAATCAGTTAAGGAAAGGACAACAATAATCCAGGAAAGAGTAACAGCATGTGGTCAAGAAAAGTAGAAAGAAGTCTGACTGATGTAATTTAATTCAACAAACAAATCGAAGCTAATAGACAGAGAGGACAATAATAACTCACACTATTGCATTTCTAAATTGGCAAAACTTTCTATTTAATGCCACCGTTGTGACAAGGTATTTTTGCTAGTGTGTATATATCACTATGTCACACTGCCGCAGAAATAAGTTGTTTTTTTCTTGAATAATTAAAGCAAACTTCATCATTCAGCTGAAAACTCAACAAGTGTATTATTCCACTTTCAGTGCCCAGCAGTAATTAGTGACCCACACTTGGAGCTGGTGTCCTGGTAGCTGCCTCATTACTACTGATTGTGCACTTACCTCACATAATTATACCAGCTAACTCATTAGCTCACCAAAAGCAAATCTGTACCAGATCTTGTTTACCACTGCTGGGTGAACCAAAATTAGTTCTTCTAAAAAATACTTCTACCTGTACGTTGTTGTTGTTTTTCCACAAAAGGAGGCTTAAAGGCTCTCGTCTAATTACAATGACAGTGATTACTTATGGGAGGCCGTTTGTTTCAAAATTAATCTTCTGAAATTGGTGATACAAGTACAAAAATATCGACTGAAGAGAAAAACTCACTAGGTTGTAAAAAATATTGACCAGGTTGTAAATAATTATCCACCCAGGTTGTTAAAAATATCGACCTGGCTGTAATAAAAACCGACTCGATGTGGCAAGCAACTGCGTTGAAGGAGGTAGGGGGAGTGACCCTTGAAATGACTTAAATTAAAACTTTATATATTAGCTGTGTTTATGTAATTGGGTAAATCCTCTTTCCAACCATCACTTATTTGTAATTGTACTGAAAAACTGGCTACTATATTGGATATCACATGATTAAGTGCACTATACTATGAGGCACAGTCATATTCATCCAATACTGTATAAGTTAGCACAAGTCTGATCTAGCCTAACCCTTAACGAAACTTTATTGCACTAGAGAAGTAAAGGGTCTGTGATGCCTAAGTTGTGCTGGAATGTAAGACAAGTTTTTGCAGTATGTAAACATGTTGGAGTGGAAGGATATAGCATAGCATAGGGACTCTTAACACAACTACTCTATCAGGTTAACAAACTGAAATAATGGGCCAGTATGTGCACAAGTACTAATTTTGACATTGGCACTCAAATTAACCACTCTGTGGGATATTGCTGCATTTAATTGACCATCTGCCCAAAATTAAGCAGCAGGAACTAATTAGGTGTGGCACCCCTTCCTGGAGTTTATCCTGCATTTAGAAACACAATATAGCTTGAATTGAAAGTACCCAAGCTTCCTCAATCTGTGTAATTCCACCCACACATAATACACATGTTTTTAATTTAATGTACTTGACATAACTGATTATGATAAACATAGTTTCCAACAGCTTCAAAGGGGATTCAAGGAAGGGTCACTCCCTACCCCCCCTCAACCAAGTTTATGGAAAATTATAATGCACAAGAGTACCAATACAGGAAATTTTGTTTGTGCATGCCAATTAGTGCCCTTTCTTTTCCAAATCATTTATAATAAAATTTTAAGTTTTGACATAGAAATACTTGGGCCCCTCCCCATTGTTAGTTTGTTAGTGCTCTGGAATTGTCCCTGGACCACTATCTATAAGAAAGGCTTGGACTATTGCATAGACTATCTCTGTCTCCCCCTCAACTACTGGTAGCATGATAATAATGGCATAGTATACAGCTGAGACTGTTGTGTGCAGTGCAGAGATCACTCTTGTTGGAGAATGAAACCGAAACTCTTGAGCATATATATTAGGGATCACTGTTTCACAGTTTTGTCTCTTGCACAGTTTTGTCTGCAAGTGATAGTTTGTGAGCTGACCTGACTTCAACTTACCTGCAAATACTACACAGTTAGCGGTGAGGCACATAGGGCAGTTGATGAGAGTTAGCATGTCAATTGTAATTCTGTACTTGAGTCTTCTGATGTCTGATGACATATGTAGATCTTGGATTCCTTATTGTGGGTAGGTACTGGGTGGAACTTATAAACCTTCTGAAGGAGTGTGCTAGCCAAGATCTACCAGGGTGGTGGGCTGAGAGCAGTAGATTGATAGTCTACTGTTGGCCACCACTGCAGAGGCTTTAGGTGGTGCCAGCACCTAACAGAGATAGCCATGATCTACCATATTGTGGGAAACCTGGTCCCAGGCTGAATGGCTAAGGGTCACATGACACCAAGTACTTTCAAATCGATACCTATATCAATACTACGCATGCCACTATTTAAAAAGCTGTGCATAATATTTCCCCTACCTCTGTACCAAAGCCACCTCTTGTACCTGCTGGTTGCTCAGTTAATGTTAATTAACCCTCAGCGCGCATGCGCAAGAGGGTTACAGTAGTCCTAGTGTCATTCAATGAGGTTTAACAGTAGTTAGACCTGGTTAATTACGAGGACCGGAAAGGGGGGGCTCAGGCATGGGCGGAGCCCAACCCCAGTCGCCAGAAGTAACAGCACGTGGGAGCAAGAGCGGACACGTGGAGCAGGTCACACAGGAGTAGGTAACACATTGAGGCCCAGCTACGAGAAGGTGTTGTAACGTCCAGCGGCTCAGGGTCAAGCAGAAACAGTCGCTGGTATGTCAAGTTCGTCAAGCAGTCCGAGAGAGGGGCCGTCGGCAGACGCGCGAGGAGAAAGGCAGACTGCCAGGTTAGACGCCACGGGCAACCCAGCGCCAGTTGTAACAGCCATGCCACTGGATCCGGCACTAGTGGACCTCATCGCAGCCAGGGTTGCCGCCCAGTTGGAAAGTAGAGGCCGAGATGAGAGCGGAGTTACCGGGGCGAGTAGGACTCAACCAGGGAGCGGCGCTTCGAGATCGGGAGAACCCCCTCAGGATCGAGGTGACCTGGAGTCTGGGGGTAAGAGAGCACAGGCACAATTCTAAGGGGGGGTAAGAGAGCACAGGCACAATTCTAATATTAGTTAGGGCATGTAAAAAAAATAATGATATTAATATAAAATAAATAAATAAAAAAAAAAAATAATAATAATAATAAATAAATAAATAAAATAATAAATAAATAAAAAAATAAATAAATAAATAAAATTAAAAAAAAAAAAAATGGAATAAAATAAAATAATAACCCTTAGGAGAGGATTAGCAGTACAACAAAGGGGTGCAAGGGGTGGGCCCTGGTAACCTGGAAAAGGTTGTTTCCCCAGGTTTTCAAGGGAGGCCCACTAGTAATTAGGAGGGCGGAGGCCCCAGTAGTGGTCAGGAGGGTGGAGACCCCCATATTGAAGGAGACGGCCACAGTAGTAGTCAAGAGGGCTAAGGCCCCCAGTAGAAATCAGGTGAGCAGAGGCTCCCAGTAGTAGTCATGTGAGCAGAGGCTCCCAGTAGTAGTCGGGGGAGCGGAGGCCCCATATATATATAGTAGTCGGGAGGGCAGGGTCCCCCCACCCTACAATAGTCAGGAGGGCGGAGGCCCCCGGTAGTGGTCAGGAAGGCGGAGGCCCCTACAATAGTCAGGAGGGCGGAGGCCCCGGTAGTAGCCAGGTGGGCGGAGGCCCCTACAGTAGTTAGGAGGGCAGAGACCCCTACAGTAGTTAAGAGGGTGGAGTCTCCTACAGAAGTCTGGTAGGAGGAGCCCTCTACAGTAGTCTGGTGGGCGGAGGCCCCAATACGGCGTGTCATCTTATGTTTGCTTGTGTCTGATAGGCCGTGATCTGGGTGCTGACCCCACCCCAGAGGTAGTAGCCAACCTGAGCCTCCCGGTGTTCTCAGGTGTCCAAAACCTGAGTAAGAGCGCTCCTCAGGCGGAGGGTAGTAAGCAGCCAGACAGCCATAGCTCGGAGAAGCAGGACGAGGGGCGAGCCAAGCCGAATGCGGAGGGGTCGCCGTTCGTTCTCAGCGAGGCCCTCCCAGTTGTCCCGGGGAAGCTGGTCCAGAGAATACAGCGTGGGGAATTCGTTGATATGGCCGAGTTATTGAAAGACAACGTGGAGGCGGAGAGGAGGAGACTTGTGGTAGGTGACGGCAAAGCAGGACGTCTGGGGCGAAGGGAAGTGCCTGACATCGAGAGCTGGCTGCAATGCTTTAGTGCATATGCGGCCGTCATCTGTGCCAAGTACCCACATAAGGCGCGGGAACTGTGGGCATATCAGGCCTTTGTTATCGCAGAGCACCGCAAGTGTGGAGGTCGTGGCTGGCTCTTGTACGACTTGGCTTTTCGCCAGCAGATTGCCTCATTGGACGAGGTAGACTTCTCAAGGGTCAACCAGGGATTGTATGCCACGACATTCCTGGCTTATGGTGGCAAGGGTTTGTTTTGCTCCAGGTGCATGGCATCTGACCACTCCCAGGATGAGTGTGCCCTCCACCCTAACAGGGATGTACCAGTAGTCCAGATTCAAGAGCGAGCAGGGCGATGGAGGAAGGACGAAGCGCAGGGGGAAGCCAGGAGAAGACGTGGTCGGCGGGGAGCGTGCTATGCTTACAATGAGGGTAGATGCCCCCTTCCCTACTGTCGCTTCGACCACGTGTGCTCCTTGTGCGGAGGCGACCATAGGAGGACCTCTTGCAGAGGCCGGGGATTGGAGCGTCAGAGAGCCCCAGAGAGAGGCGGGCCAGCTGTGACCACCCAGGAAGGTGGGGGAGAGCCCCGGAGATTTGTGTAAAGTATGTGCTATGGACAACACATTGTGTTTTATTTGCTATTGGCACCCTGGCGATTATGGTATTATTGAAAAAAAAAAAAAAAAATAAAAAAAAAAAAAAAAAAAATGTAAACCTAGGCGGGTATACAGAGGTGTATCTATGCGCACACACACACTCACACTAACAATATTACAATAGTATAATAAATAGGGTTACCAAACCAGTATAGAGTATGAAGACGTGCAGTATCGAGTACATAACATAATAGCCGTAAGGATCGTCGACGGGCAGGTCATACATGGGCGGGTAACGACCCTTACCGAAGTTAATAGAATTTCTGCTCCTTAGGTCCAGAGGGGAGGAGCTACGCCTACATTAAGCACCTGGAGGTACTGGCAGGGAGGAGGCCCATCAGGCCAGTTACAATCCCATTAGCAGATCGGTCTATTGCGACACCGCTAGTTTGGCAGAAGTGGGATGAGCTTCTGCGGTGCCACCCCGACAAGAGTTTTCGGAGATACATTGTGGCGGGGTTGAGAGAAGGCTTCAGGATTGGCTTCAAGTACGGAGCCGTCGAGAACGTGTCCGCCCAGACCAATATGCGGTCGGCGATAGACAACCCACAGGTAGTTGACCAGTATCTCGGCAAGGAGGTCAGCCTGGGTAGAGTCGCAGGCCCCGGGGAGGCGAGCTGGGAAGCCTCGCTGCACATCAACAGGTTTGGGGTGATAGAGAAACCACACCAACCAGGCAGGTTTAGACTGATAGTGGACCTGTCTTACCCAGAAGGCCATAGTGTGAACGACGGGTTAGAACCCGAGCTGTGCACCATGACATACACGTCAGTGGATGCTGCAGTGGCTAGAGTGCTAGCTCTCGGGGTTGGTACTTACCTGGCGAAGTTCGACATTGAGAGTGCGTATAGGATGGTGCCAGTTCATCCAGACGATCAGCCGTTGCTAGGGATGTCGTGGAAAGGGAAGGCGTACTTTGACAAAGCCCTACCGTTTGGCCTCAGGTCAGCACCAAAGATTTTTAGTGCAGTAGCAGACGCCATGCAGTGGATTCTGGAGCAGCGGAAGGTGGACATGCTACACTATCTCGATGACTTCATGGTTTTCAGTCCTTCCGAGAGAGGATGTGGCGAGGCACTGTCTACAGCACTGTTGGGGTGCCGGGAGCTAGGCGCGCCTATCGCGGCACATAAGACGGAGGGTCCAGCCACGGCCATCACGTTCCTTGGCATTGAGCTCGACACAGTGGACATGATGCTACGGCTCCCAAGGGCAAAAGTGGCCCGCCTCCGGAGAGAGATTGATCGCTGGTTAAGACGGCGCTGCTGTACCAAGCGGGATCTGCAGTCGCTGATCGGCTTGCTGCAGCATGCGAGCTGTGTGGTACAACCGGGAAGAACGTTCCTGCGGCGCCTGATTTCCCTGCTGTCCGTGGCGAAGAAACCGCACCACCGGATTAGACTTAATCGGGGATTCAGGTCAGACCTCTCCTGGTGGGCTACATTTCTCCCGGCCTGGAATGGCGCTAGTATGATGCGGCACAGGACTATGGGCAAGGCGGCCGGCACAATAACATCCGATGCCTCGGGCAATTGGGGGTGTGGGGCATTTACAACAGGTGGCGAGTGGTTCCAGTTGGAGTGGCCCGAAGTGTGGCAGGAGGTACATATCACGGTCAAGGAGTTGCTACCAGTGGTCCTGGCCGTGGCGATCTGGGGGCATAAGTGGAAAGGCAAGACGGTGAGGTGCAGGTGTGACAATGCAGCAGTGGTGGCGATTGTCAATTCGGGTTCGAGTAAGGACGAAAAGGCGATGCACCTAATGCGTAGTGCCTTCTTCTTTCTTGCACGGTATGACATCAGGGCGTGGGCAGAACATATCCCTGGGGTAGAGAACAGGAGTGCAGATGCACTCTCCCGTAATGACAGTGATTCCTTCTTGTTGCAGAACCCAGGTGCCCACCCCCAGCCAGTGGTGCTCCCACCAGAGCTAGTGCAGGCACTCATTCTGCGACGCCCAGACTGGACATCAGTGAGCTGGACGGAATTGCTGAAAGCTTGTTCCTGAAGGGATTAGCAGAATCGACGCAGCGGGCGTACAAGTCTGGGCAACGGAGATACCTCACGTTCTGTACTCAGGGCGGCCTAGTAGCAGTTCCAACAACAGAGAGCACTTTGACGTATTTTGTAGCCCACCTGGCAAAGGAGGGGCTGAGGTACAGGACAATGAAGGCGTATCTGTCTGCCATTAGGCACCTTCATATAGCAGAGGGGGCACCCGACCCTTTTCAGGCGCCGCTATGCAGACTTCAGTACGTACTGCAAGGCGCAAAGAGGATGGAAGCCCGCAGCGGTGTGTCACCCAGAACAAGGTTGCCGATCGGTCCGGACATTCTACGAAAGTTGAAGAGAATCTGGCAGAGTGACAGCCGGGACCCAGACAAGGTGATGCTGTGGGCGGCAGTCTGCCTTGGTTTCTTCGGCTTCCTCAGGGCAGGGGAGTTCACAGTGCCGAGCGATGAGGGATTCAATGCATCGGGGCACCTGACACGTCAGGATATTGCCATCGATGACCCTCGACAGCCGAGAGTGATCAGAGTGCACATTAAGCAGTCAAAAACAGACCCCTTCCGTAAAGGTATTAGCCTGTTCATTGGGAAGACCGACACCGACCTGTGCCCAGTCGCTGCTCTGCTCAGTTACCTGGTAGAAAGAGGGCAACGCCCAGGGCCCTTGTTTCTATTCAAGGATAGTCGGTATCTGACCAGGCAGAGGCTGGTGACAGCAGTCAGGGAGGCACTGGACGCTGCGGGCCTCGACCAATCTCAGTACTGTGGCCATAGCCTTCGGATCGGGGCAGCTACGGCTGCAGCGGAGAGAGGGCTGGAGGACTCAGTGATCAAGACGCTCGGGAGATGGCGGAGCCTAGCTTACCTGGATTACGTGAGGATTCCACGGGAGCAGTTGGCGAGCTACTCAAGAATCCTGGCTGCCTAAGTCCGCGGAGCAGACGACGTTGAAGACAAAGGGGATTGAATGTTACTCAGGTCACCATGGGTACTTGTCATGGGCTATTAGTGTACTTATGCTTGTATGTATATATCCATCAGTATGTATTTCATGCATTTGATGTAATGGGATCACTGTAAAGGCAGCTGAACATTACGGGGATATAGTGATACCAGGGGGTTCCAGCTGTTAGGCCAGGTACAATAGAGTGGGTAGGGTGGCTGGGTGTGTACAGGCTTGGGAGGGGTCGGTACCGACCGTGGGCCTGGGGGGGTCTAGCTGGGGATTACCCCCAATTAGACCCACTTATCCCCTCTTAACACCACTTAGCAAGTGGGGAGGGGAATTCCCAAGCCTACACCTCTGCCAACTCTACACGGTACTGGCGCTGTGGCACAGCAAATCCTACCACAGAGGACAGGTGGCTGCAAGGTGAGTAAAAGGGGGGGGTGAGAGAGGACAGAAGTAATTAAATGAGGTTTAACAGTAGTTAGACCTGGTTAATTACGAGGACCGGAAAGGGGGGGCTCAGGCATGGGCGGAGCCCAACCCCAGTCGCCAGAAGTAACAGCACGTGGGAGAAAGAGCGGACACGTGGAGCAGGTCACACAGGAGTAGGTAACACATTGAGGCCCAGCTACGAGAAGGTGTTGTAACGTCCAGCGGCTCAGGGTCAAGCAGAAACAGTCGCTTGTCCCACCCACCCTCACCAAGATTTCTCCACGGGGGGCTTGCCCCTCCGTGTGATCAGGTTAGGCCTGGGGGGGTCTAGCTGGGGATTACCCCCAATTAGACCCACTTATCCCCTCTTAACACCACTTAGCAAGTGGGGAGGGGAATTCCCAAGCCTACACCTCTGCCAACTCTACACGGTACTGGCGCTGTGGCACAGCAAATCCTACCACAGAGGACAGGTGGCTGCAAGGTGAGTAAAAGGGGGGGGGGGTGAGAGAGGACAGAAGTAATTAATGAATGAATGAATGAATGAATGACACTAGGACTACTGTAACCCTCTTGCGCATGCGCGCTGAGGGTTAATGAATGACACTAGGACTACTGTAACCCTCTTGCGCATGCGCGCTGAGGGTTAATTATAACTTGCAGGTTCATCTTGCGACAAGTGCCAGAGGAATAATTATAAATTGAAGAAGTTTCTGGTCAATTGCATCCAATTTCTGTAAAGTCTACATTACCATGGCATCAGGTTGGAATAGACTTAATTGGACCTAATTCAAGGACCATTAGTAACTACTACTGACTATTTTTCAAAATGGACTGAAGCTGACCACTTCCAGACAAATCTTTTCATGGAATATCCAAGTTCTTCTATCTAAATGTAGGCTGAGTCAAATGATTACAGCACTATTGTTCTAAACCAATTGATGTTTAACTAATGATATGTAGATATAGTTATCCAGCTGTACCAATTACTGATCTAGGCAGGAATTTCGTTAACCGATTATCAGATCAATTGTATAGTATTACCAATATAGAGCACAGAATAACTAGTGCCTGTCATCCTCAGGTAATACTCTTATTTGGAACATAATGTGCATCCTCAATAACTTTCTAATGAAGCACTGATGTAATGTAAAGATCAGCTTATATTTCCATTCATATTCTAGTTTCCAAGAGACCATTTTAGAATGTATTACAGCAAGGAAATTGTGTGGGCCAGGTGGGTCTCCACCCTTAACAGAAAGGAAAAGAAAAACAAAAACAAATGGCAGGCTAGAGAGAAGAAGAGTGCTGTTTGCCATAGATGCTGCTGAATTCAACTGTACAGGACATACAGACGATCAGATTATTGCTAGATACTATCCTGAGAGGTTATCTTCAATCAACAAGTACTTCTGCACACACACACATGGTAGTGAAAGGAACAAGACTTGATTATTCTATTATATCACTTACAAAATTCACTACGTATAGATGTTTATAAGTTGGGGCACTCGTTATTAACATGGTGTGAATTGAATTGAAAGAGTAGTGAACTATTCTTGAGGGTTCAAAAGTAGCCATGTAAAGAGAATCTCTTTGCTTGGCTAATTTAATAGAAGGAGCTAGAGCTCAAAGGGCATGCCTGGGATTCTCCTTTTATATGGGTCTCCTGGCAGAGTTCAGGATTTGGTAAACGAGGCCATGATAGACTTCACATACACAGAAAGGCATGAATTTATCAACACAACTTTGCTTCAAATGTTAAGTGGTGTGACACTAAAGATCATCTGCGGTAAAGTTCCAAAGAGTCACATGATAATCACACGATTGGCCATCAAATAATGTGACAGTAGCTAACAGGTATGGATGAGGTGGAATCCGAAGGGCATGGATTTTTCGATCAGGTCGGCTCAGCTATGGAACTCGTGGAACTAGAAGAGCATGGCTTCTTTGAACAGGTTTGCTCAGCTATGGAACTTGAGGTGGAACTTTGAACAGGTTGGCTCAGTTATTGAAATTGAGGTAGAACTAGAATGGCATGGCTTCTTTGAAGGTTGGCTAATCTGTTTGTATAAAAGGTCACTTCATGATGAAAAGCAGCTGCAACTCACAAAGCCAGGTCTAAAGGGCAAGTTAACCTTGTAAACCATGCAGTCAGGAATGAGTAAAATATTAGTGTAGTTACTGGATGAGAGGTGGTGGAGGGGGGGGGGGGGGGGGGGGGGGGGGGGGGGGGGGGGGGGGGGGGGGATTGGCACTGAATATTTAAACTTGCTGCAAAAAATGTAGGTTGTAGAGTGTAAATCTCAAAATAAGTAACCACTGGTATTATATATAATAATGACCGCTCCCTCCTTTGGCTTCCTCCCCAAGAAAAAAACAGGCCTTGATCAAACCCAGTTAGTTGTTGTTGTTTTTAATACTAGGTAGCTATAATAAAATCTGAACACACTTTTTAAACTTATATCATACTCCGTTTACATGGCATAAATATCAACTGAAAACATTATTTTGAAAAAATATAAGAAAACAAAATTATTGAACTGGACATACATCTAGCTGCATCAAAAATATAACCCCAAAACAATTTGAAATAAAAATTGTATAAGAAAACAAAAGTATTAAAGTTAACACACCTAGCTACATCAAAAATATAACTCAAAGATCAAAGTGTATTAACTCGACATTTCAACTGTTGCTGAAGTCTTTTTCTTACCATTGCAATACAAATGAGGATGAGAAAAATAACAAACAATAGCCCCGCAATACTCATTGAAGTGTACCATAATTTCATACAAATAATATATAAGTTGGAAGAATGATTGATAGGCTTTTCAGTTGAAGTGCTGTTAGCTACAGGAATTGCGGTAGGAAGAACCTTAGGATTGATCAATTCAGTCAGCAATACACTTCTGCCATTTGCATCTCTTAAGCGAATATGCTGATAAGTTGCATTACTCAGAAAATTAATGAAAACAACAGTTGGTTTCTTGCCATCATAAAATACCGGATACTGAGAATTAATAACTCTCAAGATTACATCTTGTTTAGTTATTTCATACCATATCTGTGATATATCAGCATATCTCATTTCTACTACATCAAGAGCCTTGTCGGTAGCATAGTTGTCAATAATAACTGTACCACTTTCACCTGTAATGTTGTAAGTGTCGTTGCCATTACCTCCATTGAGGATATCATATCCAGATCCTGGAACTATATGATCATTTCCTCCTTGACCCACTAACATATTGTCATTTTCATCCCCATGAATTACATCATCATATTCTGTTCCGTAACAATTTTCAATATTGCTTAATTGATCCTTAAAATTCCCATTATGAATACAGGTTCCTTGGGTGAAATTTAACTTAATACCTTTTTGTGTAAAATCTCCATCGTAAACAATGGTGTCCATTCCTTCCCCACCATCAACTTGGTTTGATCCTGAGCCAGGCGAGATAACATCATCACCTTTACCACCATTGATAGTGTCATCTCCATCATCACCAAAAATTTCATCTACTCCTAATCCCCCATCTATGGTATCACTTCCACTGCCTCCTTTGAGGACATCATTCCCATCTCCACCACGTATGCAGTCTCTGTCATTTCCACCAATTATTGTATTGTTGTACTTATTTCCTATGAGAATGTTCTGATATCTGGAGCCAAACACAGAACGAACTTCAGAAAAATTTTGGTGGGTAGACAAGTCTATGCTTTGTCCAACATTTGCCTGAGCTCTATTAATGGATATTGGAATTGGCTGACTAGTACCATTTGTGGCAATTGGCAGTACAAATGTTATGCCATCACTAGTAGTAACAAGCAAGTGGCGAGCTTGCGTCAATAGCTGAAAGTTGTAGTCTAAGATTCTAACAGCTACCAAACCATTGCCAGAGAGAGAAGTCAATCGAATATCTATACCAATCACTTCAACTTTAATGGATAAAAATGGTACATGAAATAAAATAGTGTCAGTAACTTCATCCTCAGCATAATTGTTGATAATATTTCCTTCTCCATATGTCGACTGAATAACATATGTGTCGCTTCCATTGCCTCCTTTCAAGTAGCTATTTCCCTTTCCTGGATCAATATAGTTGTCATTGGAATTTCCAATAATTTGATCATCCCCTTGTGACCCAATAACTCGTTGCACACTTTCCCATTTTCCAGATAGCATAATTTGAATGTCTGATGTCAAGTTTGAATTGTCTATGGCTCTAGGAATTTTCTTAATCATGTTATCACTTTTACTAGGTAATTCAAAAGTAATTCCATCCACTGAACGAATGACCATGTGCTGACATCTTTCCCCTTCAAACCAGCTCTTCAAAGTTACCTCTATATCATTTCCTGAAATTACTGCATCCATTTCAACGATATGATAGTCTATATAATCGTACTCAGTGTCAAATAAAAGTGTATCAATGTCAGTATCTATGGCACAGTTCATGATAATTTTGTTTCCATCACCTTCCTTTACAACGTAAGTGTCTGCTCCTTCTCTAGCTTCCAGATAGTCAAACCCTTGATTTCCAGTGATATAATTATCCTTGAAGTTCCCAATAATACTGTCATTGCCCTCAGTTCCAAACACAGTCAGTACTTCTTTTAAGCTGGAATTACTATTAAGATCAAGTTTTCTTGTGTAGGGGTTTCCATGAATAACTTGAGGTTCAATATCAGACATATTTATTATGAGTGATTGGTAAGCAACATTGGGTTTTTTGTCCGGAGAAACTTTGATCAAAGACTTGTCCTCTGTAATGATAGTAAGATGACGACAGCTTACATTTGAAAACCAGTTAATTATTACTACTCCCATAGTGAATGTCTCTATTCTAAATGTGTTGTTTGTTATGTATAAATCATTGGATCCTGAATGGCTGCTGAAGAATAGTTCATCTAAATTAGTGCGAATAATTAAATTGTCTGTTTGGTTATCTGTGGCACAATTATCAATAGTGTCTATACCTTTTCCAAGGTCAATGGTGTACGTGTCCTTGCCATTACCTCCTGTCATGTTATCATTTCCTCCACCACCATTGAGGTGATTATCCTGATCATTGCCTATCAAAGTGTCATCATATTCTGATCCAACTATTGTTACCACTGAAGAATATTGTGTCAGATTTGAGTCATATTTGACGGGCTTGCTAGAACTGGACCCACTGAGGGCGTATGCAATCATGTCTATTTCTTCATTTATGGTAGATGATATTTTAAAGACAACTCCATCTTCAGTCTTAAAAATTATCCTTTGGTGAGTCACATCAACGAACCAGTTTTGAAGAATTATTTTGTGAGTATTTGATGAGGTTATATTCAAGTCAAGATCTGCTCTTGTCGCATGAAGTTGAGTGAAATTAAGCTTAAAAATCATGGTATCAAGCTGGCCATCTTGAGAATGGCTGTTGATTACAGTATAAGTAGAAAAATTACTTATGAAGTATGTATCAGAACCTTCATTTCCCTCAATAAATGTATGTTGTGGTCCCAAATAAAATGTATCATTTCCACCACCCCCATATAGGTAATAAGTGTATTCAGTAAGATTGTAGCCAATTTCTTTTACCGTTTCAGGAGGAAGTTCTTGAACAGCAATAAATTTGTTGTTGTGCGAGTTTCCGTAATAAGTTCCATGACGTGTATTTTTGTCCTCGTTTATACCTGTTATTACAGTTTTTGTGTCTACAGGGAACACGAACATGAAATAAACTGTATATGTTTTGAAAGTGGGTGAATGAGATTCACCAATGCCTAGCATGATATCCTCAATTCCTGACGTGTTAAATTTATTCGAGTCTTCATAAACTGTGCCGTCACCATTCCACTTCTGAACGGATAATTGGGACTCACCATTTTCTCCTAAGTGAAATTCAATACTTCCCCCATTCCATGCTGCCAGGGAGTCAGCAAAATTTATTGCTGCATCATCCCCATTCTGGTTAACAAAATTATAATAATTCTCATAATCAGATAACTGACAGATTAATTCATGATTTTTATTATATATATCATCAAGTGCATGCATATCACTAATGACAGCAAAAGGATTTATATTGTGAATAATGTTTTCAAGTATGTCAATGACCCCATCAAAAATTCCATTCAGAACTGCTACAGTTATTTGACCTACTGATGCATGAGGTGGTAGGGCACGAAGTTCTTTACTGATGTCTGTAAAAAAATATTCCACTCCCATTTTGATTAAGGACAGTGCTGCTTCCAGTGGTGCAGCTTCGGGCCCAAGTAAAGAGAGAAATGTTGTAGCTATGTCAAATCCCCCCTCAATATAGCCAGTAGTAGTGTGCCTTTTGAAATCTTGGTATATATTGTATATCCCATAGCCAAGCTGGACAAGGGGATATAAGTAGTTTTTTAATTTGTTAAAATTACCTATTAGTGATTTGACATCTCCAGTAATGTCTTTCACAATTTCACCCACTTCATGAAACACAGATGATGATACATTCTGTGACAATGGTTTTAATACCTTGCCAAGAATTTTTTCAGCAGTTTTACTAATTCCTGTACTATCAGCAATAACTTTTAGATTAGTGGTTGCAGAGTATGCCTCCATGAGGATGTTTACTATACTTTCACCATCTAGTTTGTGGATTGAGTTAGTTATTTTCTCGACTGTGTCGATAAGTTCATTTTTTCTCAACACTATATCTCTTGTACTTGAGACACTAATTTCCTTAAGCATTGCTCTAGTTAATAATTGTGATCTGTCAATAGTAATTTTTAATTGCTCTATTTTGCTGTATGGATTGGAATTTTCTTGCACAAAAATTTTGATAATATTGCTCTCTTTATCTACTTCAATTGAAGATGGAACAATTACATATGTTTTATTGGTTTGCTGTTCCTTCATTTGCAGTTCCGTTTTCAGAATTTCACTCAAATAAGCATGGTCATTGATTAGAGCACTTGAGGCCTTGGCAGATAATACTGTAGCATCAATATTAGCAAAGTCTATAACTATAGTCATAATGGCACCAGCTTCAGAATCTGACTGGTTAGTTGTCAAGAGTCTATGCTCTGATTCTTGTAGCTCAAATAGTCTCAATATATAATGCAATAAAGTTGTTTTTACTCCAATATGTTCAAATTCAGATGAAGCATCTTGAACAACAATCTCTGTGTTATTTCTAAGCTCACCAGCCGGAGGAAGGTGTCTTGATCCCTTAATATTAGAGTATTCAACATGAGAAATGAATGATTTAGTGATCTTAATAATTTTATTTTTTATTTCATCTTCATCATTTTCTTGTTCTTCATTTTCAAATAAATTTTGTACAGTACTATTTTTTAGCAAATCCAGTCCAGTATTTTTAGTAATTTTACTTGGCATTGGGTGGCTGGCAAAATAATATTTGCTGCTCATGTAATTATTGCGGGCCAAGTCCAAACACATCATGTTGGTAATGTGGGAGTGAAAACTGTAAATAGACTCAGAAAGAAACATTGCAACTCCACACTGAGCATTAAATAGACCATCAATAGTCATTTTTATATCACTGTTACGTCCATTGATCCAAGAATAAATATCGGACAAAAAATTAGTGCCTGTTCTTGTTTGAATTGCTGGATATGAATTTTGACCCATTTGCCACTGAACTATAATGTCATCTAATTGAACTTTTTTTAAGCTTGGAGCATTTTCTATTACTCCAATCACACGTACATAGAATGTGGCCTCATTCATACTTACTACCCAGTTCCCAAATCGATAATATACTTCCGTATCATTGTTATCTGATGAACCAACTTCTCCATAATAATGAAGTTCTTTCAACAAGTCTGTATAAGTATGGAATTCAATTACATTTAGTGTCTCACTATTCTGGGTTTCAGGCAGAAGCAAAACACTGTAGACAGTAGCAGGTGCTCTATTGCCTGGAATTTCTGTGTATACATTGTGAGCAACTTCATTGACTAATGTAAATGCTTCTTTATCAGTTATTTTGTATGAAATTGGACGATTTGGTGGTGACTTAAATTCTGTTATGTATACATCAGATTCACTGGGAATAATTCCAAAATATGATGATTTGAGGCATTTTGCATCGTCAACACACTGTATTTGATATTGATTGCTTACAAATGAGTGGTAGCATACTTGAGTAGAAAGGGTGTCATGCTTCCATTTTACTATACTGTGGTTCATACCCCTCTGTATTTGACCTCTTAATATATCCCCACTGTGATCAATTACTACGATATCAGACCTGAAAGTAACAGTTGTATTGTATTTTTTATGGTTTTTTAATTCATTCATAAGAAATTCCAAGTAAATTGTTGATGATTGTGTGAGATCTGTTGTGATGGCGTCAATTTGCCCAATATCATCATCACCAGCAAGTTCCAAAATCATGGTAATTAGATTTTCTGCAGAAAATCCAGAAAATGTTTCACCATTGCATATACCTATAATTTTTATCACCGTTTCCATCCAACTAAATGGTTTGTTTGAACCAATAGGCAGTTGTTGGAATACATCCTGGACTTCAAACTTTTCAACATGTGCATTCCATTTTGCATGCTGTAGTTCATGCAAGTTTTCATTCCACATCAGAACATATGATACAGTATCATGAGTCGTATATAGAAGTTTACCAACTTCATGGATAGCTTCATCACTATCTAATATCAGCACAATTTGCTGTTTGAATGAAGGTGAACCACAGCCTCTTACTAAAGAGATGCTTGCATACAGAAGTATTAACACTTTTATTCCCAGAAAACTGCTGTTTTCTGATTTCATGGCTATTATACCTAAAAAAAATCAAGAATCAATTAAACTTCTAGCAAATAGGGTACAATGTGATAATTCTGAACACAGGTGATATGGGAAAGCCAAAGTATTATCATACAAGGCCTAAAATGCCATGAGTTCTGTCATACAATACCATAGTCTCAGCCTTAAAAGTAATTAGTTGCAGCCTAAAAAGTTATAACAGGCCATTATGCAGACATTCAAGTGGGGGGTTGCACTTATAGAGGCACTTGGTTATGCCCACTGTTACCATGCCCATCAAGGGTGGCGTCGACAGTCGAGCCACTCGGGAAAGGGCCCGACCACTTTTTGAGGCCTCATCAATATTCTTTAAATAGTATTTCTGGTGGGCATGGCACATTGGCAAATTTGCGTAATTGAGTGGTTCGGCCAGTTTCTTTTGCTCAATTGGGTTCTGCATCTGTTGAACAATCTTAGCCTGAAACTACACACAAGCCAGGTTTCTTTTGCAGAAGCAAGTGGTCTGTTAATGTAAGAGTCTAGCATTTAGAGATGTTGAAAATTTCTATTTATTATTTTATTGTCAATCATAGTCACTTGGATGTGCTATAATACTATTTTTTGTAGCTGGTGTGTTATACAGCCATGGACTGCATTAATTGCTTTTGCAGATGGCCATGGAGGGAATTAGTTAGGGGATAGAGGGTATAAAACAACAGATTGTATCCATGAAGGCATCTCTGAACTATGCCCACCACAGGCCAGCACTAGGGTGGCGGTAGACTATAGTTTCAGCTAAAACATACAGTAAAAAGCAGCAGCTAAACACACAAGTAAATTGTGGGGAGATGAAATTTGGTCAGAGGGAGGGAAGTTTCAGAGGAAGTGCTGAATTGTAATGCAAGAGTACATTACACTTTAAGAGTAATGCTTTAGCTTCCTTTGCTCGCATTCCTCAGTTCACTTCCACTTCCTTTGTGCAGCAATATATTCAGTGGTTGCACTACCCTACTAAGACAGGTACAGTTGAATGTCAGTTATCCAGACTTCAGTTATCCAGAAACATCGGGTCAACATAGAGAATGGCTACAGGCAAGAGGAAAAGAGTGGTGCTAAGCATTAAAGACAAGCTGGAAGTATGCTGCTTATCAAAAAAAGATAGTTGGAGGCTGCTTTTAACCTAAGAAGCAGCTGTATTAGTAAAACATGTACATTGGTTTACCCCCAACATTGACTAAGGTCAACCTCTCCACAGAGTTCAGTTTCAGTTATCCAGAATATTCACTTATCTGGACACCCTCAGTCCCATTGTGTCGGATAACTGACATTCTACTGTAGGAACTTGCAGTACAAGAATGACCTGAGCTGTGTCAAGGTGCCCTAACAATGGCAGCAGCTTTCCCAGGTCTGGTTCTAACAACTGTGGCATCTAGGACCATGCTTAATGTCAATTGTGTACAGCATAGGCTAATTTTAAAATGTTTTGTGATATATGTATTATACACGCAAATGTATATAATTATAGTATATTATTATATATAATAGCATCTACCCTTTAAAAAGCAGCTTGGTTTATTCAGCCCAAAAGGGTACAAATAAAATTATTCGATTTTCTATACAGAGTGTTTTTTAAAATCAAACTTTTATCACTATTAATCTCTACTAGCAAATCCCACGCCACATAGTGACGCTTGACGTATTGCAAAGATAGAATGCAGTAGCACAAGTTATCTTGCTGAGTTTATCACTCTCTACTATTGGTTAAGGTTACATAAGTTTCCCTCTCCTGCTCTCTTTTTCTGAACTATCTGATCTTTTCTTGTACCCCACCTCTCCTATCTTCAGCTCTTCTTCTTGAGTCATGGAGTCCCCTTTTCCTTTGTCTATCTCTCCTGCTTCTGAATTTCTGTCCTACTTTGAGAAAATTTTGTCTTCTATTTGTACCTTAGCCTTTTTTTGAAAACTAACCTCAGCCTTTACTCGTCGATTTCCACCCGCTTTTTAGATATAATTAATCGCTCGCCTTTTTGCCTTCTCTTCCCTTCCATTTTAAACTTACATCGCCTTTCCTCGCCAATTCCACTCGCTTTTCAGTTACAATTAATGGCCTTTTACCCTCTCTTCAGTACTTTCGCCTTCCTTTTTGAAACCTACGCTGCCTTCCGTCGTCTATCTATTGCACCGTAATGCCAAATCGGATCCTATCCAAAATCGGTCCTTCCTCCCCCCCCCCCCCCCCCCCGTCCGGGCAGACTAAATTCCCATTCTCATAAATACGGATATTCAATAAATTATAAGCTTGGAGACTTCATCATAGTGCATATGTTTCACTACCTTGAACAATGCAGCAGCTACATTTTCAAAATATTTACGTTTCATAGGAATTTCCTCAACAAAATTTGTGAAATAATCAGTTATAGTTAAAATGTATCTGTTTCCTTGATGTGATGCAGGAGAGATGGGGCCAATGAAAAGTCAATACCAATGTGGTGCGCCATGGTGATGCAACTGGTACTGGATGGAGCTCTGGAGTAGATTGGCTTAATTTGCCATGGCACAGATCACAATTACTAACCTGGATATATCACAATTAAAAAATAACAACACTCTTTGTCATCAGTTGACCACACCATACGCGTTGTATATCTATGACCACACTCACTTCTGTACAAGTTTATAATTAATTCGAGCGCACCCGGGCGGACCGAAATTAGCAGGGTGGACCTATTTTGGCTGCCAATTTCAGTCCGGCCAGACCGTATTTGGCGGGGGACCAAATTTTGCGTGACAGCACCTGCTAAAACTAGCACTTTCTACTGAATGTGACGACCTTTTACCTACCATAATGTGCCGCTACTTTACCAAACCGTACAAAGCTCATGAATTATTCATGATTACACGTAGTTACTGACACTTAAGAGAGCTCCAGCTGTTTGAATTTAAAGATTGTGTTTTACTTAATCAGTTTGTAGAGGGACCAATTAAAGGACTTTAAATTTTGTGTGGTTTTTGTGTTTGATAATACTTCAGCCCCCTCCTCTTCCCTTCACAAGTAAATGTTGCTCCCAATATGCCCTCACTAAAGTCCTTGTGAAGTCTTTTGTATGTCAAACTCAAAGATTTCTCAAAGGTGGATTCAAATAATATCAAAAACACAAAAACTACACCCATAAGAGGAAGGGCCACAGAGAAGAATCCAGGAATATACCTTTTATAATACCCTATCATTCCCAGGAATGAGATCAAATCCTTCTTTGTCTTTCTTGAATGAACTCCAAGCTTCAATTCTGACTTCAGGAATACTAACCGATCCTTTTGCTCTGTGCCTTAAGTATTCAATTTCTCCCATTCCCCAAACACATTTGCTAGGTTTGGCTGTTAGTCAAAATTGTCTCAACCAGTCTAATACTTCCCTCTATAATATGATCTTCCCATACTGCACTGTATATCACAATGTCATCAATGTAGCAACTACTGAATGACTCTACACCTTGTAGCACAGTATTAGTAGACCACTGAAAAGTTGATGGTGCATTCATTGGTCCAAAAGGCACTCTAGTGAAATGGTGTTTACCCCAAGGTGTTTGAAATGATCACAATCAATGGAAAATTCATTGATTACATTAAAACAATTGTTATGTACTCATACTAAATGAACTATTCCATCCTCAGAAGATTCTTTCATTTTATCTACAGATGCTTCAGGAAAAGGGATTGGAAGAATTCTGAGTGAACAGCTGAATTGGACAGGAATACCCCATAGCTTACTTCAGAAAGAAGCTCACAGGAGCTGAAATGAACAGTTCAGTTAGAATGTTTGGCAGTTGTGAAAGCAGTGGACCACTTTGCTGCACTTCTAGTGAGAAATCATTTTACAATCTACACTGGCCATAAAGCACTGGAGAGTTTACAATCATTGAGAAGATTGAATGGCAGTTAGCAAGTGGGCTCTACAGCTTCAACATTCAAAGTTTTCAGTTATATAGACATGGACAAAATCACAAAAATGCTGATGGTCTTCTCGACAAACTTGGGATGTCAATACCGAGAATGTCAATACCGAAGATGTCAGACTGGAAGGAGGGGATGTGTAGAGGGACCTGCTAATGGGTGCACCGGTAGCATCATAATCGGTAGCATCAGTAACTTTAGAATAACAGGGCAACTATAAACAGAGCATCTTTTATTTACTAATCATATCACACATTCATTATTATTTCATTGTAGTATAAAAGGATTTTCAATTTGTATTTTGTGCAGTTTGATAATATTTGAATCAACCTTAGAGAAATCTTTGAGTTTGACATATACAAAAGACTTCACAAGGACTCTAGGGAGGGCAAATTGGAACATTTATTAAAGTAGTGTTCAGCCCCCTCCTTTTCCCTTCACAGTTCCTTTCACCTGTTTTCCAAAGATTAATGGATATCGCGTTAAGACCTTGCTATGACTGTGCAGCTCCATACCTTGACGACGTAGTTGTTTTTCTGCATCCTGGTATGACCATCCTCAGACTATAGGAAGTGGAACTGTGGCTTACCTGCCCATCCAGTGGAATCTATGTCTAAGTTTGTGCAGCCTATCACCAAGTGGGATTTGCACTCCTTTTTAGGTGCAATATCATACTACAGAAAGTTTATTCCTTCCTTCAGCCTCTACTCATACAAGCTCACCCCAGCCACTGCCAAAACTGCTGTCAGTTGGTTGGAGGAAATGCTGGAGTCTTTCCATTACTTGAGGTCAGTTTTATGTCATGTTTGTTTTTTACATGTACCTGTTCAATCTGATGATTTTTCTTCAGAAACTGATGCATCCATAGCTGGTATTGGTTGCGTTCTCAATATACATAGACTTAATGCTGTATTACCATGTGCATTATTACTCCTAGAAGGACCAGCCATTGTTTGGCAAGCACTTCAATATATATATATACATACCACAACACCCCAATCCAACTGATCTCTTCCAAATCCTCAGTCACAAGGATGGGCTCTCAAACTTTAGGAGTTTACTTTTGATGTCATCTACAAGGAAGTAAAACTCAACAGCAATGCAGGTACCTTTTCAAGGCAAGCCTTGACGCCATAATCTCCTCCAGTTCACTCAGCAGACTCAACCAATAATCGAGAGCTCAGCGAGGGGGTGTGTGTGTGTGGAGGGGGGGGGGGGGGGGGGGGGGTGTGTGGAACCTCACCCACATGAAGTACTAGTTCTCCATGTTGAACAGAGAACTCACAAACAACATTACATATAACAATCACCTTCCCATGCAAACAACATTTTTCTAGAAATGGCCTTCATCACAGTTACCAACTGTCCCGAAATCTCTGGGACAGTTCCGGATTTATCACTTAGCCACTGTCCCACAACGGAATTGTACTCTTTCTATTGTTTGTCCCGGAAATGATAAACTTTGTGTCTGATTATTATGCTATACATGGTCTGCCAAACTAGCGAATGCTTCCACTGTTCTAAAAAATTGGAGTGTTTATTTTATTTTAGAATTGCTTTTTTTCATGAATGGATCAGATTCAATCTGAAGAAAAGTGACTGCGCAGACTTCGGCGACCACTACCTATTGTCACTGGTTGCAGAAAATCACCTTAAATATTATATTTTAAAACTATCATGCTTCTTTGTATTGTTGTGATTTTGGGTGTGATCTGGGATGAGGCTTAATGTAGAAAAGTTGGCAACTTTGCCTTCATGTGTGGACTGTTCTCATTGGTCACTCTTCATTCTTTTTATGTTTCACCAGTGGGTGGCGGTACATAATAATCCCTGTTCTCCATGTTGAACAGAGAACTCACAAAAAACATTACACTTATCAACCACCTCCTTAGTTATATATACACACACACACACACACACACACACACACACACACACACACACACACACACACACACAAACAATATTTATCTAGAACTTTTTTTTTGACCATGTGGCCTTCATGTGTGGACTTTTTATGTTTCACCAGTGGGTGGTGGGACTTATATAATCCCAGCATGCCCAGTGAACCTGGTCTTTTTCCTGAAGTAATAGATCACCTCCATCATCTCTGTACTTACACTTTTACTCTAAACCTAAACTAATCTGAAGGCAAGAGTACTACTCATACCTGACCACCCTCATCCACCCCACACCATGCAGGTAGATATTTACAAACAAAAAACATTCAAACCATTTAAACATCTGTACCAAATCACTGCAACCTACTACTTCAGCCACATACCAGGAATCTTCTAGTAACTTTCAGCGAAAATCTTTAGTTCTAAACTTTTGTCTGAAAAAAGAATAAGAAAATTGCATTGAATTAGAGGATGAGAGTTTAGTACTGCATCTCTCATATTCTCTTACCCTGCTCCCCTTCCTCTTAAATATTCTCCCTATAATCATTGCACTTGTGCATGTGCATATATGAATCCAAATATGCACATGAACACTTGCGCAATGACATGAATTTAATTTAATTCTATATTCATAGATAAAAAAATGATGTTTATGTTACACGGCGAGCCAGAGAAATAAAGTGTTGTGTGTCTGCTTTTTTAAGCCCTGCAACATCACAATAATTATATCTGTTATGTGTGCAGTGTGACTTGAATACAAGAAACATTTCAACTTTCTTGCACATAATCACATAAAGAGACTATATCATTTTGATGTAACCACTGGTCATGCTATCTGTATTTGTGTTTTCCATGTAATGGTTATACTTTGTATGTGTAGTTCAGTACTTTCAGTGATATAAAAAAAAAATTGTTCTGAGTCTACTAGTTGACCTCCTGCACAACTAATCCTACTCTGCCAACAGGTTATGGGCCCAGACACAAATCATCACTAGACCAGCAGAAGACTGTAGAACTGGAGTTTTACTTCTCAACAGAAGTATAGGGAGACTCAAAAACTGAGATTGTATGGTTAAAATAAAATAATCATGCCACATAGAAGATGCACTGCCCGATAGCACGAGTGAAAGATGTACTCAGGGGTATAATAGCTGGCACCCTGTTTAGGATGAGGTGACAACTCGAAACTATGCTGCTAAGAAAGATTGTACTGTGGCAATCATTATGCTTGCTGTAGAACCTTTGTTACTCTTTCTCCTTGGAGAATGAAAAGACCCAAAGAAGTAGGACAAAACTGCAAGGTCACTTTCAGAAACAGACTTGGTGGAACGATTACCAGCTGCAAACAAAAACTCTACCAGCCTACCTATTTTGTTGTATGACATTCATCACAGTTCTGCAGGGACAGATTGAGAATGGGACTTGTCACTGAGGGAGCATTGACAGAAAGACTGAGGTACTAGCTCTTCTGGCTAGTTGATCACATGATCAAAGTAGTGCTCAACTTACACCTGCTTCTAAGATGTCACAAGCTACTTTTGAAATGAGTAGGGTCACTTTAAACAAGAATGTTAAACAAATAATAATAGCTTGACATCTAGGCAAGGAGCAGTCCAAAGCTGAGAAATGACGTCCAGATTTAGATTGAATGCTTGTTGCAGCCATTGCTCAGAAATGACAACTGGATTATGGATTTTGGTGCCACATGTCATATGAGCAAATGAAAGCTTGATTATTTAGTAGTGAGCAGTGACCTTAAAAGCAGACATGGTTTTATTGGTGCTGCAAATGTTATTGGTAATGTTAAATTGAGTTCAATTTATGGACTGTTAGAAGAAGTTCTGTGGAAGCCTGATTATTCTCCATTTAATCCCAAAAAGTTGCTTGTGATGCTTTAGTAGAACAGTCAAAATCATGTCATGCCATACTTTTCCAGGTTAATAAGATAATATTCATTATAGGAAACATTTTTATCATTTAACAGCTGCTTTGTAGTTGACATGCACACCATGCATAGGACATTGCCACACTTTTGAAATTGGGGAGGAGGGGAGGGGGGGGGTGCATTTGATCCTTCCCCTATGTCGCTTAATCACTGAGTACAATATGGTAAAAGACTGAAACCAATAACCTATTTGATTTAGAATGATTTTGTTATTTGTTTTATTTTTTTTCATGAGAATATTTCACTTAAGAAAAGTAACTAGCAGTAGCAAATAGTTAGAGAAAAGAGAGAAAAACAATATCCACAGATTTAACCAAACAAACAATATCTAACTGAATCAAAGAATGGTACTTACTAGCTCAGTAAAATTATAGGAGTTCTCACTCAGTGAAATCCCAAGTAACTAAAAAACATCTTAACAATAACCGACCTGTAGGAATCTGCGTGTCCCATATATATACCTGGGAGTCTGATTGCATCATCTATTCGTGTCCGGAAATTCATTTTGTACTGTGACATGGCAATACTCACCCCCGCAGTTATTAACCCTCAGTGCGCATGCGCGAGAGGGTTAAAGAAGAGAAGAATTGAAGATCTGATGAAAGTTCATTCCATTATGCCATAACGCCATAACCACAAATTCAACTGACAGGCATTTCTAAGGAATCCATAGAAAAAATAAAGAGAAATCCAATTGACAATCCTAGTTGGACGATAGCAATTTCGATAAAGACCCTTTACCAGTATAGTCACTGGCTGTATACGCGTTTGCAGTTCTTCTTTCTTCTAATCAGCTTGTAGTAGAAAATGGGAGCAGGTTTGTCTTTTCCAGAGCCAGATTTGACTGGTAAAGTAGCTATAGTAACTGGGGGCAATGCGGGGATCGGTTATGCCACCGCCAAAGCTCTGGCTAGGCTAGGAGCTCATACTTTCATTGCCTGCCGATCCAAGGAGAAAGCAGACGAGGCCATTGCTCTTATGAAAGAAGAATTGTCTCCTAGCGTAGCGGGAGCAAGTGAAAAGGAGAATGTCAACCAAGAAGAAGAAAGTGGCAATGAAGAAGAGGCAAAAGGATCTGGAAAAGAAGTCAAATTGGACTTCTTGCCTCTTGATTTATCTTCTTTTCAGAAGACTGTGGATTGTGTGAAGGCATTTAAGGAAAGAGATCTTCCTCTGCACATTCTAGTGAACAATGCTGGTATCTTTGCTATTCCATATAGTAAGTTGCAAGCAGAATAAAGGTATTTGCGTAGAGAAGTTTGTAAAAAAAAAAGGCCTAAAAAATTATTGTGATGTAAGCAATCATAAGTTTGTTTAATGGCTTATACCAAGTTGGGTTTTCTACTATTAAGTACAACAGAATTAGGTAAAAGAGAGTAATTTTTTTTTTTTTTTTTTTTTTTTTTGCATTTGATGATCTAACTAGTTTGTTCAGGTAATTTTTGTGAAGCAGTGTTCCCCTATATCTAATTGGCTAGGAACGCTTTGTGCCAAATACAAGTACATTAGTATTATTGACCCCTATATAGTTCTGCTAATGAGATTCTAAACAGTTCCTACGTTTGTAGGCTTTGTTATTATTTTAATTTGTGTTGTTATTTACTAATATCAGTGTTGATATAGAGGGGGGATACACTAGGACTTCCCCCCTCCCCTCCTTTCTTCCTCCCACCCACAAATGAAGCTTCCTAGTCACTACATGATGTATAATTTGATGTTCTTTGAATGGATTGGTTTACCAAAATGTTTTCTACCAATACAATTGAATGTTATGTTTTTGCTGTCCAATGACATCCTAATATTCATGTGGGCATTGAGTGAAGGGGTCTGGATTTTGGAAACTCGAACACTATGCTTAGTCTAGACTAAGTGTATGGTTTATAACTTGACTCAGATGATATCATATGTTAGTATTTCCTAGTTTAGTGATGAATGAGTATGAAGCCCAGTAGGCAGTAGATCTAGTGGCACTGCACTGAGAGTCAGAAGACGTAGCCTGTTGAGTTCTTTTGACTTTTATATGTATTAGCTTCTTTTTTATTTTTTATTTTTTTATTTATTTATTTTTTAGGAAAAACTGATGATGGACATGAGACACAGTTTCAGGTAAATACATTTCTGAAAGACTTAGGTTGGCCAATGGTGATACATTTTTCTGGACTGCTTTAGGTCAACCATTTGGGCCCTCTTCTTCTCACTCTCGAACTCCTCCCCATTCTTCTCGCCACGGCAGCTTCATCCGGAGATGGTCGCATTGTGTTTGTGTCCTCAACTGGCCACTTCATGGCGTCTTCATTTAGTGCGGAGGCTGTGGAGTCTGCTGAAGCTGATTATAGTCGTCTAGGAGTGTACAACACTTCTAAATTGTACAATGTAAGGTCATTACATTAAGCAAATGTCCCTTATTGTTCCATTTAATATGACAGTAATTGCTGACGAGTCAGTATTAATTGACTGGGAGATTTAAGTTAACTTCTCTCTCTTCCTTCACTGGTTGGTCACTTTAATAGTGTGTATTTGTATCAGTCAGATTTTCAGCATTCTCATGAATGTAATTGCTGACTAAGTCCTTTTTTTCCCTTTTAGACTTAGTAGTTTTTTATGATCTAGTTCTTCAAATTGTATCATCCTGGAAGCAAGTAGTTTTACAACGTAAGTTGTGAGGCACTATGTTTAAGGGATTAACTTGGAAGTGGTTGTGTGATGTATGTATTCACTGTAAAGCAAGTTATAATCTTATGGTTATCCCATGGGTATATTGCACACTTGGAAATCATTTTCTTTTGGAAAATGTCTTAATTCTTAAATTTTGTGTGCGGAGCTTTCAAAGCTTGCAAAAGGTTTCAACTTTAATTCAGTTCATTAGAAGAGTTAGTTAGTTAGAGGCTCTAGTTGCTTGTTCATAACAAGATATGTACTGTATTGGCTACACCACGACGTGGAGGTCAGTATGGGGCATATGTAATCGGGCAGTACTGACCAAACGGATGGTGCAAGCAACTTGTAACCATGGTTCTAGGCTGTAGGAAATGCACTAAACTAATTTTGATTGGACGGTTTGTATTAGTAATAGCACGGTAACCGTGCTATTTGAGATTAATAGTACGTGTAGTGCTTTTTCAATTGCTTTACGAGCAGAGCTAAAAATAGCATGCGCACATCGGTCAATTACCGTACAAAACTTGATTTGGACCGCACAATCAATGATATGCATGGTCATTGTGTCCGGGCCAAAAGGTGTTGCATCAAAAAGAACCAGAAATAAAGTTTTCTCACTCGCTGGAAAAATGCGATACGCGACGGGCCGGGAAGCAATAATTAAGTCAGTCGCGTGATCCTTCCGATTGTGCTGAAGCAGCAATTTCAGTTCTTCAGAAATTGATTGCGTGCGTGGAGTAGATTGCTACCTTTCCCTCAAGTTTTCTGCGGTGTTCTTCTGATTTAGCTTCTTGTTAGGCGTGTATGGTTGTGTCCAAGAAATCTACGATCTCTTCATTAAGTTTATTTCCTGTTGTCAGCAAAAAAAAGTGCTATTAGCTGTAGCTTCTTTTGTAGCTCTGAACGACTGGACTGGCACTGCTAGTTAATTATTTCTTAACAACTATCACTAACTCACTTATTTAAATCATATAAGGTGTTCACCTGTCAACCTTATAATAAATGATAGTAGTGCATGAACTATAACTATCCTTTGATTCACACTGTTTAACCATACTCTGACCAGTTTAGTAATAACAATAATTTGAATAATGAAATGGGTTGACCACTCAAAATAAGTCAATGTCCAGGCAAACTTTGATTTGTTCGGACAAATTGTCCGGACAATTTTTGAGTGTTATTTTTAGGTCTGTACGAGTACTATTGATCCCTAATAGCACAGGTTACCCGTGCTATCACTCGCTACTAGTAGGCCAGCTTTTAAAGAAAATCATTTGCAATTGTAGCTACACTGTATCGTTCACTCACTATCTCCTTTTTTCAGGATTAGCTTCCTCTGGAACTTCGTTTTCAACATGAGGCTCCTCCTAATCTGTTGAAAAACATTCCGTCTAATATGGGTAGAGCTTCTGTGGTTAAAAATGACATTGTCTCTGACTAGAAAGTACTTGAACTGTATGTTTCCAAGGCTAACATTGCACACGTGCGCACTTACCCGTACTATTTCAATTAGTTACGCGCTATTTCACTTTCCCCGTGCGATTTCAATTAAACAGCTATTTTTCCCATACATTTTTGAATGGGCATTTTACCTTGTAATGGGAAAGGGTGCTATAATGTAAAACCAAAGAGAACTTAGACTAATCTGTTCTATAGACACATTATTGTATATCTTTAAAGCAAGTTTTGTGTACACATAATATATGCAATATTTACGTATAGCTATATATAATTATTTTTGTTCAAATATTTTGTTCTAATTGTTACACTTCTTTAATAGATTAAATACTGTATATTTGGAAGAAGCACAGCCATGGAGTAGAGTGTTCTTACCACATGATACTGTTAGAGTTGTTATCATTTTATTTCATTCCTTGTTGTCCAAACAAGAAAGAATCCAGGCTCAGCTATACCCAGAAGGATGCTGAGTTGTTGACAAAGCCAATGGCTAAGAACTGAACAGTTGTAGGTACTGGTCCTTTCAAAGATATTCCAAGTGCTTCTATGGAGTAAAACCAGTTTGTGTGTCCAACAGTTCTTATTACTTTCTTTCTTTCTTTTTTTGTAAGACTTCTGTAAAATGGGTCGGTTTGTAAGAGCTTTATTTAGAATTAAAGCCGCATAAAAAAAGGTCAGGGCACACACTTATATGCAATCCCTTGGCAATGACGCTTAGTATTAGCTAAGTTAATAATACATAGTTATTTTCATGTGTTTATATATATTGCGTATGTCGAGTTGGGGAGTTCCTTGCACTCTCATGACTACTAAGTTAGCAAGTGTGAAATTTTTATTTCTTATACCAGTCTCCTTTTGCAGTTACTTAATAGGTAGTACAACAGGCAGTGTTCTGTGACACTGTTGGGTTTTCAATGTCATAGCAACCACTCACCGCTGCTATGTGTGACTTTTAAAGTTGGCATTTCTTCGAAATATTTGAGCATTTCATCCTACTCTAAAATGAGACTTTTATAGTGCTAATATACGGTCTTATCTCTGATTTAGTTCTGACACTGTAACGGGAAAAGCATATACCCATGATACTAAAAAGGGGCTCTCATCGTTCTCTCTTTATGTATGTAATAATATACCAAATGCCCCATATAACATCTTACTCCACCCCCAGCAATTAATTAGATATCATCTTAAACTTTGTTTAGGTGATGACAGGCTACGCTTTGCAGAGAAAGTTGCCTGAATCTTCCTCCATCACTGTATCTGGTGCGGACCCAGGATTTGTACGTTCATTTTCTCTGTGTGTGTTTGTTTGTGTGTGCATGTGCGCTATTACAAGTGGATTTTGCCTTGTTTGTTTTCCACCACTTTACCATTTTGCGTTCAGGTCAATACCACAGTTAATAGAGGCATTGAAGATAAGAAGTTGCTTCGATTTATGCATAGCATGGTAGCATCAGGTGAGTGGACAGCACTGTGCTCTCTCTCTCTCTCTGGTGTGTGTGTGTGCGTGTGCGCGTGCATGCGAAGTATTCATTAAACCATTTCTTTAGTAGAGCCTCTGGGCTTAATATCGCTAGCAATAGCCCCAAGCTAGCCTAATCTAGCCTTGGAAGTTGGAAGTATTTCTTCTCTGACAGACCAGCGATGCTCATGCTATCCTAAACTCAGTGCATTAACGTGAAGGACCCAACCATTGAGTAGGGCATCCTTTCACCGTCAACTTTCAACTCCAAGATAAAAAAAAAAATTTCTACTGTATTTAACATGTTGTTCTATTCTGTTATCTCACGTACAGTCAACATGACTTACGTATTCATCAGCACATACTGCATTGAACTTTATTTAAAACATCTGTCCCGTGATCTATTTTTCAACTGTTCAGTTTGTGGAGAGTTGAGGACAATATTCACAGAGTCAGAACAATTAGTGAAGAGTTTAAAGTTTAATATAATTACCGAGTTTGTTTATTTGTGTCTGTTTGTTTGTGGTCATGTGACAGTCGTGGGTCGCACTCCGGATAAAGGAGCTGCCACGTCCATCAACGCTGCGGTCAACCCTTCCCTCAATACCCAGCAACACATTTACTATGACAGCTGCAAGCCAAAGCAGTCCAGTGCAGACTCTAGGTGGGCGGGGGACTTGGTAAAGGGTAGCAGATAAATGTGTTTCATAAGGTGTATTGGTTAGCAGCACCTAGTTTAGGAAAGTTTAGGAAAGTTATGTTTGGTAAGGGACGTCATATATACCAGTGTATCAAGAGTGATGGTTGTAGTACTGTATGTCGCCCTGTGTTATAGGTAAGATGTAGCCAGGAGTACTAAGTTAGGGCTATTTAGTATAGGATTCTATCTGTCTATCTGTCTGTCTTTAGTTGATACATAATATTAAAAATTCCACTTAAGGTAGAGTCTTGATTTGATCATTAATAATAATAATAATAATAATAGTTATTATTATTATTATTGTTATTATAATAACCAGTAATAATAACTAGTGGTGTGCTTGAGCACAGATATCAAGTGAGCCTGCCTATTAGGTTATTTATAACTACAGTATTGTAGCTTAATTTATTTTGGCTTAGTTCATGCAAACAGTATTATAGTGGACCATTAATTTTAGCTAAAAAATACAGATTTTTTTTACCTCAATTTCCTGAGTAGTGGTAACTTCTGTAGTATGAAATTTAAGCCATTCTGACTATCTGAATTTCCAGTAACCCTTGACAACAAGCTCTCAGCTACAAAAAAGAAAGGTCAGAGTTATGGAATTAATTTAGTTCCCCCCTGTAGTAGTGGTAGCTTCCTTAGACTACTATTAAGGCATTCTGACTACCAGTGGCACTTGACAACCAACAAGTGGCACTTAGAAGCCCCACAAAGCGGTGACGTTTTAGTGCCATAGTAACCAGTTGCAGCAAATTTTTGTGACTTAATAAATAAGCGTTTCACAGGAATGGTCTCATAATTTGGAAATGAACAAATAAATGATAATAATAATAATAATAATCACCTAATCCTTTTTTCAATGATTTATTTTGTTATTATTATTTATTTAGTATTATTTATATTTATTTAGTTACCTAATTCTCGTTCATTTGGTTATTAGCTTTTTGTTTACCTTTGATGTTATTATTGATGTGTTTATTTATTTGTAATTGTATGATCTTTTGCATTGCCAGCATTTTATTTATTTATTTATTTATTTATTGCATTGTATGGTTATTGTATATTATTAGTATTATTACTATTATTATTACGTGTATAAGATGATGTGTGTTCAATTTAGATTGATCTAGTATTCAATCTGTATGTGCTGCAGAAATGAGACGTTTCAGGAAGAGCTATGGAAGAGAAGTTTGATGATGCTGAAGGAGTATCTGTCATCAGAAATTTGGGAGAACTATGGGCCTAAGGATGAGGAAGCTACACCAGGGCAAGATGGCCAGGAACCCACTCAGGACAACTCTGAAACTGAGGGGAAAGGATCAGCTCAACATCAAGGTAGTAATGATCCTCAGGATGAAGATAATCCTCCAAAGCAAGAAGATAATCCAAAGCAAGAAGATAATGCTCCAAAGCAAGAAGATAATCCAAAGCAAGAAGATAATGCATCAGAACAAGACCATAATGCTCCACAGGAAGAACCTCCAAAGGAAGAAGATGCTCCACAACAAGAAGATAGTGTTCCTCAGCAAGATAGTGGTGCTCTTGAGCGAGAAGATCATACTGGGGCTTCTCAAGAACAAGATCCTGCTTAGGCTACTCAGCAATAATGATCAATATCTCATTTTTAGAAGTAGTACAGACGAACAAATTATAATCATCATCTTTTTTTTAATTGTCCCTGTATAGAGCGACATTGTAAGACGCTACTTATTTTGTGCCAAATCATTTTTTCGTTTTTTAAATTTTTTATTAAAATGTCGTATCTGTACAAAAAGTAATAGGTAAAGCGACGTCAATTTATAAAACCTTTGATATGATGATTTCCTGCCAGCTGAGAGAAACGAGCAGGAAACTGCAACCGATATATATATTGTTTATGGGTGTGCTCTGGTAGGCGTGTTTGGATCCAGCTTGGTGGAGGCGGAGAAGCAGTGGGGTGTGAGCTTTTCTTGATCTTGCTGCAAGACTAAGAGGGATACAGAGATGTCTGGGTCCGTGAAAGTAGCAGTGCGAGTGCGTCCATTCAATACCCGGGAAACTGACCGGAAATCTACTTGCATTATTCAGATGGATGGGAAGAGAACCAGTAAGTGGGCCAGATATGTGCGGTATTCACAAGTGTTTGGGTAGCTATAGATACAGACTGTGGTTAGCTTAAGGCTGAATTTTTATACTAAAGATGTTTGCTCAGTGAAAGTTACATGGAATGAAGTTGGCTTTCTCTGACAGTCTAGCTCTTGCTTAGTTTGGTTGTGTCACAGTAGCGGCAGTGTAACAGCTACTACACGAGAGACCATTTTCTGTGCATTGTGATAGTGTGAGACAAGGAGGAGTTGTTTCCATGTTAACAAGAGTGTCTAGTGCATGTCTTATTTGAATGGCCGTCCGCTCTGTGTGTTTGTGTGTGTGCGTGCGGCCCATCAGTAACGGCTATTGTGCCAGCGATTTGAAGAAGAAGTAGTTCTTGTTAAGCTTATTGTGGAGGTAAGGAAGGAATGCATGCTATGTTGGTGGACACATGCATATGTATACAGTGTACCAATGTAGTGGTTGGTAAAGGGTGAGTCTGACTGTATTTTTTTTAAAGAAATAGTTTGTTATAAAAGGAGTATTACAAGGAAATGTCTCCAAAATTGGTTTGGTATAAGCAGTTGCCATGACATACTTGACAGGATTGATAAACTTTGTTCTTGCTATGCATGTTTAATATGTGTGTGTGTGTGTGTGTGTGGGTGGGGATGAAGAGTAGGTGATAAGAGCGGTTCTGGACTCTCTACACACGCACACATCACGCACACAGACACATGCACACATAACACGCACACACACACATCACACAAATACTTGCACAAGTGTTATAGGTATGCTCATTAAACTTTAACGATTGTTCTCACTGTCCAGTAGTAATATCTTTGTTGGCATACATGCAATACGATAGTGTACCAGTGTAAATTGACTCTAAAATGTGTGAAAATAAATAGGAACATCTGCGATATTTAAAAAAGCAGCTGCTTGAGTTGATCAAGCCGAGGGTGACTGGTACGTTATCAGTGTGTGTGTAGTATCTATGCAACATACACGACTCATACAGTACAATCATATACTTTACCACAGTTGTTGTGGAGCTGCTGATATTTTAATTAGTATTGTTTAATTAAGGGGTGAGGATTTTGCTAGCTATTTTCATTCAAATCCTTGGTACTCATTTACATGTGTCCACAGATCTGCACCGGAGAGTGAGAGTGAGTTGAGAAGAGGGAGTTGGAAGGTTTCTTTAAGTGTTCTCGCGTGTAAATATTTACAGATAGTTTAGATGAAGAAGTTGTGTTTGTGTGTTAGAGAGAGGGACTGTAATTTTATTTGGAACCAAATAAGTGAAGTTGACAAGACTTGATATGTAAGGGACTTTATTGATATACTGAAAGATTAACAATATTTTTAAAGGCCAGCACAGTGGACTGAAGAGATGTATTAGTATTTAATCTAGTTTGGTGGTGTATGCATATGTGTGTGCGTGTGTGCACACATGTATGTATACGTATGTATATACATATGTGGGGTTGTTCTATGACAGGTAACCTGTACATATGTGTGTGCTGATTGGTGATAGTTTACAGAAGTGTTGGTGAGTTTAGACTAACTTTGTGTGAGCTTTCACGTCATACACACACACACACACACACTGAAGGGCTTTTGTGATTTTATCATCAGAGTTTAGAGCAAAATATTTCAAATTAATTGCTGACATCATCAGGTAAGTTTTGGTCAACATTATTAGACTGTGGTTGCTGAAATTTACCTAATGCAGCTGCACTAGCAATACACTGAAGTGTCATGGCAGACATGAAAGCTGGTCATCTCCCAGTGGACAAAACACTGATTGTATGACCTTCCTTTGCAGCTCTGGAAAGAGTTATAATTTTAACAATGTTCTTTATTGAAACTTTCTCACGTAAAGGGCAGAAAGAATTAGAGAGCACCACCTACATGTAGAAGTAAAATGCCTAATACCATCTTCTGTTGCCATGTTTTTGACTTCCCTATGCATGTGTGTGTATGTAAACATATATGTGTGAGAACACATGCATGAATGCATGCACATGTGTGTACTGGATACATGTGTAATATATAACTTACTCTAGAACGATGCTGTGTTGCATAGTACACATACATACAGATTTGTTATTGTTACTAAACTAAATTATGATAATTTACCTACATTTTTAACAACCTTTCTTGAAACCTGATGATTTGGACATTTAGAACATGGACTGATGACTCAGTCTGGGGTTCAGTTTCCAGGCAATAGCTTCATTTTCCAAATATTATAGACCCCTTTAAGATATCTATCCTTCTTTAAGCTATTGTGTATTTATTTTATTATTACTATTTTTTAACTTCAAGTCAAAGTAATTAGTTAATTTTAGTCTCAGTCTGCTTATGTATAGTAATATATTATTGTATGTATGTGTCTATTTCAACCTCCTCTCCTTTAATTCTCCTCCCTTTGTCCTCCCTCCCCATCCCTCTACCCTCTCAACCCTGTTCCTCTCACTGTCTCCCCAGCTATTCATGACCCTAAAGCTTCTTCCCCTGAAGGCAGCAAGACGTTCAGCTTTGACAACTCCTACTGGACCCACACTAAGGTCAGTCACTTGCAGGTGCTTGTAGGGGAAAGAGGAAGGCAGGTAGAGTTGTCTAATACTGTGCTGGTGGAGTTAGCCGGGTGTTTGCCGGGTGTTTGCCGGGTGATTACCGGGTGTTTGTCATAGGCTCAGTGAAGTGTTCATGTCCCTAGTGTTCTTTAAAGTGTTTTCAGAGAGGCAATTGGTATAATTAGAGGTTATATATGGTATTCATGAAATCAAACACACAAAACATCTTCACTTTCTCTTTGGGATAGTGTCAACAGTAAGCGAGACGTACAGTTGTGAACACCTGCTAGTAGCAATGGATACAAGTGTGCTTAAGTTTGAAATATTTACCACCATCTTTGTTTCCTGTCCTCTCTCCTTCTGTCACAGTTTGAATAACATCGAGAAGGGTAATTCAAGGCTAGATAACAACTTTCATTTTTAATTGTTATCTGAAATAATGGTTATGTATGTTCAGTGTATGTACGTATAGTGTGTGTACTTTACCTGCTTTAGGACAAGCAAACAAAATGAAGGAGAGATTCGTAGCTATGTGCAAGTTTTAGTTAATAGTGTAAGCACTAAGACAACCATTTTTTTTAAATTTGTGGCTAGCAAGCTCTGTGATTAGCACACGTCTCAGATATTTAATGCTGTGCCAAAGATGTTGAACTCAGCACTTGTTACAGATTATTTATTTCATTACTATTTCCCATGGAAGTCTTCATGGTCATATTATAATGATACCATGTGTCATGATAAGGAGGGTTGTAAGCTTAACGAGATATATACTAACACTGCCTAAATCAAGTTGGGAATTCACAATAATTGCTCCAGGCCGATGATGATGATGTTGTTTTATGTATAGTTCCCAAGTGTTTGGTTTCCATAGAGTGCTGGGGTTGTTGCATGAGTAACTGTTTCGATGGACTAATACAAATATTTACTTTAATTATGTGAACAATAATATATTAATTAAAGTCAGTTGTATGCGTACGATTCAGCGCAGATGGTGAGCAAACTAGCACAGTTACATTTCAAATACGACAAATTTATTTAAACAATTCATAAATTCATCTACGAGTAATGCGCTGATCAATGGAAAGCTTTTAAAGTATTTACAAATAAGTTAGTAAAACTGCCTGTTTAGAGAATGGAAAACGGAGAACAGAACTTTTCTCATTCACTCTAATACATTTTACGCCATTTTTTTTTGACGTCAAGATTTTGCGGTAGTTCGTCATTAAACGTAACTAGTTAACGAGCTAAGGTCGAACGGTTATTTCCCCGAGCGGTAAGACGGGACTTTCCCTAACTGCAATCGGCTGTATGGATTCTCATCGTTCTACTAGCAGCAGTAAACGAAGTCAAAATCAGTCAGAATTGTTGGCTGGTATATTACTAACTTGGAGCCAAGCCTATCCAAGTGGTCATCTTTTTCAAGAGCTGAAGAAAAGCTGAAGGAGTTTAATACTCCAATCGCTCCCAAGGCTCCCAGCATTCGGTATTCTGACAACATCAGGGCGATGCAGTTGGAGTCCTACTGGTTGTGCAGCTCCAGACGGAAGCTAAAACGCTGGCCGTGGTAGGCAGTAACGCCGTAAAACTTGATACCTAGGGCCTGAGATACAACCGTAGCTAAATCAGCCATACCCGTGTAACAATTAGCGGTAAACTGGCGCCCTTGCACAAATACGCATGCGCTGTTTTGTGACGTCGCGTTTACGTGTACTAAAGGCCCACAACCCGCTCTAAACGTCATCATTTGATGACCCTTACCGTGTGTAAAAATTTTTTGGTGAAAAACAGCCACAACTCACTTAATTTTCAAGGTATAGCTACCAAAGTTATACATAATAATTTTAAGGCAATTTTACATCATGTGTCAAATTTTTAGAGATATAACTCAATAAATTCAAAAATCCTGGCTTAAACACTTTTTTTCTTAAAATTTAAAATATTTCAAGATTCAAATTTCGTGTGCCCACAAAATCTGGCTCATATGAAACTTCAGGTATTAAAGTATCAGTATACCAAGTTATAGAGATAAGGACAAATAATTTCTCTTTTTTCAGCTTAAACACTTCCAAATTCACTGTCTTGAAGCTCCCAGTTCCATAACCTATAACCACAAAAATAACCACAAACCCACAACATTGTTTTGTCTGTATATTAATAATTATGACATTAATGTATATTAGAACCCGTTGCTATATTGTTACTAGGTGTACTAACTTGGTAAGTGTGCACTATTTTTTACCTTTAGGTATATGAACTGTGCATACTAACAACCCTTGGGGTATTGCTATTTTTGAGTTTTAGTTTAATAGAATAGGCCGGATAAAGCAGGGAGCAGGTTATGTGAGGCCGGATATGGGAGGGTCTACTACTCTCTCATATCCACCTATACGGGGACCAGCCCTATCATATAACTCTCATGCGGCTCTCATACCACAGGAATTTACCATAGCTAGCTGCTTTACTGCTTACCGCAGAGCAGCCCAGGTAGAGTTAGATCTGGAGATAACAGCTGGCAGCTACTATGCTAAAGTAAACTTGCTAAAGTAAACTTTCTGGCGTGCTTCAATTGAATTTTAATTGAATTTTAATTTTGGGCCGGAAACGCGGAAGAATTCGCTTGACACCGAAAATGCTGATAAACAAAGTTGCTAGTGGAAACTGGGCAGGCCTCTGGGTAAACGGGATCTAAAATAGTTAGAGCATGCGCTTGGGTACTGGTGGATTTAGTGCACAAAGCCCTCGGGCCTACACGGCCCTTGGGCTTCAGTGCACTAAATGCACCAGTACCCAAGCGCTTATGCTCTAACTATTACATAATACAAATTTTTAGCTTTCTATTACACATACTTGAGAAATTATAGCAGAATTAGCAACCTTAACCAAAAAGCTAAAAAATCCACTCTTTAAGCTGGAAGCACTGTACATAAGTTTATTTTATGAATTCTATTGTATCTTACCTCAAGTTGAAATGTGTTTGCCTTATGGCACCTGAGAGCAAAGCTGTGTGTGATATGATTGTAGTTAGTCTAGTTTCTGCAGTTGGTGCAATTAGGATAGTGGTCTCAGGGATAAGTTTGTTTATACAAGTGTGAGTAGAACCATTCACTGATGAAAACTACGATCCTTCCAATAGAAAATGGTATGAAAGATTTTCATAACATGGTAAGCTGAGGCCGCATACGTATGTTTTCAACACGTCACTCTATTCTCGGCAATTCTCTTGAGTATTGTCAATAACCGGGACAAGAATGAGTGCTTTGAAATGGAACTAGGTTTCCCATGCTCATTACATTCACTTTTAATTATACTGAGAGGTCACTGGGTCACTGTGCTACCTTGCTCAGAGTCTTCTTAAAAACATTGAGGAAATGTCCTTTCCGTCTATGGTAAGCATGAGACGCCCTAGGAATGGTGTTCTTATATGGATGCAGCAATTATCAACGGCTAATTGAGCTTTGATCAGCTCTTAAACTAGATGTATGTTCTAGGCATGTTTTTAATTGGTTGTCGTAGCCACAGCACGTTGTATGTGGGTCATGTGATCCCCGTAGCTCCTTGTCTTCACTTGGCATGCATGCAGTCATAAACTAGATACTAACTATCATAATTCAGCTCATAGATGGTTGTATGCTTACTACGTGATGGAAAAAAAAAGAAAAAAAGAAATATCAAACTTCATTAAACATTATATGGGTACATACATACATGCCAATACTTGTGCCTGTGCACTTCCAGGGGTTTGTGTGGTTGACTATCCCGTCTGCTGTGTGCAAACTGAAGGGAGTTTGGGTCGTTGGTTTACAATAGAGTGGTAACCATGGCAATTGGTAGTGAGTGTGTAGATTGCGTGGACTGATTGAAGATTTCGCTTTTCTTTATGTCATCGTAACTGGTGTAGATCTAAGTAATTTGTATTTACTTTGTAATTGCTACTGATGTTGTTACTGTTATCATCATCATCATCATCATCACCACCATCATCATCACATTATCATCATCACCATCATCACCACCACCATCATCATCATCATCATCATCATCATCATCATCATCATCATCATCCTCATCCTCATCCTCATCCTCATCATCATCATCATCATCATCATCATCATCATCATCATCATCATCATCATCATTATCATCATCATCATCATCATCATCATCATCATCATCATCATCATCATCATCATCATCATCATAATCATCATCATTACTATATGTTATTATTGCACAATTTCTTTCTCAGCTTCTTTTACTCCATAAGATGTTATCTCTCTCCTTCATAGGCTTTTTTTAGCTACGGAATTGGTGCGACCAGATATTTTTAATTCTGTATTTTAAAAATAAGCCTGTGAAAGAGAGAGAATACATCTATTGTTATTATTATTATTATTATTTATTATTATTGCCACCATTGTTGTCTCATTATCATCATCATAGTCATCATCATCATTATTATTTTTATTTATTTTTGTGTGTGTAGCCGTCAGATCCGGAGTATGCTGGTCAGGACATTGTCTACAATGACATTGGCAAGGAAATGCTGACACATGCCTTTGAAGGGTAAGGGGTAGACCAGATAGAAACTATCACTACATCATTTTATTTTAGTCTGCTTAATTAGTAGATGTAAGTTCACAATACACTAGAGAAATGAGAGGATTTAAGTCTTCCAATACGTTTAGGTAATACCTTATTTTGTAACGATTGTGGCTCCTCCCACTCTCTCCCCTCCACTGCTCCACAGGAAAGCTGAAAAGATCAATTTTTATGTATTTAATTCAAAATTATTAGTCAAAGAGCGAGGAGTTGTTATGTTAGTCTTTGTGGTAGTCCATTTAGAGTACATATGCTATTTGAAGTGAATCTTATAATAGAGTTCATGTAGTTCAGTTCTGTTATCGCATGTGCGATCTCGTGGACACCTGGGGGGGAGCGTGTAGGTGTGGATGAACGTGCTTCATTATTACTTGTACTGATTTATGAATGCATCGTTCATGTGGGGCAAATACTGGGCAAAGTTTTGATGTCACCAACAGATGGTGCATGCACATTTACATGTGTATGTACATGTGTGTATATGTGGATATGCACATGTACAGATGTATATTGTGGACAGCAACGTAGAGATAATTTTTTATTCTCATTTGTCGACAACTTTGCACTCATTCTCTCTCTCTCACATGCGCGCAAACACGCCCACTTATTCACAGGTACAACGTCTGTATCTTTGCCTACGGACAGACAGGCTCTGGGAAGTCCTACACGATGATGGGGGGATCCCCTGCTGACCCCGACCAACTGGGCATCATTCCTAGAGTAAGTCTCTCTCTCTTCCTTCTCCCTTCCTTCTCTTTCTTTCTGTGTGAATCACGGGAAGAAGTTGTAATGAGCTCTATGACTGTGACACATTTCTAGACTGAGGAGGGGTATAAAGAAAGACTTAATAAGGGTCAGTCAACCATAATGCTTTCCTCCATTAGAGGCAGCTCTGACTGAGAGGTCAAGTGTTGGTCGTTGACCTTGGCTTGATTATAGGGGCAATGTGGGGAGATTGATGGGCAGTATGGGGGACTGTGGAGTGGCCTCCATTTCACTATTGCCTAAATATACAAATCTCTCTTTTACTTCGTAAACTTAACAGTCTAGTGTAATGTACACAGCACGTTACACTAGCAGCTGCTACAGTCTGTTGTCATGGTGACCCTCTGTGTGCGAATACTCTTTAAATTGTTGCGATGTCTGGCCGGTAAATCAAAGTTCTCAGATCTTGAGTGACCTGATACACATATTTCAACACATACAGTATATTGTGCCTCCGGTAACGACAGACATTGTAATTTACGCTGGGATGGGTAGAGGCTATATATATAGCTATATGAATGTGTGCATATATATATATATATATAATATATATATTATATATATATATACTCACTCATTCTTACTACGGTCTCATCCATGCATGAGTCCTAATGGAACAATGACAGTGTTCTACCAACTTAAGTAATTGTAATAATAGCAAATTTTTGTCATTCTAACAGCCAATATTGTTAATTAACACTTGACCTGACGTTTCGGCTTCTTGCCGAAGTCCTCTTCAGTTTTAATTAACAATATTGGCTGTTAGAACGAGAAAAATTTGCTATTATTATAATTATTTCAGCCGAGAATGACTGAATTCATTAATTTTAATCTTCATCACTCTTGTCGTGCTTGCCTGTTCCTTCTACTTCCCTTCTCTTGTCATCCTCCCTTATTTCTTCTCTCTCTGTCCCCACCCACTCCCTGGCCTGATGGCTTTCCAGACTTGTGAAGAAATGTTCCAGATAATAAACGGCAGCACTGACGCCAACACCCGGCACTCTGTGGAGGTAGGCCACACCCACCTTGCCGTATGGTGATGTTGAGTGTGTGTTTGTGCGTGTCCAGGTCAGCTACATGGAAATCTATTGCGAGAGAGTCAAAGATTTGCTCAATCCAAAGTCTAAAGGGAACCTTCGAGTTAGGTAAGGTGTAGTCACAGCTACTACATTGAAATTACATGAATATTACATTTGGGGTATAAATCAAGTCTTATTATTATTATTATATTATTGTTGTTATTATTGTTGTTGTTTTTGTTATTATTATTATTGTTGTTATTATTGATATTATTATCATTATATTATTATATTATTATCATTGATATTATTATTATCGTTGTTGTTATTATTGTTATTATTATTAGTGTTATTGTCACCACTGTTGCCATTCATGTTATTATTGTTGTTGAGTTTTCTTTCTCTCTTTTGTACATTCCAAGATTTACAATAGATGCTCAGTAGCCTACCACCACTCGTTATGCCTAATAGAAGCACACGCCTTTCTGTATGTATGCTCCTCCTCTTACTCCTCCCACCTGTGTGACTTGTTGTTGCCTAGGGAGCATCCTAAGTTGGGGCCTTACGTGGAGAATTTGGCCAAACTGGCGGTGACATCATACGACAACATCAAGTCCCTCATGGACGAAGGGAACAAGGCCAGGTACGTGTCGGGTACAGTGGGTGTGGCTTGAAACATTGACTCGGGCTGTACAAGCTAGTTGACCCTCAGGACGCATGCTTGAGAGGGTTATAGTAGTTGTCCTGTCTCTTTGTCCGTCTGTCTGTCTGTCTGTCTGTCACGCTCTGATTTTGAGGATTACTGACCATTAACAGTTGATTTAGTCATGAACTTACTCAGGACGAAGATTTAAGACTTTTTAATTAATGCTCAATGTACATACGTAGGTGGGGGATATTATTTATCTCTAGTTCATGCACTAGAAGGCCAGTTTCACACTTTCTCGTAATGATCCGTCGTGTACTTATTCACTGAATGAATCTTTCCCCCAAAGTCTGTTCAACTGCAAGTTATTTGTAAACTGGTGCCAGCATGGACAGTCCACTAACAGGTAAACTCTAGCCTTGACTAGTAAACATACATAGAGGTCTACAGACCATGGGATGGAGTTACTAATAATGGCTAACTATTATTTTATCACTGCTTGGGCTTGCAATTTCTGTGAGCCAACTCACTCGAGCACATTCAGATATTAGCTGTGGAGACTGAAGTTGAGAGACAGTTACTATTTTTTTAATTTTTTTTACATATGTACATGTATTTTGAGAAACTCAATTCTTGTGTGTGTGTGTGTTTTGAAAGTGGTCATAACATAAATAGTATACACTAGTGTTGTTGTTGTTGTTTTTGTTGACAGGACTGTGGCTTCCACTAACATGAATGCTGTCAGTTCTCGTTCCCATGCCGTGTTTACCATAGTCCTCGCTGAGAAAAAGTGAGTATTGTTTACAGGAATGGATTAAAAAAAAAAAAAAAAAAAAAAAAATTAAAAATAAGGAAAACAGGAATCAGAAAAAATGTTTGAAGGTTCATTATTGCTGGACTCACTTCCATGGTATGTCTGTTGCTATGGTTACCATGTAGGAAGGACTCTGCGACTGGCCTAGAGGCAGAGAAGGTGAGTAAGATCAGTCTAGTGGACTTGGCAGGCAGCGAGAGGGCAAAAGACACAGGTGCAGAGGGCAAGCGGTTGCAGGTGAGGGAAGGAGGTAGTTTTGTTTTACATAAAGTGGTTGTGTGTGTGTGAGTGTAAGGGGGGGGGGGGTAGGGGACAGAGATAATACACACTGACACATGCCCCCCTTCCCCCCCCCCCCCCCAAAAAAAAAAAAAAAAAAAATTGTGTGTGTGAGTAAGGGATGGGGGAAAGAGATAATAATATTGTGTATGGGAGAAAAGCAATGTAACTAAGTGTTGAATTCCTGTTACAATGTAACTAAGTGTTGAATTCCTGTTACAGGTAATGCACAGCACTTGTGAACACTGTGTGTAATTCAAGTTGTAAGTATTCTTTCTGCTTATATACTGCTAATATATTGCCAGAATGTATTGTTATTATTATTTTTCTTCCTTTGATTGCTTGTGTTGTTTACAGGAAGCTGCTAACATCAACAAGTCTCTGACTACATTGGGTAAGGTGATTCATGCTCTGGCAGACAGTGGTGGCTCCAGCTCCAAGAAGAAGTTTGTGCCGTACAGGGAGTCTGTGCTCACCTGGATACTCAAGGAAAACCTGGGTAGGTGGGTGGCTGGGCTTGGCCGTTAGAGAGTGGTGTTCGTGGAATGGTAAAGGGTTACTAGTATTAGAGAGTTTTTTCATCATACATGTTGTAATATACATACACACGCACATACATACATATACATACACACATACATACATACATACATTCACACATACATACATATTTAACTTGTTGTTAGACTTAACATACATCATGTACATGTCATTCTTTCAGGTGGTAACTCTCGTACTACTATGATAGCTACCCTCAGTCCTGCTGGTATTAACTATGATGAGACACTGAGCACGCTCAGGTGAGGGAAACAGTGGGTGTGAAATGTTTTACTTATGGGTAAGGTATAGACTTCACGATGAATTCAATTTCTTTTTCTTTAACCAGATATGCTGACAGTGCGAAACAGATTGTTTGCAAGGCCATAGTGAATGAAGATCCCAATGCAAAGGTATTTAAAAGATCATTTATTCCATAATTTAGTTAATGTGTAGCTTCAAGGTATACCAGAATAACAAATTTCAGAAATGTATCTAATTGATGTATTCAATCTTGCTCTGTTGTTCCAGCTCATCCGTGAACTGAAAGAAGAAGTTACTAAACTGCGAGTTGTAATAAGAGCAGAAGGACTGGAGTCTAAGGTGGCGTCCATGAGCGGTGAGTGAGGGAGGGAGGGTCCTACGTGATCTGTGAGAGAGAGTGTAAAGCTGCCACAGAGTCTTAGCTGACACTTTTTTCACAGGCGGGAAAAGCGGCACATTTGTGATGGGCGGAGCAGGAGGTGGAGCTGAAACAGAGGAAGTGGCGAGTGCACGGGAGAAGTTAAAGGTGGCAGAGAAGCTCATGGCTGAGCTCAACATGACTTGGGAAGACAAACTCAAGAAGACAGAGTCCATACAGAAAGAGAGGTAAGTGTGCATGTATGAAGGTACGTGAATTGCTTAAGAGGTGTGAGTAGAGGTGTGACCTAGAGTTGGGATGAGGGTGTGTCCAAAGGGGTGTGTCCAGTAGTATGGAAAAGATAGTGTAACTAGACAGTAAACAACAATTGAAATATGTGTTGCTTTTTTTTTTTTTTTTTTTTTTTGCCCTTTCTTGTAATAGAGAAGTAGCGCTGGCTGAGATGGGCATTGCTCTACAAGGAGGACAGACAGTTGGAGTCAAGCAACCTTCAAAGGTCAGGAATAGGGTTACTTACATACATACTATATACATACATACATACATACATGCATGCATGCATGCATGCACACACACACACACACACACATACATACACACATACATATCTGTTGAACTATTTCATTCTCTCTGTAGACTCCTCACTTGGTGAATTTGAACGAGGATCCTCTCATGTCTGAATGCTTGCTGTACTACGTGAAGGATGGCACTACAACGTTCGTTGCTTCTGACGGATCATTGGCGGGCTAGCTGGTGATATTTCTTATTGTCCATGTATGTAGGTGTGGCCAAACTGGAGATATTCAGTTGAGTGGGCAGTTCATACTGGATCAGCACTGCACCTTTGATAATGAAGGAGGTAAGGTGTGGTCAAGTTTATAAACTCTATATAGTGTATGATGTTCTAGCTCGTTTTACAATTCAAACAAAGAATTAAACAAGCTTGACATTCATGTGTTCAACTACATTGTAGGTGTGGTCACGTTATTTCCCAACGAGGAGAGCACGACTTACGTCAATGGGGCGGAGCTTCACCAACCCATGCGTCTGACCACAGGTTCTCGTATCATCCTGGGCAACAACCACGTCTTCAGATTCATCAATCCAGTAGAAGGTAAAGGGTCCACACATGAAATGAGTGGGAGGGGCCGTGATGTCATCGCTTGGTGTTTTTCTTCCCCCATGCAGCACGTGACAAAGCACGTACAAAGAGAGCTCCGTCTCCTGCGCTGAGCACAGGTAAAATGAATCTGTATGTGTAATGGGATGGGGCGTGGTTATAAGGCAAAAAATATTTTATCAAATTGAGATTTAATGTTACTGTTGTCTACATGTACATATTACATGCCTTTTTCATGTGTTATACTTCATTATCTACAATTTACTAGCTAAGCTGCTAGAGTGTGCTCAATGGAAGTATTCATTTTCTTTAAATTCTGCTATTATTCATATGTGTCATATTGTTGTTGTTGTTGTTTTTTTTTTGTTTTTTTTTCAATTATCCACTGGCCATGTCAACTGCGTGTGTTAATCATTTAGACTCATCGCGCTCAGCATCTCCAGCCAATCGGATGTTGGAGTCAGACTGGTCTTATGCCACCAAGGAGTTGCTACAGGTGACGGGGAAGGATATCATTGAAGAGAGGCAAGTTTGTGGGTCAGAGACATACTAGGCAGGCAGGGCAAGGGACTCATACAGGGATCTTGGCATATGTAGGGAGAAGAGTGAGCGTGTTACTCTATAACTTCCTTGTTTTTACAAGCAGTAAACAAATTCAGTAATTTAATGACTGTCCTATTATTTTTATTTACTATTTCGATCACTATTAGTAGTCCAAATTCACATAATTAGTAGCGGTACACAAGACAATGAGTTCTTCTTGCCTCTGTTTGATGGTTAGAGTATCTGAACTCATGGCAGAGCACGAGGCTCAGAGGCAAGAGGACCAGCTGGCCTTGCAGGAGAAAGAGAAGAGAATCCTTGAGTTGGAGGAGGAGCTGCAAACAAGGACGCAGGAGGAGGAGCTTAGGAAGGTGGGTGTGGTTGACGTATGAGGTGACGAAATATGATCGTTTTGGCGTTTATGTGACTGTCAGGAGGAGTTGCAAGCTATACAAGAGAAAGAGAATCGGTAAGGTGTGGTCACAGGTTACAAAGCTAGCTTTTGATTATAGTTTATTGTGATGATGTCATAGAATATGTGAACTCGAAGAACAACTGCAGACCAAAGCAGAGGCTGAGCGCATGCTAGAGGAGCAGAAGAAGGTATTAAATGGAATACTTATCTTCTGATTTCTTATTGTATGTCACTCACTCGTTTATTTTTAGGATTTTGAGAATAAACTGGAAGAGTTGAGATCTACTATGGATCACCGTAGTAACAAGGTATGTATATAGCAGGGTTTCATACAGGATTTTTTTCTGGGGGGGGAAAGAGTTTAGGAAGAAGGGGGGGCACATGTTTGTTTGACCACACCCACTTTTGCTGAAACCACACCCATTTGATAAAAAATTGTCTCAGGTCTAGAAAGTGACATCAATCTTGGGAGACTAATGCGTATTGCAGTTGAAGGACCTCAATTAACTGAAGTGAACTTTCACCAAATATTAGATATACAAATAACAAAATCACAGAATACCATTATAAATCATAACCACAGAATACCATTAAGTAGTAAATATTATTAATTTATTTCATGAAATTCTGGGGGAGGAGGGGGGGGGGGGAAATCCCAGTACCTATGAAACCCTGTGTAGAGAATAGTGTAATGCAAGCTCTAACTTTATAATGTAATAAAGCAACTCTCAAATGCTTTGGATCCAATGAAGACATTCTTTGCAAAAACAAAAGCCAAAAACACAACAATCACCTTTCTTGTTTCTAGGAAATTGGTGTGAGCACCTTAAATATCGTGGGTCGTCTTATTACGCAGAAGTCCATTAACTATTTATAAGTAAATGTGGTGTTGGTAGAAGATTGTTTTTTATTTGATTTAATTATTTTAAAAAGAAATAACTTTTAAAGAATAATTTAAGATTTATTTCACAAACATTTTTTTTTCAATTTCATTGCATGAGACACTCTAGCTCTGGCAAAGCTATAGAGTTTGTTCTCATATAAAACCACAGTTTGATGTATGCATTCCCCGAGTTATATTGCTGCTGTTGCTACAGGATGAAGAGACTCTAGTGAAGCAAAGGTTGGACTATGAGAAAACTTTAGAAGAGCAGCAGCAGGTAAGGATATTGGGTAAAGGTCATCTCAGCCTGGGTTTGTGTTAGGACAAATGGTGTAAAGTAGGAATTGAGTGGGAGTATTGTAGGCCTACAGTGAAGCTTGAACACTATACATGGTAATTTGTTGCTAGGGCTATACTTTTTGCTGATGCATGGTTATTTTTATGTGTGCTGTGTATGTGTTTAGGAATACAATCAGAAGGTTACAGAACTCAGTCAACTTCACAGACAGAGGAGTGTGAGTAGAGAGCGTCTGTGTGTTTATTTCTATTCATTTTCAAGTCTAAATATTGTTCTATTAACGCTAGAGATTTGTTCAACCAATTGTTATCAAATCCTTCCACTGTTCTGCTAGTGACTCCAGTTGTGTCTTTGGCTCTGTCCTGATATGTTGATGTCTTTTTATCTTTTGTAGGAGTACGAGTTAGAACTGGACAAACTAAAGAGGCAGAAGAAGGAGTATGACACAAAGATGGAGGAGATAGAACTGCTGCAGAAAGAGAAGCAGGTAAAAATGGTTGTCTAGTATCATTTGAATTTTACCAATTTCCTGAAACGTCAGTGAAGAACCGATGTTCCTGTGTTGCATAGTTTAAAAAAAATTTTTTTTTTTGCCAAACTATAGCTAATATGTTGCCAAGCTATAGATATGCATTGTTCTGGTCATGTTTATATTATAAATGTATCTTCAACAATTGGAACTAAATGAGTGTGTGGGTGGTCCAGAGATTCCAGCTGGTGTGAGCACCTCATGAGTGTGGGTGGTCAGAGATTCCAGCTGGTGTGAGCACCAGTCACTCATTGATTGTCCTTGTTCACTTGTTCTTTTTTGTTTTTCCACTTCAGCCATCCATTTCTCCAATTATTCCTCATTCTTCCATTTCTTCATTTGTCACTTCTGTCATTTCTTTTTATTCTTTTATTTTTTCATTCCTTCTTTCATCGTTCAGTCATTTTCTTTTATCATTCATTTCTTCACTCATTTCTTCATTCATCCATTTCTTCATTCATTCATTCTTCATTCATCCATTTCTTCATTCATCCATTCGTTTATTTAGTTCTTCATTATTCCGTTCTTCATTCAATGTTACTACATTTACCTCAATATATAATCAGTTCATGTGTTATTGCCTCATTCCGAGTTCTCACTGCATGCATGTGTGTGTGTGTGTGTGTGTGTGTAGGAGTATGAGGCTAAACTAGTGGAGATGGAAGAGGCTCTAGTGAATCAGCTCAAGACAGACAATGCTGTGGAGAAACTGGAGACACAGCGACAGGTGGGTGGATTGTAATGGCGGAGTTTGGTCACATAAATTGGATTTTTATGTTGTCATGTGTAACTTGCTAGAAAAATGAAATTTCGTGAGCATACGAAAATAAAGTGATACTTATACATATAGTCTGTTGCACAATTAGGAGATCTAACAATTCTGTATTCTTCTGCAGGCCCCCTATGTAACTTGACATTAGTTTTCTGTAGTAAGTCTGGTGAAATCTTTCCTTCAATTATGAATTTTACTCTCCATTACATGCCGCCATTTATTCCACGACGCTACTAGTGTCTCTCTGTGTGGGGGCTATGACTCGTGTAGTAGTCAAGTGGTTATGAAGTTCAGATGCATCTCAGGCTTACTGTTAGTAGCCTCTTAGTCCTTATTCGATACAGAATCTTTGATTTGGAGCTAAATTTTCATTTTTATAGTTAGTTTGTTGTCATTTTTGGTTAAACTTAGGGTATCACATTGGTGACGGTTGTTGTTCTAATTGTTGTTATTTGTGTAGGAGTTTATGGAAAAAGTGAAACAGCTGGAAACAACTCTATCTCATAAACATACAGAGGTACATCATGTACAACTGATCATTCATTCATTTATCCATTACTTCCATTCATTGATTCATTCATTCGTTCTTTCATTCATTCGTTCTTTCATCCATTCATTCATTTATTCATTCATTCATATAGTCACACATTCATTTATCAGATTTATTTTTCATTTCATTAATTCATTCCTTTGTGGTTATAGGATGATTTGCGAGAACTGAAGGATCAAGAGAAAAAGTGAGTCCACAATTGTTGTTTCTTTTAACCACGCCTCTCATTCCGGCATTTTAATCATTATAGAATTAGCGAACTAGAAGGTCAACTGACAGAGAAACTAAAAATAGAACAGATGTTGGAAGAACAGACAAAGAGTCAAGAAGTGTTGTTGAAAGAATTAGAGACAGCCCTGGACAGAGTTCAACACGAGCTGAAAGAACAGGAACAGGAGGTAAGGAAGACATTCTTGGTTAGTGGCTGCCATAGTGGTGA
>WLWD01001101.1_pt1 | contig 56523 bp, 34 predicted proteins | sample 6712731 | NCBI WGS metagenome assembly WLWD01 (sample SAMN12718690, study PRJNA576275) | sponge metagenome | isolation source: marine sponge | host: Mycale hentscheli | place: New Zealand: South Island, Marlborough, Capsize Point | collected 2014-11-01 | reverse complement strand
TAACCGAACTGGTGTTCCCACATTATGAATGGCTGTGTTACAATATAAGTAATTTGTTATGTGTCGTAAAGCCCTATAGCAGCGATGGTGACATTACATACAGTAAGAAAACCCTTATGTTAAACTGAAAGAACTTGAGGTCATTTTAGTTGGTCTGCCATTGAGCTTTATTGGCGAGCCAGCGAAGCGAGCGAGACACTCTCAGGGGTAACACAATTGAAAATTGGGGATGTTAGTTTGTTTATATATATGTTTGGACGTACGTATGTCATTTGTACTTTGACCCTCTCATATTTTCGAGTTAGCTCAGCGTTCGACACCGTCCCAAGCATCACTAAACAGTATCCTCTGGTTTAACGATCATTACCCGTATCATCCTAGAAATTGAATTGTTTACCGCTTTGAATTTTTTTGCGGGTGCAGTTTAAACTCAAAAACTTACTGGAGTTCCATTTCTATTCGTGTTAGTGGTGGTGGTAAGTTTTGTCATAGTTATGAGCCCTATGCAACCAGTATTTACTTGAAAATTCATTGTCCACTAGACTTACCACGAAGGTAAGTCTTGCGTAAGTATGTTCAGTTATGTGAAAGTATTGTGCATTACAACAATTACTAAGAATATCCCAAAGAAAAAATTTAAAGAAACGTGACTTGTTTTTTTGTTTCAATTCAAACAGTTGCGGGGAGTGGTTACTATGGCATTGAATGCCTTTACCATATAATACGTAATTTAAAAACTCGACTTTTTTAGTAGCTTGAATGTTAGAAGTTAAAAACCAAACATTTAACAGTGGTGTAGTATTAGGCTCGCTCGTCATTTGTGCTCAAACACACCACTAGTTATATTAACTCTCATTGCACACACACGAGAGGGTTATAGTACTCAACAACAATGACGATGGCCTCACAAACATTGAAAGAGGTATCATACAGGGGCCAAGCAATTTAATGTCATAACGATCATTAACATAGCTTTAACACAAGTTCAGTTTCTTTTGTTGGAGAGCATATAAGCAAAGCATGTGAGACATTCTTGTGTCGAATTGATGGACATTGACTTGGTATGCTGTTTGTTTTACTATAGTGGGAAGAATGCAGTATGACTATCCACTTTTTAATTTTTTCAGACATTTATATCTCTGGCATGAATATTTTAACGTATTTAACATGTATTTTTTGACTTATTCTCCACTTGTGCTTGTTAAGGTAGCTATCAACTTAGTTGAATCATGAGATTAATCCACTTAGCAAAACAGTAATCAGTCAAAGATCAAATTGCGACAATACCATACAGCATAAATATCTTGAATTACATTTACTTGGCTATAGTATGTCCAGGATTGAGTTGGCAGCTACACTTCTGGGGTTTGCACCATTAGAAAGCTCTTATTGAAGCAATCCTAAAACTTCCCTTTAAAAACATCAGAGCCGGCATGAAAGTGTAGAAGTCTATGGAATAAATATAACTTTCCACGTTGCTCCAATAGACAACTATCAGGATCGTATGAACGATAAACTATGACATTTTTGTGCATTTTAACTACTACAGTCATGGACCTTTATTGGTTTCCGATATTTTGGCAAATGCATTCCTCATTTGCCACAATTTTGGTCGCACTAACTCAACACAGACATACTATAGCTCACCCATAACTAAGCTATTGGCACATCATTGATATTAGAAGAAGATGGTTGAGCAAGTACCAAAGTATGGTAAATCAGCGAGTGTATAATGGACTAGCAAGGCAGTAAGTAAATTGACTTGCATGCTCTATAAATCGGTCAATAAGAACTGTAGGATTGAGGTCATTCCAAAGGAGTCAAGTCGATTCAAAAATTAATTGCAGCCATGTAGCTATTAAATGTAATGGATTTCTTTTCACAAACATGGGAAACATACTTTCACAATGCTGCTATGGGAACCACCCCACAGAATGAGGTCATGCTGAGCTCATTATGTGCAATTGAAACTCAAACACTGCTTGGTGTATGACAACTGAGCAGCTGTGCCTAAACACATTGCTAGAATGAGTCCCTATTGATACCTTTCCCCATCCCTGAATTGTAATGTTGTGAGAACATGCTTCGAAATTCTATGATTATTTTCCTTGCTTCTCATAGCATTTCTTCCTCAGCAAGGTTAACTCACTAACTAGCAGCATATTATTCATTTGAGTGATGAAAAGCTTATTTCACACATTAAATTGTGTCATACGCAATAATTCAATTTCTCAATTCTAAATACTGAGCATTCATTGGGATAGGATGGGTAGCAATCAACTATGAAGTGTGAGGTGATAAAAAATCAAGCCTAAAACATTTGTTCACCACTAACAGTATTTTTTTTAAATAATTGGTATCCATGTAGAATTTGAATTGGCTGTTGAATTTTTAATCTTCTTAAATTTACGTCGGACGTGATTTATCCATACATTTTTTTTCTTAAAGAATCTTTTTTTATTACCGCACGAATTTAAGACCGCACGAATTTAAGGGATGTTTAAGTGAAATGCTGTACTGCCTTAATATAAAGCACTGTCTCACCTTGTTTCACACGCTCACCATTATGGGCAGGGCTACATCCGCTATTTTGGCTGTTAATATCTGGGACATTTGTGTGACCCTTCGCTATTTACTGGTTGGTTTAAAACCCCACCCTCATCTTCCTCTGGTGTTGAAATTCTCCAAAACTAGAATTGCACTCAATAGTGCACTGATGGTTAGCATTTAGAACTGGCGATATTGTTACTGTACTTTGATAACACATCCACTGACTTTCTTTCAAGTCTAAATGCTCGATCCAGTAAAAGAATGAGTCATAACTATTTATTGCAATAAGCCAATGGGTGATAGTAAGGTAATTTTTGACATTGTAGAAATAATTTAACTAAGGCTGAAGTCCTAAGTTGCTGGAGAACCCTCAGCGTGCATGTGCGAGAGGGTTATAGTAGTCGTCCTGCGTGTCTGTCTGTCACGCTCTGATTTTGGAGATTACTGACAATTAACCGTTGATTTAAGTATGAACTTAGGACGAATAGTTAGGACCTTTTATTGTGCTACTTTTTTTTTTGGGCTAATTGTTGAGAAAACACGAGCTTTCAGCTCCGTGTAGGTACCAGCTTTTGTGGGTAATGCCATGTATCATTTTCATTGCTCGAGCTATATTGATGCCTCATTAGAATAGCTAATAGATTTCTTGTTTTTTTGGAAGGAGATTATATAGGTAGTGTTTAATAGCGCTGAGGGTTCGCACCTTTGGTGCTTCATCTAGTTATGATATTTTGCATTGGTTCATTTACTATTGTTCTATGCATAGAGATGTCCGTTATATGGAATGTCTGTTAAGAGAGGCTTCACTGTATTAAACAGTGGCAGCGAAACTGGCCTGGCAGACCCAGCAATTGTTACCTGCCAACCAACTTGCCATTTTTGCTTCCTGTGCAGCACTGTTTTTTTTTAAATACCTTTCAAGTTCAACTTACTGAAAGGATTACAGTAGTGTCATGTTATGACTGGGAAATTATGGCTGTGAAGAAACTGAAACTGAATGGCTTCTAACATAATATTGAATGTGATAGAAGATTCCTGAAATATCATTTTCATGTAAATGCCTTACCAAAAGCACAATGTTGTGAAATAGATGATGGTTTACTTATGTAATGATGTCAAGTCAAATAGCTAACATTAGTAAACATAACCTATCTATATAATAATGCTACACTAGTGTGTCAGGAGCAATGATGACTGATGACAACTGTGTGTATTTATGAATACTTCATAAACTAAAGTTGGTTGGTAAAGTGTCGCCTCGAGCTGAATGGGTAAAGCATCATCACATTCTGTAAGGGCGAAAAGGCGATTAGAACGACTAATTGTAGCTAAAAGCAGGGAAAAAAGGATGCGCACAAGGAAATAGCTTACCATGCCGGATAAAAAGACAGAGAGCCTAATAAATGGGATAGAGAGATAGACAATGACTGATCAAGAAGATAGCTATCCAAGCCTGCTACACCAATCTGTTAATTATAGCTCATAAGAAACTCCTTCATAAATGTACTAAACCTCCAAAAAATGACCTTTTTAAAAAAAAACTTAAACATTTTAATGATAAAATACCATTTAATAATGTCAACCAGTCCCATTATGAGCTGTCTTCTGTCAAACCTTTGCTGCTTTTTTTTAAGCGCCTGTTTTCTTCATGGTTTTAGCACTTTTTACAAAATCACTACTTCCCCATTAAAAAAAAAAAGTTAACAATCAGCCACAACTGCAAATTATGATTGATGTGTTTCTTAGTACTTCATCCTTGTTTGTAAAGGCCAAAAAAGTTATAAAGTTCACTACATAATGTTCCCATTTGCTATAAAAGAAATAGAGCAAGTTGTAGTTTTATTTAAAAAAAAATTCTTACAAATTAAATATCTGATCAATTTTGTAGTACATAATAGCACTGTATTAGCCAAGGTAACTTACCGTCACCTCTGATTTGAAAAAAATTTTTAACTCTGTTTTGTTTAAGACCTAACTGCATCCCATAACATTCAGATCACATCAGAAACAACCTGTTGAATGGGGTTAACCATTAAAAATTATTTTAGGATCATATGGGTACGAATCAATAAACCAAATAATTCATTTTAGTGGAGTAAGGAAATGGGGTCAACCACCAAGCGAACACATAAAAAGCAAGGGTTAAAGTACAAAATTACATATGTACATCCTATTATATCCCAATATTGTGATGCCCCTAATAGTGGCTTGCTCGCTTCACTCGCTCGCCAATAATAACTACTAAGTATTAAAAATTTTCCACATGTTAGACCAGGGAGTGTCCTACTTAGCTTGCCTACCAATAAGACTCAACTTTATATTTGTTGAACAACCATTTGGATAGTTGTAGAGTAAAACAACACGGTGCACTTGTTGATAATCATTTTATTTTGATAACTACAAATGTAGCAAGCGTGTCAGGTATTCTATCACATTGTATTAGTTTACTTCAAATATATTGTATGCAAGTGCAATGCTGACTTGATAATTATCGGTAATCAAACTTTAAGTGGGTATGTCCATGGCCTGCATCATTTTTGATGTTTGTGATTACAGGTGTGGTTCATCTAGCTGAAGTCTCCATCTCTTCCCCTTATCTTCCAATGTTTGATTTCAATTTGTCTGAACCAGAATTCAAAGTCTATAAAATCCAGTCTTCTGGCAGATGAAGCGAGACTTAATAAAGGTATTGTCAACTATCTCATCTAATATCATATTAAAGTGCAACTCCATTTATTCCAGCCATCCATGAATTGTATATTGATAATTATATTGTAGGAATTTATCATAAGAAGTAATAAAAACCGTCATGTATGAATTACATTGCACATAAATAATGCTTTTCACTAAAAGATTTAAAATTGTGTCTGTTCACACTGTAAATTCATGACTGTACATACCACTGTTGTCATCATTGGTACTAATGATGCTGTACCAATCTGGCTCAGCTTGAATACACACACCCATTGCCGGTGCTATGGCATAACTAGCAAGTACCCTGCCACATAGAGGTACTTGATGTATTAACTTTTGCAAATGAGAATGCAGTAATGTAAAGTATTGTCATTCTCTACCACTTTGTGGGGTACCTCCTCCTCCTTTGTCTATCTCTCCTGCTTTTGTCTCTTTGTTCTATCATGATTGTGGACTTAGGCTTTGCGAAACTTCCGTCTTCCTTTTTGAAACTTTGACCACCATTCCTCACTGATTCCACTCACTTTTAGCTACAATTAGTTGGTGGTTAGGTCAGAGACCCTCCAGATCCAGCTGTTGCCACCATTGTAGCCGATGCCGTCAGGGATCAAGGATCAGTAAGCTCAGATTCAGCCAAGTGAAGATGATGACCCGTACCCAGTTACGGTCCTTATCTACTGAACATTCTAGCTAATGAGACAGACTCAGAACCATAGCAATGTATCTTGTAGTTGCTCATTATAAGTCTTGATATTCTATATAAATTCTACTGCATCAATTTGAGATAAGCTGGAACTGAAAGACTGCGCTTGATTGTATTGCATTGCAAAGCATCTTGTGGTGACTTGCATTGTGACCCAGACAAAGCAAAAGAGTGCGCGCGGCCGGTAAGTTCTGAATGTGTATATGGTTGGTGCGATCTGGAGTCCTCTGGCATACCCTAGTGGTTGCTCAAAAGCACTATTCTGCGTGACCTTGACACTAGCGCAGGCATGCACAAATTGCTACTTTACAATGTGATGCTACTTTACAATGTGATGCTACTTTACAATGTGATGATACTTTACCCATTCAGCTAATAATGGTGTTTTACTGAATCGTCTCAGCTCGTGAATTATTCATGAATACACACTGTCGTCATTATTACTGACAGACAAGTGTACCATTTTAAAACTGTTTCCATAAAAAAAAAAAAAAGCCAATTTATACAGCAGAAGTATGAGAACTGCGCTATTTCCATTCATTTTCCATACATTGAATGCCATATTTTATGTCAAAAATTTTCTCCTGCCCTCGTCATAAATTGTACCTAAACTGTAGCCACACCCTATATGCAATGGCTTCACTTCGGAATTTTCCTATGTATAGGTGCCACAGTAGCAGAGGCTTCTTTAACCTTATGAATCACAAAGAAATGCTGCTAGAGTCCTTGGGGTAAACAGCTTCCGCTCGCAGTGGCCTCCTCGAGGGAGGCCTTACCTCCGTACTGCAAATAAACACTGTGGGGGTCCTTGGTGTTCAACATCTTCCACTTACAACTAAGCTCCAGTACTGACACGACCCTACCTATAGCAGCGGTTATAAAAAGATCAGCCCAGCCTCTGACCAAAACTCACCAGAACTAACTGCTATTAACTCTTCACAATTTAGCCGTTGTTAGCAGCCGCTTTAATTCTACCGCGGGTGTGCATGCTCTAACACTGTGATGTCACATTATACGTATTGGGAGAAAGGTTTTGCAAATGTCATTGTTGAGCAGATAAAAGCTAACTTTAGCATAAATGGTTATATTTCACTTAATTTTTCAATGCACAACTTTCATATTCGTACATGTTAAAATATTACCATTTAGCTATGTTCTATCAAATTTTCCAGGAACTCTTATTTAGAATTGTAAATTTTCCAGCTTAAACATCTTTCTTACTTCGCTATTTTATAAAAATTGAAATTGAAAGCAAATAAAAATATTAAGACACCAAATTAGGTACACTGAAACTTTATATATTATAGAACTATTTTACAAAGTATGCAGACACTCGGTTTAAATTTACTCTTTTTCTGGCTTAAACAGATCAAAAATTTCCATTTTTTATGGTAATAGTTCACAAAGCCGCCATAACCATAGGTGTAACCTCAAAAACCGCATATATTTTTGACTGACTATGTTTTATGAACATTAATAAACATGTGTATGAAATTTTTGAAACAATATCCATAATCTGAACACTAATATTGAATTAATCCTGCGGTACATACCCTATAACTCCTAAATTTACTGCCAGTTCCCATGTCCTGGCCGTGAATCATCTCATTCCATCAATTATGCATTCCTACTTACCTGTCATTCATCAACTCTCATCCTTATCAATAGCCGCAGCTCTAGTAAACTAAGTTGTTTGGCACAGGCAGGCTGAAACCCCCCATTGGGCTGATTGGGGCATAATTAATGGGGCGGGGCAAGCCTTTTTAATTCTGGCACCCACTTTTTCACAGTAAGCATGCTAGCTGTATACCCGAGGTTTAAAAAATAATGATAAATAAATAAATAATAAGGACCCCTTTCCTATTTATCAAGCAAGGTGCAGGTGGGTGGTAATTGCAACACTCTCCCTCTAGTTCTTCACCTGAACGCATGCGCTGTCATTCGCTCTGCACGTGGGGTCCCTTGCTCGTATAACCTCACCACCCCTTACCTGACTAACCCCTACCCAACCGACCACTGCTGGTACTCTGCCTGGTATTAACCCCGCCTAGCCTGCTGCTTAGCTGTCATCTAAACAATAATGCACATGAATACTTACTGAGCTACAGCACAATCCATGATCAGCATGTTAGTCTAAAGTAAGCTGAAGTAAGAAGCCATAAAAATCAAAATGATTGCAGTAACATTGGCAAAAGCACCAGCACTTGTACTACTACAATGTGGAGACATACCACTTGATCCATAGGTTAATTTCACAGAGGAGGGGAAAAAAACTGTTACTAACCATGCCCAGATTTATAGGCACACTCATTTCTGGCAGTTTAACAGGACCCCTGCCAACTAAATGCTAGCCAATATAGCTAAGGAATATACAAATCCAGCCAACAATCTAAGCTATGGCTCAAAAAATTTATGTAATTTAAAGCCTGTCCACTTATTCCAGTTCCTCTCCAAGGTCTCTCTGAATTCCTGAGGTGAACAGAGGTTCCCCATCACTAAATCGGTAAAAATCGTCAACATAATTTGATGGCAATCTTATTGTAGCTGTGATGAATGGAGTATCGCTCCTAACCTATCCATCAAGTTTTTTAATTTTATTTTAACAATTTAGTCACAAAACTGCAGAGTAGTTCTGTTCTACTGTGAAGTTACTTGTTTGTCGGGAAGAGTTTCTTTTAACCAGGCTGAAATATTTTGAGGAGGCAGTGGCACTGTTGCTATAATGTCTTCTGAATTACAATTGGTTAATTCAGCTTCTCTTATGACATCGAAATGAAAGTTGAAATTATGGTGTGTAATAATAACATTGTTGTGTTTTAATGGGTTCAGATTTACTTTAAATGTTAATATTAATCTTGAAACAACAACAGATAATCACTGAATAAGCTAGACTGACTGGAATGAAACATTCTAGAACATATTATATTGTGCTGTAGGTCTGGGCATGAATAGAGGTGAAAACAACAACAGTTAACACATACGATACACATCATTAGAACCAGACATGGAGCGAATTACTTTGAAAAGTATTTGGGTACTTCACGAGTACTTGTAAATTTGTAATGAGTGGGTATGAGTATGAATACCTCAAGTTCGTGATTTGTACTTGAATAAGTATGAGTACATAGTACCAACTGAAGTACATAATGTCTGGGGTTCATTTAGGGGGGCTGGGGGCACTTTCCCCCTTGAAATATTGTTATGTATAAGCAAAAGCTAAGTTGAATGTGAATAATGATTAAATCGTAAGTTTATTGCTGCTCTAATTATTGTCTTCGTAATTGGAGCTCATCTCCTCTTTCTATGTATGAAAGTTGTGATGCCCTTGAGATATTGAAGCTCAATCTCGCCTCCTCTTAGATTAATTCCTAAATGAACCCCTGCATATATGATTAGTTGTTGAAACAGGGATAAATGAAGTATGCATTTCATTGGCCTTTTGGAAGTTATGCCAGGGTAAAGAATACTTTCAGAAAATCTATTAATTGATTCTTTTTGTCGAAAAACACCTGCTTCAGTGTAATGTGGATATCAGAGTTTATATGTACTTTCATGTCACTGTCTGCCTTTCAGAATACAATAGAGGCCACCTGAATATAGCAGCATGTGACAGCTAGCTGAATAAAGTAATTATGCATTCTGAAACTAGTTACAAGTACTTCAACAGTACTTATAAGTATTGCTAAAGATGGGAAGTGCTTAGATTCACTACGAGTATTTTTTACTCTATTAACCGAAAGAATTTTAGTATTTCATGAGTACATTATGACCTGTATTTACATGAGTACCTGAGCGGGTGTAAGGCGCCCAGGACATAAACGATTAATCAAGTGACAATCGAAGGACCAGCTATCGAACACACTACTCAATTCTAAGGCCTAGCTATCACCTAAGAACTAAGCTATGCACCAGACAGCACTTCTGTCACTACTAAAGCTCAGTCTATCTAGACACAATGCGACTGACTAACTACTACGATGACTAGAACACTAACTGAACTAAGTAGCAAGACAGAGATCTCTACTAGCGAGGGAGCAGAGATCTTGCACTAAACCTATTACTGTACAAGGACAGCTAGGAGAGAGAGAAGATAACTTTGACTTTCACAACTGTAATAAAACTACTAAGACTACATTACAAGAGTATATGAAAGGAGTGACTAGAACCAAAGTAAACAGTGGGTTTGTATGAGGTAAGTTGAGAATGGAATATGTACATGGGAAAGAACAAGATGGTGAATGTCTAAGTGTATAATTGAATGATGCTTGGGAGCTAGTTGGAGTTTCTATAGGTGATAATGGATGAGGGTTTGCGGAATGCAGAAGTTATAGGTGGGAGGGGCTCATTAACTTGTTGACTGTGGCTGTGTGAAGGTCTAGGACCTGAACAGTACCAAAGTATTTCATCCTATATCTGATTAGAACTGAATAAGGTGTGAAGTGATAGCAATTAATTAAAGGTAAGCATGTCTGGAGTAGAATACACTACACATGTATGCATATTTTAGGCTGGTATTGCCGACTGCATGTTAGCAGTTGCGCTCACACATGTGGCAGATCCATAGTTGAACCCAATTCTAGCAGGACATAATAACTGCCAAATGTCCCCATAGTGCCACTGCTTTCTCTGGGTGTGAACGGCACACCACACCAGCTAACTGGGCAAATCTGGCAACCAGGGCGTCACGATCTGCCACTGGTCGGAACGTGGGTCTGCTGGACACCTTCTGGTCCTCACCCTTAGATCCCCTCTTGAACTCCTTATGGAGGGCATCCTGGGATAGTTCTACCATGTCCACGAACTTCCCAGAAAGTATTTGCTTGACCAGCCAGGGTGGGACAGTGGGGAGTGTGACTCCCATTGAAAACTTGTGGTACTGTTCAACCTTCTCACATGATGGGGAACCGCTGGACTTCTTCTTGGGAACACTTGCCGGCACCTGGTCATTCACGCTCACGGGCAGCCCACTGCACCGGCCTCAGCAATGCCCAGGCCTGCAGCTGTAGAGAATACCACAGGAAGGTACCATCAATAGTCACATCTGGATCTGACTGAAGCACAAGGGAAGAACCTCTATAAAACTTCATAAAAGTTTTGATGTGAGTATCTGAGACATTATCATAGTAGTATATGTGATTACAAATGCAAAAGCAAATATTTACTACAATTTACCCAGTTCACTGATGTCTTTCTCGTTCATGTAGTGTGAGGGAGTTGAAACCATGATGGCACTGGCCATAAAGATCCAAGACCTTGCCATACTTGTCAGCAACCACAGTAGCTTCATCAACAATTAAAAGGTTATGATGAAGCAGCTTCCCTTATTCAGTTACGGATTAGATCGATACTTGTGGCCTGCTATATAGAGACTTTTAAAGTGAGCTTGTAAGTTTTTAATGTGAACAATTACCTTGAGCAATTTCTGCACATAATTCCTGACAAACGTTCCCCCATGATATGCTTGTCTTTCAACATGCAGACTGGCAAGACAATTCTCCAAAGTCATGTGAAACAGTCCTTTGGAGAAATTGATGTAGATTTTGAGTGTGGTCTCCACCTTTGCTACTTCTTGGTCCTAGATGATAATATTTAAAGTGCAATAATTTTTATTTTATTTTATTTGTACCATATTAGAGACATTTCTTTGAGCTGCAGACACATCCTCGCTTAGGCTCTACAAACACTATCAGTAGATGGGTCATTTACTGTGAGTAATAAGTAAACATTAGAGATATCACTTCAGCCACTTTTTGCAGTGGTCTCCAGTTCAGTCTTCCTGACCATCTCAACACTCAAAGAAGTATCACCACAGATGGAGTGAGTACCAGGATTCTGAAGAGCCACATTGAAATCCAGCTTATGGGCAAGCATCTTCCAAAGGGTCCATAGCCTGTTGAAAATTCCCAGGGAAAGATAAAGACCAGGTATGCAAACCTATTCAATATAATATAATGTTATTATTAAGCATTTATGCCTTCTTAATCTTACATGATCCAGTGGAATTTCAAAAAGAATTTCACCAATTTTGTTATTGAAATTTTTGGCCACTTTGAGGTTGCCAAAGCCTTCTGACATAAATTTGGCTGATCTCTCTTCAAAGTTAGCAATGACCAAGCTGGATAAGGTCCCCTTTTTGACAAGGGCTCTTTCAATTTCAAGCTGGGTATATGATACAACAGTTATGGCGCGTCCTGTTAAAAAAATGATGAGATCGAAATTTATTCTTGATTTTAATTATTGACCACCTACCACTTGCACCACTGAGGCCATACATCTGGCACAAATATTCATAATCACCAGATAAAAAGAGACGAACAGTGCAATCCCTATGTGCAGGTACATATTTGAATATCTGCGATATATAATTATATAAATATCTTACTTGATGATTATTCCCTGTGATTCTAATATGTGCTCTTTGTACATGCTCAGGGCTGTCTGCAAGTTGGTGGTGGTGTCACTGGCCTTAAAAAATGGAGAGAAGCACTGTTTGCTTGATAGAATTAGGATTGGCAGTGTTCACTAACTTAAGCTTCAATGTCCCTTATCTCCACCAATCTTAACCCAGAGCTCATCTCAGAGGGTATTGCACTGGCATGCCAAGTATATTATGAAATGAGTGTGTCAGACATGGTAATTTAAACGTGTGCATCTTTGCCTATTTAAATAGGTATGTATTATTTTATACCTTGCATGTTTCTCTACTAGATCTGCTATGGCAGTGATAAAGTTGAGTCTACATGCAAATGGTGCTTCTTTGATCTCTTCCTTTCCTCATTCGGCAGAGAAAGTGAATGCACCCAGTTCTGCAATGAGGTTCTCGCCTACAATGCTCTTTGCAAGCTTCCTCTGCTGGCGCTCACTGGCGATAGAGATGTTGAATGATTTGAACCATCTAAAAAATTTTTTGTAAGTTTAGTCTAGGCTAATTAAGATTTTAATTACCTTCTCAGTATTCTCAGTTTGCTCCAAGGCATTGCTAAATCAGCTTTGATGGCGAGAGCATGATCAGCAGGCACAGTTATGGGGAGCTGGACTTTCTTATAGCTGGTCATCCAACATTGACATCAACAGAGATGAAGGTGGATGAAGTGTGTGACTATTCAGTGCATGGACACTATAACATGGACAACTCAGTGAGTAACTGACTTGTATTGCTTTGCCGCAACAATCTGAGCACGCTATATGCTCACAGGGAAGCTCAATTGGAGGGAGTGCAACATCTAAACAAAGTGCACATTGCAGCTTCTTCAGAGTGGGTGAGGGAATAAAATAAGGATGAGTGTCTTCTTCAACTACTTGTGGTGAAACTGACCTGATGTAGTCTATGACTGACCTGGATGTTTCACCTTCAAGCCTTCCTCTGTCCTTGGTTCCTTTACAGTGTGCACCACCCTTGTATACTTGTTGGAACAGTAAGCAGACCTAAGAAAGGGCATTAAGATCTTCCTGAAAGATTACATCATCACTCATCATGTTGGGAACCCAAGCAGAGTGTAACCACTTATCATAGTAGTGGTCGGATGTGACCAAGCTGACTTTTGTTAGAATTTATATTCTCACTACAAGCTAAAATTTCTTTGATATTTGTATTTCCAATTATCTTTTCACTGGCAATAAATTCATTGTTCAATTAATATTTTGTGAGGGGGGCTGCCTATAAGTCTGCCTGGTTACTGGGTGGGAGTAACATTCTATTCAGAGTTAACCACCTAGACTGCCTAATGTGAGATAGTTTTTAAAGTGGAGTTTTATTATTTATTTTATTAGTTTTTTTTTTTTTTTTTTTTTTGTTAAAAAAATTTTTTTTTTTTTAAAGTGATTGCATTGTTATCTGTTGAAAACTTCCTGGTATGAACTATATCAACTTTAAAAGGTCTTATCTCTAACTGCAATCTTCCTAGGGTGGGGAGTCAGAAATTCTGAACCTATTAAATTTTGGTGACCAGCTGAGGTAAGTTAATGAGTGTACTGGAAATCTTTACTTGGTAACAATTAATACAGGCTCATGCCTGCAACACAGTGGGCACAATAGAATGTATACTAAGCTTGTGTATCACCAACAGTATTGTTAACACTCAATGACCTATGTGGTGCCTGTCTGCCCTACCATGGAGATAGAGGTAATGGACTATATTCACTTTCCATAGACTACATACTGTACTGGCAAAACGTACAGCCCGAACATACCAGTTGAGGTTGTGTGAGCTAGAGAGCTCTCGAGGTTTATATTGACCGATATTGACCACATTTCAACCATAAGTAAAAAGCCGCCCCAGAAGGGGCATTAACAAATTCAGAGCATACTCATTAGAGTGCCCTCCTCCACGGAAATCTTTAGTAAAAGGCGAAAGATTTATTCGCTCTGAAGGAAGACCAGAGTTATCCACAGTAATATAAACTGTTCATATATAGGACTGATATGGAAAGACTAGCGATGGGTTCTACATGAATATCATTAGCGCTTACTTTCCTTTAAACCACAGTATCATGCCAGAGCGGTCGGTAAATGGCAACACTACAAGTCATGAATAATATTAACTTTTTGCAAGGTAAATCGATTGTACTAAAACACACCAGTACAAAAACACACCACAAAACATGATCATGATCTGGGTTGATGGTTATGAATGAAGTGATTAGGGACTGAACTGCCTGTAAACATCAGTGCTTGGCCAGAAGAAGCGGCTTGTCAGGAAGCTGGTAGCGGTAGGCCTTGAACTGGCATTCTTTGGTGCCATCTTTCTTGTAATGAAACTTCTCAAAGCACTCGTAGCAGAAGAAACTAGGGTTTCCAGGAGCAAGTTCGTCTTCACAAGTGAGCCACACAGCACTTCTATCACAAACGCAGCAAGGATGTTGTTTGAACTTGGTGAAGAACACAAGCCAAGGATAAGCCTCTTTAAAAAGTGGGTCAATCTTGGAGTTAAGCAACCTAAAACAAACAAACAAATAAACAAACATAATTAAGTTAACAGGCTCCCTGTATGGGGATCTGATGACAAAGTTCCAATACTTTTTGAATTCTAAAACTAATTATAGCACGAATTTATGAGGGACCAGCCCCACCCCTCAACTGATATTTCAGCATAGCATTAGCTGCTAGTGGACCAACCTATTGGTGTACCTTTTTCACAAGTCATCGAAACCAATTATTCTATTTAACTTTCTCATGCCTGCCATCTCACTCATCCTTATTCCATACCTATCTTATATGGTACACATTTTGTAACCCTCCCATCCTGTTCAGTTTTTCTTACTTTTTCCTTTATATACTTAAGTTTGTGCATACCCTTTCATAGTTCAGTGTACCATTTATTTTAATTTACTGTGTACACTAGGGAACTTGAGGATACTGGAAATAATTAATAAGCCTTAGTTGGTGTCTTTTTTCTTCTTCTTTGTTTATAGTTTGGCTGAACTAATAATATAGCTCTACCTGATTTCACACTTTTACCAAAATACAAACCTAATAGCTTAATGCCATACTTACCTAACTCACAATATCTATTGGCATCTAATGCTATGTTGTTTGCTAAACTATTAATGGCACCCTTTACCTAATGTCCCTAAACATGATAATATGATCACAACTGCCATGGGAGTACAGGTATGGGAATCCCAAACGGAATTGGATCTGGTCAAACCGAACACCATCCATGTCAGTAGATTTGTAGTGATCTAGTGCTGGAGACAGCTTGATGCGATCAGGCTTTTCTTTCGTCCACTCTATAATATGTCTAGTATGAGAGGAAAAAAAGTAAAATAAATAAATTAAAAAAGAAAAGAAAAAAAAGTGTATAAAAAAAAAAGGGAAAAAAAAGTGTATAAAAAAAAAAAGAAAAGAAAAAAAGAATGGAAAAAAAAAGTTTATCCAAATATTTGTTCCACACTATATACCTCTAAAACATGGAGAGCTAACTGACAACCAACCAACACCTACCTACTCATGTCTTCCTCACACGACTCTCCCATGTCATTATAAAAAGTGTTATTGATGAAGAAGAATATGAATTGTGAGGTGCTGATCTTTTGGGGCTTCTGTTGGATGTTCTGGTGGATCTCCACCTTGTCACTCACATCTTCAGTGCACATGTAGTCATTGGGACAAAAGATGGCATCTCTTAGCTCAGTCAGCAGCTGACTAGATAGCACAATGAAGCTGTGGTTCCGAATTTTCTAATTTCAAACAAAAGCATAAAAAACGGGTGATGCGTTAGGACTTGTATATAGTGACAATTTAAAAAGTTTGTAAAACAAAAAACAAAAACAAACGCAAACAAAACCATCCAAAACCAATCCAACTAAAAAACAAACAAAAACAAAACAAAACAAGAAGCTAACACAATTTATCAAGCTATACTCACTGCTTAGCACATGGCATGAAGAATAAACAAATTAATGAGCAAAAACCACAACAAAACAACATTTTCCAAGCCAAATATTACCTTAATGGGATGGAAGATGTCAACCCACAGGAGAATGGAATTCTCCGGCAGTGGTGTCCTAGCCTCTCCTGGCGTATCTTCCCTCACGTTGACATCTTTGTTAAAGTAATTAGGAAGAGCCACAGAGAACTCTTCACACCTAGAGAAATGTGTCATAACTTGAGTGGGGTCCTTGGAGAAATTCAAAGGTTGTGCTGAGCAAGGTTGGGGTGGCTCTCTGGGAACTTCCCGGGATAAGAGTAGCTCTGGTCTGGGAGAGAATAAAAATAATCAGCTGAGCAAATAAACTAAGATGAACTACTTTTTGTTTTGTTTTATTTGAATAAGGTTATTCTATCTACAGTTACACTTGCCAAATATACTTGCCTACACCTTAACAACAATGATGGTGATATGATTTGTCAAATATTCTACATTCCATGTTTTCCGTTACTATATACTACATGCTATTTTTTTTTGTGCTAGAAAGCTATGTCAAGTGAGAAATTACGCTCAGATGGACGAAGCCTTTTAAAAGTACTTTTGAAGCTAAATTGTAACATTACAGGCAGAATTTTTGTCGAACACAATTTATGATTGCTGTGAAATGCATTATTTAGAGGAGTTAACAAAACGAATGCTTCAGTTATGGCTGTTTACCAGTTTCTATCTGTTAAGTCAGCACAGATTTTCCAATAGCCAATAAGATAATGGTATCATCTTTAATTTTTAAAAATTATTTAATTTAACCTTAAATTTAATAATAATAAATAATAACAATACTAATAATATTAAATACTACTACTACTACTACTACTGGAATTATAATGTGCCTTAATCTGCTGATTACGTGTAAATTCTAACATAAGATTAGTTACAGTAGTCTAACTATTCAGGGACATAGTAATCATACTTGCACATTTCTTTCAATTCTTGTAGTCTTCCTTCAGATATACCCATCTTTTGAGTCACGTCAGACTCAAATTCTGACCCGTCAACTGTAGCATAAGGATGTTTTTGGAACAAAGAAGCACATTTTCTCTCAAACTCAGCAGTTGAAGTAAGTTCTGACACTCCAGGAGTTGAAATTCTATGTTCTTTCTGTAATGTCTCGTGAAAATCTACTTCATCACTAGAAGAAAAACTATCATCGTATTCAGCCATTCATCCCAAGACTGCAGAAACGGTGTCGTCTCTCTAGGTAGACCTTTTACCTACTTGCATTGCGTAGGTAAAGGGTCTTATTATGCGAGAATACAATGTATACACCATTGGCAAATACACCATTGGCAAATATACCCTTTACCAAACGATTTGTAAAGTTTCTTACGTTTTAAAATGAGTTGGTTATTTGGCCCCGCTAGTAACTCCAAGGGTAAGCCTAGCCCGAATGGAGCCCAATTTCCCTCCTCTACTGGGATTTCAACTTCTAACATCAGAAATGTGGACGGGGACACTGACTTAATGTTCAAAGAGCATACTGTTGAAGAAATGAAGGAGTTAGAGAAGAAGACTAGGCTTGATATTGACAGGCGCCGTGAAGATTTGAGGCAAATGGTTGGGTAAGAGCATGTGTAAATATCATTGATGTGTTTGGAGGCTACCTCTTAACAAAAACAAACAACCTAAACGTTTAAGTTGGTAAAAGGTCATCAGCTGGTGCCGAATAATGAATAAACTAAATAGGCAATCCAGAAAAAGAACAGATCATTATTACTTACATTAAGCATGCTTTAATACATTTTTTCTTACTATGATCTTGTACGCACCACTGAGCTGTAGCTATGTGCAAACAAATTGTTTTTTCTATTCATTATGTTTATATATTATATTTCCTAAAGGAGTGCATCTTTACAGTCTCCACTTAGCAGACTATTCATAGTTTGTTATAAACTTGCAAACCTTGTACTGACTGGTCCGTTTCAATTTGCAGACAGCTGAGTAATAATGGTAGTTTTATCACCATAGAGAGATGGTGGACACATTCTGAATTTATCCCCGCGCATGAAATCGTAATAATTTGAAGCGTCATAAACACAAGCACAGTTCACAGAATCAGAAGTGGTTCTTCAGCATATACTGTTAGACATATAGAACATAGTAAAAGAGAAGTCCAGTCAAAGGTGGGCAGTGAAAGTCTCTGCCTTACACAGAGCAGCTGTAATTCTTGTACATTGCACAGCACACCCGCTTCATTGTAATGTGGATATCAGATGTGTTTGAATGTACTTTAGTAATATTAATGGAGCACATATTATATATTATACTATGTTACTTACTATCTGTCTACTGAATATAGTAATTCATACTAACACCATTTTTCTTTCGATTCTTTTTGGTGGACCATAAAGAAGACTCAGAAAGAATATGTTTGGTATATTTTCAGAGATTCCGGGAACTGGGAGGAAGCACAAGTTCAACTGATTGTGCTAATGTGTGCATGCATATGTGTGTGTGTATGTGTGTGTGTGTGTGTGTTTTACAGGGAGCGCTATAGAGATCTCATTGATGCAGCTGATTCTATTGTGGACATGCAGAAATGCTCAGAACAGGTAAAGGGATACATATTTAGTGCAACCCCTCATTAAGATGCGAGTGGGGGAATGGTTGCAATTATAACCATATCTATGTTCTCCATTCCATATGCACGACATTCATGCAAAATTAGATGGACTTGATTAATAGGAGGCAATTTTTGTGAGGGCTTTTTGTTGTAAGTATTAAATGTGGTTGTGATGAGAGTCATCTCACTGTTCAGCAACACAGTTTATGGGAAGTGATTGCAGTTAGTGTGAGGCATTGCTTAGCATTTACTTCAATGTGCAAATTATTTTGATTTTGATGAGATAAGTGTTTCGGGATAAGTCGATTAAAAAAGTAATCAATACTAAGAATGTGCTTGTTGTAGCATAATAGTATGCAAGTAAGAAAAAAGAAGGAAAAGAAAAGTAAATGGATCCGGTAAATAGTCTAGTCCACCTGATATTGGAGTTGGTTTGCTCAAATAACTTTTCAATTAACTCAATGATGTTTTATGTTCCTTGATTGTGTGCAGGTGAAGAGGTCAGTGGAGCTGGTGGATGGGATATGCCACAAGTTGCAGCAGACTCACTTTCTAAGAGGTTCTGGGGGTGCTAGAGGTCCCTCTGTGAAGAAGTAAGAGTGTGATTAGGTCATGTGATCTAGTGTTAGGTCATGTGATCTAGTGTGCACGTACAAATGTTCATGTACAGGCTGTGCACACATAAGTGCTGTTTGAGGATGAAATGATGGTTGGTTATTATTATTATTATTATTATTATTATTATTATTATTATATTATAAGTACCCTGCCACACAGTGGTGCCTGATGTGCTAACTTTTACAAATTAAGAATGTAGTAATGCAGTAGCACAAGGTATTCTCTTCCACATCGGTTTCCTTCTCCTGCTCTCTTTCTTCCTTAACTATTTCAGCTTTTCCCCTTCTTTCCTTTCTTCAGCTCTTTCTTCTTGAGTCATGGAGTACCTTCTACTCCTTTGTCTATCTCTCATGCTTCTCAGTCTATCTGTTCTTCTACATGGATGTAGATAGGGGAGCTTAGGGTCCCCCTTTCCACTTTTTTTTGGATAGCATGTTCTAGATAAAAAGAAAAACACAACAAACACACAGAAATTAAAAGCAGCTTCTACATAACAACTTCTTGAGTGAATTGACAGTATTTGGACTGTTGAATTATTGAATTATCCATTTTTTGAAAGAGTTTTTATTTATTTATTTTATTTATTTTATTTTTAAGTTTTCCTCAGCCCTACTGTTGCTCTGAACGAACAACAACCACTGAATGGTGCCAGTGATCAGCCTGTGTGATAAGAAAACAGTGGTTGGTCAAAGTACTGACAGATTTAATTTTCAACAATCTGGTTTCGGAAAACACCTTATGTTCAGGTTGTCAGGGGCCAGAAAGAGGCTGACGCTTTAATTAAACCAACCGTACCTGCCCTACAGTGAAACTGAGGATGTGATACTGATCAGTGACCAGCATATAGATTCAGATTCAAAGCAAGCCAGGGTCTTCATGCTGGCCAGTATCTGTGTCGTCTATTTCATTAGACTGATCTCTGGCATCATTCAGTGGTTGTCATTGGTTCAGAGCACCAGTAGATTTTAACAGTAACATTTTATGAGACATAGCTAACATATCTGTCACTAAATGGACAATTGTCTAGTGTTACTGCCAAATTCTCAGTCTTGCAGCTGCTTTTAAATAGGCCTTTTGGGTTTAATTGAGTTTGTTTGTTCTTTGTTTCTCCCTGTTCCGTTATGGTTGTGGACTTATGCTTGTTGCCTTCCCTCTTGAAACTTTTGCCTTCTGTTTTGAAACTTCACTGTCTTTCCACCTGCTTTTTAGCTACAATAGTTGTTAATCACCTTCGTTTCCTACCAACTTTTACTAGATGTGATGATACCTTTCCTATTCAACAGATGCCTATGCCTTACCCATTCAACAGATGCTGACGCTTTACCGAACCATCTAGTCCGTGAAATATTCATGAATACATGCACCTTTGTCATTGTTACTGGTAGACAAGCATATTATTGGCGAGCGAGCGAAGCGAGCGCGACACTATCAGGGGTAACTCAATTGAAAATCGGGGATATTTGTTTATATATATGTTTGGACGTACGTAAGGCATTTTTGTACTTTGACCCTCGCGTTTTTGTGTTAGTTCTGTGATTGACCCCGTCCCAAACTTCACTAAACAGAATCCTCCGGTTTATCAATCAGTACCCGTATCACCCTAGAAATTGAATTGTTTATCGTTTTGAATTATTTTGCGGGTGCAGTTAAAACGTGAAAACTTACGGGACTTCCATTTCTATTTGAGTTAGTGGCGGTGGTAAGTTAATGCGCTCTTTGTCATGGTTATAAGCCGTACGCAACAGTATTTACTTGAAAATGCATTGTCCACTAGATTAACCGCGAAGGTTGTAAGTCTCGTGTAGGTGTGTATGTCCAGTTGTGTCAAAGCATTGTGCTTTACAGCCACTACTTAGCTAAAGAATATCACAAAGAAAACGTTTAAATAACCGTTGTTGTTTTTCCCCCTTCAATTCAAACAGTTGCAGCGAGTTGTTGCTATGGCACTGAAATCCCTTTACCGTGTATGTGTAATTAAAAAACTCGACCTTATTTTCAGTAGCTTCAGTGTTAGAAGTCAAAATCATTCATATAAAAATAGTATAGTCTTTAGGCTCGCTCGCCATTTGTGCTCAAGCACATCACTAGTATACTATAATGATACTGTAATGATAATAGTGTAGCTACTGCCTCTGCAGCAGTGCAGTGCAGCATTGCATAATAATGTATGGTGTTCAGGACCTGAACACATATATATTTCTTGATCACAGCCAGGGGATAGCATTTGTGATGTATAACTCTCCCTTTTTATTTTGATGAAGGGCGACTGTCTGTGGACAATGCTCCAAAATGGGAGCAAAGTGGGGACATATGCACTTTTCCTTTCTCACTCTCTGTTTAATTTTATAAATTCTTACTCTATTGAGTCACAAGGTCAATGGCAAAGGAGGCTTGAAATCACTTTTCCAGACTTGACATCGTTGATATGTGGGAAAGACTCAAGTGTAATCTTCCCCACCACATGGAACTCTATCTTTAGTTCGCTGTTATTTCTCCATTTATTCATTACCTTTTGATTACCAAATTAACCCATAGCTTAGCGTGCCATGGGGCACGTGAAAATCAGATAATAGTAATTCTTTTGTATCAAATAATTTTTTGTATCAATAATCATCAGTCATTGTTCAGTCTGATATAAAGCTTAAAACCTTTTATCGTGTACCTAGCACTGTGAGGTGAAGAGCTTACACGCATCAGAAGCGTCCTGGCCCCACAGATATGGAAAGTCCAAGTGAAGACCTGCTGACAAGGACAAATTAACTCTGAGCATGCTTGTGAAGCATGTGGAAGAATTGTTAATACAGATTTCTAACCTGCAAATCATTACTAGTTGAGAAGTGTGCACACTGCCTTCAACAAAAGCTAGGTCAGGTGAAAATAAAAACAAAAACAAAAAAAAACTCAAAATATTATCACAGTTACTGTAGAGATCACAAGAACCACCATGCTCAATTTACACAAGTGAATAAAAATGAGACCTATTGTCATGCATGTAACTATTTAAGAGTGAGGTATTGATCCAAAAAATAGCTAGCCAAAATTATCACCAGTTGTATAATTATACCCAAAACTAAAACTAAAATTGAAATCTGCAATTTTTGAATAAGATCATTTGAATTATTTACAGAAATTAGAAAAATATTGGACGAGTCCTGATCTCCAAATGATCATTGTGGCATATTAAAAACTACATACAAAAATTCATGCTTTTATCACAAAGTGCACACAGATGGTGTTATCGTCCGCACTATGCAGCTTTACCAAATAAATGTCCCTTTCCCCACCAGTCCACCCAGCTGTGATTGGGTACCTGGCATTTGCTGCCTTTCCTCATGCAACAGCAATGGTCCAGGTGGGACTTTGGGTGCCCACACCACTTGCTGTGAAGAAAGGCCTGTTCTCCTGCGAGTTCCTAGCCCGGCTCCAGGAGCTCTGCTTGCACGGCTCACAGTGCCTGCTTAGTGCACAGGCATCCTGGCTCTTCCAGGTGCGCGTGACCGCCTAGCGGCAGCAAGAGAATTTGCAATTTGCATTTTGTGTGTGTTTGTGTGTGTGTGTGTGTGTGTGTGTGTGTGTGTGTGTGTTCGTTCACAGTCCCCCTCTTTAATGTTGTTGGCATACTTTTCATTTTTGAGGGTATAGATTCTCTCACAAATGAATTGCCACACAACTAAAATCACACTCACACTCCAAGGTGCAGCTCACCAGTAAGACTGTACATCTAGCCTTTGTTTGATCATACTGTGTATACCCACACATTTGTGGGCACTGGCAGTTTGCAGTGATATAGAGGAACCTAGCCAGACTTTCTGTTGGCATCATACAATCACCAAATGTGAATGCATCATAAATGATTGTAATTGAGTACAAATTGTTACAGACTGGGTCATGTAAATACACAACATCCCCGTCTTATCTGAATGACATGCTTGCATAATTTGCTGTCCTCAATTGTTATCATAAATCAGGCATCTTACCAAACACAATAACTATGCTACCATCTCCCTAATAAACCATAAACACTGTTGTTTCCTAAAATACATTAAAAACACTGCTATCTCATTAAAAACAATAAGGAAAAACTGCTATCCCTTTTATTAATCATAAACACTGTCATTTTCTTAATTCACAAACCTGTAAACAGGCTGTAAACAAGAGCGGCTAGGGGGGCCTTCAGCTCCCCCACCCCCAACTTTGGCAAGAGTAAATATGGTTGACTAAACTAATAATAAGTATCGTAAAAAATGTTGTTTTCTTTTGGAAAAACGTTACTTTAGCAGTAAGGAAACAACAACAAAAATACCACAAGTGGTAGTGATGTTGTTAATTGCTCAATTCCATTGTTCATGTCACTTGTTCTTAATTTAAAAATGATGTCACCACATATACATACATTCCCTTCCCTTCAACCTACCATCATATTAAAGTAGTTGTACTACCATATATTAATGTAATTAATCTTCCACCCAATCTACCCCCATGTTAAGGTGTGTCATAAACATGCCTTTGCCTTATATAAAAATGTTGTAAGACTGGAAACCTAATACATTAACCTTAAAAGTAGCACTATTGGAACATTAAATTCTTCATACCAAAGTGCCTACCTCCAATCTTGTTTTGTTGCCCACCCCTGCTTGCACCCTATCCTGCCTAGCTGATTTTTAATTAAAAATTTTTTTTTTATTGCCCATGTGTAAATCCACACCTTATAATATTATACATTGTACTCCTTCTAGCACGTACTACGCCACCTTTAGCGTCCCCCTAGTATGGTACTTCACCACCCCGTCGCCTTATGCTAGCCGCCTACCGGTGATGCTTCCGGAACTTGTGCCGCTCCTCTCTGCATTGGCTGAGGCTGACTCGTATGCCGCTGGACCAGCCGAGGGCAGACCCACGCGTGAGTTGATGAGGCTCTAGATCCACTGCCGTGCTCTATATCACGAAGAATGTAGTCAGTGAAGTCCAGGTCTGGATGTCCGCGAAGTTTAGTCTTCCAGGTGTCCAGTTTCAGGGGCGTGGAGATGCCCATTATCCTTGGGTCTACTGACGACCCATGCTCACTTGTGCCAAGCTGCATCAGGTCGTTGATGTACGCATAGGAGCCATTCACTGTAGACACAGAGGTCAATTGTTAAAACTCTGCTGTAATAGTTTATTTATTATTGTTTTTTTGTTTTTTTGTTTTTGTTTTTTTTGTTTTTTTGAACCCATTATGTTCACTTAAGCCACACCTTGCCGGTTGGCGATCACGCCCGTTAGGGCAGAGGTGCACGTGATGTATGCATTCTTTTTAAAAAAATTTTTTTTTTTTACATGAACAGTGATTTGACAACCCTACAATTTCGTAATTGATTCTCGACCAATAATTATCTCAGTATGCTATCCTGCACAAACTGTCTATACATTTTGTTAACATAATGTTGATTCATAAGTCCTTGTATTCCTGATAGACCCGTGCAGCCATTACTTCTTTGGTGACCTTGATCTCGGTCTCCTCACCGGGCGCCTAGACCTCCTGCATGCAGCCGCTGGGTGATTGCCACGACATTTCGCACACACGTGCAAGAACTTACAGGGTGTGAAGTGGCATCGATTGCCGTTCTTTCCGTTAAACAGCTGACAAATGGCTGTTTGCATCTTCTGCACTCGTGCATTTCCTAGAGGTGTTGGTGTTGGCTCTGGGGCCATGGTGCACTCTTGCGAGCGATGGTGCTCACTGAGGCAGTGACGACATCGTGGGATGGATTTCCCCCTACCTGCTAACGTTTCATTATATATAGTGAAGTCCACGATACCCCAGTCCAGTGACTTTTGTACAGCCGCCTTTCTACGATAGCAGGTGTCGTAAGTTATCCATCCGTCGTCACCCACTAAAGTTCTGTGAGCTTTCACAATAGTTTGCTGATATGCCATGAGCTGTGGCATCTTGTCAGGGTATCTTGTTGACAACACAGAGACCATTGACGCGAAGCAGTCCACCCACAGCAGAATGTCTGTCACCGGCCCTTTGCGTGTATGACGCTGATGGCAGCAGTCATTTTGGTCATCCTCTTGTGTCCTCCAGGACTCCGCCATCAATTCGCCCATTTCCACATACTTGAGATCGAGTATCTTTTTGCGCAACTTCAGGGGGAGTGATAGCGTGAATCCTGGGTTCCATGACTGCAACGCTAGCCTGCTCTCGGATAGGGCCAGTGTGGCAGCTGTGGTTGTTGGGGGTGTGGTGGTTCTCATGCCTCTGTTGCTGGTGCGTTGAATACTGGCACTTCGACCATGGCTGACGCTGACGGCAGGGTCCCCAGTGCTGGAGAAAAAGAGAGAGGGATTCATTAGGATGGAGCTTCCCACTTGTACTGCTTATGCTGGGCCACACGCCCACACTAACATGCCGGGTCACACGCCCACACTAACATGCCGGGTCACACGCCCACACTAACATGCCGGGCCACACGCCCACACTAACCTGCCGGGCCACACGCCCACACTAACCTGCCGGGCCACGCGCCCACACTAACATGCCTGGTCACACGCCCACACTAACATGCCGGGCCACACGCCCACACTAACCTGCCGGCCACTCGCCCACACTAACGAGCCGGCCACGCCCACACTACATCCGGGTCACACGCCCCCCTAACCTGAGCCGGGCCATGCGCCCACACTAAGAGCCGGGTCACACGCCCACACTAAGAGCCCGGCACACGCCCACACTAACCTGGCCACGCGCCCACCCACTACCCACATGCCGGTCACACGCCCCCACAAACCAGCCGGCCATGCGCCCAACACTACCGATCCGGTCATCACCCCACTAACCAGCCGGGCCACGCGCCCACACTAACAAGCTGGGCCACGCGCCCACACTAACGAGCCGGGCCATGCGCCCACACTAACGAGCCGGGCCACGCGCCCACACTAACGAGCCGGGCTATGCGCCCACACTAACAAGCCGGGCCATGCGCCCACACTAACGAGCCGGGCCACGTGCCCCCACACGCCCACACTAATATGCCGGGCCATACGCCCACGCTAATAATATGCCGGGCCACACGCCCCACACTAATATGCTGGGCCATACGCCCACGCTAATAATATACCAGGCCACCCGCCCACCCTAATATGCCTGGCCACACGCCCACCCTAATACGCCGGGCCACACGCCCACCCAAGATGCTGGGCTCCCAATACTATACTTCTATGTAAGGCCATGCACTCATGCTGGTGTGCTAGGACACACCCCTTTTAATTTTTTTGTTTTTTTTTGTTTTTGTTGCCCACCCCTGCTTGCACCCTATCCTGCCTAGCTGATTTTTAATTTTTTTAATTTTTTTTATTGCCCATGTGTAAATCCACACCATATATATAATATTATACATTGTACTCCTTCTAGCACATACTACGCCACCTTTAGCGTCCCCCTAGTATGGTACTTCACCACCCCGTCGCCTTATGCTAGCCGCCTACCGGTGATGCTTCCGGAACTTGTGCCGCTCCTCTCTGCATTGGCTGGGGCTGACTCGTATGCCGCTGGACCAGCCGAGGGCAGATCCACGCGTGAGTTGATGAGGCTCTCGATCCACTCCCACTGGGCGTCAGTAAATTCCTGTGGGTCTTCTGACGGAGTATGCGAACTCTCATCTCTGCTCGGTCATCTCGTGGCTGCGTTCTCCCTTTCCCGAATACTCTCGCTGTAATCGCCCGCGATCACTCTCAGGAACTTCTCTGTCTGCTGCTGCCTTGAGCTGGTAGATTGTGCTTGCTGAGGACGTGGGCTCACTTTGCGCATGCCTGTCTACTGCCTCCTCCCTCCGTTAACTACGTTTAATGATGTAATCATTAACCTTCATGAATTGAGTACTAATTGTACAGACTGGGTCATGTAAATACACAACATCCCGTCTTATCTGAATGACATGCTTGCATAATTTGCTGTCCTCAATTGTTATCATAAATCAGGAATCTTACCAAACACAATAACTATGCTACCATCTCCCTAATGAACCATAAACACTGTTGTTTCCTAAAATACATTAAAAACACTGCTATCTCATTAAAAACAATAAGGAAAAACTGCTATCCCTTTTATTAATCGTAAACACTGTCATTTTCTTAATTCACAAACCTGTAAACAGGCTGTAAACAAGAGAGGCTACATCTGAAAATCATGGGGTATGTAATAAATTGGTCTCACTTGAATAGTAAAAAGTTTTTATTGATGACTTTCGTGAAAAAAGTAGTGTCAGCCTTTTCCAATTCTATATTTTTTAAAAGATCCAGTTTTGGTTAGGTACAAATGTACAATAGTTACAAATAGCTATGTAATTGGGCGAGCGAAGAAAGACTATCACTAAACTGGTCTCAATTCGAGATTTTGGTATATATATGTATATTTATTCCACCCTAGATATCTTCACAATGATATCTTTAGGTACATGACCCGTGAAATAACTCACAATCACGCTGTTATTTCACTCTGTACTGAGCAAGCTCATTACCCTTGTAGTTATAGCATAGCAACCAGCCAAACTTTTCAATTTTCTTGGTTTTTACAGCTGTCTTCCACTGGTGTACCCTGCTCTACAGGGTTAGAGCAGCTGCTAAAATATCTGCTGAGGGTGTGGATAGTCCCTACAACCAACTTTAGTTGTGAGTTACCCTTCCTCCAGTACTAACTACAGTAGTAAAGATATCTAGTGTGGAATAAACCACTTCTTACATTGTCAGAGTGATATGGCTAGATAATTCACTCTCGGGCTTTATTTTCACTCGCCTCTGGCTCGTGAAAATAAATTAGCCTGCTCATGAAATATGTTATAGTTATAAACCAAAATTGAGGTTTGTATGCGATTTATAAACTCCGAGACACGAGGATTTATAAATCGCAATACAAACCTAATGATTTTGGTTTATAACTATTTTATAGCCCGCGGACATTGTTACTTGGTAACGTTTGCGTTCTTAGTAACCCTTTTCAGGAATGGAAACGAGCCGGAAAAGAGGGTCTGCTGATGGTGCCACCATTGTCGACAGTCACTGTAAAAAACAGCGGTTTGATTTTAAGACCACCGAAGATATCAATAAAATGTCCATTAAAAAAATTCCTAAAACTACAACCTATTCCACTCAATGGGCTATGAACAATTTTGATTGTTGGAGACTTGCCAGAAACAGCCGTTCTGTAGACGAAAAAGTTCCTGAAAACTTGTTAATAGAAATGAGGAGGAAGCAAATTTCTGGCTGATGCGGTATGTATTAGAAACTAGGAAAAGCAACAGCGAATTGTTTCCACCAAAAACCATTTATCTGCTACTATCTGGTATACTGCGCCACGCTCGCCAGGTCAATACCCATGCTCCAAACTTTCTGGACAAGAACAATATTAAGTTCCAGTCCCTCCATGCTGTGTTGGACAATTTGTTCAAAGCATTGCAAAAGGATGGTGTTGCACAAGACACGAAACATGCTGAAATCATTTCCAAAGAGGACGAAATCAAATTGTGGGAGGCAAAAGTCATCGGGACAGAAAATCACCTCCCCTTGTACCTCCCCTTCTTTGCACTACCTATATCTGGAAATTCCATCAAAAAACAATCCTGGAGGTCTAGCCCACTTCAAGCAAGAAGCCAAACGTGTTCCAATTTATTCAAATTCAAAAGCAGGTGACAAGTGCCACATTCATATTTTGGACATATTTCAGTAAGCTTCCTCCAGATGCTTGGGAGAAAGATTATTTCTATTGCCTAATGTCCCTAGTGACCCTGATAAGCCTTGGTTCTCACCTGTACCAGTGGGAAAAAATATGCTGGCTACCATGTTAAAAAACATGTGCAGCGAAGCCCAGATAGATGGTAGAAAAACCAACCACTCACTGTGTGCCACAGGAGCTTCGGAATTGTTTCAAGCTGGTGTACCAGAAAAAAATTATTAAAGAGCGGACAGGACACCACTCTTTAGAAGCACTGCGAACATATGAGCGAACTACCACAGAACAGCACCAAGCAATATCTGATATTTTATCGGCTGAGAAAAAAATAACATTTCAACAAGCTTTACACTCAAAACAAAGTATATGGCAGCAGCACTCCATTCCTATACATATTCAACATATGGCACCATGTCAAACCTACCGCAACTGCACTTTCAATTTTAACAACAGTGACACAACAAAAACAAAGTAAAGAGAATAAAGAAGAAACTACTAGCTAATAGCTAGTTCATTAGTTCATCAACATTTAACATTTCAACTCTAGCTACTGATCATTTTACATTATTACTAATCAAATTTTACATCCAAGTTCTTACTTACTATGTCAAGACTCCAAACATAAACAACCAGCAAAGTAGTATAGCGTTGATTGAAGCACTCCCACAATTTTGTCTATAACCTTGTATTAGGTGCCTGGTAAGAGATGTTCTACTGTGATTGGTTGTTGACTAGATTTGTTATTGTTGATTTAATTTGTTTAATTTTTTTTTTTCCAACCTCAGTTCATCTCATGAAGTAACGGCTCAGGTCAAGCTACTTAACAATTCCCCGGAGGAAATGTGGGTGCGGCTTGAAGAGAATAAGTACTTGGAGGCTGCAGAGATCTTCCTGCTCGCCCGGCATGTCTACTCGCAGCTGTGTGTGAGCATGGGCGTGGCATCTGGTTTGACGGCCGGACCTGTCAGTACTGCAGGGATACAGAAAATGTGGCAGTCAGTTGCAGGATTCAAAGACATCATTTTGGAGGCAAGTGACTATCATTAGGAGTTGAGGGTTTTTGGAGGAAGACGTTGTACTAAGTATCTCTGTAAGAATATGCATGCACATGGTGTATAGATGTATTTTATGACCCGCAAAAGAATGGTAGTGTGTTAATCATCCTGACATGCCATGCATAAATGCTATCTTGACATGCACGTTCATTATCCTAACATGCGTGTGCATTATCCTAACATGTGTGCATTATCCTAACATGCGTGTGCATTATCCTAACATGTGTGCATTATCCTAACATGTGTGCATTATCCTAACATGTGTGTGCATTATCCTAACATGTGTGTGCATTATCCTAACATGTGTGTGCATTATCCTAACATGTGTGTGCATTATCCTAACATGTGTGTGCATTATCCTAACATGTGTGTGCATTATCCTAACATGTGTGTGCATTATCCTAACATGTGTGTGCATTATCCTAACATGTGTGCATTATCCTAACATGTGTGTGCATTATCCTAACATGTGTGTGCATTATCCTAACATGTGTGTGCATTATCCTAACATGTGTGCATTATCCTAACATGTGTGTGCATTATCCTAACATGTGTGTGCATTATCCTAACATGTGTGTGCATTATCCTAACATGTGTGCATTATCCTAACATGTGTGCATTATCCTAATATGCGTGTGCATTATCCTAACATGTGTGTGCATTATCCTAACATGTGTGCATTATCCTAACATGCGTGTGCATTATCCTAACATGTGTGCATTATCCTAACATGTGTGTGCATTATCCTAACATGTGTGTGGTTTATCCTGACACATGTGCATTATCCTGACATGTGTGTATGTTACCCTAATATGTTGGTATATTAGTGGTGTACTTCAAAATGGCGTGTATTCTCTCTCTTTCATAAGCCTCTTTTTTTAAACAATACTGAATTTTAAAAATGTCCGGCTATTATGACAACCAACGGGTAGAGCTTCTATGGTAAAGAATGACATTGTCTCCAACTAGAAACTACTCGAACTGTATATTTCCAAGGTTAACGCTGCATGCGTGCGCACTTACCTGTACTATTTTACTCAGTTACCATGGTATTTCACTTAGTTACCGTGCTATTTCACTTAGATATGCATTATTTCACTTTCCCCGTGCGATTTCAATTGAACAGTTAATCAATATTTAAGAATACTGTAAATACTTAGTATTCAAATAAAGCTAGGTTATATAGCTTCACATTTTCTTTCTCATGTGAAGTGAAAATTCGCAGAGTAAAAAAATCCACTGATAAATGTTTGGTATTAGACGGAATGTTTTTCAACAGATTAGGAGGAGCCATATGTTGAAAACGAAGTTCCAGCGGAAGCTAATCCTGAAATAAGGAGATAGTGAGTGAACGATACAATGCAGCTACAATTGTAAATGTTTTTTTAAAAAGCTGGCCTACTATTAGCAAGTGATAGCACGGGTAACCCGTGCTATTACTCATACATGTATTGAAATAGAAAGGAATGCTAAAATTATGAACACTTCAATACTTGTGAATAGAGACAAATTGAAGAGTTAATAAATATTTATAAAAATTTTTTTAAATAGTGAAAAGAAGTTCAAATTAAAGTCTTACTTAGCATACATAAACAAAGTTGCCTATATTGGTACCCTTGTGCAGTAGAATTTTTCAATGAACTTGATTTGGAGGGGGGGGCCTGGCCCCCTCGGCCTCCCTTGATCTTCTCCTGGGGGGGGGGGGGGGGGGGGGGGGGGGAGGTATGTGGTGTTAAAGTGTATTGTTAGTAGGTTATAATAAGTAAATTATATATAATTATATAATGGGTATATTAAATATTATTGAGAGTGTAATTAGTTTTATTGTGTACTGAATAGGCATATTGAGTGCCTTTACGTAGAAAATGTATGGAATTGGAAAGTATCGTGTGCCCGCAATATTCCGCAGTAAAGGGGAAGTCCGGAGTTATTGAGTTGGGTTATTGCGCCCCCCTAAGCTACATTTTTATGCTTATTATATCCCCTGAGGGTCTGCTAATTCTATAATACCATTCTGTGCCAATTACATTAATTTGGTTAAATAAAATAGAATGCAGAGACTTTTTATTACTAGCTATGAGAGTGCTCGGTTCATACAGACTACCGCTTGCACTCCGTGAGAAGTCTGTCTAATTCTTTGGGTGAAATATTCTCAATTTTTCGCTTGTCATTTATCCCTTTGCACCAACGATAGCTACCACATTCACAAGTCGGGTAATGTTTTATTTTGAGTATTACAGTTTTTTTGCTCTTCTAAAACTTTCGTAATTCCTCATCATCAAGACCAACTGATTGTTCACTCTCAATGCTACAAGATGGCGGTGCTTCTTGCCTTTCACATTCCCTTCCTACTCCACCTCAATATTAGAGAAAATATTTTCAATGACTTCATCGGAATACAAAAAATCGAAAGACTTCTTGGCAGCATTTATTACATTAGCCACTCAGTTTCTATGCCATTCACGCATGACCAGTACACAATAAATTGATTAATCATTGAATACCGTGGGAGTATTACTCGTCTGTCAGTGGCATTTACACTCGTGCCTGCGGCACTCGTGTAAATGCTAGCCGACAAACTTGTGATATTCTGCGGTATTCAATGATTAATCTATATGTAATTGATTAAGTTTGTGTCATGTATTATGCAGTGTTGTCAGGAGCATCTGAGGAGTCCGGACTTGGAAGAAGGAGCTGTGATCCAGTCATTGTGTGCCATCATTCTCCTGGAGGGTTGCACACTCAGACAAGCTTTTAACAACTTCTTAATAGCTAGAAAGGTAGGTGTGTAATTACAGTTAGTCGTTAAATAATAGGCAAGTAAGCTAAAGCGGTGATCATAAGTACAATTGTATATCGGAAACTTTGGTTAAATGTTTTCCTGTCAATATTTTACCTCTGTTGAATGGAATAACAATGAATTGCATTAGCTTACTGTGGATGCTTTTCAAATTAAATTATAGATACTTTTGCATAGCAATATTTCTCTGTATTAGAAGACTGTATATGAATTTAAAATAGGTGTGATCTATTGGTTGTAATAGCGAGTACTGCATTAAATTACTTAAAAGACCAGTTTGTGTGCACTCATATACTAAGGAAGTTGAAAAAATTGGATACAAAAAAAAAATAGCAAAAGTATTTGTATATTATGTGGAATCCCAATTTTTTTTAAAATTCAATTAATGGTATTTTTTGTATGTGGAATTATTCTAAAGGTAAGTGAATGCACTACATAATTTTATTGAGTTGTGAGATCTCGGTCATTTAAGAATTATCATGTGAAGGTAAGTAAGATAGCAACTGCAATTAAATGGTCAGTTTTATATAAGATATCTCTAGGTAACAAAACATTTTTTTTTTTAATTTAGTGGATATATGTATGTGTACCTGACCAGTTTCACCAACTGGAATTTATATAGTTTTGGAAACTAAATGTTAACACACAATATAAAATACTTTTTTTATCTCTTTTATTCAAGATTAAGTTTTGTAATTGTTTGCATGTATTCTTTATTTCTTTTTACTGTGGCTACATAGATAGGTCGTCAAACATGTAATTGTGAAACAATTAAAAATTGCATTGTATTTAATAAACAGGTACTGGGACTCTTGTTTTCCTCAAATGTGGTGTGTTTTATGTGAATCTAGTTATAGATTGCAGTCTACATTGTTGACTTAGTGTGTGTGTAGGCTTGGGAAGAAAACTCGCACAAACACTTGATAATTTAACTGGAAATTAATTCCATGGTGCTTTCTATTTGTCAGTTTATATAATAATTTCTTTCAAAACTGAAACCTGACAAGCTTTTGACTCGTATTGAAGTGTTGATTCAGCAATTATAGCTTACTTCTGTTGTTTGTGCTGTGTCAGTCTTCAGTCGTTTCCGTTTAGGCTTACACTTAAGGCATGTTCAATTCACTGTGAAATATTGAATTATCATTCATGCTATAGTTTGTCTGTTGTTAACCCTCAGCGCGCATGCGCAAGAGGGTTATAGTAGTCGTCCTGTCTGTTTGTCTGTTTATCTGTCTGTCACGCTCTGATTTTGGAGATTACTGACAATTAACAGTTGATTTAGGTATAAACATTTACAGTGCCAATCACTCAATTATTTCAAGCTCCAGGAATAGTCCTCACACAGATTATGTATACTGTCTATTCGTGGTTCTTGTTTTTTCCCCCATTTTTTCATTTTTGTCTATTATCATTAATTAATGTGGCATAATAGAAAAGTGGCTAGAGATTTGTTATGAAAATAATTTTGTACAACTTCAGTGTGGAAGTTACGTATATCCTTCCGCTCTTCATTCATTGGTATAAAAAGAATAAGCTATAGGGAAAGTGAGCAGAGCTAGGCTTTCTTAAAAGAGATCCTCCATCCTACTTCTCAATACAACATCAACTCAAGCAGCAACAGCCAAGTTAAGCCTCCAAAGAAACATGAAGACTCTTCTCATCTCTGTCATGCTAGCAGTTGTACTCGCTCAAGCGAGCATGGCGGCAGAGGTTAGAGAGCGCAGACAGACTGTACAGCAGTGTCGGGCTAAATTCACCGAATCTGCAGCCGCTTGGCGTCCAGTTACAACCAACTGCATGGGTTCAACAGAATGTAGCTCTGACTGCATGTCTGCATTGAATACATTCAAAGATAGTATGGGATGCTGTCTGACAAGTATCAGTGGTGATGATGATATTTGGAGTACTTTTTTCGATAGATGCAGCAGCAATATCTCTTTACCTGGCCGATGTGGTTCTACTTCATCTACTTCTGGAGTCTTTGCTAGTTTTTCTGTGGTTACCTTTATTTCGGCTTTTTCTTACATTATGAATTGACACCGAAGAGGATAAAAACTGTTTGAACTGTGTGTATGTATTAGTTTTGATTAGTATGATTTCATTTATGAAACTTAAATGTTACTTGAAAGATATAAAAGTAATATTTTTATTTTTAACTTTCTCTGAATAATGTGATTGGAATCAATGACTGGGCTGCCAAGGTACTAGGTGTGTATAGACTAACGGGTCGTAAACCACTATAGTATGTCCAAGTTGAGTTGGCCGTAAGAAAAACTTGAATAACTTTAGAAAGGAAGCAGCTACGCATCTATGGTTTGCACCATTGGAAAGCTCGCGTAGAATCAGTTAAAATATTCCTTCAGTAAACTCCATAACAGGAGGGAAAGTGCTATTCTGAAACTCGATACAAAAGTCCATGGGAATAGTAAAATCACAACTTTCCCACTCTACACGCGCCCGAATTTTGTCACGCAGTTCAGTGTAATCGATCACGTGCGAAGTTTTCAATGAGCTTGTAAACAACGAACTTATCCCTTCTCCAGCGAGTACTTTTAGCTGTGTATTCCATTACTAGTGTATGCTATGAGTGCCAAATAATCTTTAGCTGTTGCGTCTAGGATGCAGGTAAGTCTAATACGCAGGTAGATTTAATTTTTATACCTGTTTTAACAACTAATGCTGAGCTGTAAACAGAAATAATGCCAACATTTATAGTGTCCACGTTGAGTTGGCGCGACCACAAATGTGGCAAACGAGGAATGCACTTGGCGAAACCGGAGACCAATTAAGGTCACATGACAGTAGTAGCTCAAACGCGCGAAAACGTCGACGCCCACAGTAAAAACGGGGCGGGTCCAAGGTGCGCATTATTACCGTAAGTTTACTTGTTGAAATGAAAAAGAAGCTATGGCAGTTTCTTCCGCGGCTGTATTCAATATATGCCCAGTTATAACTAATCACTCGTATGTACGAGCTTCAAGTAGTGCACTAAAACTGGTTGAAGGTTGTGGAGGGTTATCTGGAGCTACAAAACTTAGAGGAAAGAAGCACAGGACTGCGGCTGAATGCCTCCTCAAGTAAGTCTGATTGTTGTGTGTTTAAGCGTGTATTTAAACTCTATTCTTACTTTCTTGGTGTGACGAATTTCTGAAGTATTCAACAGTAATGTGAAGAATCCAGCACATCACCTACACTTTAGCTATGGCCACACACATTCCAGTATTACTTTGTCCTTCACACTGAATCATTCATATCATTTTATTCATGATTTTACTATATTTTCTATCTACTTGTTAAATTTCAACTTTGTTTTAAAATATACAAAAAAAAAGACAATATAATTTTATAATAACATGTACAATATTATAATATATATTATATAATTTTATGATGACATGAAATTGTGGTAGATACAAGCAGCAGTTGAATTTGGAGGGTGGTAAATAGCATCACCATAACCATAGAGAACTGTACCTATATAGACATGAGGAGTAATGGACAGCGAAAGCATAAATAGTGGCATATAGAGTCTATGATGAATTGTATATCTTATTATCTTGGTCAGCAAACAGTAAATTGGCTGAGTTTCTAAATAAAAGGCCCTATTTAAACAGGTAAGAAAATCTGAGTGGACAAGCAACCCGTGATACAAACGTACCTCACATCGTAGCTTGCTCTTGCTAAGTAGCCTTGAATAGCAACAAATTCCTGAGCCTAAAATGAACCAGAATGTCAAGCAGAGGGGTAGAAACGAAGTCACCAAACTACGACTGCATTTTGTTTACAATTGTCTCTGAGGTACTGCGCACGTGTTTGGCCCAGTTTGAGCGCGTGACTAAATCCCGCCGCGTGTAGCGCGGGAAACGTGTGGTTTTATTTATTCCCATAGACTTTTCTATTGAGTTTTGAAACTGCACTTTCACACTGGCTCAGAAGTTTTTAAAGGGAATTTTTTGGACCGCTTCGGCACGAGCTTTCGAATGGTACAAACCCCGGAAGCGTAGCTACTTCCGTTCAAAAGTTATTAACGGTTTTTACCGCGCCAACTCAACTTGGACATTAGCTAGCTGAGTGTAATATAGCTGTAGTGTCAGTAATAAGCTATTGCAAATCAAGCATATCCCAATTGTGTGATTGTTAGATCTTTTTTATTCAGATTTCTTACCGAGTAGCCACCCCTTCACGTGAATGTTTATTTACTCGCGCGTCAATTGCAATTAGTTCACATGATTAAATTGCTTCCGGTTTTTTACCAAGTGCATTCCTCGCTTACCGCGCTTGCGGTCATGCCAACTCAACTTGGACATCTATAGTTCTTGGGATTATGCGATTGTATTTAGTTCGATCATTAACCAGCCAAATATATTTATACTTGATTTATTGTTGATCAAATAGATATTGGTTTGTTATTCGAAATAGATGATATAGATGACAACAACAGAAAGTTTGAATTAAAAAAAAAAGAAAAAAGAAGAAGCAACAATGAAGCATGCTGTTGATATAGAACTATTGTTAAAGTAAGCCTCGGGGGTTCGTCGAGGATGATAGTTAAAATAGTGCATGTGTGATCTTCAAGTTCAATGATTGTCTTGCTCAAACAATCAAAGCGGGGTATTTACACAGAAGAAGGCTCATTACAAGGTTGATGGCTTAATTAAGAATCTCAATTAGCTTGTTGATCTAAAGGAACTGTTCATAGTTAACTTAAGCTTGTGAAATTAAATATTGGCTTTAAAATATGAATGAATTTCCCTGTGGCCAAGCCTATAAATAAAAGAAATTGATGAGTCCATAAGGATCAGCAGTTGTACATAAAAACGATGGAAATTATTGCATAACTGCATGTACTAGACTGACAATGCATGGTATTCAGCAGAAATTTGCTCAGGTTTTTGCAGAGGACAACACTAGAACTTTAGTGGAGTTCTAGAGCCACTGTATGTTGCAACTTTTGCATAATTGGAAAATTTAGCTCGGTGAATAAAAACTACTATTGATTTATAGAATTATGCTTTATTTAATTATCAACTCGTTATATTGAGATCTTACAGTTCTCAACTGAGATTAGCCAAGTGTTTAGACTTTCTATGGGAGATTTATTGTATTGCATAAATTCTCAGTCTTGTGGACCTTCTAGTGCAAGAATGAATCAGTGAAAAAATGAGTTGCTTATATAATTGCACTAGCTAAGACAAAGGGACAATAAGAGAAGAGTCTGGTGAGAGAGTGTAGATTAATCTAAAATGACCGTGAATGAGAAGGAGGGTTTGCACACAATACAACTACAGTTACAGGCGAGAGTGCTCAGTTGTATTGTGTGCACACCATCCGCCTCATTCATGGTCATTTTAGATTAATCAACACTTTCTCACCTGACTCTTCTCTTGTTGTCCCTTTGTCTTACTTTGTACTAAAGCCACTCATTTTTTGTCTGATTCATTCTTGCACTAGAAGGCCCACAAGACCGAGAATTTATGCAATACAATAAATCTGCCAAAGAATGTCTAAACACTTGCCAGGGAACAGTAAGATCTCAATATAAGACTGCATATAATGAACAGGCACTTAACTGTCCAATTTTACCCAGTGTGCATATTTTATGTAAATCTAGTTATATGCAGGTTGCAATCAATATTGTTGACTTAATGTTGTCTAGGATTGGGATTGAAATATATTACACAAACGTATACAAACAGTGGAGTAATTGAAAATTAATTTTATGATGTTTTGTATTCTTCAGTTTATGTTGAAAAAGTTCGTAAAGTGAATCCTCGGCTGTTGACACATGTTGAAATGTTGATTCAGTCACAGTTATAGCTTACTGTTTTGTTTGTACTGTGTCAGTTTTTAGATATAATTGATGTTCTTTTATTTTATGGCTGTTAAATTCTTAATTGCTATGGAGTAGTTTTAGTTTTCACTAAATAGCATAACTGTGACTTCATCAATATTTCACTATTCTTTCATTTTCATTTTTTTTTCATTCAAGTAATCTGAGCCAATAGGGAAATAGGTTGAGATTTTGTTGTGAAAATCAATTCTGTACAACTTCACAGTGACTGCTTTCTTTTTGTTAAAAAAAAAGCACAGTTGATTTTATAGTCCAGAACTTCTATTTGCAGTAAAGTGAGTGACTGTATGAGTTTATGGCCAGCATTCAGGCAAGCACACCACAACTATCAAGAAAGAGTGGTTGTGCACCATTTGATGAACGTAGTCTGTGCATTGTGGGAGCCATTGAGTTGAAGTTTTTATTGGGAAGGATGTTCTTTTGTGGACTATCACAGTCTTATATATTCACATTGCTCTTTTAAACTTTTGTGTGTACTTGAGAGGTACACTCCTTGCATTCTGCTTCATATACATAGTGTAACTTGGTTCTCAACAACATGAAATGGTTATTACAGAAAGCTATTAAGAATAAGCACAATATAAACTGTATTACTTTTTAAAATTTTGTTTGTAGCTCATTTGCATGTTGACAGATAATTTGTTAATTCATTTTGAAGTGTAAGCAATACATTTCACACATCCTTAAAGTTTAAGTCCTGTAAATTCTGAACAGCAACACTGCAAACTGAAAGATGAAGTTGTATGATCTATGAAGTACTGAAATCAGTGAGGAGCTATCCTTTGGTTGTTGTTTGTATTAGTCTGCTAGGATGTATTTTCGCCACATATTTCCTCTGAGCTGTATTTTGTTTTTGAATGGTTAGGAGTGTAAATAATTTGTTGTGAAAATAAATTCTGTATAACTTTACAGTGACCGCTCTCTTTTTTTGAATAAAAAAATGTATAAAAGAGAGTTGCGTAGAGCTAGCATTTCTCAAGGCACTCTCCATCATTGAAACAGTCACAACTTGAGCAGCAATAATTCAGTTTAGCTTCCAGAAAAACATGAAGACTCTTCTCATCTCTGTCATGCTAGCAGTAGTACTTGCTCAAGCGAACACTGCGGCAGAGGTTAGAGAGCGCAGACAGACTGTACAGCAGTGTCAGGATAGATTAGCCAACTCTGCAGCCGCTGTGAGTCAAGTTACAACCAACTGCTTGAGTACAACAGAATGTAGCTCTGGCTGCAGGTCTGCATTGAATGCCCTCAACGATAGTATGGGATGCTGTCTGACAAGTTTGAGTGGTGGAGCTAGAGTGGATGTTTGGAGTACTGCTTTCAATAGATGCAGTATCTCTTTACCTGGCCAATGTGGTTCTACTTCAGCTGTACCCACTTCAGCTGTACCCACTTCAGCTGTACCCACTTCAGCTGTACCGACTTCAGCTGTACCCACTTCAGCTGTTCCCACTTCAGCACAAGCTAGTGTCTTTGCTAGTTTCTCTGTGGTTACTTTAATTTCTGTGGTTTCATATGGTATGAAATTGATATCGAAGAGGATAAGAACTATTCGAGCTGTTCTTATGAATTTAGTATGATTGATTTCAATTTGACCTTGTGTATAGAGATAAAATTCTTTGTTTGAATTTTCTGCGAATATTAACCTGATTAGAGTAATAATAATGATATAACTATGTAAACTATTTTTATAGTAACTTTTACTTTCTTTATTTAAAAGAACTGACAAAGGTACATGTAGATGTGAGAATAATATTGCAGAAAATAAATATTGGCTTTCACTTGTGATGTAGAATTTTATTGTTGCCAAGCCTGCATTGGAGAATCTGATGCGGCCACGGAAGTTGGAATAAAGCATCATCAGGGAATGGTCTATAGAGCCAACACTGTAGTAATGGCATAGCTTGCATATACAGTCTAGTGAAACATAATAGGAACTCTGCATAGGTTTTTGCATAGAAAGCAACACTTGAACTTCAGTGAACTTCAACACAATTTTGAAAATTGAGCTTTATTTTAGTTGTTTGCACCGACAAATTTCTTAAAATAGACACCCTTTTTCAGTTTACAGTATTTTTCTTACTCTTTTTTTTCTTCCTTCCTTGTACTATGCAGAATTACGACTACATATGGTTTGTGGATTGATCCCAGTACTGCTTGCTACATTTGTTTTACTATTGAACCACAATTTATTCTGCTCATTTCCTACACTGTCAATAGATTTACTAATGCTTTTTTTCCTGTACCCTTTTATATTTATTAGTGAAAACTCCATAAATAGAAAAGATTGGCTGTCACAGGAATTAAGCAAAGGATTGCCTGCTCAACATAAATTCATTTTGGTTGGTTTATGTGTTGTGGTTATCACAGATATTGCTTTTCCTTTTATACAGTATAATTCTTATCATACAATAGTTCAGGAGATTATAAAGGTATTTGTACAGATGAAATATTTTCTATATCTAATTTCATATGGAGTATTTTGTTATGTGAAGACTCATAAGGTATTCTAACGTTTTAGACTTGTGAGTCTCATTGTAAATGTGGTCCAGAGCTCCTGTAGTATTGCCTATTGATAGCTCTGATATATCTCATGAGAAGCCTATGTTAGTCTAAGGAATCTTTCAGCTAAATTTAAGACCTTGTGAATTTCATCCTGTGTAGTACTTATTTGTGTTTTTGTACCATTCATTGGCAATTATATAATACTCCATGTATGTCACATATACACTCAATCACCTCTTATCTCGACGCCTCTATTATGGGCATGCCTCTATACCGGGCACAGGTTAGTCACTCAATTAATCAATTCTTACCACGTGAGGTCACTCAATTGATGACTATTACCAATCACAGCAGCGAAAGCCAGTTATTTCTAGTTCCAGAGAGTTGCAGAGAAACCTATAGAGGGTTGCAACTGAAAGAGAACTGTGTTTAAGCTTGAAAAAAAAAAGCCTAAAACTTATTGGAAATGTTTGACTCAACATGTAGTTGGAGAACATTGTCTTTCCCTGAGTAAAGGGCATTTCTGAGATACGGGCACCCTCAGGTTAAAAAGTGCCTGGGTAAGCGGGGATTGAGTGTACTCAGTGAATCACATTTGTTATTTTTAAAACAATTAAAATTATAGCACAGGTGATTTTATAGTCCAGAACTTCAATTCACAGTAGTGAGTGACTGTATGAGTTTATGGCCAGCATTCAGGCAAGCATACCACAACTTTGAAGAGAGAGTGGTTGTGCACCATTTGATGAATGTAGTCTGTGCATTGTGGGGGCCATGGAGTTGAAGTGTTTATTGAGAAGATGTTCTTTTGTGGACTATCACAGTCTTATATATTCACATAGTTGTCTTAAACTTTTGTGTGCACTTGAGAGGTACATTCCTTGCTTTCATATACATAGTGTAACTTGGTTCTCAACAAACACAAAATGGTTATTACAGAAAGTAATTATAGTATAAACTTTATTACTTATTAAAATTTTGTTTATAGCTCATTTGCATGTTGACAGATTATCTGTTAACTCATTTTGAGGTGTAAGCACTGCATTTCACACATTCTTAAAGTTTAATTCATGTAAATTCTGAACAGCAACACTGCAAACTGAAAGATAAAGTTGTATGATCTATGAAGTACTGAAATCAGTGAGGAGCTATCCTTTGGTTATTGTTTGTATTAGTCTGCTAGGAGGTATTTTCGCCATGTATTTCCTCCGAGCTGTATTTTGTTTTCGAGTGTAAAGAATTTGTTCTGAAAGTGATTAATCTGAACTGTGTGATTGTGACTGACCAGTTTTCCGGTCCGTGACGATATAAATAGGAATGAGTTAGCTATCAGATAGACAGCAGAGCGAAATATTCTCTAGAGGCATTTTCAGCTACATCAAATCAGCAACAACTCAATACACAAGCTTCTGGAGAAACATGAAGACTCTCATTATCTCTGTTGTGCTAGCGTTTGTACTAACTTTAGCACAAGTGAATACAGAGGAAGAAGCCAGGGATCGCAGACAGACAATAGAACAGTGCCAGGAAAGGCTAATAAACAACCAAAACTCAATTTCAAATGCACTTGTACAAATTGAAACCTCATGCGTTGGTACAACATGCAACTCTGACTGCAGGTCAGCATTGAATACTATAAAGAATGATATTGGATGCTGTCTGGAGAAATATAGTGGTAATACTGCTGGTGTGGATGCTGCCTATCAACAGTGTGGCCTTTCTCCTCCGGGCAGATGTAATTCAGCTTCTGGCATCTTTACCAGTTTTTCAGCCATTACGTTAGTTTCAGTGGTTTGTTACCTCCTGAATTAATGGCATAGAGGATAAACAACTGTTTGAACTGAGTGATGACTATTACTTTTATCGTTATAGATTTAGCTGTTGTGTCTATCAATTTAAAAATTTTCTTTTTATACAGGGGTTCATCATTATAAACAAAAGTTGTGTTCACTGTTTTATACTTTTTTTGGTAGTGTACTTTTCCTTTCAAATTGATCAAAATTGACTTGGCAAGACAAAATATAGCCGTATTCAGAGAATAAACTGGCATAGTGAATGCATATATCAGAAAACATTCACTAGGAGTGTTGCTCATGCCAATGGAGTGACTAACTTGCCCCCTTTTTTTAATTTACAATAGTGAGTTTGATAAACACTTTTTCCCAACTCAGTTCAGCGACCCAGTGTTTATTTCTTGTAAGATACAATAGGTTAATAATGCACTTCAATATACTCCAAGCTTTTAAATCCTAAATAGATATTGCTACCGCACTCTCTGATATATATGCCTTTTAGTATGTCACTTGTCTATCAAGCAGTGAAAATGTGGAGGAGGTATTTTGCACCTATTTGTGTTGTCGGCACATTATTAGTGAGTACAGAAAGGTATAAAAGATCTTGAAATCACTTTCATATTTCTATTGTAATGCTGGCTGTACGGATGTACTGATGAGCATATTTAATATATAAAAATGTTGAAGTCCAAAGGAAAGCATGTAAAGCAAGCATGCATATTTAAAAGAACACTAGTAGAAACATTTTTCGTATTTCTATGAAATCACATGGTACAGTTTGTTTTGTAGGTCATATTTTATCTTTCTTTTTTTGGTGTGAGTTTGTGCCAAAATATTTGTATGGCTTTTCCTGATTTTAATTATATACAAGAAGCCGATTATCGCCGAATTACGCGTTTCCGCGTCAAGCACGAGGGTGCTTCATAGCGCGGGTTACGCATTTTTGCATAACCGCCATAGTACCCGCTTCAATTAGCTACCAGCAGCAATCGCGAGTGTTTCAAGAGCTCCCACAACGCCGTAGTGATTCTCCTGTGAGGTAAGTGTAAGGGAGGCAAGGTTTTAATGACCCTTACCATAGAATTTTTTTTATTATTTGTAGATTGAAATTGTAGCACTGTTTTTGTATAAAGAAAATCAAAGTTACAAAAAAAAATATGTATAGCTATAACTAATAGACAAAAATATTTATCAATTATTAATATGATATAAAGTTGTCAATAAAATTTAAAGACTGCCAAGAAGTCTTCATAGAGGGCAGTGATGAAGAATTTTAAGATCTCAAAGAAATAGAGATAGAATAAGGCAGAAGACTTCTCAGGTGTAGAGGTCCGTGGCCAAGAAGTCTTCATGGAGGGCAGCAATGAAGAATTTGATGACCTGGAGGAAATAAAGGTTGAAAAAGGCAAGCTATTTTAGCTTCGTTTGTTCATACACAGAGGGTTATATAGATTTTGAACAACACTAACCACAAAAAGGTCAAGTTATTATTGCATGAGGATATAGACTTTCTTCCTCCCAGTTCTCCCCTACTTGAAGGTGCCCATAAAATGGATTTCTTAGGAGAAAGTTTCTCAGGTATGAAGAGAAGGATGTGCAATCTATGTCAAGAACAGTAACAACAGACACATCATGGTACGGTACAGTGGTGATTATGGGGTGTGGCTTTGTCACCATGGGAGTTCAATCGGACTGCTTCATAGTATTATCAGAAAAAAATCCTAGAATTGCAAACACAGTAGTCTATATAATTGCTTGTTATGTTATATATTATATTATCCTAGTATATGGCTCACACAAAAAAAAAAAAAGCCAATAGTTGCTGAATTATTTCAAAGCAAGCGGCTGGTGAACATTTAAAACAACAATATATAGCTATGAAACATGAGGTCTTAGCCTAAACTTTTACAATACTGATGCTAACAATGGTAATACTTACCTTGAAGCTTGTAGTTTCCAATGAGTGCGTACTTCACACTTCAAACGCCTAGAAACTAAACAAAACTTAGCCCGCGGGTAGAGGAGGGCTTTAGCTTCAATCAGTTAATACATCGCCGTCGGTTACTTCGAAGCGTATTGCCTCCAGACAACAAAAAGCTCAGGCGGTTCAAGCCTCGAGGTGACGGTCACGATTTCTTGTAAACAATTTTCGGAGTACGCGCACGTAAGCGCGAACTTAATTTCCAGCGTTAATCGGTTTTAATATAGCCGAAAGCATGAGTAAAATCACTCAAGTCCCTCTGCAAAAGAAGGAAAGTCACTTCAGGGGCAGAACCCAAGATAGCAACCAGAGGAACATGAAGTTTATACTCATCCCTGTCCTGCTGGCTCTCTTTATTCTCTTCAACATCAGTGAACACTGAACAGCAAGCCAGAAGAGTCAGGCAGACAGATGAGAAGTATGGAGAGAAGATAGGAGTGGTCCTATATAGTGTCTCTTCAGTTGATATTAGCTCTACTTGGACTCCAAATTGTGACAGTGATAACTGCAAGGTTACAATGACCACCATTGGTGACTTTCTTGGATGTTGTGTCTGGCTAGCTGGTTCTGATGTCACCTGGGAGAGTGAATGAATCTTATATGTAGTTGCTGAAATATATAGCTTGTAGTTGCATTCAATACACAATACTGTGGCTGACAAACAGACTGATTAGGATTGACTGTTTAAGATGCTCTAGTTATTTGGATAGCTTCACATATTTTTATGTCATCTGGTTCCAATAAGTTTCCCTGTATACATTAGCTCACCATAATGGTATATATGCAAGCACACAGAACTTCATTATTTCCAATTATTTTAATTGATCCATGTACAAATGGTAGTTAAAATTTTATCGACTTGGACGGTGCACAAGTTGGATGGATATTACGTAAGTAGAAGGTGAGACTTTCTGGAGTAGGGTGTTAGTCTATCCAATGTAAGAAGACTTATGAACTCAACATTATGCTTACATTAAAATGTTACCCCAACTTAGGTATTGTAATTGTTAATACAATAGTTCAACTTATTGTACCATAATTTATATTTTAGAAACAAACAACAAGGAAACATATTTTCCAAAAGGCCAATTTTTACCACAACTAATTCATCAAAACAAACAACAAGGAAACGGATTCCCAAAAGGCCAATTTTTACCACAACTAACTCATCGTTCTTACTTGGATTAAAATTTAGATTGATGCAATCATGCTTATATATTTGCACCTTCCTTCAGTTGAATAGGTATTTTAAGTAAACTTGTGGCCTTGAAATTTCTGAACAAAAGCTATTTTCTTATGGCTGTAAGTGACAAGAAGTTTAAAGCAAACTCTCAGCGGTGCTATGCATTAGCTAGCTATCAGACCAAAATAATAATTTATTAGGCAAATACTTAATCAGGTATCATTATAGCTCAATAAAAACATTAGACGTAAATGCTATGCTGTCTTCATAAAAGAAGTTATACAAATGAGTGATACTCACTGGTTATTTCAATGTGAAAGTCCAATTCCAGCACTCTGTAAACTACTTGCGTAAAGTAAGAACTACCATGGGAAGCAAGAAATTATTAGCTCAAGTGATTACTTGATACATTTTAGCTACTTAAAAAAAAGCTGGTACCTACTTTTAGGCTGACTACTACCATTTTCTCAAACATTAACACGAAATTTAAAGAGTAGCACAATATAGTGAATTAAATTGTCATTCTGAGTAAGTTCATACCAAATATAATGGTTAATTCAAATATTCTCCCAAATAATAGCATGACAGACAGACAAACAGACAAGACAACTACTTAAGCATGCACGCTGAGGGTTAGAAAAAAGAAAAAGACGTGTATAGACAGATTGACTGACAGATGACTACATCATAACCTCTCTACTGAAGTTTATGATGCCATTCATGCAGTTTAATAGTCTCTTCTTTACTTTACAATTTATCATATACTTTCCAGGAATGACCTTGTATCTTTCACTACGTCTCAAGTCACTCATTATCATATTCACCTCTTGGTGTATCATGTCTACTAGTAATGTGCTTCAGCACAAATGGCGGGTGAGCCATTGTGCACAAGTAGAAAGCATGTACAAATAGAAAGAGTACCACTGTAGGAAGGAAAAACAATTTAACCTTAATCTGATAAAAGTTGATAGTCCATTTATTTATATAAATAGCTTATGCTATAGCTAAGTATATAGCTGTTGACCTTTAAATTTAGCTAACACATAATGAAATTACTTTCTTACCTCAATTTTTCTGAGTAATGGTTACATTCTAAATGATCAATACTCCTCACAAAATGCACTCTGCTACTAACAAGGGCCGAATGTTTTAAAATTATGTATGGTAAAGGGTTTTTCAATGCCGTAGTAACAACCTATTGCTGAAATTTTTTGTGACTTGAATAAAAAAACAAACACTTCTAACAAATTATAGCACAGCTTTAAGCCACTTGCTTATACAGGGGAAACTAAGTGAAGCTTAAAAGCTGTAAAAATATATATGTATATATTTATTCCAAGCTAGATATCTTCACAATGATATTTTTAGGTACTGACCAGTGATCTCTCAGATATCTCATATGGTGTTATCTCATGGCTGTATTGAGCAAGCTCATTACCAGAGTAGTTATAGCAACAGGGCCTGGCGGTACAAGTTTTCTGGGTTTTTACAGCTACCTTTACTCTGGTGGAGCCTACCCAGCCAGGTTAGAGCAGCTGCTATAGTACCAGCTGGAGTTGTGGGGAGCCCCTAGTGAGTTTTCTTTAACTTTACTCCATGAGTTACCAAAAAAAACTACTCCAGTGAAGATATCTAGTGTGGAATAAACCACTTATTACACTTGGTCAGAGTGATATGACTAGACATTTCACTCTCAGGCTATATTTTCACTCTGCCAGCTTGTGAAAATAAATTAGCCTGCTTGTGAAATATTTCACCTTATCACACTCTGACTCATGTAATAAGTACTATATATATATATATATAAACAAAAAACAAACAAACAAACAAAAAACAACAACAGCTGATTGTGTAAGTGCTACTCTTTGGCTAAACAGTAGCAGTAAAACACACTTTCACACACACACACACACACACACACTTGTGTACTGGATATGCCAACACAAGATTTAAATTGTACTATTAGTGACTTGACTATGGAATGGATTTTTAGTAAGAACAGTACTGGGCGTAGATTAACAACACAATAACAACAGGTGTAACTACACAGTCTGCACAGTCTTATTGCTTCTGGTAAAGGGATTCAAAGTCACAGCCACCACTCTTTAAAAATAAGCTATTACTTTAGTCATTTTTTCTCTCAAGGTGCATTAGCATTAATATGCCCAGAACTGACTCAAGATAAAAAAAATAAAAAATAAAAAAATTAAAAAAAAGAAGAAAGACCACTGATAGGTTACTGCCCTTGCCACTAAAAACTTTCACACATCGAACTTACTTAAAATGTATGTAGACTAACTGTATCTACCACATGGTCCTGCTTGATGTGCCAATCAGAAATGCAGTAACATATGGTATTTTAGTCCATTCTGTCTATCCCTTTCCAATTTTTCATTGAAGTAGGTATATCTGTTAGCCTTTTATTCACCTGCTGTATATTTTCTTGACCATACTATCACATTATGTGATGCTTTTTCACTTTATTTATACAGTTATTGTAGTTCTTTCATTGATTGTAAATTTAGCTAGTTAGCTTCACCAAGTTATTATTGTTCTTTTCTGACAAATTTCACTTGCTCTATATCCTTCTAGACTTCACTATCATCATTACCATTCAAACAAGAGACAAATTTTAAGTTAAAAACTCTGATAAAAGTTGATTTTTTTTCTACTGCCAGATCTGTATACAAAAATGACAACAACAGAAAGCAACATTATTTTAGTAACTTTAGTGTAGTCTCTGATTACCAGCAGCTCCTGACAAGAATCGCTATAAGCCACTAATGAAGGGCTGATGTAGTTGAAATTACTTATGGTAAAGGGTTTTAATGCCATAGAAACCACACTTGTTGCAATTTTTGGTGACTTTGAAAGAAAAAGCATTTCTAAGGAATTATCACACAGATTTGAGCCTAATAAGATTTACTCTCAGCAGTAGTAATCCAGGGGGACAGTCTAACAAGCTGAGTGTTTAAGGGAAAGAAGACAGCTAATATAAATTGTGTTTAAAATTTTTTTGTGCTATTCTTTAGCTGAGCAGTAGCTGTAACACACACTGAGGAAATACCAACACAATTGATTTTCTTTGTGACTTGACTATTGATGGATTTTCAAGTAAGAGCTGTACTGTTGCAAAGGATGTGTAGCTATGACCTACCAAGAAAATAAACTTGGGTAAGTTTGTAAGACCAATTTGTGTCCTGCATATTTAGATCATGTCAGAGACAACCTAATTTAAGGAGATAACTAAATTTCCTTCTATGGTAGAGTAAAGGTTACTAAACCTGGAATTGGTTTGCTAGCTGGAATTGATTTGCTAGCTGGAATTGATTTGCTAGCTGGAATTGATTTGCTAGCTGGAATTGATTTGCTAGCTGGAATTGATTTGCTAGCTGGAATTGATTTACTTAGCTGGAATTGATTTGCTAGCTGGAATTGATTGCTGGTCAGCAAAGTTATCTTTTCACTCTACTGCATGTGTCACAAGTCCAATGGAAAGAGGAAAAGGAAAATCAACACACTCTTTGCACATGTGTTTTGGTGATTTATTTTATCTTATTGTACTATACCAAATGTAGTGCAAGAATAGAATCTATATAATAGATAGACAACGAAAGCGAGGGATCTACCTCCCACAGAACCTCAAGGGCCGTGGGCTGTACCGTCCCGAGCGTAGCGAGGGCGATACTAGCGGCCCGAGGGGTTCGACGGGCGGTAGTTACCGAGATTTCGGTGTCTATCTGTTTTAGAACGTAGCAACTATAGCCTTAGTTACCAAATAATTTTTTCTATCCTTTGTTCTATGTTGATACTCTACGACAAAGACGGCAGAGACATTACGGAGAGGTGTCCAGTAATTGCAGCAATTCTAAGGAGCCACGGCGCATAGAATATTTTCATGTGTTGTGCGCTCGACTCCAGTGAACCGGCGAAAGTGATGGAATTAGAGTCAGGAGAATCAATATCACTGCGTTTTCAGCGAACTTAGTCAAAAAGAACATTCCAGCCCACCCATCTACATTATCAAGTTTTCGCATTTCAGCTCAATTGGTAAGACAAAATTTACAAAACGGCTTTGTCTCTCCTAAATCTTCTTTCAACCAGCTACTCTTCCACCTTTTTCAACTCTCCTTTATTTAGCTCCTCACAGTCAGCTCTCCAGTCTAGCTCTTCACCGTCAACTTTCAAGTCAAGCCCCTCACAATCAGTACTCTAGCTTTGCTCTTTACAGTCAATCTCCGTCTAGCTTAGCTTTAGAATCAAGATTTAGTCAACCTTTACATGATGATGACATTTTGAAAGATGTAAGGCCATGCAAAAAGTTTGTATTTACAATATCTGACATTGATGAACAGTTTGCATGGATAAGGCAGGATTTTGAATACATAAGCAAAATACAACGAAAATACCATGAATGTAGTGCTTTTACATTGCAAACAATATTATACTAGAAGGGGTGCCTTTAATTTTCATAACTGTAGTGATATAAACATCCACAAGAATAGTACTAAAACTATTAAAATAACATGTGCAACATATATAACTGCTTTTTTATTGTTCATTATTTCTTTCTCACTTTCTCATTTTGGTGATGATTGTATTAATTAAGAAAAACTATTGTTAGTGTGCAAGGCATGCGTTGAATCCATCATCTTTCGCATCTGACAGGAAAACCGTGCAAACAACATTCTTGCACCATAGATAAAATAAAAATTGTTTAATTAATGCTTGCACGACTCATAGACAAAAAACAACTAATAAAATGCTACAAGGGAGGATACTATTAGCCAGAAGGGAGGATACTATCAGTAGTATCCTCCCTTCTGGCATTTAGTATCCTCCCTTCTGGCATTTAGTATCCCTGTGCACTCTCTTGAACAACACTATGCTGGATAGAATGCCTACTTCACAATACAAAAAAGGGGTTAGCTATGTTCTAACAGAAGTTAAAACCAACTAAACTTCAATGCTGGCAATTAGGGTATTAAGTTTTGGTCAGCTATTCAAGCAAAAATCTTTGCAGTAAACTACCTTCTTTTAATTGAGTAGATATATGTTGCAATAAGCACTTAGTGCTTAGTTTGCTGGTTACGTGTTGTTTCATTTATCACTTATAACATATTAAAGCTACTACTAACTGCTACTACTACTACTACTGCTATGTACTTTGGTTGCCTCTACTTATGTATGTTTACTGTCTCTCACTGTTCTCTTTCCCCTAATTCCTTAATTGCAGTTTTAACTAAAACTAACATAATCATGTTTGTTTGCTTGAGTTAATGGATATTTTTGTTTAAAGTCTTAGTTTAATCTAGCTATCTTAAGTACCTATTTGTTTATTTTAAAATGTAACTCTTTCTTGTATAGAAACGCAAAGTACCTATTTATTAATTTTTTGGCCAATGTATGTCTATCTCGGAAACAGAAACGGAAGTCATGTAGTATTTTTGTTTTTCCATTGCTGGCTACCTCCTGTCATCCATCCACGTTTTTTGACCAGCCTCGCTGGACATGATGTCGCCGTGTGGTCAATTGGCAGCTAGTACACCAGTTCTCACTGCTCCTGTTCTGTCCGAAAAAGCACAGAGCGTAGATGGAGGGGTCCACCTTTGCCCATGTCTGGTCCTTCTTTCCTGCCATCTCTTGCCTGAATGATTGGTCGTACACCAACCATGATGGCCATCGATATGATTGGCTCGCTTTGGTGATCAGTACCTGGTACGCCATGAGGTCTGCCACCTTCCCCGGCTGTTTGGCTGCAACAACTGCTACATAAAGGCTGAAACACTGCAGCCAGGTCGCCAGGTCAGGGATAGCCTTCTTGCTAGGTGCCAGGTCTGCGGCATGTAGCACCACAATTTGACCCTCGCCAGCTTGAGGAGACGGCCGTCCTTTACCCTTCGCGGGGGGGGGGGGGGGGGGGGGGGGGGGGGGGGGGGGGAGCTCACAGAAGTCCACGTACGTTAAGGATCTTCTCCACCAACTTCTTGGGGATCGCTGGGAGCCTGGACCCACTGAAACCAGGCTCTGATGCGCCTGCAAGGTGGCTGGTGGCATGGTTGCTATACTGCTGTTCTTTACCCCGCTTTGATTGTCTGCCCCATACTCTCCACTTGCTGCAAATGTGAGGAGGCCCAGTGCTGCCAATTCTGCTTCCTGCTGCTCTCCTCCTGTGACACAAAGGAGGGAATAGGTGAACGTAGCTATGATCACCAGCTTGCACAGTTTCGGCCGGCATGCCCGACTACTGGCCATTAGGGTTAGCTATCCCAGGCCCTGCCCGCCCAGCCATGCATCAGTTTTCTCTTTCTCTCTTTTTTTTTTTTTTTTTTTGCCATGCAGTTATAATGCACCATCCCCCATAACCCCAGCTTGATCTGCTATACCAGGGTGCCTAGGGCCACTGCACCCAACACCTGCTTGCTCTGACATCCTGGCAACCATGGGCCACTGCACCCCCCTGCTAGATCTGACCCATCGGTACCAATGGGCTACTGGTCTGCTTGATCTCTGGCGTACTGGCATCACCCTCGCTACTGATGCCTGCATCCCACCTGCATTGCCAATGACCTTGTACTGAGCCTTGCATGTGACCCCCTGCTATATCAGCCATGCTTCCGTTCTCAACCCTATAACCTCAACACAGTTCCTACACTGCCACCTTGGTCCTATAACTAATGGGTCCCTGCCCCTTCATCTTGCTTTTTTTTTTTTTTTGGCACTACCAATACTTACTAGCCCTTGCCAACCATGGTTCCCCCCTTTTACTGCCAACCTCAAATTGCCCTGCCATTACCACTAAACCACTAATTCCCTCAACATGAATGCTCTGAATGAACACACCCTGACCATTTTCTCATTATGGCTACCATCCTGGGAGACTAAGCCCTAGACTCCACTGTCAGTTATTATTATTATTATTATTTTTGCCTTGGTACACCACCCCACTGCCATAAAAACTAGTGTACCCCTTTTTTACTCTCTGCCCTTGCACCTACTGTACCGGTTCCACATAATTTCACACCCGCAGGGTGGAGGGGAAATGTTCTAACATACATCAACACTCACCGTCGGATGTTCTCACTGCTTCCTCCCCGTGACTATCCTGGGTAGCGTTCATTCCAGCGCCTCCTTGAAGTTTCGCTGCCACCCCGTCTATGATGGTCTGAAGCGTTGCCGCGCTAAGAGTCCTGTCATCGTTCTCCGCCATCGTCTCGGTTCGCCAAACTTTCTCAGGACCGTACAAAACTCTGATACGCTTCGTCTGCTCACACTGGCTGTCGCACTTGGAATGTGCTCGCTTCACGTGTGCTCCGTCTTATCCTGTGAGTGCCTATACCTTCTCACATTCCCCTGCATGTGCTTTTCTTCTCCTCCTCCCACGTTAACCCCGCTTAATGACTATTAAGCTTCATGTGAAAGAATGCTTAGTCTATACCTTTTCTGTAGATCAAGCAAAAAAAAAAAAAAAAAAAAAAAGACAGAAACAACAACAAACAAACAAAAAACAAGAGCTGTCTTAGTATGAATTTAAAACCAGCCAACTATTTCTTTTATAATATCAATTGAGTTCTCTTTAATGTGTCAACCTGGCTCTAATTTGGAGTGCTGAGTGTTGATTTCATATGTCTGCTTCTGTATGTTGTGACCCTTTAGCCAAAATGCAGCTATAATTAAAACAATGTTGTAAGAAAGAAGGGAATTAAAACATGGTGAAATATTTCATGAGTAAGCTTTGTTTTCGTTCTCTTGTGGCTCGTGATAAAAAATTAGCCTGCTCGTGAATATCTTGCCATATCATGCTCTGATGAGTGTGTCAAGTGGTTTATCCTCTACTACAGATCTTCACTGCAGTAGTTTATATAACATTAAAAATGTTTATAGTAAGAAATACAATCGCACGCCACTTGTACCAAATGTTTAAGTCACTTCTCATCTTCTCATCTTCCTCTGTTGGTTGCTTTATTTCTGTCAATGAACTGCTGTACCTCCTCGTTGTCAAGGTCAACTGTAATAGTGCCTCTGCCACCTGGATGGTTGCTATTAACTACTAGCGTATCTGATGATAATGAGCACGTGTAATACAGCACAAGATAACAATTGTGAGAGATTAATTGAGGAGGGCGTGTATAAAAGGGCATAGCCATGGACATATTTTGCAACATGTGGAAAATGGTGGCAATTAGTTTTTGTCACCAACTTCCCGAGACCATTTTAGAATGCAATACAGCAAATTAGCACACACAAAAAAAAAACTGGGAAACAACACTACTGTAAGAAATAAGTCATGAGCACCTAATATAGACGCAGCTAAATTCAACTGCACAGGATATAATGTACTGTCAGAGTGCTACTAGTTATATCCTGAGGGGCTCATCTTCAATCAAGAAGTATTTTGGCGCGCACACACACACACACGTTACTGATAGAAGCTAGACTACATTATTTTATTGTATCACTTGCAAAAATGATTATATATATTATATATAGCTGTTTGCAATTTGGGGCACTCGTATTAAACGGTAGTGTTGATCGAATTGAAAGAATAGTGAGCTATTTTGGAGGGTTCTCTTTGCATGGCTACTTTTTTAAAAGTTGAATAGAATGAGCTAGAGGTTAAAGGCCATGCCGGAGATTCTCCTATTTATACCTGGACCTAACCGAAGGAATTCAGAATGTGGTAAACAAGGCCACAGATTTCGCGCATAAAGAATAGCATTAAATTGTAATTGCGACCTCTACATTTAACAATTATGTCATGTATCAAGAAGCTAAAAATATTACCGCAAAGATATCTAGTTCAGAATGTGATATAGTTAAATATTTCAAGAGCAGGCTATCCCCCCCTCCCCCCCCCCCTTACAATCGTAAGCGATTGTTGGTAATACCCCAGTTGTCATGCTGTACTCACATGAGTAAAAAACTACCACAGGTAGGTGCAAGAAATGTTTTACTCATGTGAGTACAGCATGGGTTATCATTAGATTGAAAGAAGCAAAAAAAACTCTAAGCAATTGGCAGCCACAGTAGACAAAAAAAGAAAAAAAAAAGAAGCCATTCATTAACATGTTACTAAGGAGAATTTCACCACCACATAATAGTAATGCATATTAACCCTCAGTGATCATGTTTACGAGGTTTACAGTAGTCATCCAGTCATTCATTCTGTCAACAGAATTTCAGGAAGACAGCAACCACCCAGTATCGAAATCTATGGGTGATGTACATTACCAATTCAATTCCAAATGCTCTCAATATGCTTCAGAAAGGCTGAACTGGCCCATACATCATTAGGGTAATTGTGGTAAAGCTTGCCTAGTTTTTGGCATAGTGCTTCTACAACTAATACTGAAAGTTTACACCTATGTTGCTGTATTCATGATGTTGATATTTGTTCATTGTAACATGCAGTTAAGTTCTGACAAGTACAGAACATGGTACAAACTAGTTTTGCACGATTACATCCACATTGTGAAGACTTGCAATGGGTTTCACTTGAGCAGGTACACCTGATCACCTGTAGGATGTCACTGGGAGCCAGGGGAATGTCAGATGGTATTGCTATTGGCTGCAATGACTTCATATTCTGTTCTTGATCCATCCATAATATGTGGGCTCTAACTTCATGAGGATCAAGTTGCAAAGTTTTGGCTTCCTGATTTGAGCACTCCATACATCAACTTTTGTTTTGGACAACATGGATGTAGTGGTTGGCTGTCCATAACATCAGCTGTCACTTGAACATCACATCAGACTAATCTGCTTGAATGTTGCCGATCATATATATGAGTAATTTTTTCTTTCAGCATTATCCCTTTTCCTATAGGAAAAAGGAAAATGCTGAAAGAAAAATTACATTAGAAAGTCCATTGCATGCTGCCACAGTGTCACACCCAGATAGAGCATGACCAGCTATTAGTGATGGAATAATCATAATGCTTCACCACAGTAGCTTGTATATTAATACTTTTCTTTCTTTGATACTTGATGCCATTATCATTGGTATTTGTAAGAAGTAATGATAAAGTCGTAGAACATACACATCTATATTATCAGTAAGAATAGTCATATGCTTATTCTCATTGACTGCAACC
>WLWD01006258.1_pt1 | contig 56531 bp, 60 predicted proteins | sample 6712731 | NCBI WGS metagenome assembly WLWD01 (sample SAMN12718690, study PRJNA576275) | sponge metagenome | isolation source: marine sponge | host: Mycale hentscheli | place: New Zealand: South Island, Marlborough, Capsize Point | collected 2014-11-01 | reverse complement strand
TTAAATTTTGCGACTTTTATGTTCCCGCTTTGTGAAAAGGTTAGGGACGTCCTCAGAGTAGTCAGTCTGTCTATGGCCTTTCAGCATTGGCTAGTAGAATGCCTCAATAAAGCCGGTATTGACGGAGAAGTCTATGGAGACTACATTGAAGGTACTCTAGATACAATGAAGACATCCGATGGCAACGAACTAAAAGAGGCTCTGCTCGAAATATTAGAAGGATATATGGTAAGGTGTAGTCACGTAGACATTGTGATGAGGCTGTCTTCTTGTATGTACTATGGTGTGATGTGCAAAGGATGACAGCCAAGAGTGCAAGAGATTGTGTGATGAAATTTTGAGTGTTTGGGGTGATCAGAGAGAAGAAGAAGAAAAGAAAGGTATGAGTGTTTTAACTAATACTGTCAGCAAACTAGGGACAGATGAACTGTTTAACCTCTATAATTTGGGCATGAGTATGCAGTCAACAGTGTTAGGTTTAGACAATGATATTTACGATACCTTACCCAATTTCAAATTTCATTGTCTGACCATACTCAGGGTTTCATACAGGATTTTTGGGAGGGAAGAGTTTAGGAAGGAGGGCCACACGTTTGTTTGACCACACTCATTTGATTAATAATCGTCTCAGGTCTAGAATTAGTGACATCAATTTGGAAGACTAATGTGTATTGCAATTGAAGGACCTCAAGAAGTGAAGTTTCACCAAATATTAGATATATACAAATAACAAAATCACAGAATACCATTATAAATCATAACCACAGAATACCATTATAAATCCTAACCACAGAATACCATTATAAATCATAACCACAGAATACCATTATAAATCATAACCACAGAATAGCATTAAGTAGTAAATATTATTAATTTAATTTCATGAAATTCTGGGGGGGGGGGGGGGGGGAGGAATCCCAGGGCGCCCCTACCTCTGTATGAAACCCTGGTTGGAGAGATTATCTACATGTCCAATGTGAGGGGTTGGTCCTCCAAGTAAAAGACAAAGGGAAATGCCACGCTTCATAAAGAATGGAACTAATTGGTATTTATGCTCACCTTTGTGTGTGTGTGTGTTCAGTACTCCAAATTGAAATGGTCATGCACAAAATTACTACTCATTGAATAAAAAAATAATGCCAGCAGCAACAGTGGTTCCTTCTGATGAATTAGTGCATAAAAGTGCTGGGATTGTGAGGGGGTGGGGTTGCGAGAGAGCAGTGTATTATTGAAAGTAATTGAAACTTCCACTTAATCCCTTTGTGTTTGTTTATCTAAGACAGAAATAGAGCTAGCATGTTACTTTTTAGTCACGTAATATTCCTATATACAGTACTCTACTCTTGTGCAGCATCCGATGAAGTCTTGTCAGTACAGCCTGCGAAGTTAATACCAGAAAGTAGCACCTCCAAATCCAAGAATGAGAATGTCTCTGACCAAGAAAGCGCTTCCGGCGGTGGGGGCATGACAACAGAGGAGAAGATGAAGCTACTCTCACAATATGACTGTGAATCAGATGAGGAGTATCCTTGTAATACTTGATTGATATTTTGATGTAAAAATGAGTCAAATTAGCTGCGTATTTGCATTAAATGTTGGTTTGGTTATTAATATTTAACTATTATTGTATAAGAATTGAAGAATTACATTCTACTGGAAAAGAACCTGGTAAGCTATATTAAAAGTGCATATTTTATTAATTTATTGTTTACTTATTCTAGGTCTGTTCCTAAATCAGAATGCAGCTGTTGTCTCTGAAGCCAGCAGACTACACAGAGTGAAATTAAAAGCAGAGCATGATGTTAGGATGGAGAGAATCAAGCTGGATAGAGAGAAGCAGAAGCAAAAGGCCCAAGACAGAAAAGAAAAGGAGAAAAAGAGAACACAAAAGCAAGAGCGGAGACGATAATGCTGTCACTATTCTGTGTTCATACTGCCATTTTGTTTTCATTCCATATAAAATTGCTTAGTGTATGACCCGAACTTTGGGACGTTCTTTTCTGCAGTGCTTCTCTCCATTGTCGCGGTCCTGTAGTAATATGTCTAAGGTTGCGATCAATGTAGACATCACGTCCGACGTAGCATGCCCTTGGTGAGAGATTTCAAGTGTTCTCTAAGTTTGGGAAGTCTTCGTTCATTGGCACTGTTTTATTCAGGTGCTGGATTGGCAAGAAGTATCTTGATACAGCTATGCAGCATCTCGACGACGACTTCCAGTCAATGTCCGGTGGAAACCTTTTCAACTGAACCCTTTTCTTCCCGACGACGGTATTCCTCTGCTGGATTATTGTCGACTCAAGTTTGGAGAAGAAGCAGCTAAGAGAATGCTGTCAGATTCTTCACCCATTGCAGCTCAGGGGAGACAGTTGGTATGACCCAGAAGAGCTGCTACAGTTTCATTGCAGTGATAGAGTTTAGCCATTTTTATTATAGTTGTTTTTTCCTTATAAAGCTAGCATTACACGTATCATCATCCACTTTGTTACTTTCCACTATAGGGGCTTAAATTCAACCACAACTGAAGAGTTGTGTCTACCAAGAAGTCTCACATTCTGTCTGATTATGCTTTCAAGGAAGACAAGCAACATGAGGTACAAGAGGCTCTGTTCCAAGCCTACTTCTCGGAAGGGTCTGATGTGAGTAGTGATGATGTCCTGAGGGAAATAGCCCAACGTGTAGGACTGGATGGTAGTCAAGCTGTGGCAGCTCTCTCCTCAACTGAACACCAATATGACTTTGAAGAGGGTATCAAAGAAGCCAAGCAGAAAGGTGTGTGTGTGGTATACTCTTCTAGTCACTGAAGGACTATTTATGTGGAAATTTATTTATCTTTTATATGATTTTGCCCCAGGTATTGCTGGAGTCCCCACATTTGAAATATATCTCCCAGAACAACCAGAAGTGAAGCAGAGTTTCTCGGGAGCGCAGCCTGTGGACACTTTTGTGGCAGTTTTCAGCAGAGTCAAAGCAATGGCTAAAATGTGACTTCATTTATTTGACTGATGCAATGTTTTTATTTCATTTTAATTGCACCCATTAAAGTCAGCATTATGTAAACAGCAACAAATATAACAAACTGAACTATGAATGAATATATGCTATTATAGCTGCGAACGGACTCTCTCAGACGAAATAGCAAACTCGGCTGTATCAAGTAAACCGATCCAGTTCGCTACCAGATAGAGTCCCTATCTGGGAGTTCACTCGTCGGAATTCTGGTCCACTTCATTTTCCAAAGCTTGTTTCAGACGTTCCAGGGTACTGTACTTATCGTCAGAGAGTCCATTTTGGGTAGTTTTCTTTCTCATAAATTCACATAGCCTTTTATGCATTTCTTCTGTAGTTATTGGCTGGTCTTCTTCTACAAAGCACGCACCACTCGACAGAGACGCAGCCATGCCAGTGGAATTACCCTTTACCTATCGAGCTGAAAACCAACACCCCCCCCCCCCCCCCAAAAAAAATAATAATGCATGTACGTAATAATAAAAATAAAAAAATAAAAAAATGGCAGACACTAGCTACTCCTAAAAATGTACTGGATTTAGTTACCAAAGAATTAGGAAGAGTCCAATTATAATGAATAATACCTCAACTAAACCAAAATGGTCTTCATTTAAAGGCAGTGGCTTTCCTAGTTCCCATACTTTTTGTGGCAACCCTAAAATTCCAGACTTTTTAGTTGTGGGTCTGCCCAGGAAGGAGAAAGACAGAGATGAGAAGACGAAGGGAGATAAAGAGAAGAAGACAGAGAAGCACAGAGATGTGGGTGGAGCCTAGCCCTACCCACATGAACTCAGAACTTGTTTATGTTATGTTATTTTGTTCATGTAATTGTATCAGCCTTTCTTTAATTGTATCAGCCTTTCATTTAATTGTACCAGCCCTTAGAGAGTTTTTGTAAGTCATGTGTTTGAGTGTCAATTAGCGGTGCGTGTGTGTGCCTGCTCTGCAGTGCGAACTAAACGCTGCAGAGCAGGAAGTATAGATAGTGTACGTCATTGTGGGTCATAATAGGTGGAGTTTCATGTTCGTATTTAAGTTAAGTTTTATGTCACGTGTATCAGTTCTTGCATGCCTGACTTTTATTAAAAGCTGAATCTTTGTCAGTTGGGCTGTGGGAACTCTGGTGGCAGCGGACCTGCGTTGTGAGAGCAGCGCAAGAAACCCAACCCTACATTATTAGTGGTGTTTAAAAAAAAAAAAAAGAAAAAAAAAAGATAATGTCTTCAGAACCAAGAGACTTCCTGAGTGCAGACCTCCTGAGTGCAGACTTCCTGAGTGCAGATATGTCGGATGCCATTTGCCACCTGCAATAATGGGAGAGATATCTTTAAATCGCTGATGTACAATTCTATCAGATTTCACGTACCTTGCTGCAGAGATTTCATTAGATAATATATCCAACTCCTTGCTTATAGAATAATATGCTCCATCCACAGCTTCTTCTAACTTGCCAGATGGTGTTATTACACGCTGGGGTGTAGCAAGGGCAGGGTGAGTGGGTGTAGCAGAGGCAGGACCAATTGGAGTAGCTATAAAAGGACCAGGAGATGTCAGCCATTCCTTTAATTGGTCCTCATAACTGCCAAAATATACCAACAAACATGAATGTAACATATTGAATCCCACATTAATATACAGTGTTAACTATAACCTCTTTAGTAGTACATAAAGACAGCAAATCACACACAAACACACCTTTCAACCAGCTGTTTGGTCTGGGCTAGTCTCAACCGTTCCCTCTCTTGGTTTTGCTGAGAAATTGATGAAGCTAATGAATCTGAGGTCATAAGGTCTGTCACATAGCGATGCCGTTTGAACCTAAACCAGCACAAGATACGCAAAACCTTGATGATCCATACCCAACCACACAGCACGGCACAGATAAGTCTTACTGTGCTGAGTGGGTTGTAAGGCACCTCGCAGGTGTTGTTGAGTAATGGAAGGACCAGCTCTATCTATTTATTTAGATTGAGCAGTATGATAAGCAACCACAGCTAGCTAGGCTAAGTACAAGCTAGAGTGACTACTGATAGATAAAATAGATAAACTGTGCCTACTGTGAAGGCAAAGCTAAAGAGATAGATTAAGTCTAGATACTGAGCTTGCATCAACTAGGTTTCAGATTGTCAACAAAAATGGAAAAGAATACAAAACAGAAATGGACGAAGGAAGAATAGCTTCCAATACAAACTCTAGCTTACTCAGTATAACTAGTAATACTAAAGCCTAAAAGCTTGCCAACTTTTTTTCCCCCCATAAAATCTTTAACATAAGCCATAACCCCACAGTGTCACCCTTTCCAGGAAAATCTCATTAACATTATATAATTATTACATTTATGTAACTGTCCATGCATAGCCTGATATTCCAAGCTAAAGAACCATCAGTAAATGCCTTTGCCTTGTTAGAACTACTGGATTACCACACAAAAATAGATTTTATTTTTATTTTGTCACAACGGTCAGTTTTCTCATAGCCGGTCACAGGGAATAACCATTACAACAGCTTACATTTTTCTTTTGCCAGTCCAACTCCTTTTTTGCTAGTTCTACTTCATTAATTCTTTTTCTAAATGCATAATTAGTTGCAGTCCACTGAGCCTCCAAGTCAGAAGTAGTTTGCCGGATTGTTAAGTCCATAGCTTCCCTCATTCTCACAGGCTTGCATTTCTGCAATTGCTATAGTGTTGTTGTGTAGGGAGAAGGCTTCCCACTGCTTTGGAGTTGTAATCCTTATATAAAAATATAAATATATAAATAAATAATAAAATACCTAACAACAATAGCAATAAAAGAATGTGAAAATAAGATATGTGTTATAGTCTGCATACAGATGGATTATATAACATGCATCTATAATTAATTAATGTAGAGAAAATTAGCTATCTGGACAACACTTAGTGTATTTTAAAGCAAATTTTTAAGATGCCCCACTAACAAAGAATAAGTTCAAAATGCTAAATGAGTTCATTAATTTGCTGTACAGTATATACTCAATCTTATTGATATTAGTGCTGATATCAATTAATATTAATTAATCTCCACTGGTTGGTCTTTGTAACAATAAAAGGGCCTTAAAATATCCAATAGATTACCCTTTTATGAGACGAGTTGGGTTTGTTTGCAAAGAAAGAGTCTAGGTATTATTTTTAGTGTCCACACAAGTCCCATCAATGTGTAAGGCAATATTTTTATCATCTAAGTGTATACAATTGCTTCCAGCTGTCTTGAAGGGTGCACAGCTGTTCAAACGCTCCTGCAATTTTCAAATGAAGAGCTTTTTGTATGCAATCTAAAACTTCCAGTTCCTTACAACAAAAGGAAAATAAAAAAAACATTCAATTGAGGAATTAAATAAAATGTATTGTCTCAACCTTATGAAGTTCATCATCTACTTCATCCTTTACAAGATCAATAGACATTCGCTGCTCATGAAGTGAAAGACATTCCCAAACTACACTCATGGGCATCTTCTTAGCTTCCAAAGCCTGTTCAGTCCATCCTTTATGTTTGGTGAACTATAAAACCAATTTAAAGTAATATAAATAGCATATTTCTGTAGCTTTTTAACGTACAGTATCTATTTCAGTCTAAACATTTTGCAATGTTCTGGTAAGAATCGTTTTCCATTCATCAACATCTCTGACTCTGAAGTCAAGGTTTGTATTGGTATCATGTTGAGTCCAATGAGTAATATTATCTGTCGAAAAGAACAAAAATGAACAAGATCACTCGATCCTTATTACCAACTTGCCTTTCACATTTCTGGTTGTTTCACTCTGTTGGCGAATGTCATGAGAAATTTGCCTCAGCCGGTTAGAACTGGAAGTCAATAGGTGGTTTGCTGTGTGCCAATCCGACGAAGAAAACTTAGCCGGATCTTTCTGCTGGCAGACTGCTGTAGTCTCGCGTAGCCAGAGGAAAGAATAATAAATATAACTAGTGGTGCGCTCGAATAGCGCAAATGCATGGCGAGCGAGTATGAGTACATATAGGTAAAGATGATTTTGTGAAGGAAATCGCTAAATAATAGCAATGATTAGGCATGAAGAGTTAACAATAACAGAATTACCTGAATAAACTTCGAAAGCAGTGGCAAAGAAGCGCAGCTTGACAATTTGCCATTCAGTCTTTCGCCAAGAAGAGAGTAGCTATACACTTTTTGGTTAAAACAAAGTTGCGTAAGGCAGTGCAGCAGGATTCTCCATGCTCGTTAATTGAAAAATACTGGAACTGTGAACGCTTTACCTAACTTACGTAATGCAGACGCAACATTGTTTCAACCAAAAAGTTTACAGCTACTCTCTTCTTGAAACAATTGTGACGTCTTTGTCAAGCTGCGCTTCTTTGCCACTGCTTTCGAAGTTTATTCAGGTAATTGTTAGTTTAGTCTGGGATCAGAGACTTTAGATTCTCTGATGCTAACTGAGAATGGAAAGGTTGACACTGTGCACTACAGTTAGATGTAATTTCTGTCCTATTTTTCTGTAAAAAGAGTCTGCTCGCTCGCCATGCATTTGCGCTATTCGAGCGCACCACTAGTTTATATTATATGTTTGGACGTATGTATGTTATTTTGTACTTTGACCCTCCGTATTTTTGTGTTCGCTCGGCGTTCGACCCCGTCCCAAACTTCACTAAACAGAATCCTCTGGTTTTGCGACCATTACCCGTATCACCTTAGAAATTGAATTGTTTACGGCTTTGAATTGTTTTGGGGTGCAGTTAAAACTCAAAATCTTATGGGAGCTCCATTTCTATTCGAGTTAGTGGCGGTGGTAAGTTAATGCGCTATTTGTCACAGTTATAAGCCCTACTCAACAGCATTTACTTGACAATTCATTGTCCACTAGACGAACCACGAAGGTAAGTATTGCGTAGGTATGTTCAGTTGTGTGAAAGTATTGTGCGTTACAACTACTATTAAGAATATCACAGAGAAAATTTTAAATAACGTGACTTGATTTTGTTGCTTCTTTTTTCAATTCAAACAGTTGAGGGGAGTGGTTACTATGGCATTGAAACCCCTTTACCGTATATGCGTAATTTAACAACTCGACTTTATTTTAGTAGTTTGAATAACAATAGTGTAGTTTAAGGCTCGCTCGCCATTTGTGCTCAAGCACACCACTAGTTATAAACCAAAATTGAGGTTTGTATGCGATTTATAAACTCCGAGACACGAGGGCGGAGCCCGAGTGGCGAGGATTTATAAATCGAAATACAAACCTAATGATTTTGGTTTATAACTATTTTATAGCCCAAACATAAACAACGAGCAAAGTATAGCGTTAGCTATCTTAGTAATTGTATTAAAGTACCCAAACTCTTCATTATTCCATTTTGCTTTGATCTGCCTTCCACCATAATTATGGTTGCTAAGAACTATATCAGACTTTTCCCCGCTAATACATTTTCTTACGAGCATACCAGACTGTATCAGATTTATAGTTCTTAACGACAAGCGGGGTCGCTCGGGTAACGGGCTATAAATATATATATATATCTGAAATCTCAATTGAACACGACTGATAGTCAGCTTCGCTCGCTCGCTGAATAATTTTATTTATTTTATGGATTGTTCTATGCGCAAGTGTTTTGTGTTCAGAGGAAAGAGGGTGTGGCCCCGCGTACGCGAAAGAGGGTGTGGCCACGCGAGATTTAGACTGCTGCATTTGGCGTGCAATTTCTGCATCAAGTCCACGTTTTCCCATAGAAACTGTATCACCTGAGCGCTACAAAGGTGAAGTTATATTCTAATTGGAGCTCACCCACGTGGTTTGGCATATACCGGTAGTGCACCAGTCCAAGATGGAAGACCGGTCCAAAATCGACCTCTCCTCATCTTTAGAAGCTGCAGAAGAGGACCTTTCCCCAGAAGAAGAAAATATTTCCCCTGAAGAAGAAAGCATCTCCCCAGGGGAAGATAATATTACCCCTGAAGATGAAAATGTCACCGCTGAAGAAAGTATTACCCCTGAAGCCTCCGAAGAAGAAAATGCCTTTCATGAAGAAGAAAATATCTCTCCTGAAAAAAGCATCTCCCATGATGAAGAAAGTATCCTTGCTTTAGAAGGTGGGGAAAGACTTTTTATAATTAGTGCAAGAACAACTAACAGTGGAAACAATATTGGTAAGGGTGTGTAATATATACTTAATAGGCTTCCTTCAGTGGTCTGATGGTACCGTCTATTACCCAGAATTGCCGTCAATACCGATAGGGGCGTGGCCGACCCGCCCACTGGCCATGCATGCCACACCCACCAATCGGTGGGTAATGCCCCCGATTGGGTGAGCTTCTTTATGTGGGTGCCACGCCCACTACTCCCAGAGGTCGTTGTTTGACGACGACCCTCACCCAATCCTAAGCTGGGACCTTAAGTGTAGGTAGCCCCCCCCCTCCCATCAACATTATCCCACAAACTCCAGTGTCTCAATCCTTAATAGACCTCAAGCACCCACCCCATTGACAATAAAAACAAAAACAAGACAACAACAAACAAAAAACAACAACACAAAAAACAAAAACAAAACAAGAACGAATGCTACCAGAGTCTGAGGACAATGTTATCACTACGGTGTGACTGAGCTGTCCCTGACCTGCCCCGGTGCCCCAGCCAATGTTCCGGCCACACCACATAGGACCTCCCGTGGTGTCCGGATGTACAGGGAGTATGCCGTACTCTCCCATCGACCCAGGGTTTTGATGAGTGAGTCCTGAAGACCATGCCGCGCCGCTGTCGTTGCCGCCCCGATCCGAAAACTGTGGCCGGAGTAGAGCCTGCAGTCGAGACCTGCCGCTGTCAAGGCTTTCTTGACTGAATTCACAAAGCGGTCCCTCGTCAGGGGCCAGTTGTCACCGAACAGGAAGAAGGGGCCCTCCCTGTCACCTCGCTCTACCATATAACTCAGCACCGCTGCTACTGGGCAGAGGTCTCCTGGAGCTCTGCCCAGATAGACCTTAACCCCCTGCCGGTATGGATCCGTCTTGGACGCCTTGATGGTCACTTCCACAAAACTGGGGTCCTCGTTGCTGCTCACCTTGACATCCCCATGGGCCAGGTGAACTGTAGGGTCAAAACCGCTCTCCCCCGGGACCACTACCTCCCCTGACCTCAGGAACCCAAAGAAACACATAGTGGCCGCTGCCCACAGCATGGCCGCATCCCTCGTGCTAGGGAGCCGTTGCCACACCAGTTTCAATCCCCTGAGTATCTCCGTGGTAACGATGAGCCGCGTTCTCGTCGGTCTCCGCGCCATTCGCTTCATCCCCCGCAACACATACTCCAACTGGGGCATCTCCCCAATCTTCGGGTCGCCTAGGCCAAGAGCGATCTGGGAGTGTCGAATGGCTGCTAGGTACCCCTTCACTGTGCCGCTCGTCAGTCCTTTTGCGTGGAGCCATGCGACAAACTGCATCAGGGCCTGCTCGCTCGTCGGGAATGTGGTCTGAATGTGCTGCTCCCGGCAGAGCTATAAATAATGGCTCGTCCCCGTCCGGTAGCATCGCTGCGATGCTGGAGCTAGACCAGCGGAAAAGAGCTCCTGAACAACTGGGCCCAGGTTGGGGATGTCCAGTCCGGTGCCTGCTCGACCAGGAGTGCCAACAGTGGTGGAGGTATCTCCACTCTGCGATGCCTTATGCCTGGTGCCTGAGAGAAAAAATAATGAAGGTTATCACGAGAGATTGCATCGGCCATGTCATTCTGCACCCCCGGTGCGTGGGTGGCCCAAACCTCCATCTGAAAGTGTGCCTTAATAAAGAACAGGCACCTGAGCAGATGCATGAGGGGCTCCGACCGGCTGTAGCCCGAGTTAACCACAGCCACCGCTCCTGTGTTGTCACAGTGGGCTTTTACTACTCCACCCGCCCAATACCTTCCCCACACCGCGCATGCAAGTACTATCGGCAGCAACTCCTTGAGTGTAATTCCCTCCTGTGCGATCTGGGGTGTCAACAGCATCTGGCCCTGCCACCGCAGCTGCAACCATTCGCCCGATGCCGGGATCCATGCACCGCAGCCAATGCTGCCCGACGCATCCGTCCACATGTCCACTGTCTCCCGCTGCCGGATGTGGTCTCTCAGCATGCTCACTCCATTCCAGGGGTCTAGAAACATCGCCCACCACATCAAGTTCTATCTGAACCCCTTGTTGAGGCGGATTCGTCCCCATTTTCGTCTCATTGCCGCCTTGAGCTCGAGCATCCGCCTCAGGAATGTTTTTCCCGGTGGCACCACTTGCGCTGCATGGGCCAGCTTACCCACTAGTGAGTCTAGTTCTCTGACTAAGCACGATCTTCTCCCCTGCCACAGCTTGATCAGCTCTTTCAGCTCCTCCAGCTTCCCCTGTGGGAGGCGCGCCTCCATGGCCACAGAGTCCAGCTCAAAGCCCAAAAATGACAGGTTAGTGTCTGGCCCTTCAAGCTTTTCCGTGGCCACTGGCAGACCCAGCCTCCCAAAAATCTGGAGGAGCGTATCCCTTGCCACTGCGCACTCATCCGTTCCCGGTGCTCCCATCACCAGGACATCATCCAGGTAGTGCAGGATGACCCTCACACCCTCATCCCGAGCAATCCACTCCACTGCGTCCGCCACTGCCGTGAAGATTTTTGGGGCCGACCGCAACCCGAACGGCAGCACCGTATCCACAAAGAGCACGTCTCTCCACCACATGCCCATCAGCTGCCTATCATCCGGGTGCACTGGAACGTTCTTATAAGCGCTCTTGATGGGCGGGTCACAGTATCTCCGCCCAACTTCAATGGTGCTGTACAATAACTCAGCGCAGTCTAGATGCGCCTCCTTCCGCTGGCCGGGTGTGGCTTGCAGTCGCAGACACAAGACTAAAAGCGCGCAATAACCCTAATGGTGTTAAGAGCGAGTCAGAGGTAAAGCAACATTTAATCTATGACAAGAACAACACTTATAAGGACCCAGCAGCACGGAGAGAGCAGTGGGGAAAGGGTGGTGATGAATATCATTAATGAGACACGTATTAGGTAAAGGGTGCACTGTATTAGAACTTAGGCTAAGACTTAGAATAAACAAGCATACATATATGGTGAGGTGTTAATAGTCTGTGACAAGTGTCTATAGGAGCTCAGGAGCTGCAGGGGAGTGGCTCAGGTTGCTGCAGCATCAGGCGCTTGACTTGTGCTGACTTCCGTTGTCTGGAGTTTCAGGACTCCCAGACATACTCCCGGGGGGAGAAGATGGAGGAGCAGGTTCCCTGTCCAGCAGGAGAGGGACCAGACGTCTCGTTGCCCTCAAGTAGCTCTTTCCATGGCATCGGATGGTGGCTGCTCTAGTCGTGCCGTCGTCGCCGGGATGGATGGCTTCGATTCGTCCTAGAGGCCAGTCTCGATTCTTGAGACTTTCATCTCGGATGAGAACAAGATCGCCGGGTTGGAGTTGGTGTCCAGGCTTTCTCCATTTTGATCTGGCTGCCATGGAGGCAAGGTAAGAGGAAGACCAGGACTTCCAGAGGTCGGCCTTGATGCGCTGCACAAGGTTCCAGCGTCGTAGGTTGGATAGTGGACTGGTGGAGGCTAAGGGCTCCGGAGGGGCCGCTAAGGGGCGGCCTATGAGAAAGTGCCCAGCAGTCAGGAAGGCACCTTCGGTGGCTGTCTCTGCATGGAGTGGAGCAAGGGGTCGGCTGTTGAGGATGGCCTCAGCCTCCGTCAGGACGGTGTAGAGCTCGTCCCAGCGGAGGGCATGAGGTCCAACCTTCTTCCTCAGGAGTAGTTTCATCGCCTTTACTGCCGCCTCCCACAGACCCCCGAAGTGGGGAGCCCGAGGAGGGATGTGGTGCCATCGTATTTGTCTCTCGGTAGTGAAGGCTTGCACGGCTTCCTGGGTGGCCTTGGATCCGGTCAGCTTCTGAAGTTGGCGGATTTCCTCCCGGGCGCCTTGGAAGTTTGAGCCGTTGTCGCTGAACATTTCTGCAGGGCAGCCCCGGCGAGAGACGAAACGTTGGAAGGCGGCGAGGTAGTCCGAGGTGGCGAGGGAGGAGCACAGGTCAAGGTGCACCGCTTTGGTGGTGAGGCAAACAAAGACGACCACGTAGCACTTGACAAGAGCCGGCTTGCGGGTGTGACCCAGGCGAAGAGTCAAAGGGCCCGCAAAGTCAACGCCTGTACGCCAGAAGGGAGGGGCTGGAGTGGTTCTAGCTTCAGGCAGCATGCCCATCATGTGCGAGAGGGGTCGGGCATACGCCTTCTGGCAGGTGAGGCAAGACCTGCTGACATGTTTCAGCAGGTTGCGAAGGTTTGGGATGACAAAGGATGATGCGAGGATAGAAGCCATAGCTGTAGGGCCAGCGTGACTATAGACACTGTGAAGGGATGTTAGCAGAAGCTTGGTCAGCGGAGACTTTGGATGCAGGATGGTGAGACGGAGAGGCCTAGTCGGAGATTCAGGATCACGAACTCGGCTCTGCACAACGACGTGTCCTTTAGGATGGAAGGTGATGGAGTATTTTGAGAGATGGTGAGAAAGAGGCAGGGTGTCGCCCTTCTCAGCAGCTTTGACGACCTCCGGCAGGCTGTCTCGCTGGGAGAGCAGACACAGGGATGACTTGGAGGACTCGATTTCTTCAAAGGTGAGGGGACCAGAAGTCAGCGTCGACTGCCTGACATTCCGAGCGAAACGTTTGATCCAGGCAACAACACGAACAAGAACGAAAAAAGAGGAGAACTTCGTCCAGAGTGAGGCGAGGAATCGCTTCTGAGGAGCAGGAAGATCCAGCGAAGGTTTGATGGAAACCGCGAAGACAGGAGCAGGAGGTTTCGACAACTTGGATAAAGGCCAGTCGACCTGCGGCAGAGGCAGCCAGGGTGGTCCCGACCACCAGAGTGCTGACGTGATCAAGACACTCCCCGGCACACCCCTGCTCGCAAGGTCGGCTGGGTTGTGCTCGGAGACGACGTGACGCCACGTAACACCAGGAAGGAGTTGTTGGATGCGATATATACGATGTGACACGAATCTGTCCAGCTGATTGGGGGTCTTTGGCAGCCAATGAAGGATAATCTCAGAGTCTGTCCAGGCAAAGACGTCGGTCAGCGGGATGTCGAGGAGTTCAGCGGTGTGTGCTAGCATCTCTGCCAGCAGAACTGCACCTGTGAGTTCCGCCCGAGGCACCGTTATGGGTCTGACAGGAAGTACCCTTGCCTTGGCGAGAACCAGGGTGATGGAAGTTGAGGAGTCTTGGTGAACTGATCTCAGGTAGATGGAGGCTCCATACGCAACTGTCGAGGCATCGGAGAAGCCATGCAGCTGTGTGGAGACGGCAGGAGAGTCTGACTTGGCAAGTCGACGAGAAATGGGATGACGGTTGAGGAGCGGCAGATCATGAATCCAGTCCGTCCATCTGTCGCGAACATGGTCAGGAACGGGTTTATCCCAGGAGAGCTTCAGCTTCCACGTCTCCTGGAACAAAATTCTGGCTTGGATGATGGTGGGGCACAGAAGACCAAGAATGTCAAATACCCCAGCAGTGCCTGAAGCAATGACTCTCTTAGTCACCGGCTTGGAAGGGTCTGGTGAGGGAGGAACCGCAACGAACAGGCAGTCGGACCGAGTATCCCAATGGATCCCAAGGGCCTTGTGGGCTTCATGAGGTGGGGCAATGTTGACGGTGTCATCCTCAGCTTGTTCTCGGAGATCATCAGGCACGGTGCTTAGGAGGTCTGCTGAGTTTGAGCGCCATTTGCGCAGCGTCATACCAGAACTGGAGAGCAGGTCACACAGCTCCCCCCTCAAGTCCACTGCTGAGGGAAGATCAGGCATACTGGTGAGGCAGTCATCCACATAGAAGGCAAAATGGATGACGTCTGCTGCCCGGGGGTGGGATGAGATGTGAAGGTCTGCAAGAGTGCGCAACACCTGGGTGGCTAGGTAAGGGCTGGATTTGACCCCAAAGGTGAGGCGTTTCATCCTGCAGTCTAGGATCTTGCCACCTGGGTCCCGGGACAGGAATCGGTGGTAGTCGCGTTCTGAGGGAAGGAGCATGATTTCCCGAAACATTTTGGAAATGTCGGAGCTCATGGCGATGGCGTGGAGACGGAATTTCAGGAGCACATCTACCAAAGGCGGGTAGAGGGCAGGTCCTGCCAGGAGGGTGTCATTAAGGGAGACCCCGTTGGAGGATCTGGCAGATGCGTCAAAGACAGCGCGAACCTTGGTGGTGGTGGACGTCTCCTTAACCGATTACTGGCCGAATTATTACTTAACCGCGGTGCCGCGAGCCGCCGTATTTTTTTCCGCCGGAAGTAACCCTTACTGGAGAAGCAACTTTCTGACTTTGTAGCGGAGAAACTAACGGGCCTGGACATAAAGTTTCTATTGATCAGCTGCTGGTAAAAGCTTGCTCTTGCTATTGCTCAATGGATCGAAAGTCCTGCGCGCTCCAGTTTTCGACACTGGATGGGAGGACGCCTAAGGCTACGAAAATTTTTAGTATCTCGTAGCGTCCTTGGGGTGCCACTTCGCGTTGCTTAGTTTCACTACGCTAGTTATGAGCTTACAATAGAAGACAAGTTCAGAGGTTTGAGTAATGGTTATGAAGACGCAAGAATGGACACTAACAGCAACTTTTAAAGGTGAATTGTTAGGAAACAAAACACACGCCATTTTCAGATTTATATTAGTAAGAATGAAAATATCCAAATCTAGCCAATGATATCAACTTTAATTCATTAATAAGTCAGTCTGTGACATTCTTGTGTTTTTTTATATATTGCAGGTATATTATGAACTTTACAATACTACTAGTATTCCAAAGTTATGGATCAGCTTGGAAATTGAAGATACTCTTGTGTTTCCTGCATCTTTGGAGTCCTGAATCCACAGTAGAATCAATAAACTTCTCCAGAAGACTTAAGCTATCATTGCAGCATAACTCAAAGTATCAAATAATCATGAATTATAGTTCTTGTTATAAAATTTTATATGAGAATATTTGATAAACTTGAAGTGTTTTGTAGTAAGGTTTATCTGATAAATTTTATATTGTAACCACACATATAGATATGCTGTACAGATAGCTATACTACATTACAAACCTGAGATGCAATGATAGATAACTGGTAGATTCAGGTATGCAGCTGTAGGCAGATAGCTATTACCCCCTTTCTTGTACGCAGAATTGCGTATTTGGCCTTTCGGGGACAAAATACGGAGGTACGCAAAATTGCGTATTTGGCCAGTAATCGGTTAAAGACACCGTGCACTGGCAGGTAGCACTGAGGTTGACGAGTGAGTTCAGAGAAAGGCACGATCTCTGCATGGTCTAAGGTGAGATACTCAGTCATGACAACGTTGAAGGCCTCCAGCTTGCCTTTCGCTGACAGGGAGCGTTCGTTGGCATGCAGCCTGGAGATGGCCATCCGACGAGTGTCACCGAGTTCAGGCGGATCGGATACTCTAGGGAGTCGGACGTGAAAGCGACCATCAGCCAACTTATAGGATGAATTGAAGTCATTGACGGCCTTCTCGTCCTGAGGAGACAAGGTAGGGGCTTCAGGAACACGGTCGAGTTCCCACATGCGGCTGAGGTCATCCACCAGGGTGTCAGGCACCAAGGAAAGTACACGAGGGCTACTCAGAGGTTCGACAGTGGGCCCAGAAAGGCAAAGACCCAGGCAGGTAGGCAAGGCATGGAATCCTTCAATGGTAAATGGAGGTCCGGTAGTCAAGTCACTGGTCACAGACAGAGGCAGGATCATGTCCACATCACCACCTAGCTCAGGGTCGGCTAGGAGGAAGGCGGCAAAGGCAGGGTTGCTCTGTACAGTGTCAGCATCCTTGGGGCGGTCAAGCTTCTTCAGGCGAGGAATGACCGTGAAGGCAATCGAGGGCGTCGTGAAGGTACCACTGCGGGAGGTGATCCGAGCAACTACACCAAACTTACTGTGAGTTACCCCGCCAATACCCTCAACAGGAAGGCGTTCATGAACACGAGCAAGACCAGCATTCCCAGCGAGTTGCTCAGACATGACAGCAATGGAGGCACCACTGTCAAGGAGTGCTCGAGCACGGAAACTCCTGCCATTGTGCTCAAGAGTCACCACCGCCGTGGACAGGGAACGAGGGTCTCGTGGAAGTGCGACATCCGCATCAGGTGAGCCGTCTGAAGGTGAGGAGGCAGGAATGGAAGACATCGCTGGGGGCGCCGGGGTAGGAGTGGCAGCAGATCCAGGACTGGCACCATCCTTGTCTTTATGGAGGAGGGTGTGGTGGCGACCACTGCACGTCTTACAAGAATGCTGATTGGGGCAGTTCTTGTAGCCGTGGGAAGTGGAGAAGCAATTAATGCACAACTTCTTGTCTCTAACCAGTTGATTACGGCGCGAGACATCAAGGAGACGGAATGTCTCGCACCTCATCAGTCGGTGAGACTCACCGCACGCAATACACCCGGCAGGGGCTCTGCGAATGGGCGGTTTGGAGGAGGAAGGAGTGGTCGAGGCTGTAGAAAAGGAGGTGAGGAGAGTGCCGGCAGGATCCTTGGAGCGAGTGTGAAGGGAGGGTCCGGAGGACTGGAAGTTGGCCATCCACTTCTTCCAAACTCGATGAGTTTGTCCATGCTCGGTACAGATGTGGTGCACCCAGATCTCAGCCATTCCTGTCTGCAGGGGTCGGTCATATATTGGACAGCAATCGTTGCCAGGAAAGCGGAGGAGTCTGTCCCAGCAATCGAGGTGAAGCGTTGCCAAGGAAGGCAAACTGAGTTATAGAATGCCGACATGCTTTGATAGTCGAAGGAGAGGGATGTCACTGACTGAATCTTCTTTGTGAGGATGGGACAGACCACAGTGGGAGCGCCATACACTGTCTTCAGCTCAGCAAGCATCGAATCCAGGTCGCACTTTGTGTCTGTCAGGTTGTGGAGGAGAAGTTTTGCCTGTTCAGGTTTCACCGCGCTTCGGAGAAGGCCGCGGATCTCCATGCTCTCGTAGCCTTTGGCACGGTTCTTGACGGTGGATCGGAAGAGCGATTCAAATTGTTCCCAGTTCTCCGGGTCGCCGTCGAACGTCGATACGCAGGGCGTGATGATATCCAGAGGCCGCAGGTGTGGTTGAAGGTGGAGCTGCAGGGGTAGATACAGGCAATACAGAATGATCAAATAAAGTCTTACATGCATCCTGAAAGGAGCGGAATCTTTCCGCGAAGGCAGGAATGTCTCTGTGGCCCTTGGCTGAGTTGAGGAACGGCGCACAGTCTCTCTTGAAGGTCTGATATCTTGTCTCCGCTCCAGGCGAGGGGGAGGCGGTGATAGCCAGCAGTCGTTCCATCTCGGAAACTAAGCAGTTAGTGTCTGACCACAGACGACGTCGTTCTTCAAGGACTGAAATGGTAATGTTCATGTCTGCGATAATGTTCTCAAAGTCGTCCACGGCTTTGGCTTCGACGGCGTAGGCAGTTTCGTCGTCGACCAGCAGATCCAAAATCTGTGCCTGAAAGTCTTCGTGGGCTCTGACTAAGGTGTCCAGCTCTTTGGTGGTGTTTTTGAGGGTCATCGAGTCCAGCAAGTCTGGATCGGCGTTGCAAAGCTTCTGAATTCTATCGACGAGCTTGTTGATGGAGTTCCTCTTGAAGTTGCGATGCGTGCGCAACCTCTTGAGTTTCTGATTGAGCTCTGCGGAGTCGGATGGAGATGCCTCGGCCATGATTGATGGAAGATGAAGGTGTTAATTGAAGGTGTCAAATATATCGGAGGGAAGGTGCGAAATCGGAGGAAGTCGACTCGAAGGCGTGGCACTACGTCCTAGGAAAAAACCCAAGGGAGAGCGGAGCAGGAGCCAAAGGGTGACCTCTAACCAACGGGCGAACTTCTTAGAGGGGCGTGGTCCACAGGGTGGAGCAGCGAAGTCCTGTCGGCTGGCCGTATCAAATACTCGAAGGACCAACAATGGGCGGGTCACAGTATCTCCGCCCAACTTCAATGGTGCTGTACAATAACTCAGCGCAGTCTAGATGCGCCTCCTTCCGCTGGCCGGGTGTGGCTTGCAGTCGCAGACACAAGACTAAAAGCGCGCAATAACCCTAATGGTGTTAAGAGCGAGTCAGAGGTAAAGCAACATTTAATCTATGACAAGAACAACACTTATAAGGACCCAGCAGCACGGAGAGAGCAGTGGGGAAAGGGTGGTGATGAATATCATTAATGAGACACGTATTAGGTAAAGGGTGCACTGTATTAGAACTTAGGCTAAGACTTAGAATAAACAAGCATACATATATGGTGAGGTGTTAATAGTCTGTGACAAGTGTCTATAGGAGCTCAGGAGCTGCAGGGGAGTGGCTCAGGTTGCTGCAGCATCAGGCGCTTGACTTGTGCTGACTTCCGTTGTCTGGAGTTTCAGGACTCCCAGACACTTGACATCTACCTTCGCCATCACCGTACCTCGTCCCATCCTCGCTATGCCTCTGACAGCGTCCTGTACTCCCACATATGTCAGGGAGCTCAGATTCTCACTGATCCCATCGTTCACTGATGCCCCCTCAGGAAAAGACATGTCCACTATTAGGCGCCACCTCCCCGTCGTCCCTTTGGGGATCACACCAAATCTGTTAGTGTGAATGTGTGGGAGGTGCTCCTGGTTCAGCTGGCCCAGGACCCTGCCTTTACCGCACTCTTCCGCAAGGTACTCGTCCACTACCTCTGGCTGCTCCTGGAATGACTGCATGTTCCTCCGTGGTCTGCTCCCGCTGCTCGTTACGCTCATCATGCTGCCTACACGGAACCCACACTTCAAGCCATCTGCAATGTACCGTCTGAACCTCTGGTCCGGGTGTCTTCTCAGCGTGATCCCAAACCTCCCATTGCAGTGGGGTCCACAGCTGCCGGAGGCCGTCCGGGAAGGGGGTCCGTGCCTGTGGGCGGCATGCATTTAGTGCCAGGAGATCATCCATGTACTGATACGCCTCCCCTCCTACAAGAATTACAGGCAGGGTTATAGTGTCCCCCACCTTGCTATACCCTACACCATGATGACCCATGTCTGTCTAGCTACCCCCCCTCCCTACACATACTGCCTTGATTGATCAAGCGGTACTGCAATTGCAACATACGGATTTGACAGCAATGAAATCAATAACAAAACAACACAAGGTACTTTCAGGGTCTTAGTAATATCGATATTGGTAGGCTAGTATGGACGGCCTGCTGGCCGGCCGGACATCTTCCCCGTCGCCTGTCCTCGCATCCTGCACTGTGCCAATGGGTGGGCTCCCCCACACCCACTGCACTCGTGCCGGAAGCGGCACCGCATGAATGTGCAGCCCGTGGTATTCCACTTCCTGCACACTTCATTTCCTGGTTGCGACGAACTGGGCTGGCTCCTGCCTGCTGGCGTTTGTCTGTCAAGCGAGATCAGTGCCCCCTCCAGTGTCTTGAGCCGAGAGCCCATGTCCGGGTCGGCCTCCCCCTGCTGGGCACACTCCTGCTCCGAGTGGGATGTGGCAAACACAACTCGCACCTCTTCACCCCCGAAGCTCGGCCTGAGAAGTTCATAGCGAACAAGGTCGAATTGATAACTGACCACCTCTTGTTCCCAGTTAGGGCCGCTTGCCTCCGGAACGCCGAGTCGTAGCGGACCCAGCCAAGGCCCTCATAGTCCTGGCTGACCCTAACTATGAGACCCATGTAGGCCATCAGCTCGGGGATTACGCGTGGCTCCGTTGGGGCCAGCACCGCCACCAAGGAGCCATAGCACTGGAGCCAGGTGAAAATCTCCGTAACTTTCCTCCCCTGTCGTGGCCGCTGGTCCTTCCTCTCCACTTCCTCCTTCGCCGTCCAGAACTCGGGCAGGAGTTCCCCCATCTCGACGAACTCCCACCTTCGGATCTTCCCCGCCAACTTCGCTGGCACCGGAGGCAAACCTTCCCAGACGTAGGCTCCTCCGACGGGGAGCTTGAGGTCTGGGCCCACCATAGGCAGTAGATTGACCAGTGCTCCGGCTGGGCCAGGGGGTGGCATGGCCAGAGATGACCGGTCTCAACCACATTGGGCTCTAGGCCCGCCGTAGCAACTCCTGGCATGGTCGCGAGTTATATGGATAGCAAAGAGGTAGCATGGGGGAACTCCTGCCGTGCGCCTAAGTCTTCTCGGGGCTGCGTGCCATGACCTACCACGTACCACCAACACACAATGCCATCACTGCTACCTATGGCTCTACCCCTACTTCCTCTATATTGGCTGCTACCTCTTTGCTACCCATATAACCCACGACCATGCCAGGAGTTGCTACGGCGGGCCTAGAGCCCAATGTGGTTGAGACCGGTCATCTCTGGGCCGCATGCCCGGCCTGCCACCAGAGACCGAACGTCTCTGGGCCATGTGCCCGGGTTATTGCTGGGTCGAGCACCCAAGGTCCTCTCGGGGCCGTGTGCCCGGACCTGCCGCCTGAGACTGATCGCCTCTGGGCCCCGTGCCCGGGTTGTTGCTGGGCCGAGCACCCAAGGTCCTCTCGGGGCTATGAGCCCGGACCTACCACCTGAGACCGGTCGTCTCCGGGCCACGTGCCCAGGTTGTTGCAGGGCCGAGCGCCCAAGGTCCTGCCGGGGCCGTGTGCCCGGACCTACCACCTGAGACTGATTATCTCTGGGCCCCGTGCCCGAGTTGTTGCTGGGCCGAGCACCCAAGGTCCTCTCGGGACCGTGAACCCGGACCTACAACTTGAGACCGATCGTCTCTGGGCTACGTGCCCGAATTGTTGCTGGACCGAGCACCCAAGGTCCTATCGTAGGCCGCATGCCTGGACCTACCACCCTGTAGGGATGACGAAGGGATGCCAACCGGGCTCCCTCTTTAATACCAGTAGTATCAGGCGTGGGTAAAGGGGGGGGGTAGCGTAATTAGTAATGGGTTAACAGGCAGTGCAAGGGCAGTAGCGTTATCGGCCCTGTCGGGCTCAAGGCCAGCCGTAGCTGCCCTCATGAGGCTCAAAATGGTCACATACATCCATAATCCCCAACCCCTCACCCTCGCTTGGTCCCACTGGTGGGACAGGGATAGTGATCCCCCTGACGAGCCCCCACCTGGAAGCCCAGCGACGACTCTTGGGGGCACTCCTCTCAGCCAATGCCCTGAACCCTGGGATCTCCAGGAGAATCTCCCTGAGGGTCTCCCTCACGGTGCCTGGCTCAACCACTACTGCTCCTGCTGGACTTGGGGCGTCGCGGGCGCCCTTTTCACCTTCCTCCGCCATCTACTACTCGGCTTCGTCGTTTGGGTTGGCTAAGTTGTGTCATTTCTCTTAGCAGGCGTTCTCACTGCTTCTCTTATTTCTAGGCTAGCTGTGCTTAGCTTTGAATTAACGCATGCTCGCCGCCCGCGCGGGGGTTACGTCACCTATTAACCTCAGTTAATGCTCCCCATTAACCCCAATATAAAAAGAAAAGCAGGAAAGCTTATGTTGAAAATACTGTATTCCTGCCTATATTCAAATATTCATCAGGTCACTTAGTATAGTATCCCTAACGTTTAAGTTTCATCTCTTTTTTTTGCCAATTAGCCCCTGTAGCTAGTGATACAAGAGAAAATCATGGAATCAGCCACACTCTAGTTGCTTAGAGATAATATTTCCTTTTTGTTTCCATGTAAGAAAATACAATCACTAACTTTCCATCGACTGTTATGATGGACCATCTTTGATTTGAAGACATTTATTATTATTATTTTCATTATTATTTTAAAGTGTTCAAATATTATTTGTGGATTACAAGTTATTGTGGTTTATTTGATTGGTTTGATTGATTAGGAAATGGGAACAGGGAGGAATTGGAGGAGTTGCGGGCTCAACTTGTGGAGGCTCAGGAGATGGTGAAGATGTTGGCTGTCCCACCTTCAGATGTGCCTGGAGAGAAAGACTTGGTCGTGACACAGAATGAGTGGCTGTCTCAAGAGCTGGAGTCCAAGTCAATGCAACTCATTCAGCTCAGAATGAAAAGATTTACCTCCATGGCTGATCTCAACTCACAAATCTCAGCAAAAAATGAGGAGGTGAGGAGAGGCTGACTGGGTAAACCTATGGCATGTGGGGTTCATAGGGACTGGAGTCTGGGATTTATGGGGTCGGAGTCTGGGGTTCATGGTGACTGGAGTCTGGGGTTCATGGGATTGGAGTCTGGGGTTCATGGGATTGGAGTCTGGGGTTCATGGAAACTGGAGTCTGGGGTTCATGGGGTTGGAGTCTGGGGTTCATGGGGACTGGAGTCCAGTTAGTCTATGTTAGTACCCACTTTGTTTACTGTCTGTGTAAGTGTGGTTCCTTCACCCAGCTCTGCTTACAGGGAAGTTAGGTTGTGCTAGCACCTAGTTAAGTTCACAGTTATCACCATTGCAATTTTAACTGCATCATATTTGAGTCAATTTCTCTTGTGTGATTAAATGAAATGCAGCACTTTGTTCTTTGTTGTGTAGGTGAACACTTTGACTTCTAGCATGAACACTCTCAAGGAAACTTATGCTGAACTTGAGAAGAAAGCTGAGGGTTACTTGTCTGCATTGAAGACCAAGGAGGACCACGCCCATGTGGAAGAGCTGCTCAGAGTGGAGTTGTCGCAGCAGGTGAGCTGAGCATTGACCAACTGGTGACATACATGCCATTACAAGCTTTTAGTAGTCTGCAGAGGAATGGTTAAATTTAGTCGAATTAATATACGTAGCATGAGACGTTTCTGTCCATATTGAAAATGTCTACACCTTTTTATCATTATTTTAACTCTAGTCGCTAACAAGAGGTAGTGCCATGCATTCTTATTACCTATCTATCATACGTTTGGCAGGAACTGGGCTGGCACCCGTTTAACCCGAGGTAGGTGTGTTCACCCAACCCTCACATGCAGGGAAATCCCCAGCTTTGGGGGGAAGGCCCCTTTTGCGCAGATTGCCGCGCGCATTTGGGGCCTGGTGGCCCAAGGCAGTTGGTTGGGAGACCAGCCAACAGCCCCCCCCCCAAAGCAATTAAATTAGTTAGGGTCAACATACCTGCCTCACGGTCTACCACTCACTCACTTCTCCCCGCCAGATGTTGTCACTAGCCCCCGATTTAAGAGATACATAGGATAATCTGAAACACAACTTTGAACAAAACAGTGAATTACAGTGGGGTGAATGCCGATAGTTACATAAAAACAGTTGTCCTGTTCCCACTGTCTCTAACCCCTCCACTTCCACTCACTCACTTCTCCCCGCCAGATGTTGTCACTAGCCCCCGATTTAAGAGATACATAGGATAATCTGAAACACAACTTTGAACAAAACAGTGAATTACAGTGGGGTGAATGCCGATAGTTACATAAAAACAGTTGTCCTGTTCCCACTGTCTCTAACCCCTCCACTTCCGCTAACCAGCCAACCTTGCCGATACACTGGCAAGCTGGGATTTGGGAGTACGAATGTATCTCAGGAAGGCGGCACTGTGCCACCTCCCGAGGGTTTGTATTAGAGAGTCTTCCACCCCTGACAATGCTGCCGATGTCGCTGCCCCAATCCGAAAGCTGTGTCCAGCATAAAGGTGGGCAGGGAGGTTAAGGACCAGCAGAGCCTTCCTGACCTGTTGGACGAACCAGGCCTTTGTCGCCATCTGACCCGCATGATCCACGAAGAAAGGGCCGGCATCAGGTCCCCTAGTATGTAGATACTGAGTAACTGCCCCTACCGGGCAGACGTCCACCCCGGTCGTACCTAGGACCACGTCCGCACCTATGCCTGACTGGTCACACTTCGACTGCTTCAGGTGGACCTGGATCATCCGTGGAGACTGTAGGTCGTCAACTGCCACGTCTCCCCACGCCAGATCTGTGGTAGCCTTCCATGCCGACCGCGAGGTGGGTAGTAGCTCGCCAAGCCTGAAGAACCCGAAGAATGCTGTAGTTGCAACAGCGCAGAGAAGGACCCTATCCGGGTTTCTCGAACTCGCCCAGGCCTTGCAGATCTGCTGCAGAATGCGGAACGTGATAGGAAGCCTGGTCAGCTTGGTACTCTTCCCTGCTTGAAGCCTGATTCTGCTGATGCCTGCCTGGACGCGCTTCAGCAGCGGCATTGAGGACTGATCCCTCGGGTCAGGCAAACCCATCGCAATCTGAGCATTCCTAACTGCGGCTAAATATGTTTTGATGGTCTGTGGGGCAAGGTTCTTTTTGGCTAAGTATGTGGCAAAGTAGCATAACAGATGTTCGTGCACAGGGAAGGGAGCTTGAATAGAGTAATTAAGGCAGAACTGCGTGAAGTGTTTCATGGCTGCATCATAGGTCCTGTGAGTTGACTGGGCTAGTCCAGCTTGAACGTACTCCTGAACAACGGCGCCAGGTTGGAGCTGTCCAATCTGCTTCCTGGTTGAGGAGGAGGTCTAGCAGCTGCGGAGACACTTGAGAGGGGTGTGGTGACACTGAGGGTACCTTGGAGAGAAAATAACATGCATTGTTACGTGACAGGCTGTCCGCCAAGTGATTGGCCTTGGTATCAATATAAGATGGGAAGAGAGAACACCTGAAACTAGCCTCAGCGAACACCACTATGCGCAACAAGTGCATCATGCCCTTGTGCTTTGTTGACCGTGACTTCAGGTCGGCAACCACCGACTGGTTGTCACAATGGCAGACGACCTGGCAGTCCCTCCAGGTTGCTCCCCAGGCATGACCTGCCAAGATGATTGGTAACAGCTCCTTCTCTGCTATTGAGAGAGAGTCAGCTCGTGAATCCCACCGTACCTGTAGCCAGTTCTCCCCACACCAGGCAGCGCATCCCCAGGATCCCGACGCGTCGGTATAAAGGTGGATCTTCGCGAGGGATGATGGGGGGTTGAGAAAGGAGATCCCGTTCCATCCGCTGAGGAATTCCACCCACCATGCCAAGTCGGCTCTAAAGCTCTGGCTCAGCCTGATTGGAATTCTACTAGCTGGGGGACGATGGACGGAATGCAGGAGGTCAATCATCCGCCTCAGAAATGACCGTCCCGCTCTTATAACCTTGCAGGCATGGTTTAAGAGCCCTATCAATGACTCTAGCTCCTTCCGGGTACAGCATTTCCGCGACTTCCACTCCTCCAGAAGATCCTGCAGCCGAGATAGCTTGTCCTCAGGGAGACGCAGCTCTCCCTTTGCAGTGTCTATTGTAATGCCCAGAAACACCACCACAGTGGAGGGTCCTTCTGTCTTGTGGGCAGCGATCGGGACCCCTAGCCGAGCACATTCTTGTATCAGAATCTGCAGCCATGCGTGACATAGATGAGACTCAGGAGGGGCTACCATTATGAAGTCATCCAGATAGTGGAACAAGACCTCAACACCTGCCTGCGCCAGGTGCCACTGAAGAGCATCTGCCACTGCGTTGAAGATCTTAGGTGCAGATCTCAGTCCGAAGGGCAGCATCGGATCCACGAAGGTGTTACCTCCCCACTGTACTGCCTGGAGGATGCGGTCCTGAGGGTGGACTGGGATCAGCCGATATGCTGCCTCGATATCGACCTTCGCCAGTAACGCACCTCTCCCACTGATTGCCACTTGCGCCGCAACCTCATCGACTCTGGTATATACCAGGGAGCACAGTTCAGGGTCTATACCATCGTTGACGCTTTGTCTGGCAGGGAAGGAGAGGTCGGTGATCAGACGGAACTTGCCTGTGTTGTGGCCTTTGGGGATCACGCCAAAGCGGCTGACGTGTAGCTGAGGAAGATGGGCCGTGCTGGGAAAGGGCCCCAGCATGCGGCTCGATGCACATTCCTTCCGCAGGTACTCCGCAACCACTTCCGGGTGTTGAGTGGCTGAATCCATGTTCCGAGTGGCCGACTTCAAGGGGTAGTTGCGACAGTACCCCACTCTGAACCCCTCCTTCAAACCTGAGCAAATGTACATTGCAAATGCCACGTCTGGGTGTCCGGCCAAACTCCTTTCCCACTCACGCTGACGCAATGGTGTGGTTATAACTGACAGATCCTTGCATTGGTGCTCCTGCGCTGGTCTGCAGGCATCCAGGCAGAGCAAGTCTGCCATGTACACATATCGAGAGGACCATCCTGCAAGCATGCAGATGGTGTGAGATAAAAGAGTTTAGGAGGCCATAGGCCGTCACACCCCCGCAGGGGTGGAACCCTAATACACCTGGTCTAGCTGAGCAAGGCTCCTGAGTTAGGTATCATAGCTTCTTGCCAGCGTTCCTGTCATAGCATAACCCTGACCATGTTTACGTTTACTTGCAGTGCAGTTTGTTATACTGGCAACCACTTAAGCCCACTGCCCAGCTAAACCAGGTGACTAATCTTATACTAGTGACCCCTCCCCCCTTACCTAGCACTACCCCAGTCCTACTCGCCCTACCCCTGATTTACAACAACCAGCAATTGAATAGTGTCGCATAATGCCACATGACTAGGACCATAGACCAGTCTCAATAAACTAAATATAAGTTCAGTTCAGTTCACTCTGACTTCAGAAGCGGTGTCCCCCACCACCTGAGCGACGAATAGGAGACCGGGCTCTCACTGCCTTCCCTGACTGGCGCCTTCGAGGGCAGTCCACCCACGGGTGGGCCTCATGGCAGCTAAGGCACACGTGGGTGTACCTGCAGCTACCTCTCCTGCACTTGCCCTCATTAAAGTTTCTGCAGGGCTCCGATGTGTAGGGCCGCTGAGCTGAGGGCTGAGTACCGTCCCACTTTGACACCGACGCCGACGCCGGGTTCACTGGGCAGCTCCCTACCAGGTGGTCGTCACCCAGGCAGTACGAGCACCTGGGTATGACCCTGGCCCGACCGGTAAAGGCTTCATTATAAAGCCTGGTATTGGGCACTGACCAGTTGAGGTCTCTTCGAGCGAGCGCCTCTCTCCGGTACTGCCGGTCGTAGAGCACCCACTGGCAGCCTTCATAGTTGCGCTCCGCTCGGACGATCGAGGCCTGGTAGGCTAGGAACTCGGGAGCCTTCTCCGGAAACCTGGTGGCCAGGATCGCCGCCATGATTGAAAACCTTTCCAGCCACAGGGAGATGCTGGTGACTGGAGGGCGGGCCGACCCTGACGTGCGAGTGGTGGGGATCACGCTGTCCTCTGCCACCACCTCTGCCATCTCCACAAACTCCAGGGCCATGATCTTCTTGGCGACCCTGGTGGAGACTAGTGCAATGGGGTTGAAGGGGCCCCGGGATCCCAGGGATGGCAGGGTCGTGGCAGTGCTCCAAAGAGGAGAGGAGGTGCTTGGCAATGGTGCCGCTGTGGCAAGGAGACTGAGTCCTGGGCCTGCCGAGGTGGCTGAAAATGTAGGGACCGACGGAGGTAGAGGACCTGGACCACCAACATATGCAACATATGGTGACAACCATGAGGGGGCCTAATATATAAATAGGCATGGCCTGGTGCTCCAGGTTAAGGGGTTGTGCCCTCGCTCAGGGCACTGAGGGGGCCGCATAAATAAGTAGGCGTGACCTGGTGCTCCAGGTTAAGGGGTTGTGCCCTCGCTCAGGGCACTGAGGGGACCGCATAAATAAGTAGGCGTGACCTGGTGCTCCAGGTTAAGGGGTTGTGTCCTCGCTCAGGGCACTGAGGGGGCCGCATAAATCAGTAGGCGTGGCCTGGTGCTCCAGGTTAAGGGGTTGTGCCCTCGCTCAGGGCACTGAGGGGGCCGCATAAATAAGTAGGCGTGACCTGGTGCTCCAGGTTAAGGGGTTGTGTCCTCGCTCAGGGCACTGAGGGGGCCGCATAAATCAATAGGCGTGGCCTGGTGCTCCAGGTTATGGGGTTGTGCCCTCGCTCAGGGCACTGAGGGGGCCACATAAATAAGTGGGCGTGGCCTGGAGCTCCAGGTTATGGGGGTTGTGTCACCACTTAGGGCACTGAGGGGACGTTATAAATAAGTAGGCGTGGCCTGGTGCTCCAGGCTGTGAGGTCGTGTCGCCACTCAGGGCACTGAGGGGACTGCAGAAATAAGTAGGCGTGGCCTGGTGCTCCAGGCTGCGAGGTCGTGTCACCACTCAGGGCACTGCAGAAATAAGTAGGCGTGACCTGGTGCTCCAGGCTGCTCAGGGTACTGAGGGGAGTGCTGAAATAAGTAGGCGTGGCCTGGTGCTCCAGGTTATGGGGTTGTGCCCTCGCTCAGGGCACTGAGGGGAGTGCTGAAATGAGTAGGCGTGGCCTGGTGCTCCAGGCTATGAGGTTATGACAACGTTCAGGGGGCTGGGGGGGGGACATTATAATAACAAGTAATAGGGGTCTGGGCTATGGGGGCATATCCCGCTTAGGGGCATCTGGGTAAGGGGTATCTGACAAAGGGGAGACGTTTCTGTCCATATTGAAAATGTCTACACCTTTTTATCATTATTAAATAATTTTAACTGTTTGAATTTACAATGGCTCTTGATGCATTTGTACATGCATAAATTTGGTTGCATTTAATAAAATTTATTGCTCAGGCTTGTTTTTTATCACCACAATTCAGACGGGTGATAACAGGTATGAAAAACATATCACCATACCACTACCACTACAAGGTTTAATATCTCAATCATAAACAGTTCTTACGAGTTGAAACAAAGGGGGGGGGGGGGGGGGGGGGGGGGGAAGTGAGAAATACAAGTTATAAACACGATTCACCAATGTATGTAACTACAGTTTTTAATTGCTTCTACAGTTCACTATCTTCATGATACAGTCTCCAAATATTGTCAACAACTAAAACAAACTTCTTAGAAATCAGCTATCACCACATTAAGCTCTAAAGCTTATCTTTTTGGAGCTCTCCATGTAGTGGACAAAGTGCTATACTTCATTATCAAAGCAGAGGACAGCCTACCCGTGAAAAAGGGTATAGAATTCGCCGGCAGTTAGACCAGGGTAGCACTATTTGGATATCAAAAAAATGCTGACACATCAATCTGTTCATTGAGCATGCTCAATAAGCTTTTTTTGTCAGTAGATAATGATTGTTGTGTAATGGAATGCCTGCAGGTATGGTGATAATAGGTGACTCTGCGCTAGTTATTGTGGTTTTGTCATGGATATACTAACTTATCTTTATTGAAAAGCTTCTGTTGTGTTTTAAAACAATATGAATTTTCACAATTACCATTTCTGTTCAGTGATTGCCACGCCCCCACTCTATTATAAAATAGTAGGGGCTCACCACCTTGTATTTTATGTTTGTTTTGGACTGCAGGCCAGAGTGTCTGACCTTTATAAGAAGGGCAGCGATGAGGCAGAGAAGCGTGTGGATGAACTGCTGAAGGCACTGGAGAAGATGAAGGCACTTGTGGATGATGTGTCTAAAGAAAGAGACGAACTAGCCACTTCTTTACAAGCCAAGAACATAAGGTATTTCTTATCACTCCACTGAGCTTAGAGATTCTATTAGAAATATATCAGCAGCAAGTAATAGAATTGGAGAAAAAAAGATGAAGTGGAAAAATAAATAAGCACAAGCAGCAAGTTTTTAACAGTTACTCTAGAGCCCTTATTTTGTATTGTTTGTTGTTGTTGTTGTTGTTTTGTTTTATATATATATATTCTAGTGCAAGGGTGTGCACTTTAGAATGCATTTGTATATCTAGGAGTTCAACTAGAGAGAGTGAACTGGTCACAGAGGTGAATGATCTTCGTGCAGAGCTGTCCCGGGCAAATGAGCTGGTGGCCTCTCTGCAGAGGAAAGGAGGAGACGTTCTTCCTCCCTTGGAAGGTATCTCTGCTGAGGTCGCCACCCTCTTCAAGTCTGGCATGTCTGCCACTCACTTGTACAGCAAGTTTGTGAAGGTGGGTGTGGTTTCCAGGAAATGAGTGTGTGTCTATGACAGGGACATTTGAAATATTGTTTTGATGTATATATATTATACTTATGTAAAGTAAACAGTTTGTCCTTTATCCAACCACTTTTGCTTCTTTGCTGAAACTTTGAATCTTTAATTTTATGCCTACAAAAAGCCTACTAGCTCAATAGTAACTTTAGTAGCTATTGAGTTTCTGTTGTTATTATTATTATTATTATTAACTTCTTTCACGCCCCTCCCCTTTCCTTCCTTTGTCTGTTTACGTCACCTCATAGACAATGGAAGAACTGGAAGTAGTGAAGGAGGAGAGACAGGACCTGTTGACACATTTTGACTACGTATCTAAAAAGCTGGATGAGAAGGTCCCTGCACTACAGCAGCTACGGCGGGACTATGACAAGGCCAAGAGGGACAACGGCGATCTCACGACCAAGCTGGGCAGTCTGCAGGAGGAGTACGAGATGCTGGAGCTCAATTCTCGAGATTCTGTTCTTCTGTCCAAGTCCAAGGAGAGAGAAATCAGTAGACTCAAGAGCTCAGTACAGGATCTGGGGAGGCAAGTGAAGGTGTGTGAGTTGGTGAGGGGAAACACTTTGTTGTGGATGTGGGACAATGTTAACACTTTCAATTGTTTAGAATGAATCCTTGTCAGATGTGAGCAAAAAAACAACAACTATTTGCTTCCTTTTTTTAATTTTTTTTAATTTTTTTAATTTTTTAATAAAAGCCTACTTACTGTTTTATGAGAAACTGTCTGTTTATTTTAATTGATCTCACTCATTTATTGTTGTTGTTTTTTTAATTTATTTACTAATCTTATTAGCATTTATTTATTTACTGATATTATTAGCATTTATTTATTTACTGATATTATTAGTATTAGTATTTAGCAAACTGCAATATGCAGAAACAAACAGAGGTATAGAGTTTAGGGAGTGTGAGTGAATGGGTAGATTATTGTGTTTCGTTGGTATAATTTTTTTTTTTTTTTTTAAAGTTTAGTTCATTACTCAACTGGCATGCTCATTAGGGTTAACAGGACTCATTCTGCCTGCCTGTCTACAGCAGAACTATCATTGGCTGCGTCCTGTGCACTTCCTATTTGACTTAATTTTGTATAAATTGCAGGAGCTTCGAGACCAGGTCCAATTATGTAAGGAAGAATTCAGCATGCTGAAGGATACCATGGAGAAGCAGAAAGAACTTACTCGCTCCATTGTCAACCAGCGGGACAGGTATCGCACCCTGCTTGCCCAAGCCACTCCCCTTCCTGCCGATATGTCTGCCTCTTTCTCTGAATCCAGGAAAAGGCAGTCATTTGCTGGTATGGGTGGGTCCGATAATGTGGACTTTGACCCAGAAGGAGTGGATAAGGATAGTGTTGAGTCTGCCAAGGCAGAGACAGCAGAGGCCAAGAAAGCATTGGAGGAGATCAAGGAGCAGTTTGAGGCTTACAAGAGAGAGAAGGGTAGGAATGACACTATCATACAAGTTCAGATGGACAAGCTGCGGGACGAGAGCTCTGAAGTCAAGATTGATCGAGCCAAGTTGGTGGCCAAGGTAAGTTTCATTTTGTATCTTGTATTACTTATGCATGAGTGAGTTAATCGCACAATTTATTAAATAGCTGGAGTACTCCAGGGAACGTTATGGTATACTTGAGGGCCACCACAAAGCTCTCAAGGCTGAGCTCGACATGCTGAGGTCCAATAACTCCAAGTTGTCGGGTGCTCTCTCTGACCACCAGCAGCGCCATAGCTCCACCATGAACGAGCTCTTCTCCTCGCATGAGAAGCTCTCCAAGCTGGAAGTGGCCCACCAGAGCTTGAAGAACTCCCATGAGCTGCTCAAAGAAAGTGAGAAGCGTGTGCGGGGTCTCTACGAGAGTGTTTGTCATGAGAAGCACAACCAGAAGGAACTCTTGACGAACCTGCACAGTATCCAGAATAAGCTAGAGATGGCCGAGTTGGAGACCAAGACCCGATTAGGGACACGAGTGCAGACGCTGGAGAGGGAAGTGGGTGTGCTTAAGGATCAGCTACATGCAGAAGAAAATAGGAGGAGTACCATGATGGATGCTTATAAAGTGCAGGTGGGTGGAGTGTGAGGTGGGTGGACGACATCTGAGATGGATAAGATAAGATTGTTATAGCTTATCCAAACCACCAGTTGTTGGTGTGTTTTTTTTTTGTTTGTTTTTTGTTTGTTTTTTTGTTTAGGTAAGGGATCTGACTCAGCGTCTTAGTAAGACTTCAGAGGTTCATTTATTTTAGTTGTGCTATTCCACCATTGCAGGTAGCAGACTTGGAAGGTCAAATAACTTCCTTAGAGTCATCTGTAGCAACACTGAAAGTTGAACAGCAAGGGCTTCAGGGAGAGCTGGAGGAGGCCAAGAATGATGCCAAGGAGTATGCAGAGAAGGTGGTTGAAGTAGAGCAGTTGTATCAGAATGAGCTTGTACAGCATGACAAGTCAATGGAGGAGCTCCTGAACCTAAAAAACAAGGTTTGTGGGTGTGATAAGAACATTAGTTGGGGCTTTATTATTATTATTATTATTATCATTATTATTATTATCATTATTACTACTACTACTATTACTACTACTGTTATTATTACTACTATCATTATTATTATTATTATTATAGCTACTACTATTATTAATTATAGTTCAAGGTAGCAGAGACGGAGTTGCAGTATTCACAAGGTAAAGTGAGAGATTTGGAAGGAGGAATGAGTGCAGCCACGTCTGAAAGAGCTGAGCTTGAGGAATCTCTGAGGAGTCAAATTAGCTCCCTGGAAGAGAGGCTGCAGCAGTGGGTGCGAGAGAATGATTTACTTCATGAAGAATCTGGCAAGGTGAAACTAAATGCAAGGCCCTGAGAAAATAGGGGATTTGCATGATGACATCACATAACATCCTGCCACGCCCACCGATGGTATCACTGCACACAGTGTCCCATAGAAAATGTATTAGTTTTGCTGACAGCTTGGCTGCACAGAGCTTCCAAATTACAGGAATAGCTTTATTATGAAATTTACTAACTGCTGATAGCAAAAGTTTAGGATTTTCAGCCCTGGGGGTTATTGGAATACCTGGGAATGAAATTTGGTGATGGTTATCTAACCACCCTACTTCTTCTTGGAACTCATCTTGAAAACTGAGACAGCTGGTTTTTCTCAAATTCTATAGCATGCTGGTGGCCTGCTTCTTAGAAGCTGGTTGTGGTGAAGATACTAATTTCTCTGGAGGGATTGGTGAGTCTTACAAGAGAAGTTAGAAAAGGAGATTGCTTTGTTCCTGAATGCTAAGATAACAGAAGAAAGAACAACATGGTGATCATTTCATAACTTTCCTAAGGATAAACTGATGAGAAAGAAATGATTAATTTCTAAAAAGAAAGGATTTGTATTTTTACTGATCATCAGCTGTTTTGCTCCACAATGTGGAAGAACTCTTGAATATCTTTGTGGAGGATATTGTAACAAAAAGCATTGCTACAGTGGAAGGCAGTGGAGAATTGGCAAGCCTACAAATATTGCCTGTTATTACTGATCAAGTTTACTTTATTTAGATTGAGTATGTTTTTATGTTTATTTTAATTATCTTTCTCCCCTTAGTTCAATAAGTATTCATTTTCTTTGATTGTTTAGTTACAGTTATTCATTTAACCACAGTGTAAAACATGAAAGCAATAGTTATGCCAGTTCTGCAGGACATTAATGTCCGTACATTAACTAACTAAAATAACCCACTAACTAAAATAACCCACCAACTGTGGAGTTAAGTAATGCCATTAGCTATCTACCTGTTTGAAGAGGGGAAAAAATGGCGATGGGACATATAAATTCTAGTTTAAAAAAACAAAAAAAACAAACAGGACATTATTACTGATACAGTCCCACACACTTTGTGAGAAAATGTATTACTGCGGGTGATAATGATGACAATCATAATAAAATACTATGAAGTGAATCAAATTGGTGGACCAATAATTGAGTACACTAAGAGAAAATCCTGTCATGCTAATTCAATGTCCAAACTTCTGATAGCTAGTAATGGAGTTGGCAAAATAGTGGTAAATATTTTTTCTTGTTTTTCGTTTATACCTTGATTCTCAAAGACAACTATCTGGATCTATATATATTCAATTTAGGAAGTATGCCTTAGACCTCTTTACTTTGTCACAAGTCACAGTATCGCGAGGCTGTTGTTTAGCTACATACCATTTTGCTCACCTTTCTTTAAGTTGCCAATATTTGCTAGCAAATACATACCTTTTATCTATCTCAACTTCACAACATGAAGCTGACTAAGAGTTAGATGTTCAACTATAGCTACTTGCTTTTATAAATGGTATTTCTGCCAGAGTCTGAGTCTGTCAAACAGGTGGTTGCATTTATGTCTCCTGACTAGTTTATGTAGATGATAACTTCACCACAATCAGGTTACTTCTAAGAAAATCCACAGCACAATAGGCAGGCCACCACCAGGCTATAGAATTCTGAGAAAAACCAGCCCAGGGCTCAGTTTTCACCAAATTTCACTCCCAGGAATTCCAATAACCAGGGCTGAAAATCCTAAACTTTTGCTATCAGCAGTTAGTAAATTTCATAATAAAGCTATTCCTGTAATTTGGAAGCTCTGTGCAGCCTGGTGCTGGTGCTACAGCAAAAAATAGACCAAGCAGTCAGCAAAACTAATACATTTTCTATGGGACACTGTGTGCAGTGATACCATGTGGGATGTTATGTGATGTCATCATGCAAATCCCCTATTGTTTTGTGTGTGATTTTATGTTTGAGATTTGATAAGTTTGGTTAGTATCAATTACAATTGGATGTGTGCTGTTGTTTGTAAAGGTAAATAGGATTGCTGCTATCTTATGCAGGGGTGGCTCGGGCTCTAAAAAATTAGTCAGGCCAGGAAATGGGTGTGACTAATAACAGGAAGTGGGTGTGGTCCGGAAGTGACTGTAATTACTAATTAACATGTATTTATAACAGTAAGCCTAAAACTGAGACAGGCACCTTTAGTATTGACATTATTTTATTATTATTATTAATATTTCAAAATGAATGATTTCACATAATGATACTATGGATTCAATGTTGTAGGTAATATTTATGATTCAGTCTGAAACTTTCCATACACATGGAGACGGCGATCACTAATTTGTACAAACTCATTTGCAACATCTTTCATGTTTAAGTTGTCTGTAAGCTCCTTATGAACATGAATAACCATCAAACTGTTAAGTCGTTCCTGTAACATAGTTGATCTCAGGTATGTCTTGATACGTCTCATAGCACTAAAGGATCTTTCACTGCTGCTGTTAGTTGCAGGCATAACTAAAATTAATTTTGCTAAGATAATTATTTGATTCAAAAATTCTTTTTTTGATGCTGGAAGGTCCTTGATGAAATGAAGTATTTCAAAAATTGTTTTTATTTCTGCAGGTACAGTAGAAGAAAGAATTTGGAGCTGAGCTTTTAAATTGTGTAAATCAAAATCATCACCATATATTTTGATAACATCTTCCAAATTTTTTGAGTAGTCTCTTTTGTTAACAGTGTTTATCAGTAAATTCTGTAAGGAACAATAAACCTGATATCCCGGTTGATCAAATCTAGTGTTTATTGATTGAATAAGGAGATCAAGTGCTTCAAAATACAAGCGCCTATACATATTTTCAGGTGATTCATCATATTCAGGCTGAGCTTCTCCTTCTTCAAACCTTCTTGGTCGCTTCCTTCTTCGTGGCAACCTTGGCTCACCGATATCATTTTTGGCTGCCATTGCTTTAACTTTCTCCCAAAAAGCCGCAAAACATTCATCAGTTCGAATACTTTGGAGGGTAGAAACTGTCATTTTCGCAATCACTTGACCTTCACTCGCTGAAATATCCTTTTTCTGTAAGGTCCTGCTCAAATTGTCAGAATGGCGAAAAAGACATTCACCAAGAAGCAGTCCAAAAAAAAACTCAAAAGTTTCCATTTGTGCACGAACACCTCCTATTCTTGCAATTACTTCTGTATCATGCACTACAGATACCGCTTTCTCCCATAACTCTTCTAGTACACTATAATTATCAATAATACTCCTCATTGAGTCAGCTTTTACAGTCCATCTTGTAGGACAAAGAACTCTTATTCCTGGACACCCTGGTGCAATATCTTGCTTAAGCTTCTCAAAAATAGCTTGCCTTCGAGGAGAGTATTTTACCAATTTTGTAATTTCATTAACAGTATCCAACATTTTTTTCAGTATAGGACATGCCTTAACCATATCTGAAGTTGCTAAACTTAAGCAGTGACCATAGCAGTGAGTAAAGTAGGCCTTAGGTTGTTCAGCACGCAATAGTGCTGCTACACCCTGCCTAATGCCACTCATATTTGAAGCCCCATCGAAGCATTGCCCCCGAATTTTACTCAAAGAAATGTTAAAACGAATTAAGCAATCTTTCAAGACTCTAACTAGTGTGGCTGCTTCAATATTATCAACTTTATAGAGCCCTACAAATTCCTCATGCACTATCAGTGAACAGTCCACCCATCTTAACACTAGCACCACCTATGAGGAAGAAAAAATAAATTAAAAACACTTATATCCTATTACATTAATTTTAATACAATATGATTGGTTACCTGTTCATGATTCATTGAATCTGTACATTCATCCATCATAACAGTAACAAACTCAGTTGATTGAAGGTTGCTTGCAATCTTTCTCAAAACATGTTGTGACATTATTTTGAGCATTTCATTCTGATTCTCATGACTTAGATACTTCTCATTTTTCTTCTCCAACCATTCACGACACTATAGTTTAGATACTAACTGAAACACAAATTATATTATGACAGTAATGACCATTATTACCTGGAGATCATCTTGACTCATGAGCTTCATCAGCTGCTGTAAATTTCCGTCATCTTCTTTAGCTCTACGTATTGCACATCCTTGTCTCGCCAAGTACCTTAAACTGCTTAAAATTTTCAATAAACAATGCCTGCTACTAGTGGTGTGCTTGAGCACAAATGGCGAGCGAGCCTAAAGACTATACTATTTTTATTGACTTCTAACACTGAAGCTACTGAAAATAAGGTCCAGTTTTTTAATTTAGCATACAGGGTAACGGGATTTCAGTGCCATAGTAACAACTCTCTGCAACTGCTTGAATTGAAGGAAAAAACAACAACAACAAAACAATACGCGTTATTTAAAAGTTTTCTTTGTGATATTCTTTAGCAAAGTAGTGGTTGTAACACACAATGCTTTGACACAGCTGGACATGCACCTACACAGACTTACCTTGGCAGTAGTCTAGTGGACAATGTATTTTCAGGTAAATACTGTGCGCACGGCTTATAACCATGACAAAGAGCGCATTGACTTACCACCGCCACTAACTCGAATAGAAATGGAAGTCCCTTAAGTTTTCAAGTATTAACTGCACCCGCAAAAGAATTCAAAACGGTAAACAATTCAATTTCTAGGGTGATACGGGTACTGATCGATAAACCAGAGGATTCTGTTTAGTGCAATTTGGGACGGGGTCGAACAAATAACTAACACAAAAACGCGAGGGTCAAAGTACAAAATGACATACGTACGTCCAAACATATATACAAATAAACTAGTGATGTGCTTGAGCACAAATGGCGAGCGAGCCTAAAGACTATACTATTTATATATGAATGATTTTGACTTCTAACACTGAAGCTACTGAAAATAAGGTCCAGTTTTTAAATCTCGCACACACGGTAAAGGGATTTCAGTGCCATAGTAACAACTCTCTGCAACTGTTTGAATTGAAGGGAAAAAAAAACAACAAAACAATACACGTTATTAAAGTTTTCTTTGTGATATTCTTTAGCTAAGTAGTGGTTGTAACACACAATGCTTTGACACAACTGGACATGCACCTGTGTTACACAGACTTACCTTCGCAGTAGTATAGTGGACAATGTATTTTCAAGTAAATACTGTGCACACAGCTTATAACCATGACAAAGAGCGCATTGACTTACCACCGCCACTAACTCGAATAGAAATGGAAGTCCCTTAAGTTGTCAAGTTTTAACTGTACCGGCAAAAGAATTCAAAATGGTAAACAATTCAATTTCTAGGGTGATACGGGTACTGATCGATAAACCAGAGGATTCTGTTTAGTGCAATTTGGGACGGGGTCGACAACCGAACTAACACAAAAACGCCAGGGTCAAAGTACAAAAATGCCTTACGTACGTCCATACATATATACAAATAAACTAGTGGTGTGCTTGAGCACAAATGGCGAGCGAGCCTGATAGTTAGGTAACATAAAATGTTACTCTTTTTAGCTTACTTCATGCAAACACTATAATAGCAGTTATGACATTAGATTTCAGCAAACAAATACAAAATCACTCTCTTACCTGATTAATGGTAACTTTTGTAGTATCAAACATCAACCATTCTGATAATCTCAATCACCAGTGACTCTTGAACAAGCTCTCAGCTACGATAAAAAATAAAACAGTGTTATTATTTGTAATTTTAGCCAACAAATATGGAATTACTACTTACCTCATTCTTGAGTATTGATAACTTCTGTAATATCAAATTGAAGTTACTTTGACATGAATTACCTCGAATTCTTGACAACAAGCTCTCAGCTACATAAACAAAAGACAATCAATTTTAGCACACAAATACAAAATTACTTTCTTACCTCATTTTCTTGAGCCGTAGTAACTTCCGTAGTACCAAATTTGAGTCATTCTGACTATTGGAATTTACCAGTCACTGTTGACAACAAGCTCTTAGCTGAGTTAACAATAACAGAATTACCTGAATAAACTTAGAAAGCAGTGGCAAAGAAGCGCAGCTTGACAAAGACTTCACAATTATTTCAAGAAGAGAGTAGCTATAAACGTTTTGGTTGAAACAGAGTTGCGTAAGGCAGTGCAGCAGGATTCTCCGCGCTCGTTAATTGAAAAATACTGGAACTGTGAACGCTTTACCTAACTTACGTAATTAGAAGCGCGGGCTAAAACAGAGGTCTCACGTACCCCATAAACAGATAAATAAATAAATATAGCGAAATCTCGATTGAGTTACCCCTGATAGTGTCTCGCTCGCTTCGCTCGCTCGCCAATAAACTGACATCCCCGATTTTCGATTGTGTTACCCCTGTAAGTGTCTCGCTCGCTACGCTCGCTCGCCAATAAACATCCCCGATTTTTTCATTTTTACCCCTGTAAGTGTCTCGCTCGCTACGTTCGCTCGCCAATTAGCCTGACTTTTAGCTAAAGAAGTACACAGCATTTCACCAATATTTGAAGTAGTTCTAGGCAAAGTTATAAGCTTTTCCACTGCAATTTTATGACACTTTCTAGTTTCATGTGACCGAAAAGATTGGGTAGCTTCCTTCCAGTTGCTGAACCCCCTAAGAAGCTAAATTAAACAATTTTTTGTCATATACATAAAAAAATGAAATTAAGTACTTAAATGGCAAACTCACAAATGCAGGATCACTTCCAGAGCTTAATGTCAAATGCTTAAACTTCAAAGCCTTCAAGCATAAATGACAATGAACTGAGTCCTCAGCTTCATTGTAATGAAGCCAATACCACGTCTTAAACCACTGAGGCTGACATGATCGCTCCACTACAGTTTTTTTTCCAAATTTTTTTTTAGGAAATGAAAACGATTCAGGTTGGTTAGCTGTTTCCGTTAGCTCCTCAAGTACCATAGGCATGATAAAAATCGACCACAACTCACAACCTCAGACAGGGTAAAGGATTGAACCGCGTGCAGCGTGCTCGAAGAATGACAGAGTAAGGCTAAATCCAAGTCGCACCGTACCGAGTATGCTGGACACGCCCACACCAATTAGATGCTTACTTTACCAAATAAAGATGACGAGAAAAAGGTCCGGCCATGGTCGGACTGGTCGGACTATCGACGCCACCCCTGTTATGTACCCGGTGTCTTCCAGCTGCTCTCTTAGGGTTGCATGTTATCGTATGTACTCATTGTCTTCCAGCTGCTCTCTAGACTTAGTATCATGGAGGAGAGGCTAAGTCGGTCTGGAGGAACAGTAGGCACAGATTCTGCACAATCAGCATACTTGGATTCCAGTCTGAGGGATAAGTCGGTGGACCAACTGTGGGAGATAGTCAGGTACATTTTACTCATACCGTAGGATGCAGTATTGTTTTTGTTGTTGTTTTTTTTTGTTTTTTTCTTGTTGTTGTTTTTTTTTTGTATAGATCAAAGATAAACTCATTGTTAATTGTTTGCTATTTTTCATACGCATACTTTCCAGTATCTCTTTACTCTTGCTCTAGGATATTTTGTTTCCTCCAGGTTTTTGCAGGCATGAAAAAGAACTGGCTGTCACTGAGAATCTTCGTCACAAGCAGCTGCTGGATCTGCCAACCTTGAGCTGATGGACTGCAAGGAGCATCTGCCGCCACTCACAAATCTGCCTCCAGTGTTGCCACTGCTGAGCAACATGCGGAATACTGAGAAGGTTTGTTATCATGGAATAATAAACCCATTGATAAATAATTCTATCAGGATTGGGATTGGATTGGGGCCCCCCCCCCACCCCCACCCCCCCCCCCCCCCCCCCCCCCCCCCCCCCCCCCCCCCCCCCCCCCGGCTAGCTATCGGGGAATAACTACTTCTAGTTACTGGATATATTCTAATGTATAAAAAAATTGTGCTTGAAAGAATTGCTACCCTTTTGCAGTCATTCGACCAAAACTGTTATAATCCCTTTAGCTGGCTAGAAAAGAAACTTAAGGTGCAGGTTTGAAGCCAAACTAGTCCTAAATAAACAACTATACACTGTTGTGAGGCATTTCAATGGACATAATGAAAATAAACCTTCAATTAAAGTGTGTAGTGTTTTGTTACAATCCCTTTGCTAGATAGCCAACTGTTACTGATACTATAATAACAATTGAATCTTGTGTGTAATGTACTAGTAAATGAAATAAACATTATGATTTTGATTCCTTTTATGATACAGGGATATGCCTAGAAAGTTTGCATTAATAAAGCTTTAATCAGCGTAAGAGATCCATTTAAATTTGTTCATGTGTACTGTAATAATGCAACTGAGCAACCTTAACATTAATTACTCAAATACATTGTGATCATCTATGAATAGTGCACAATTACTTTCCTGCAAAGGCTATTAAACAATTTCATGTCCTTTCTATTGGATAAGATTAGTAAAAGACTCATTACTGATCCAACTTCCTGATTCAGGTCCTAATGGTGGTACTGCAGATATTACGGTCTCTGTGTCACTAGCTAGCTATCATTTTAAACTCAGCAGGGAAAAAAATGAGGATGCTGAAGAAAAAAAATCAGGTACGGACGTATTTGTTACAGCGCCCGTTTCATATTGGCTACTGGGCGTTTCCAATCCCAGTAAATTCTTTTATCAATGGTCAACCCAATTGAGTTGACAAATAACAATAAGTTAAATGAATGGAGGGAACAATTTTCCTACTGATCTCGTACAAACATAGAAAGTGAATAGGATAACTGAGTGCCACATTGGTTCTACTAAAGTGGCAATTTACAAAATGTCACAGCTACGTAAATGAAGAGATTTTGGCCCGGATAATGTCACCTCATTTATAACAACCATCACACACAAAATGGGACCATATCATTGTTGCTTAACCTCCCCCTCTTCTTCATTCTTTCTTCCTTTCTCTCCCTCCCTCCCTCAGGTACAAAACCTCAATGCTCTCAGTGACAGCAACATTCTGCTGAGGCAGGAGAGAGATCGCCTGCAAGCACAAGTGAAGGACCTAGAGGGAACTGTGGAGAAGCTGGAAGGAGAGCTCCATCCGCTACAAGAGGCTAACAAACTGCTTACTGGACAGAAGGATGCTCTTGTGGCTGAGAAGACTGCTCTCAGGTATAGTGTGTGTTTGTATGTGTGTGCATGTGTGTGTGTGTGTGTGTGTGTGTGTGTGTGTGCTAAGTTTAGATAATCCACTAGTGAAGTGCCAAATCTTTTTTAATTCTTTTTTTCTTCTTCCAGGAATGAGGTCCGCACAGCTTCATCACTAGTAGTTTATGTGAAATTTATGCCATAATTAGTTCAGTTTAGTGTATTATTTGTGTGTGTTTGTTTATTGCAGCACTTGAAAAACGAGTGTGTATGCTATTATTTGTGTCTACCAAATTTTTTAATCTAAGTGTTACTGCTGTAGCATTTTCACAAAACTAAATCATGAAATGATAGTTTGGGTTAGGAGTTGTTGGTGTTTTTTGTTGTTTGTTGTTTTTTGTTTTGTTTTTGTTTTGTTTTTTTTGTTTTTTCATTGATTTCTCACTCTAAGGTGTTACTGTGCTGATCGCATATAATTTTAACGATCCTTTACTATTTTCTGCATCCCAGGGAAGAACGAGATAACACTGCCGCTCTGTTACTGTCCAAGTCCAAGGAGCTGGAGAGTTCTGAAGCAGTTCTAGCAGATACCCAGAACCAGTATGCTCAAGCATTGGTAGACTTGCAGGCTGCACAGGAGCAGGAGAAGAAACTGCAAGAAGCAGAGACGGCACTTGAAGACAAGATAGCCAAGCTGTCTAAAGAGAGTGAAAAGAGTGAAAATCAACAAGCACTCATTGCTAAGGTATGATTGACTAGTATTCATAAGAAGAGAAGACATTGTATTAAAATGGCTTCAAGTTCTGCTTTGTAACTTCGTGTACCTCTTCCAATGGACCATTTTGAATGAGATGCTGGGTTCTATTAATTTTGTTTGTTTGTTTGTTTGTTTGTTTGTTTTGTTTTGTTTATGGGCCTCCCCAGTTTATGGCTTAAGCTATAAGTGGAGATAATTAATATTAATTGATATCAGCACTAAAATCAATAAGATTGAGTATATACTGTACAGCAAATTAATGAACTCATTTAGCATTTTGAACTTATTCTTTGTTAGTGGGGCATCTTAAAAATTTGCTTTAAAATACACTAAGTGTTGTCCAGATAGCTAATTTTCTCTACATTAATTAATTATAGATGCATGTTATATAATCCATCTGTATGCAGACTATAACACATATCTTATTTTCACATTCTTTTATTGCTAGCTATTGTTGTTAGGTATTTTATTATTTATTTATATATTTATTCAGCGAGCGAGCGAAGCGAGCGAAGCTGACTCTCAGTCGTGTTCAATTGAGATTTCAGATATATATATATATGTATGTATACGTACGTCAAAATATTTCGCCCGCGCTTCTAATTACGTAAGTTAGGTAAAGCGTTCACAGTTCCAGTATTTTTCAATTAACTGGTGCGGAGAATCCTTGTTTCAACCAAAAAGTTTATAGCTACTCTCTTCTTGAAACAATTGTGAAGTCTTTGTCAAGCTTCGCTTCTTTGCCACTGCTTTCGAAGTTTATTCAGGTTGTTAACTCTTCATGCCTACCAATCATTGCTATTATTTAGGAAATCATCTTTACCTATATTCATATATTTACTCGCTCGCCATGCATTTGCGCTATTCGAGCGCACCACTAGTATTTTTATAATATAAGGATTACAACTCCAAAGCAGTGGGAAGCCTTCTCCCTACACAACAACACTATAGCAATTGCAGAAATGCAAGCCTCAGTGAGTCCTCCTCTTCACCTTCTTCTACTTCCTCTCCTTCCTCCTCTTCCTCACTAACTTCCTCTTCTTCCTCTTCCTCCTCACTGTCTTTGTCATTAATTTTGTTTGTTTGTTTGTTTGTTTTGTTTATGGGCCTCCCCAGTATGGCAGAGTGAGAATAGAGAATGGTCTGGCTAGTACTGGTGTATTTTCTATCAGTGCAGTGGCAGAAACACCACTTCAAAAGTGGGGGGGGGGGACAGAAAATAACTGGGACTTAATAAAAAAATTGCTTAGGAAATCAAAACTGTGCGTTTTGAAGATGCAAAAAATTTATGAGCCTAATAAAAGTAATTGGATCGTGACAAAAATAAAGAACAAAAAAGTTAATAAAAATGACAATGAATCAGGAGTACCAGCTGAAAATATACGAATTATAGTGTGCTTGAAAATTATAAATTTAGTTCCTTAGCTAGACTGTCACAAAAAATTACCAAAGTATTTTCTCCGTGTATCATACATTCCAACAAATTATTTTGCTACTTTGATTAGATTCATCGAGTCTGCAAGTTCCTGATGTATATGCAGAAGTAAACAGTTATTCAATCGCTTTTCAGTCATAGTTGAACGTTGTGACGTGAATACAAACTTGAGGGCAGAAAAGGTTCGTTCAGCTGTTGCTGATGATATAGGGACAGTCAGAGCAAGTCGAAGAAGTCCATGTATAGATGAAAGCAACTCCTTGAAGCTATCTCTCTCATTCATGGCATCACATATAGTGTGGATAGAAGTGACCGTTTTCACTGTTGGCAGAGCTGTCTTCACTGCACCATGAAGAAGTTGAAGTTGCTTTCTTAATTTAAAAAAAATTGATATCCTTAGAAAAACAAGATTTCTCAATTTCTTTCATTTCACTCTCAAATTCTTGATTATTGGCAGCTTTTATTAGTGCCTTTTCCATAGACACTACTGCTGGAATGGTCTTGGATTCAAATCAATTTTGAAGTTCTCCTAACAGTACATCACAAGCTTCAAAATACATCTTTCTGTAATGTAGTTTAGGACAAGATGGAGTATGTGGCTCACTTCCACTTGAATAACGCTGCGGCCTTCTCCTCTTTCTAGGCAAAATAGGCAAATCAATTCCATGTTCTTCAGCAAAGCTTTCTGCTCTGCTATAGAAGCGATCGAACTCTTCATCAGTTCGTAATATTTTGAAATGATTCTTTGCAGCTTCTACAGCAGATAATGCATCATGAATTGCAATATTTTTCTTTTGAAGTGTTAATGAAACTTGTTCAGAAGCACTAAACAATTGGTAACTCAGCTTTAGACCAAAAAGTGTGTCAAATTTTTCCAATAACTGTATTAGGCCAAATGCTTTCAATCCATATTCATCCTTAGTTGTATCATGAATTTCTTCCAAGATTTCCAAAAGCACATTGTAATCTCTAAGTATGGCATCAATTGCTGCTGTACGAGCAGTCCAGCGAGTCGTGCTTAATAACTTCAAACTTACTGTGCCTTCTTCCTTGACTTCTTTAATTACAGAGGAAAATAAGTGAAGCCTTTTAGGGGAAAACCTTATTAGCTTACCAATTTCACGAACCACATCCAAAGTATCTCTAAGGCAGACTATGTTTCTTCCTATTCCCTGAAGGCATAGGTTTAAAGAGTGGGCAAAACAGTGCACTGGAACAGCTGCTGGATTTTCAGCTAAAAACCTTGCTGCCACTCCAGAACGTTTACCTTGCATGTTGTCTGCTCCATCATAGGCCTGGCCACGACACATTTCCAATGGAAGATTACACCTGATGAGAAGATCTTTAATTACTGCAAATAATGTTTCTGCCTTTGTATCCGGCACTCTGAATAAACCAATCGGATCCTCAAACGATTCATACCTGTTACTCACCCAGCGAATTGACAAGTTTAGCTGTTCTGTGGAGCATATGTCTGTAGCTTCATCAACAACAACAGAAAACCAAGCTGGGCCTTGTGCACCAATTCTTGATAGTAGAACACGTAACAAATTTTTACCCATTATATTTATTAAATCGTTGACACTTTGATGACAGGTGTATCGATTTTCTTTCAGCCATGACTTAACAACTTCACAATCATGACTCCAGGTAACCAGCAACTGATAGAGATTGCCATCTTCTTGTCGATGTCCTTGTAGTGCAACTCCTTGCCGTGTGAGATACTGTATACCTCTCAGTTGTTTCAGCAAGCCAGCTCGTCTATTTTGCTGAAGCTTATTCTGTTGTGCAATTAACTGGGTTGTGATGGTTGGCTGTTCTTGAGCAATCCACTTCAGCTTAGCTTCTTGATGAAAATGTGAGCTGTCATGATCTTTAAATTTAGCTACAGCCTTCTTCCAGTTTTGAAATCCACTATCAGTGAATGTTTTTTCCCCACATTTACTGAAAGTAAATAGCTCCTGTTTTTTTGCATGCTTACAATAAATGCAAAATACTTTCTTCCGATTGACACAAGCACTAATCCATGGAAACTGTTTAAACCAGCTAGATTGAAAACTTCTGCCCTTGGTTTTGAGAGCCTGAAGAGTGAACTTATCTGTGGGATGGTATGCTTTTGTTTCATCAGAACAACATACACTTGAACAACCAGATGTCTCAGATGTCATTGGCATTGTGGCTTGGTCTACCTGATCGATAGCTTTAGTAATTTCATCTTCTATTGCAGAGCTATAGGGCTATCTTCAACAGATTCGACTGCTGGTTCTTCAACGGATTCAATTGCTGGTTCTTTAACTGGTCCTTGAGAGGAAGCTGACCAGAAACTCAGCAAACTTGTTTGTTTCTTTGCCATTACTAGCTAGTTCTCTTCCTTCAAAGAGCAGCTGCATTGATTAATTAACCACAGAGGTACTAGCTACTTAGTCAGTACAGTGGATATGAAAGGTGATAACAAAGGTGAGATAGTCAGTTACATAAGAGTATGGCCTCAACTTTTGGAAAATGTTTAGGGATAGGGGTGGCTATCACTCTCCAACTATAAAATAGGGCCTCTGCTCTTTGTAGTGTAAAAGTGGGGGGAGAGGGGGGGGGGGGGCTGTGCCCTCCCTAATGAAAGAGTGGGGGGGGGGGGCCCAATATCTCTGCCACTGCAGTGGTAGCTGAGTGTTGTGCACTGAAGGATTCACATTCCCACCGTGATGATTGGTTTCTTCTCTATAGCTTCGTGAAGTTGGTCGCAAGCACAGAGACCAGAGCAAGGCTGCTTCAAAGACAGTTGATGAGCAGAAGGAGGAGATTGCAGCCTTGAAGAAGAAACTTGAAGAAGCTGCTGCTGCACCAAGCAAAGAACCCTCACCAACCACTGCCAATGAATTGGCCGATAAGACCAAGGTGTGTGGTGATACTTCACCTAACCAAACTTTTTAAAAGCTAGTCTTTACCAAGTAATGTGATTATAAATGATTGTACACACACATGTGCATGCACATTTACTCAGTAGCTATTATGGGATGCATAACAATGTTAGCATTTTAACTTCATGACAGTGAACAATGGAAGGGGAAAATGTCTTAGTCTAAATATTATGATTAAATTTCACAGTTGCCTTGCTATTGTGCTGCTGATAAATGTGTAGGAGCTGATGGAAGCTAAGAAGACGGAGGAGCGACTCACAGTGGAGGTCCAGTCTGTGACAGAGAAGTTCACTCGAACACAAAGTATCATCAGGTCGGCACATGGGCGTTTGCAAAATCTCACTCAGGAGAAAGAACAGGTTTGTGCGAAGAATATTTTTCTTTGTGTGTATGGTTTTTTTTTTTGTTGTTGTTTTTTTATTTTATTTTTATTATTATTATTATTATTATTTATTTATTTATTTATTTTTTAATTATAATATATACATAGTTTTTTTTAGCACACCCATTATTAGTTATAACACTCTTTCATTCCCCTCCATATTAGGCTTTCAAAGATTTAGATGAATTAAAGGGAGAGAATCTTGCTCTTCAGAGACATGTAAAGTTACTGGAGTCAGAGAGTAAGAAAAACTCATCGTCAGTGACCAAACTTCAGGCACAGCTGAAGGAGAAGGGAGCCATTGCAAAACGAAAGGTAAGTCGTAGATGTTCTCAAAGTATTGCGGTCAGAAAGATGGCCGCTGCGAAGATCAATCCCTTATGCAGCAGATGCAATTGCTTGTGTCTTTTAGGTTGTAGTGTCAAAGCTGACAGCACATATCCCATCTCAATCCACGGACCTCACTGCTACAGTCAAGCCAACGGTGACAACCACGCCCACTTCCAGTATTCGGCCCATGGGCATTCAGACCACTTCTGCACCCACTGCTCATGTCACGCCCACTATGGTGACTTCCCAACACTTGATACCGAGCACCCCAGCTCCACAACACCCCAGCTCCACTGCTGCGGCTGCTACTGTCTTTGTACGCTCGACATCCCCCCAGATACTTGTTCCTACTGGATCTATGAGCCCCCAAGTTCAAGGGGCAGAATTATCACAGCCCCCTCGGTCTATTGTCACCCCCATGAATAATCAGAGCGTCTCCTCAAGCCAGTCATTTCCGTCCACTAATACCACTCCGCCAGGTGTTCTCATGCCTTTCAATGAGGCGGGGCAATCAGGCGTGAATTTGCGAATCTCAACAACCCCAGTTGCGGCCGTGCGCACGTCCCCACCCACTTCTTCCCCAGCTCTGTCAGCGGTTGCCCCAGCTTCTCCTGTTTTATCGTCCAGCGAATCTCCCTCCCATATGGTTGTAGCTCCGACCTCGTTGTCCACAAGCAGTGTGGCAACGACCAGCTCTGGCGACACCCTCAGACTCGCCCTCACATCGTCCAGTGGTCGTGTTGCCATGACAGTTCTCCCATTCAACACCCAAACTGTCGGCCCGACCACTGTCAGCTTCACCTCATCTTCAGACACTTCCACTGTTTCAGTCTCTTCTCAGGTCCTCTCCAACAGCAGCAGTAGTAGCAGTGCAGGCAGCATTAGCGGGAGCATCAGTGAACCCACTCCCCAAGCAGATGTTGAAAGGAGTTCAGCCGTGAATCGAGGTAGAGTGGGGACCAGCAAAGATCAGACAGTCCAATGGCCTATCACGAGTACTGGATCCATGAAGAGGAACAGAGAGAGTGACGAGGGAGAAGAAGAATGTGTGGCTTGTACGAATGATGATAGGGAAGAGCCAGGAAGCAGTCTGAAGCCTCCTTCGAGCAAAAAGAGGTACATCAGACTGGTCCAGCGGGCACAGATGTCACCCAGCAGCTCCTTGATGCCGGATACGCAAGCATCAAAGAAGGTATAATGCAATCTAATTTGCAAAAATGTGGGCGTGGCTGGGTGGTTTGGCAAGCGAGTGAGCAAGGTGAACACACAAAGCTCTCTTAGATCTTGCATGTGTGCATTTTCCCTTCTAGTGTAAAAGTGTAAATGTTTCTGGTTTTGGTTCAGTGACATAAAAAGCTTTCCTTATGGCTGCAAGGTTGTATTATGAGTGATTTTGGCTCCCACTTCCCATCTATGTGACGTTGTTGTACTCCACCATGTGTGGGTGGGAGTTTACCTAGATGCTGTATATGTAACAATAAGAAACGTATTGATGACCATTACCACTTAAAATTCTAATTGAAATTGTGCATACTTCTTGCTAGGTTCGCTTGCTCACCACCATAGTCCTCTCGAGCCCACTACTATAAGTAATAATTTATTAAGAGTATTATGTGTGGATAGGTTGTGAGTAGGTCTCTGTAGGATCAATGTTCTTATAGATTGTGAGTTTTGGTGAAGTAATTTAGTGCTAAGAGCAACTATGCGTACCAAGCAATACTATTATCTGAAGTCTAAGTAAAAGTGTTTGTGTGATACATTGTGTACAGGATGATGATGTGATAGTCATTGGCAGCAGTAGTGAAGAGGAGGAGAAGGAAGAAGGGGAAGATGTGGGAGAATTCTCTAATGTGGTAAGTTATTACATATAACAGTGGAATTTTTTTCATGTTATATAATTTGAGTTTATGTGTTAGTGTAAGTTCAACATGTCAGAGAGTACAGTGTATTCTATTTTGTATAGACTTCTCTAATACTGTATGTGCCATACAAAATCAACCTAACTTCCAGAGAACAAACCACGAATAATTCTTAGTGTTGAGTGATAGTCAGCCTTATATTTGTACCGTAGTTTATTCAAACCATCCAATCTGATTTCTCGATTGCAAATTAATAAATATCATACACACCTCCTCGTAGGTGTTTATTTTTCCCCTTGAGATCTGGGATTCTGATCATTCGAGTTGCACTTTATTGTTGCTGTGGAGGGACCGCAGGAGTAGAGGGTAGCCTCCACAGGACAGTGGAGCTAGAAAGGGCCTTTATTCATTCTGCTGATTAACTTCAGTATCCACTTCCACCAGGGTCTACACTCGGCCGCTGTGCTCGTCAAATAAGTAGTTGTTGTTGTTTTTAATAATACTCGAGACTTATACGTACACAACAGGACGGATATGTAGACTAACTCTAGGATACAAAAAAAAAAAGAGGGCTGTCCAGAAATGCCGTAAATTGTCCATCCCATCCCACAGTCCCATGGGATCATGGGATTGTCCATCCTATCCCACAGCCCCATGGGACTTTCCATGGGATGTCCACCTGTCCCTCTACAGATGCATGTGTCCTACTGTCCATCCCATCCCACGGTCCCATGGGATCGTGGGACATTCCATGGGATATCCACCTGTCCCTCTACAGATGCATGTGTCCTACTGTCCATCCCATCCCACGGTCCCATGGGATCGTGGGACATTCCACAGAGTGTCCACCTGTCCCTCTCACTGACACATGAATATCTTACTGTCCATCCCATCCCACGGTCCCATGGGTCTGTGAAATAGATTGCGTGTAACATTTGTAATGATAATGAGTGGTTTTTATTAATATTTGTATCAATAACATACTTGTAACCTTGTCAGCAATTACCCTTTCTTGCGTATTAAACCTAGCCATGACACCTCCTTCGCTTTGCTCAGTCGGTTTGTCAAAGTGTGTCGTTGCGCCTTTGGCGCTCCGCTAATCGTGCCACGCACTTCGCGCATGCGCTCTAGCTTGACTCTAAGTGTTCATTGTGACAATACTTTCATGGGATAGAATGGAATGAACAGTGGGAGTTACCTGCTTGGCGTCCGGTGTCAATTATCTCCCCGTCCATCTCCGTTCCCTCTTCGATGTCCGATGCTTAGCCTTTGGTTAACTGTTATGCTCACTTTACCATTATTTCCCGTCTCCCTTTGCGCGTGTGTGCCGGAGGTATGCAGTCGGCCGTGTCCGTTCAGGCCTTGTTGGGACATGCGCGCGCGGCCCCTCTGCCGCGCGCGCGTCACGCAGCAGCTTTGCCACGCCCTGCTGCCTTGCCCGAACCACGGCAGACTGCAACCCGTCACGAAGTCTGACCACAGACCCCGGACATTCCACCCACTTCCCCTCTCAAATATATTGGGGTTGTGGCGGGTGGGAGAGCCTTCGCCAGCCTTAGTTGGCCTTTTACTCATGGCGGACCTCGAGTCTGTCATAATCACTTTTACTATCTCTTTATTTCAGATTTAGTGCCCACTACACGTGGCGCCCTTACTTTCTCTACCCTCTCATTTCCGGCCGCGCCCCTCATGCGCGGTAATCTTCACACCTTCATTGACCACTCCCACCTTAATCGCCGGTAACTTCGGCACGTTACACTAGACCTGCCATTACCTGCTTGGCGTCCGGTGTCAATTATCTCCCCGTCCATCTCCGTTCCCTCTTCGATGTCCGATGCTTAGCCTTTGGTTAACTGTTATGCTCACTTTACCATTATTTCCCGTCTCCCTTTGCGCGTGTGTGCCGGAGGTATGCAGTCGGCCGTGTCCGTTCAGGCCTTGTTGGGACATGCGCGCGCGGCCCCTCTGCCGCGCGCGCGTCACGCAGCAGCTTTGCCACGCCCTGCTGCCTTGCCCCACCACACGCCCCAACACAGGCCACTCGGAGAGCCCCGACTGCTCCGACGCACACACTCGCTCCTCCCCATACAATTCCTCGCTTAACTGGCTTTACCACTACCAACCCTTTACCCGTTAACCACCTCCTACCCTTAACCCAATTACCACGTCCCCACTCTCTCCCCCCCCCCCCTCTTTTTTTTTTTTTTTTTGTGATCCATACATGACATAGCCATGACAATACATACTACAACAACACACGTTCAAATCAGTCCACGTTCATATCAGTCCACGTTCAAATCACTTCTTTCGTATGGCCACCGCGAGCTTCCTTGCCGACTCCGCCTGGGCCTCATCACCCGTCCTCACATACCCTCTGTACGCCCGGCTGCTCCATCTCCCAAGAGCTTTTATCTGCTCATCTGATGCCCCATTCCGGGAGGCCTCGGTGGCCGCCCCTATCCGAAAGCTGTGCCCGGAAATGCCCTCCGCAGACCTCCCACTTCTTCTCAGGGCCTCTTTCACCTCCTGGACAAAGACTTTCCTGTCCAGGCCTTTGCCCTCTGTCAGTCTGAAGAACGGGCCACTGCCCGCCTTCCTCAGCCCCATAAACTTGAGGAGAGCGACCACCGGGCACACCGGTTCTCTGGTTCTGCACAGTGTTATCAGTGCCCCTTTCCTGAGTCTGTCAGTCTTTGACTCTTTAATCTTGACCTTAATCCACTCGGGCTTTTCTGCCGGGTCCAACATCACGTCTTCCCAACCCAGGTGTGCCTTGGGGTCGAACCTTCCGCTCTCTGGGGCAAGTGCTTCCCCAGCTCTCAAGCAGCCGAAGAAGCAGAGACAGGCAGCTGCCCACAACATCGTGCCTCTGTCTCCCTGGCCATCCCATACCGCTTTCATGGCCTCCAGGTGATCCCGTCTTACCGGATCTCTGGCCATCCCACTGTCTTCTTGAGTCGCCCGGAATCTCGACAGGCCCTTCCTTATCTGTCCGAGCCTGGCCATTCCACCCCAGTTCGGCGCTGACAGGCCTGCCCTCAGATGAGCCTGTCTGAGACCTGCCAAATGGTGTCTGACTGTCCCGTCCTTCACTCCTCCGCATGCCAGGGTCACCACGTACCCAATGGCTTTCTCTTCTGTAACAGGCAGTGGTGGCTCTTCCAACTCGTTGCACCACGCCTCGTACCTCTCCCAGACTCTCCGGTAACGTTCCCTCGTTACCGGGGCTAATGCTTGCTGGAACAGTATCTCCTCAGCATCTGCCACTCCTGCTCTGACCAAGAGTGGTTCTCGCTCGTTAGCAGCTCCACTAGACCCTCCGGGATCTCCGTCGGCCTCTCCTCCGGTGCCTGCATGTAAGACAGAGCTACTTCAAGTTTGTCTCTGGACAGGGCATCCGCTACCACATTATCCACCCCTTTTATGTGGTCCGCCCCTATTGTCACCGACCTGACTGCCTCTACGAAGGCTAGGCACCTCCTCAGGTGCATCGCTCTCTTCTCTTTGCATGACCCTGTTCTGATCGTCGCTACTACGGCCGAGTTGTCACACCACGCCTTTATCGTGGAGCCTTTCCACTGCTCGCCCCATACTACCGCTGCTATTACGATAGGCAGCAACTCTTTAGGCATGATGCTCCACTCCTTAGCATTCTGCGCCTCGTTCCAGCTCAGCTGGAACCATTTTCCACTCCACTCAGCTCCGCATCCCCACGATCCTGATGCATCCGAGACTACCTCGTACCTCGGGTCTGACGGAACCTCCTGCATCAACGCTGTACCATTCCACCCTGTACCGAACTGGTACCACCATTCCAGGTCCGCCCTGGCCTCTACGTTCAATCGTACCCTTCTATCTTCTCTCACTACTGTTGCTATTAGGTCTTGCAACCTTCGCTTGAATGACCTGCCTGCCCTCACTGCTATGCAGGCATGGTTCAGAGAACCCACTATAGACTGCAGGTCCTTCTTCCTGCAGCATTTCATGCCCCTCCACTTCGTCAACACGCTGAGCAACTCGCTCAGCTTCTCTTGGGGCAAACGCAACTCCATGTTGATGGAGTCTATTTCAATTCCTAAGAACGTGATGACCTCCGTTGGACCTTCTGTCTTCTTTTCGTCCAACGGCATTCCCAGTCTTTCACACGTCTCTTTAAACATGCGCAACGAACGTGCACACTCACCGGACCCTTTGGCCCCCACTGACACAAAGTCGTCCACGTAGTGCCTGAGCCACGTAGCCCCTTTTTCCATCGCAATCCACTGGATTGCGTCTCCCAAGGCTGTAAAAATCAGAGGGGCAGATCTCAACCCGAACGGCAAAGTGCCGTCCACATACGTCTCGCCCTCCCATCTCATCCCAAGCAGCCATCTGTCTTTGGGATGGACTGGCACGTTCCTGTAGGCGGCTTTTATGTCCGCCTTCGCTAGTTCTGCTCCTCTTCCCAGTTTCACCACTCTCCTGACCACCTCGTCTACCGACGTGTATGCCACGCTAGCCAGCTCCTTGTCAATCCCATCGTTCACACTGGCTCCCTCTGGGGCTGACAAATTAACTATGAGTCGCCATCTCCCTGGTTTCCCCTTCTTGGGAATCACCCCGAACGGAGAACACTGCACTCTCGATTCACCATCTATCACCTTGTGAATCCTTCCACCACCCTCCTCCTCCTCGAGGTATTTCCTTATCACCTCCCTGTGCTGGGACCCCTCGTACATTATTCCTTTCTTTTCCCTTAGCACGACCCTCTCTTGATCATGCCCCACCCTGAATCCATTCTGGATTCCTCTTGTTATCCATTCCACCCATTTCCGGTCTGGGTGGCCTTCGAGGTCCTCTCTCCATGCTTGCCACTTCAGCGGGGTCACCACCACCACCGCACCCGGCAGCGCTACACTCTTTGGACCATCTGATACTTTCTCCAGCTCAATAAGCTGCCTCGTAAACCGATACCCTGCAAAAGCATAAATACCAACTTATTGCTTTTGCCCCCTTTTAGATCCTAGAACTATTGCCCTCCCTGTGTGTGTGTGTGCCCGTGCCTGCTAACTAAGCCCCTCCTACCCACTAATTCCGCGTGCGCCTGCTCCTCGCCCCTCCCCTGTGTTTACCCTCTACACTATACCCCCTGTGTTCCTCACCCCTTAGCACCTGTCCTTCCCATACACACTTTTCATCGAAACAATCAACATGACTCCATGACATGTGAAGTGAATACTACAGTTCATGAGACACAGCGTCTCTAGTGTTCACTGCTTGTCGCCGTACTTGCTGTGGCATTGCGATATTGTATGATCGCCCCCACATTGGGAGCACACATGGAGAAACCTGCACTGATTTCCGAACGTGCAGGTGCTATTCGCCTTGTTGAAGCGAAAGCAGACCGCTCTCTTCCTTTGTTCCTGTTTCTTTTGCAATGGCCCACTGCCATGCGTCTGCTTCTCTGCCTGGGGTGTGTTACACATCATGTCTAGCACCAGGCTGGTCTTCTCTTCACCCCAGGCCACATCACTTCTCCCGGCAGCCTCCTGCCTGAACCTGCGGTCATACTTTACGACCTGCTGCCATGGATGGCGTTTTGCCAACCTCACAATGGATTCTCTGTATGCCATTAGAGTTTCAAACATTTTAGGCTCCGCTCTTCCCCAGGCCGTCTGGAAGAGCGAGAAACAGGTGCTCCAAGTCAGTATGTCTGGCACCTCTTTCCAGACTCGCTTTCTCGAGCCCGCACCCACTGACGTCTCCTCCCCACTGTCGCTCCGGACTTGCCTCCAGTCTCCCTCACTGGGGCCGTCCTCCATCACGGGAAACCAAGCGAAGTCGACAAAGGACCCCTCCTGGATCATTTCGACCAGCCTTGCCGATAGCGGCGGCAAGTTGCCTACCAGGTGCACCACCTTTTGCCCTTTCTTTTCTGGTTTCTTGTCCAATCCACTCTTGGACACACTTGCCAGCAACTCCTGGAGCAACAGTCCCGACTGGCCCCCTGTCTTACTCGTTGTAGGTGCCAACTTGGCTCCGCTCTCTCTGGCACTCTCCGCCAGGGCGGCCACATCATCTACAGGGACACCGATCGATCATAACCTTGACATACCCATGTCATAACTCTTGTCGATCACTAACTGTCCCTTAACATAACAAGTGCTCTGACACCGGTCGAGACTACATGCTTTACGCCATGTCCT
>WLWD01002802.1_pt1 | contig 56544 bp, 40 predicted proteins | sample 6712731 | NCBI WGS metagenome assembly WLWD01 (sample SAMN12718690, study PRJNA576275) | sponge metagenome | isolation source: marine sponge | host: Mycale hentscheli | place: New Zealand: South Island, Marlborough, Capsize Point | collected 2014-11-01 | reverse complement strand
GGTTGTGAGAGGTGAGCGAGTGAGGTTGTGAGAGGTGAGCGAGTGAGGTTGTGAGAGGTGAGCGAGTGAGGTTGTGAGAGGTGAGCGAGTGAGGTTGTGAGAGTTGAGAGAGTGAGGTTGTGAGAGGTGAGCGAGTGAGGTTGTGAGAGGTGAGCGAGTGAGGTTGTGAGAGGTGAGCGAGTGAGGTTGTGAGAGGTGAGCGAGTGAGGTTGTGAGAGGTGAGCGAGTGAGGTTGTGAGAGGTGAGCGAGTGAGGTTGTGAGAGTGGAGCGAGTGAGGTGAGAGGTGAGAAAGGGAAGTTGATTAGCTGCAACTGGCACTGTGTACCACAGATGGTAACACACTCTGAACACGTGGCGCTACTAACTGGTTTGGGGAGAACGTGTTAACTATTCTTGATAAAGTGATAAGGACTCTGATGTGTGTATGTATGTGTGTGCATGTGCACTCTTACATGTGCATCTGCTTGTGTGTGCATGCGCTCACACATGTGTATGTTTGCGTGTGCACGCGTGTGTACTCATACGTGTGTGTATGTTTGTGTGTGTGTGTGTGTGTGCAGATCTCATCAGACATTACTTCTTCAGACTCGACGAGCAAGAAGGTTCCATCATATGGTCCAGATCCAGGGAAGGTTCCCGGTCCTCAAACCCCAACAAGGTCCTCGTACTAGAAGTTCACAGAGAGCCCAGCAACACCGTCAAGAACCTCCCGAAGTTCTCTCCTGGAGACCTCCATTGCTACTCGTTCTGGGTGGGCACTAGTGGCGGTGTGCTGGATCTGCTAGCGTACAATGAAGATGCCTACAACGTGTGGCTGATCGAGCTGGAAAGGGTGGCCTCAAGAAATGCAAGCCGCGCCCCCAGCGCCCTGCAAGCATTCAAGGGCACATCCGTCATCAGGAGCAGGCCCAGTTCGTCCGGTGGCAGTCTCAGTGGCTCGCGCCATACAGCCAAGGTGGGCATGTCTCCTGGAGGGGGAGGGGCTGGGACGTATCGAGAGGATCGCGGAGGTAGTGTTAATACCTCTGTATTTGTGAGCGACAGACAGAACAGGAATGGAATTGTCAATGACATCTCCCATAATTCAAACAACTATACCAATAAGGAGATGTCACCCAAAGGCAAGCAAGTCGCACCTCTCTCTAGCAAACACACCCCCACTTCGTCTCCCTCTTCTAGTCGGAGATCTGGGCTGAGCTTCATAGGAGAGACGGTCAGGTCTGACCGACCCGACAACCTGCACATTACATCATCACTGCCTCAGGGCACTGTCATATAGCCGGTACATGATATCGCTTAATTTTAACACAATAAATTATTTTTAAATGATCATTACTTTTTTCAATATATAAATAAAACTGTGAAATGGTTAATGGTATTGCAGAAGTTATAAGTGAAGTGAGATGATACAGAAACATTGAAACCTTTTTACAGATATAAATTAATTATATAAATGTCCTTGGTCGAAACTATTAGCAACGAACTTTGAAATAACAACTGCCAGAGAATATGTGTTCTTGTTTGTCAAATAATATAAAGTGAGTGTCCAGGACGTTGCTATGGTGGTGTCCGTCGATACCCCCAACCGAGGGTCTGTTGTCATAGTAACACCTTCGTGCTGCCTCTTAGGTGTTGAGGTGAAGAATTGGTGGAATTGTCGTGGCTGCTGGGAGGGGTGTGGTCTCGTTCTTTATCGTAACTACAGTGACTTCTATTATCCTCTTCATCACATGATCTAAAACAGAAAATATAAAGTGCACACTTAATAGTTGCAGTAAAAGGTATGTGTGGCTAATACAATACATCTAAAGTAGAATGGAACCTCCGACAGTGGACTCTCTAACAAGGGAGGAATAGCCTCTATTTAGCAGACTTCCTGCTTGCCCCATATCTAATCTGTCATCATCTGATTTCTGACTAATGTACTCCGTCAATGCAATGTATGAAATTTGAACAACTTCCGAAATTGTAAGATTTTGTCAACTATAAATCTGATCCCAAATAATTGTTCTCAGTTCGAAGCTTCTACTGTACTGAGCAAGTCCACATACACATACACACAAACAAAATGATGGAAGAATATCTGAGTTAGACTTTACAGCAAGTCAAACCAGTCTATTATATTCTAAAAGCAAACTCTAATGGTTCCACTACCATTTAATTTGATAAAAAGAGATTTAAAAAAGTTACAGATAGCAGTCTGTCTGCCACAGTTACCACACCACGGGAAGTGTTCAGATTGGCAAGCCACACTTGCAAGACCTCCTAATGGTTACTAAGTGTGTCTGTTACAGGTGTTCTGGCACAGTCTGAAACCTCAGGTGCAAGATGATTGCAAACATCTAATCCACTACAGAGGCTAGTCATTTATCTCTTCCATCAAACATTCCCATTGGTAAAGCAGCAGCGCTGTGTGTGTGTGTGTGTGTGTGTGTGTGTGTGTGCGTGCGTGTGAAACCATTTGAGCATGTCTTATCTCCCAGACCACATCCGTGGCTTATACACGATGGTAAAGTGATCTCCATTTACTTGGGGATCAAACGGAAGACCCAAAGTTGGACTAAAGGATCGAGCGTAGTGCAGCTGGAGGATAGATTTGCTCCCTGGAGTCACTAGTGATATGGCTAGCAACACAAGGAGATGGTAGTGAGAGAGGTATGATCACTGCCTTGTGTTGAAGAAACCATGTGATGGTTGCACTAGGTGTGCGAGCATGTATTTATGTGTGTTCACTTGTTTACATGGTACTAAAGTATGTTTGTATGTGTGTCTTTACAAAAGCTTCTTTTCTGACACGAGGGCCCCACAACTTGTGAGACTATAACCCCTTACCAGATCCCAACCTGTTGGTCATCTGACCTCATTCTCACCTGTGCGTGGTCCTCATATGACATATGATCAGGACCACTGCCAGAAACACGACTACCATCACTACCATCTCTGTAACCATGGAGATGACAAACGCCCACCAGGGGACTGACCACGAGGGACGACCGTCTCTATCGGACACCATTACCGACAATATTGACTGCACATGCCCAGTTCTGCATAGAGGCTCGCTAACACGCTCTATTGACACCGGACAATCGGGAATGAGCATGATGTCCATATTTGATGTATTGCCTCGAGTGACAAGTGGCAAAACCACACCCCCTTTCACCCATGTCGCAATACTGCTGACGAGAGTTCTGCTGTGTACGGTTTGTGTTCCAAACACTTCAGCTCTGTAGGATAAGCGAGAGGCTGTTGTTGACCGGTTGCCGATGGCGATGACCTCACATACCAGCTGCTTGTCTTGCACGTTAGATGATACCATTGGAGTCGGATTGAGGGATTGTGAGTTCAGGTGATCCAGAATGGATTTATGGAACAGAGTTTTCACAGAAGATTCGAATTCTTCCTAATGAGTCAAACAAATAAAACAATGTTATAATCAAACCAACCATATAATCATAATCATCATCATCATCATCATCATAATATTAGTCCTCATTATGGCCACTGCCACCATCATCATTGTAATCATCATCATTGTAATCATCATCATTATGAATTTAACTCATCCGTGCACGCACTTACAGTCCAATTGCTGCAGTTAATTAGGGAGGAGCTCTTCGTCACCAATTGGAGGTATGATGAGTCTGCAATTAAAACACAATATCAACAAATAATAAAACAATAAGGAACAATAAAGAAATAGTGGATCACATGTCCACGGACACATTATCCGCATCCTACTCACACCATTAACTAAATTGATATTTTTATTGGCTCAAAGTGAGACCCTAGCCAGCCATTGATGATCAAGTGTGTCGTGAATATGTTATTCATTGCACACGCTCAGTAATCCACAACCCAGTACATTCCTAGGTTCCTAGTGTTTTATGGGATAACGAGGCAAGGGTTGATACAGAGGAAGGGTCATCGTCTCAGGGAGTGGGTGGAGTCAGAGTGTCATGGGTACAGAGGTGTGAGGTTTCTACGGAGGAGTGAAGGCAGATGGCACTCCATGGAGGAAGTATTCTTTGATATAGATCACAGAAACAAAGTCTTCAAATCAAAAGAAAGCCAATACTGCAGACCTCGTGGTAAGAAGAGGAGCAACGGAATTAATTAACACGCAGCTATCAGTTCCAATCATTTCTAGACTCATTAAACTACTCCAGCAAGATAAGTGATATTTAGGTGCTTCTCCAGAAGCTATGATCTGAAGTGATCGCTTGATTTGGCAGAGTTTACTCAAACACTACTCACAGTGTATAGTAGAATAGCCAAAACACGATGAGCCTACAATAGCCTGGGGGTGTATTGCACTAGTGGTATCTAAGTAGTGCAATTACATGCCTCTAGGCAGCAAGCAGTGGTGCAGGATATGAAGTGAAGGTATGCAGCTATCCAAACTGAACAATGTGAATTTAGTATTCCCTACATAACCATAATGCAATTGAGGACATGCCTCTTAAGGAGTATCTTTTCTTAATTAACTAATATTGTCTTAATTAATTCGAATTAGTGTGGAATTGAAAGCTAATTAATGGCAGCTGTGAGTAGGGGAATTGTATCACAGAGAATGAGAGATAACGATATTCATGACTGTGATGTCACATTGTCGCTGACTTTATTAAATACATGAGTAATTTACAATTAATTGGTATGCATAGAACTGAAGAAATGACCACAAGTAACTTATGACAGCTTTAACAAAAAAATGCAGTCAGGCTTTTTCATTTCTCTACTCTGCTATTAACCTCTTCAAAAGTAACAATTTTTTTTATCCAAGGGGGAAAAAAAAATTAAACAAAACAAAACAAAACAAAAAAAAAATATATACTAAATAAATAAATAAATATAAACAAGAGAATGAGAAACTTCATGAAGCTTTTGGCAAATAAGTGTGTGAGCATGCAGGATGTGTGTGTGTGTGTGTGTGTGTGTGTGTGTATAAGTAAAAATGGAGTTTTAGCAGCATCCTGCCTTCCCCTCACAGGTTCTCATTAGACTGCGGCATCTCATCAACATGCCAGACAACATGCACATATCTCGGACGCACTCTTCATCTCGCAAGAGAACAAACGATGTCGGGCAACCGTAGGAGGTATCGTCACATGCGAACATAGGTACAAATTAGTTTAAAGTGAGAGATAGCCTCTGGGGTCGACCTTTCCTTTAGGCAGGGGCGGATCTAGAGGGGGCTCGAGGAGTGTCGTTCGAGCCCCCCTTTTCTACCTACAATATAATACTTAGCTTTTCCACTTCCAAAGTTACTACCCCCATCAATCAAGCAAAATTAGAACGAACGAAAGACTTGACGCGTACACAACATTTAGCGGTACTATTTCTAATTAACGTACACATTCTCTATTCGATATGAGTAAGCATTTTTATTTTTGTTGATTGTTAGTGGATTTTTTGTGAGTGTCTCTGCCTTGGTATGTCAAGGCAGAAACGACTTGATGTTTTCTTCAAGCCTCCTAACAAGTGAGTCTATTTAATAGCTATAGATAACTTTGGCTAGCAAGGTTAGATGTGGTTCCTCAAGTACCTCGAACAGCTTCTCGGCAACAACATCGCGAAAATATTGAACATGGCTCAACTGAGGAATACTATCGTAGATCCATTTTCCTTCCTTTGTTAGATTATTTGATCCAGCAAATGAATGATAGATTTGGTAGCACTCAGATGATAGAAGCAAAGTTAATTAATTTAGTGCCTTCTGTAATTACTACATTTACTGAACTTTCATATGAGGATGCAACATCGTTCTTTAAGGATGACTTGCCTAGTTCTTCTTTGGTTCCCACTGAAGTGTGGAGGTGGAGGCAGAAATGGTGCCAGGTGGATGCTGCTGAGCAACCTGCTACACTTTACACTGCTTTAAAAGCATGTGATAAAGATTTTCCCCCTAACATTCATGTATTTTTACGTATTGCTTGTACGATTCCGGTTACTTCATGTGAAAATGAGAGGGCCAATAGTGTACTTAAAAACTTAAAGACCTTTTTACGTAATACAATGGGGCAAGAGAGGCTTTCATCATTAGCACTTATGCACATTCATTACAATTTACCAATTGATCTTGAAGATGTTATAGACACCTTTAAGCTTAAATGCAATAGAAGAATATCACTCTAAATACTTGTATCATAATTCATATCATAAATTCAATTCTAATTCAGTTAATTTCTCCAAGTCTAACTGCTATATATTGTCAATCATGTATCACTTTAGGCATCGAATAAACTGATAAATTGGGGCCCATAAAAGTGGGTATAATTTTTTTTGCACATGTGGAAGTATCCACTTGGTCTTCAAAAAGAGCCCCCCCTTTTCAAATCCTGGATCCGCCTCTGTTTAGGGTTATGCTTCAGTAAACCTGTTCTGGTGAACTTTAGTGAACCTCATTATGCAGCTTGTGATAGCTTAACTGATTTCAACAGTAGATATAATAAATATAATATAATATGGTTCTGTATTAAAATATAAGTAAATAAAATAAATAAATAAAAAATAAAAAATAAAAAAATAATAAATAACTCAATGAATAAAATAAATAAAGAGTGAATATATGATGGCGCTACTGGTCCTGAAATTTGTGTTTTATTTCAACTCGTCAGAATGTAATTCTATTCCATTCATCAAGTATCATATTACAACCCAACAGCCTCCACTGAACCCACACATGCTCAGTATGTCTGACCTGGCCTTATAGGTCATCATGATTCAATATGGTTCTACTCCCACCACTAGCTTCCATTTTCATTTCTCCTTCTTGCCTTTACCAAAGAATATTAAAATTTATTATCAAATTAAATGAACTAATAAAGAAAATGTTGTATTCTAGCTTCTTAGGACATGTCAGGAACTAGCGATGGGCCTAGTCAGTCACTCTAACAATATTTACACCTCCTTTGCCAATGTGTCACACTTCAGTCACAGCAACCGAGGTAATAAGTACAGTTTAAGTATGAGACTGCAAGATGGCCATCCCAAATATACTTCTACCTTAGGTGATTGAAAATGATAACAAAAACAACAGCAACTAAATCTCCACTTAAACTTGTACTGCTTTATTCTATGACATATGAAGTGGTAGCTATAAACACTCCATCTAGCTTGATGACTCCACTTCAGGGAGTGTTACTCGAGACTGAAGGAGTAAACTTACAAAATGTCACCAAGTACTCAATAGCACAACACAGCAATCTGATATTAGTTTGTTTGGAACTACTGAAATGATAACTGCTGTCCCCAGGATCCTTTCCCCAACCCTATATATGTTCACCACATCTTACCTGGGATATAGAACTCTAGTCGCCCAGAAGATGGGGGCACCAGAGACAGAGAATGCAGGGACCCATCTCTCTCCTCGATCACAGCGCTCACATCCAGGATGTAGAGGCGATCGCTATGGAGACCACTGATGGTGTGACGTGTGTCAAAAGGTGGACTCACGTGCCAATTCACCTCCCTCTCTCCCTTCAGGCCATACGATAACTTGTAGTGCTTCACGGATATGCCCCGAGGGACAGAGAGTGGATTCCAGCTGACGACAGCAGATGAAGAGCTAGTGACCATCCACCGAATTTGGCCGTCGTACTCTGAACATGAAATTCAAGAAGAATTTGAATTTCAAAAATACTTCTGACATTCTTCAAGTGCAGTGAGCGTGTGTAAGATACACGATACTGACGGGGAAATTGTAATACGAATCCAAATAGAAAAATTTAATTAAAATGTCTGAACTTATGGTGCAACTATTGCTTCATTCACAAAAATGTTAGGCAGAGAGTCATTTCTTGTAAAAAAATTCTTCAGTTCAACTGGTCAGCAGATTAGAGGCTACTACCAGACAAAAATGTTAGGCCAGAGAGTCAGGTGAAAAACAACAACAACAAAACAAAACAAAAACTATATTCTTATATGGTCAGCAGCAAGACTAGACTAACCAGCACTTGGTTAAAGCCTGGCATGTAGCTGTAGATAGAGGATACCCACTACATATTGAGGAAAATTAGAAGAACTGCATGGGGGCCTACAACTAAATGCTGGTGCCAATAAAGAAATGATCTCTCTCAGTATTTCATATTTTGATAAAATGTACGGCATGCTAAGGTCCACTGTATAGAGAAAGAAGATTGAGTGAAATACATGGAACAATAAGCAGTCATTTTTAATCCGAGTCTATATACTGACACTATGATTCTATGCTTAACTTGAGAGAAGTCATTGGGGTGCTCACTTTATAACATTTTGGCTGTTATTAACCAAGATACTGAACATTATTACTATAGTTTTCCTTATCTTGTTTTATTGAAACGTTTCTTTCATTATTTCATTTTGGTTGATTGCAATTATTGTGACAAATAATTCATTTACCCTTACAGGAAAGGAACAAGTAATTGTGGAAGATCACTGCAATTTCTAGCGAGTTACTTACCGTAGTTGAGTGTGGTGAAGTCAGTTGTAGCAACATTGTGCAGAGAAGAACCAATGTTAGTGTGGATGCTCATGTCGACCCTGTACCTCATCCCTCGCTTCAATCCGTACAGTCCTATGTCGTATCTAAGAGAGACAACGTCATTGTCCAAATTGTCATCGTCAAAACTGTCCCTGATCTCCACAGAGAAATTAAGAGGAGATGGAGCAGCCGTCCGCAGAGAAGAAGAGTTAGAAGTCATGTTGTCTTCAGTGAGCACAATCTGATAACTACCATTGATGTTGATGTCGTTAGTATCAGGACGGACCAGCCAGTGAAGGTGTGCCGTGTGGAACGTCAGACTGGACAGGTACATGACAACGGGCTTCAGAGAGTTCAGGGCTTTATCTGGAACACAGGTTAGTGAATGACATCAGTTGAAAAAAATAATAATGCTGTCTGTACCCTTATTAAAATTTTATACCATAGCTGGACAATTTATTTATGAGAGTACGAAAACAATATCAAATAATAACAGATAATGTATAATCTTAAAAACAAAAAAACAAAAACAAACCAAAACATTTGAGTCTATCTTATCGTCTACTCGAGTTCTCTCTTAATGAAACATGTGGACTTAATTGAATTTCTTTGCTTTTAGTTCAACCATAGTTAGTAAAAATTTATCACACAGCTATGGCTCTATGAAGATGTTGATGACAACACAAATTGTGTTTTCCTAAACACTTACAAATATCTTACCAAGAGCAGGGTCTCTGCATATTTGATCAAGATCTGGACAGCAGTCATTGAACTGCTTGCAGGAGGGGTCACAGAAGCAGTCTTGAGGATAGCCAGCACAGGGGGTTCCTGTTTCTTCAACGTTGCAGCATTCAGTGTAGCCTGCAGCTTTGCAGGATCCTAATGCCTCTACAGTCTGAAACTCTGCAGTACGAGTGTCACAGAGAAAATGTATGCGGTGCACAAGACTGAATCTACTGTACCAATATGAGTTAAACTCACCTCTAAAGAACAGAAGCAGAGCCACGGAGACTACTACACTAAAGCTATTATTTCCCAATACCATTTTATTTCGCATTCAATTTTACCAAGCAGTGAGAATAAGGTTAACTCCAGACACCGCCAGCAGTATTTTATTACCTTTGTTCGCGCAGAGCGACACGCGCAAGTTAGAGTGCGCGCATGCACGGTGATGCAGCAACGTTGAATTGAAGGGATATTGTAATGCTGGACTAATCGTCAGTACAGGAAATCAAACCATAAAATACGCCATAAATATGTGATCATTGAATCATTTTTATGAAAAATATACTAAAATATCCATTCATCCATGGAGACTGTCCAAGAAATGTCACTGACCCAGTCAGGAAGGTTCCTGGAGATGCGTATTAGGTCCGGGGTTGAGTTCTCTGGAGGGTCCAAGTGGTGAGTTGACACTAGCAACCGCAATGACTCACTGTTACTAGCCACACCCTATTAAGAGGGACAGAGAGGGAAAACACAAAATAATTGAAAATACTATAATGGCACCATATATTTTTTTCATTTACAAACAAGTAACAGCAAACAGCTATGGAACATTCTTTCTTTTTTTTAACACATACTGAAAGGTATTGTATACAAATAAGACACTTTTTTTAAAAGTAGACAAACACCAAATGAGTACTGTTATACCTTCAATGCACATATATACACACTGAGTGTTCATCCACACACACACACCCGACCTACCATCCTTAAATAAATATCCCTTGATTACTAGTGATGTGCTTGAGCACAAATGGCGAGCGAGCTAAAGACTATACTATTATGATTTTGACTTCTAACACTGAAGCTACTGAAAATAAGGTCCAGTTTTTAAATTTAGCATACAGGGTAAAGGGATTTCAGTGCCATAGTAACAACTCTCTGCAACTGCTTGGAAGGAAAAAAAACAAAAAAAAACAATACACGTTATTTAAAAGTTTTCTTTGTGATATTCTTTAGCTAAGTAGTGGTTGTAACACACAATGCTTTGACACAACTGGACATGCACCTACACAGACTTTACCCAATGTATTTTCAAGTAAATACTGTTGCGCACGGCTTATAACCGTGACAAAGAGCGCATTGACTTACCACCGCCACTAACTCGAATAGAAATGGAAGTCCCTTTTCAAGTTTTAACTGCACCCGCAAAAGAATTCAAAACGGTAAACAATTCAATTTCTAGGGTGATACGGGTACTGATCGATAAACCAGAGGATTCTGTTTAGTGCAATTTGGGACGGGGTCGAACGCCGAGCGAACACAAAAATACGGAGGGTCAAAGTACAAAATGACATACATACGTCCATATATATAAATAAACAAACATCCCCGATTTTCAATTGTGTTACCCCTGTAAGTGTCTCGCTCGCCAATAATTCCAAACTTCTCCCTTACCTGAGTCTCCAGCCAGAAGTTGAACTGCCCGTCACCAAATCCCTTGGACTGGAATAAGAAATAACATCCTCTTTGCACATAGCTGCCTGGACATGGGTTAGGGGCGGGGACAAAAGAGTCCAGCGACCACGCCTTCAGAGTCAAACCTTCACTCAGTCCTAGCACTATGGTGGTACGAGGTTCAACTACATAAGAGAAAAAAAAAAAGTAAATAAAGACAAAAAAAAAATATCTTTCAAACCTTATACTAAGATTAAACAAAATATTTAAATCAAAGAACAGATTTCTGTCATTAGTTAGCTCTGAATGTAATGAATGATGGATGCTTGCCTCTCTGAGAGAAAGTCACAACTTTCATTACCATTCAGTGCTCACTGAATACTACAGTAGTCTTGAGCTATACAACACTGCCCATTATGGGCCATTAAAAACTTTTACTGTGCTGATTAGAACTCATCCCTCTACAGAGACAATTAAAACAAACAAAACAACAACAACAAACAAACAAGGAATCAGAAACCTAATGACAGGGTCAAGAGTGGATATCATTAGTTTATAATATTTATATACAACTTCCCTTCATGGCTTGGAATGAGAGATCAGAAGTCTAAATTGGTAATTATTTTTAAAGCAGAAAAATTAAGACCACCCACAGAAAGGAAGCAATTGAATTGAAGGTATAAGTAATAGAGTTGCACCGATAGAAGATTTTACCGATATACCGATAACTGATATTGTATCTATAATCGAGGCTGATAACAGATAGATATATTCATTGAATTTTGAAAATTTAATTTTTTACATAATTAGAAATATAATGGTACTAGTCTAGAGTCTTCAGTGCCAGGAACAAAGTAGTGCCAAATTGGTGACCTCTTTTTAGACATCGTAGTTAAGTTTCTTTGTCTTTACGCAATCTAAGAGCTAGTAGAACTCATCCGTTCAGAGTCCACGCGGTGAGTACGATTTTTTTTCTATCTGTTAATTATATCGGTACGGTGGGTAGTGTCGACGACCGATACCGATATCGAAAAAGTAGGCCGATAAACCAATAAACGATAGACCGATAGATTATCGGTGCAACTCTAATAAGTAACACATATTTGAGGACAAATGTGCCTATAAAATGCTGCAAAAGATTCTTCAGGGCTGAATTGAATATCAGTAGCAAATTATAGTGCAATTAGTGCCAATTTTTTTTTTATAATGACTCAATTCAGGCAAACCTAGATAACAGAGGCATTCCATGGACAGCAAGCAACTATATAATTTTTTCTCGGTTTTAACAGCCAATATTATGTTAATTAAAACTTAACCCAAATTAACCTAATATTGGCTGTTAGAACGGAGAATTTTTTTTGCTATTATTGTAATTATTTCAGCTGAGTGAATAAATAACTGAAGATATTTATACAAGCATGCATAAAATTTTTCACTTGCCCATCAATCCCGTACTGTACGAGTATTATATTATATGTTGAATATTTTACCAAACTGTAAACATTCAGCGGAAACTCAGCCTTATAAACATTCAGTTGTCCAGAACTACTAATGGGTGCATTGCAGTGCTCAATATAGGAAGGGAAAACATGAAATGCTCACGTGATGCGGAAATACTCAAGGAAAGTTTCCATTATATACATGTGTGTGTATGTATGTATAGTAGGACTTCAGTTATACGAGCACGTTGGGACCGAGAGGTGTTCAGATAACTGAAAACATTATAAGAAGGGGCGTGGTCAAGCAATTCTTTACTTTTGCAAATATGCTAACATATAAAATTTGGGTGTTTGATTAATTGTGTTCAGATAATCAAAGTTCGGATAACTGAAGTTCTATTTCAGCATACATATGGTTTTAATCTAATATTCTTGTTCACAGCGGAAGGGCAGATAAATGATACAGAACTTAAAGCAGGCAAGATAAGCTTGAACTGATTCTATTATAAGAACCAACTCCATAATTAACTATGACAAGCTGCATTTAAGAATGCCGCACTTCTAATAGGAACACACCCTCCCCTCCCATGTTATTATATTTCTAATGTCCTCCATTTAAAAAAAAAATAGCACCAATTCCAACAATTTAAAAGGTATGATAGTTTATTTCACCTGCTAATTCCAGAGTTTCTCCAGGTGGTTGCTGCACGTATGTACTATATGCAGAATGCACACTGTGAGCGTATGTGTGTGTGTGTGTGTGTGCGTGTGTGTGTGTGTGCGTGTGTGTGGGCTGGAAGAAGATTCCAAACTGATCAAGTTATTTTCAATGCCCTAGACTAAAGAAATGTAATCCAATTACAAGGAGAAGTATGTAGTTATTAATTCCAACTCTGTAAGAAATAAAAAAAAAATAGAAGAAGCACCACTGGTTTGAACCCTAGACCACAAATGTAAATTAAGAATTCTCACATCATAAAGTGAAGGAGTGACACACAAGCAAAAGCACAACCAAACCCTGACTTGCACGTGTAGGGAAATGTAAAAACAACAACAAAACAAAAACAACAACAACAAAAAAACATAAAAAATAAGAACGAACAACAACAAAATTGCCATCCGAATAAATAAGTAAATAAGGTAATTGTAATAAGACTTCAAAATACTAGCAAACACACTGTGGGCGTGGCAGCCGCCACCCCCACATGAACTGTCACATGAACTATATTTAGTGTTAGCATGAGTTATAATTAGAATGAGTAGTGTTGCATTATGTGTGTATCCTGTATTATTATTATTTTGTGCAAGTCATATAGCTAGTGTTAATTGAACTGTGTGTGTGCGTGCTTGTGCGTGCTACAGTGATGCATATGTTGTAAGACAGAAGTTTAGATTGTTTTGTGTCAAATGTAGGTGTGGTTCACGTTGTATAAAAAGTCTTGTGTCACGTGTCAGTAGTCAGTCTTGTCTTTGTGCAAGTTCCATCCGTGTCGTCTTTGTGTAGGGATACGTCCCTAATAGCCTTAACCCCCTGTAACCACTATACGTAGTCCGGGAACGGGAAGGGTAGCTAAAAAGGCATCATCGACATTGACTCTGGTGGCAGCCTACTAACTGTCGTTGTGCCTAGCCCCACAAGTGGTCGCGGCGGTGGTCCGTTATCTCAACTGGTCGGAAAAAGTCGACAAGAAGTCGTGATTCGCCAGTAGTCGTAACGGTGGTCCTGAAGAGAACTCTACCTAACAAGTAGTCACAGCGTGGAAATAACCGGCAGCGGCCGTGATCTACCTGTACTCCCTGAAGGCCCGAATCCTGAGCAACACGTTGCTCTGAGAACCAGTCATAGTTGTTACCGAGTCGTTGTAAGAGAAAGAGAAACAAGCAGGAGTGTGTGCGCGCGCTGCCTGAACGCAAAAAAGAAAGAGTCGAAAAGAAGAAGAAAATTCGAGCGAAAAGGAATTCGCAAGTCAGAAAAAGAAAGGGTACAGCAAGGAGAATTGCAAAGTGGAAATTTGGAACATTCAAAAGAAGATAAAGAGACAGAAGAATTGAAAAAGAAGCCGTGACCTTTCAGCATCCACCAGAGGTCAACCCCCAACCTGTCAAGAAAATTCGTCAAGTCTTAAACTGTTAATTGGTAGTTTGGTAGTTGAAGAGACAGAAGAATTGAAAAATAAGCCGTGACCTTTCAGCATCCACCAGAGGTCAACCCCAACCTGTCAAGAAAATTCGTCAAGTCTTAAACTGTTAATTGGTAGTTTGGTAGTTGAAGAGACAGAAGAATTGAAAAATAAGCCGTGACAGCTTTCAGCATCCACCAGAGGTCAACCCCAACCTGTCAAGAAAATTCTTCAAGTCTTAAACTGTTAATTGGTAGTTTGGTAGTTGAAGAGACAGAAGAATTGAAAAATAAGCCGTGACCTTTCAGCATCCACTAGAGGTCAACCCCAACCTGTCAAGAAAATTCTTCAAGTCTTAAACTGTTAATTGGTAGTTGTATCACCTTTGTGTTTTTCATTTTTCCCCTCACCCTGTGTGCCCTTCCGTTTGTTTACCTTTTGTTTGTAGAGCCGTCTTCCGGTCTTCAGACGCCTTACCATGTCCCGAGATCGTAGACACACCAGCAGGCAGTCAGCCGCGGAGCAGGAGTACACTTCCGAACGTATGAGCCGACTGAGAGAACGTTCTGTTTCCGTGAGTAGCCTTGAGACGAATGAGGCTTCAAGTGATCGTATTGCTGCCCTCAAGACCCCTGAATATGAGTTTGAATCCCCCGAGAAACCCCAACCCTCACCCGTAGTAGACCCAACCCTCCTGTTACAACAATTCGCAAATATGATGAAGATGAGCCAGATGAAGGATGAGTCAGACAGAGAATTTAGACAGCAACCGCAGTAAGAAGCTAAAGAGAGATTTGAGAGAGAGTTGCAAGAGAAGCAACAGCAACGTGAGTGGGAACGCAAACGGCATCAAGAACTGATGGCCGCCCAGGAAACACAAAAGTAATTGGAAGCAGAGAGATTAGTCCAGGAACAAGAGAGACATCGGGAGTTGATGGAGTTGCAAGAGGCGCAAAAGATTGTGGAACATGAGAGAAGAACAGCTGAATACGCCAGGAAAGATGAGGCAACAGCAGCTAGTAGGAAGGAAGATAGAATTTACAGAAGGTTACAAGATCAGAGAAAAGATAAGTTGCAGGCACTGGGAAGCTTTAAGATGGGAAAAGACCTTACCCTTTACCTTAATAAATTTGAGAAAATTATGAGTGATTGCGGGGAAAGTAAGACCCTTTGGTTGACGAGTTGTACCCCTGTCTCCCTGAAAATGCGAGAGAATTGATAGATTGAGTTCTGTAGGAAAGTCCTATGATAGTGTCAAGTCTGTTATCCTAGATTCAGTAGGGGAAACTGTCATGCACTTTGGTGCAAAGCTATTGTGATTTACTAGTGAGTCATAACAGTAACAGTACCCAGTCAAATTATAATAGTAGGAGTCAGTCAAATAGTGTGCAGTCAGTAGTCAACATGTGTGCAGTCAGTAGTCAACATGTGTGCAGTCAGTAGTCAACATGTGTGCAGTTCACATGTTAAACATTACTTCCCATTACCTTCCATTAAACCCTCATACATCACACACACACACACAGCCCATTTCAGTTCCATTAAACCCACGCCCCCACACACAGGGTCAGACAGTTAGATTGTACTCACACTTTGCTGTGAAAGTGAAGTTCTTGGACTGTCCAGGCATCTTCTCCATGGCAACTAGCTCAATCTCAGCTGCTTTTAATCCGTTCTTACTTTCCGCAGGAATTATATAAGGACTGTAAAAATAAAAAATAAAAAAAATAAAAATAATTATATACATATATAATACTTATTACATGAGTCAGAGTGTGATATATAATACTTATAGCACGAGTCAGAGTACAATATGGGAAAATATTTTACGAGCACGCAAAATATTTTCACGAGCCAAAGGCGAGTGAAAATGTGGCGTGAGAGTAAAATATCATTCCCATATTGTACGACGAGTGTGATAAGTGATTTATTGCTTCTTTGAAATTTTTCTCAACCGGTTACAATACAATTTTCATTGATTTTACTCGCTACGCGCGCGCTCCAAGGAGCGTACAATATAAACCGTACAATATGGGAGAATACAGAACGCTTGCGTGATGCGGAAATATTCAAGTAAAAATATCAAAGCTGCAATAAAGTGAAATATTTCACAAGCAGGTTAATTTATTCAAGAGCCAAAGGCTAGTGTAAAGCCTGAGAGTGAAATATCTAGCCATATCACTCAGATAGTGTAATAAGCACTAGATATCTTCACTGGAGTTTTTTTTAATTTTATTTTAATTTTTTAAAATATTTTTTTATTTTTTATTTTATTTTTTTATGTGTAACTCACAGGGTGTAAAGTTTTAGCGAAACTCACTAGGGGCTCCCCACAACCCCAGCTGATATTATAGCAGCTGCTCTAACCTGGCTGTGTAGAGGCTCCACTGGAGTAAAGGTAGCTGTAAAAACGCAGAAAACTTGTACACCTAGTGCTATAACTACTCTGGTAATGAGCTAGTGCAGCACAGCCATGAGATAACCCTGTGAGATATCGTGGGATATCTCACGGTCACGTACCTAAAAATATCATTGTGAAGGTATCTAGGGTGGAATAAATACAAATTTGGTAAAAGCTAAATTAGTGATGTGCTTGAGCACAAATGGCTAGTGAGCCTAAAACTACACTATTGTTAAACGATTAATTTTAACTTCAACACTCAAGCTACTAAGAAAAAATCGTTTACATTATGTGTATAAGGTAAAGGGGATTCAATGCCATAGTAACCACTCCCTGCAACAGTTAGAATTGAAAAAAAAAAAGCAACAAAAACAAGTAGCATTATTTACACGTTTTACAATACTTTCACACAACAGAACATACCTCACAAGGCTTAGCTTCGTAGTTACTCTAGTGGACAAAGAATTTTCAAGCAAATACTGACAGATTACGGGTAATGATCGCTAAATCGGAGGATTCCGTTTAGTGAAGTTTGGGACAGGGTTGAACAATGAGCTAACACAAAAATATGAGAAGGTCAAAGTACAAAATGACATACGTACGTCCAAACATATAAACAAACAAACATCCCCGATTATCAATTGTGTTACCCCTGTAAGTGTCTCGCTCGCTCGCCAATTACTATAATATGATGGCTGGGGATAATAAGTCAAAAAATGAAGTAATAGCAAATCCAATAATGGAAGTCACAGCAAATAGTTAACACATGCTTTAGTAAACAAATAACATTTTTGGGCCTTTAGTAATAATATAAACTAAAAACAATTTTAAGGTAATTTACAAGACTATACCAACAATACATTCAAGCTTTACAACAGCTTCTCTTACTCCACTAGGTTTGCGACTGGAATGTAGGTGGGGCTTCTGCAGTACAGACCCTTACACTCATACTTCTGCATATTCTGAAACAGAGGGGTGTGTCTGTCGATGGGTGACAGCCCCAGGTAATCAAACGGGAACAGGAAGACCAGGCTATCCTCTGAAGAGACACTACCATCCATACCACGAAACCGCCGATCAGTGTGCTGGAAAGGACACAAATAGATCAATTATCTACAGATTAATACAATTTGACATCGACATAGAGGAAGCTTGCTGGTTACCAGTACAATAGAGTGGACATAATGAAAGGTGGGAAAAAAAACCCCAAAACAACAACAACAACAACAAACAACCAAAACATCATCAACAACTGCAAAAAACAACGACAAAAATGTTTAGCTTTGTGGACACTCTTGAGTAGGAAAATTGATGGCAAAACTGGAGAGTATAGGAAAAAACAACAACAAAACAAAACAAAAACAATTTCACTGCAATATGCGAATTGAGTATGTGCTAAAGGAAATCAGATATGGTTGAACATTCAGTGATCCAGGCTGTTTGGAACGAGAGAAAATAATTGCAAAACCTCATGCTCAATCTCCTGTTGCAGGAGAGATTTAGACACATTGGATCTATGAATTGAGTTACAGAGAACACAGTATAGGAAAGAGGATGGAACATTCCAGCATGCAGTCTCGTGAGGCCATATCATTTGCCAACCTTGAACCGCTAACCCGGGGGAGGGGGGAGGGAGAGAAGGAAGGGATCAAGATGAGAGTATGCATTAAAATGGCTTATTCACAGCACCTAAAAAATAAATAAATAAATAAATAAATAAAAAAGAACAAAACAACAACAACAACAACAACAAAAACAAAAAACAACAACAAAAAACAAAACAAAACAAAAAACAAGGGTGCTCCAATAATTAAATTCCAATGCCCATGGGGCATATAATACGTCACATAGCGTCACCACTACAGTCTCGCTCGATACCAGGAAGTTGTGACGTTGTGTGACACTTTATATGACCCGCTGGCTTGCTGGAATGCATTAACTGGAGTGCCATTTTGGGGTGCTGTGAACTAATCTGTGTTCCCATAACTCCTTCTTAATTAATCCTGCATAGCAGTTAGCAGTTGGTAAAGGGTCTGGCTACACGAGACTATTTAGCACGTTACTTACCAATGAGAAGAGTCTCTTTGGCATGGGATAGTTCTTGTCTTGCACGGTGTACGGATGGAAGACACCGTCCACAGCTGCCACTAGAGTCACTGCAAACACCACCAGTAAGGCTGACCCCACCCACTTCTTGAGAGTCTTACTCGTAGAGTAGAACAGCACACACAGCTGCAAGGAGAGGGGAAGAGAGAAAGAAGGGAGGAGTTTAGACAAAATATGGTAACTAAGCAACAAAGTAATAAAAGACCACACCCACAAATGCAGTACTCAATAACTCAAAACCTGATCATTTCACTATCAAATTTTCACAAATACTGAGCAAAGATTCACAATCAAAATTCAATAAATACTATGGGAAGGTGAAATGCTGATGAGGACATTTTAACTTCCAATGTCTATCACAAGTGACTGTTGAATTTTTAATTCATGTTGTTTGATGCCTGAGTTAACACCATATTCACACATCCGCAGGTAGCCAAGTCGAGAGAGTTAGTCACTCACCAAACACAAACAAGAAGACCTTCAAATAAGACATTATTGAGTCTGGATGGAAATACTCCCTTCTTTTATCACCATTAGGACACACGGACAAGAAGCTCTTTGAAGATAAACTATTAACTAGTACAGTATATTCAGTAGCACCATTTCCATTCCCGGGCTATTCCCGGGCTTATTGTGAAACATGACCGATCGTATTTTGTAATTGTTTGACATACTTTTCTTTTCAAATTACAGTTTTTTTTTAGTTCACAGTGAAGATACAAAAAATTATTTCGCCCTGAAATTAGCAAATGCCAGCAATGTGTGCACTTTACTATGCCTGATAAACCTCACCTACTATTTATGTAATCATACATCACTATTATGTATTGTGATATGAAGCACATTTAATAATATGCAATGGTACACACATGGTGGGGTTTTTAGTGGGGAAAAAAGAGTCAGAAATAGTTCAAAAGAGGCAAGGAATTGACTTGACTGGTGTACCTTGTGGGAGGAATGTAGCGGAGTCACAGCTGGAGGTAAAGTGACATCTCCCACAGGGCAACACTTGAGCTCACTTCAAACACACCCTCTCAACACACTTGCACACCACACACAAACACACATCCTGCACGCGTGGAACTAAGGTGTTCAATGCATCACACGCTAAAAAAAATGTCTGCCATTACCTTGAAATTATCTCAGATGTAACACTGACACATTCCTAATCAGCGAACAAATGATGACATAATTCAATATCCAAATAAAAAAAATTGGCAAAATGCTTTAAACTTGAGCATACATATGTGACTGTCTACACGAAAACCGGGCACAACGCGGCACCCTTCGAATTTTTTTTTTTGCACTTACAGAGTTGTCAGCGTCCAGATATTGAGCTCTCCAAGTTTTATCGTCGTAGCTTAAGTCGTTCCCACTATAATAGACCTAACCGTTCCCTTCCGTCGGCTTGAAACAATACATTTTTAAGAAATCGATCGATCTTTTCTCGATATTTACGCACGCCGCATTGTGCCCAGTTTTCCTGTAGACGGTCACATATTCATTTACATAGCAAACTATTTGAACAATGTGGTAATGACTGATTCAAATTCCTTCACAATTATCATGTAACAGTATCGATCAAGAAAAAAGCTCTGTAGCCATATCATCAAAAGAATGATTTCTAGCTGTGGTGACGTGCCTAGAAATGTTTCCAACCTTACCAAAAGGAAAATTAATTTTGACATTTCGTGTAAGTGCTTACACTGAACCTTAATAATGTAGTCTTTAGTATGTAGTCTGTAGAAAGCTATTTGTCAGCACATAACCCTCCTGTTAGACATGCAGCATATGTTACTTTAATCCCGGGAAGACATAACCCGCACAGTTCCCTCCGCACACCCGGGAAAAACAACTGCCAAGGGAAAACCCCCAATGATAATGGGAGTCTCAAATGCATGTTCAACTTCCAATTTGAATATAGTTTTTAGAAATTTTGGTGAAAATAAAAAATAGTTATAGATTACACACAGCAGCTCATTAAGATAGAATATTTTCAATAAACAACGCAAGAAAATAAACACACGAGTGGTACCTACAACTAACAAGCAGCACAGAATAAAAAAGAAAAAAAGAGCATGACATTCTGTCCTCATGCATGCACACAAACACATTTCCCCATGAGTAACAAACAAAAATTAACTTACACAATAGGGTGTTGTCATAGTAATCAGCACGCCCATGAGTCCGCCCACCACCAGGTCGGGAGGCACTTTGGATCCTGCGCGTCCCATGAGTGGTATGAACATGCCCAGTAGACTCAAGACCAACTGGAGCTGGAGCATGCCCGGGATGCCGGATGAGCACGCCAAGCACACAGCATACGCCACGTGGTGCATGAAGTGGCCGGTGGGAAGTTCCCGGGAAATGATCTTGTCAAGCAGCACGGAGCGAAACAGAATGTGCGCCAGAACGGGTATCAGCAGCATGAAGGCCGAGCAGATGCGGAGGCAGGTAAGGATCATCAGAATCATAGTGCACAGGAGCTGCACAGAGAGGAAGGCGGACCTCTCGAGGGATTGGGCTGAGTACGATGAAGACATCTGCAGCAATAACAAATATTGTTAAGTTGTATGTTATTGTTTACCTAAATAACTGCCTGCTTTAATTCATTGTTCTTTATCGACGCACTCCCTTTTCCTGATTTCTACAAAACTTGATTTTACACGTACTCGTTCACTTTCTCAAGTTTATGATTTCTATGATTATCACATTTCACAAAATTATTCATCCCTTTACTGCAATGGCCGCAATGCATCTATCCTTCCACTTGTCACCCCACCTGCAATCACTCAGTCAATTTTTATATCGTCCTTACCCATGGGTTATATTAGCTAACCTACTCCCTACCACAAATAAGTCTTTCACCACTCAAACCTACCCAACCGAACCCACCCTACCCAACCATTCCACCTTTTCCTAACCAACCCACCCTTTCATAACCAATAACCGACCCACCCACCCTTTTCCTAATGAACCGACCACCCTTCCTAACTGACCCACCTTTTCCTAACCAACCCACCCTTTGTCCTACCCAACGCCACCCTTTTCCTAACCGAACCCCACCCTTTCCTAACCGCCCCACCCTTTTCCTAACCAACCCCCCCTTTTCCTAAAACCAACCCCACTCTTTTTCCTAACCGACCCCCCTTTTCCTAACCGAACCCCACCCTTTCCTTCCTAACCCGACCCCACCCGTTTCCTACCAACCCACCCTTTTCCTAACCACAACCCACTCTTTTCCTAACCGCCCGCACCCTTTCCACTAACCGACCACCCTTGTCCTAATACAACCCCCCTTTTCCCTACCTGACCCACCCTTTTCCGAAAACCAACCACCTTTTCCTAACCAACCCACTCTTTCCTAACCCCCCCCCTTTCCCTACCGACCCACCCCCTTTCTAACAAACCCACCATTTTTCCTAACCCAGTCCCCCCTTTTCCTAACCAACCCATCCTTTTCTTAATCGACCCATCCTTTTCTTAATCGACCTACCCTTTTCCTAACCGACCCACCCTTTTCCTAACCAACCCATCCTTTTCTTAATCGACCTACCCTTTTCCTAACCGACCCACCCTTTTCCTAACCAACCCATCCTTTCTTAATCGACCTACCCTTTTCCTAACCGACCCACCCCTTTCCTAATCGACCCATCCTTTTCCTAATCGACCTACCCTTTTCCTAACCGACCCACCCTTTTCCTAACCAACCCATCCTTTTCTTAATCGACCTACCCTTTTCCTAACCGACCCACCCTTTTCCTAACCAACCCATCCTTTCTTAATCGACCTACCCTTTTCCTAACCGACCCACCCCTTGCCGAATCCAACCATCCTCATGCCAACCAATCAACTCCTCTAACCAATCACTCTTATACCCAACTAATCCGCCCCTTGCCCACACCTATCCACCCATTGCCATGGCCAATATCTGCCCCATGCCAACCAGTGCACCCCTTGGCCAACAAACATGTGTCCCTGTTCGATCAACCAACTCATACTTCACACAACCATTATGTCCGTTGCCTAACTAATCCACCTTCCACCCTAATTTAATGTCAGCCATGCCAACCCTGGCTTTCACCAGCTGGTCATCCAACCTTTTGCTGGTCACCACCAGATATCATGGTGGCACTAAATTTTGTGCACTGCAACTAAAAAAAAAAAAAAAAAAAAAATACATTAATGTTTTAGAGTACTTGCTTGGACGTGACCGACTCGGACATATTAACTGACTACCAATGAAGCGCTGATGTGTGATTCATATTAACTGACTACCATAGAAGCACTGATGTATGATTCATATTAACTGACTACCATAGAAGCGCTGATGTATGATTCATATTAACTGACTACCATAGAAGCGCTGATGTGTGATTCATATTAACTGACTACCATAGAAGCGCTGATGTGTGATTCATATTAACTGACTACCATAGAAGCGCTGATGTGTGATTCATATTAACTGACTACCATAGAAGCGCTGATGTGTGATTCATATTAACTGACTACCATAGAAGCACTGATGTGTGATTCATATTAACTGACTACCATAGAAGCGTTGATGTGTGATTCATTTTAACTGACTACCATAGAAGCGCTGATGTGTGATTCATTTTTCTTTGCATTCTTTTAGAATAGTTTCAAGTCAGAGATTGTGCAAGATAAGGTACTTTATTCTACCTCGCTGACTAAACACATCCTCAAAAAGTGACCATGTGACATATCAAACAAACACAGAAACTTGCACTCCAAAGTCACATAAGGTATTTTTTTCTTTCTGTATCTGCACTTTTCATTCAAATTCACTAATTTTTTTTGTAACCTGATGAGGATAGCAATGCGTCTGTCGAAACGTCATTACTGTCATTGTGTACTATTATTAAAAAAACCCTGTTGATATAGAGAAGAGATATGAATTAGGTCAGAAATTGTTTGCTGGTATATGAGTAGCTCAGAAAGTGAGCCAAACAAGCCGGGTCAGTTGGCATGCCTGCTAATTTGCCTACCCTTTACCGAGTAAATTCACCCCCCCCCATGACTTTCTTTGGTCGCTCAAATATCCTCCGCCCACACATACCTATGCTAGACTCACCCTTCTGATGTAGATCTCGTGCACAGTTGCCGACACCAACAGAACAGGCACTACATAGAGAGGAATGATGAGAAGCGGCTGAGAAAACCAAGTCATGGAGCATCCCAAAATCGTCAAAACTCCGCCCACCACCAGGACAGCCATCACGGCAGCCAGCCAGGACAAGACCAGCACGCCCACGGAGAGCAGCAGTTGACAAGGAGTGGGTTTTTCTGCATAGTTACAGAAGGAGACAGAAATGGAAGACAATAGAGAGATTACAGATCGAAGGAGGTTATGTAGCCTGTGATGCTGAGCTTGTGCCTGTGTGCAGGTGGGTGTGGCATGGTGGGCATGACTACTACTGGTTAGGAGGCGTGGTGTGGGCTCTTCTGGCACTAGAGAAAAGAGAGAGAGAGAATGAACTTATTTGGAGTATAAGCAGTTATAATTGAGTGAGCGAGAAGAGACACGCACACACGGGTGCACAAATGGAACTAATGGAATCACACACGCACACACACATACAATTTCAAAGCATCTTTAGCATGTTATACCAAATGATGTTTTGCCAATATGAACCCACTAGTACAAAGGTCACTGATGACCAATTCTCCTCCCTTTAGTGTAAAGTGACACAAGGTATAAATCCATTAGGGCAACTGCAGCTTGCTCTGCCATTTTGTATAAACAACGAGTTTAAATCATGCACCTCTATTCACTTGGGTCCCATGGTGATACAGTCACAATAGAGGCAGTTACAAATATTTAAATTGTGGTCACTATGGACACTACAAACAGAGAAGACAGTATTAGCAGTTCTCCAGAGTAGCTTCTCTTCCGTGAATAGTTTGAGTATCTAGTTATTTGTACTTGTTGCTGTTATTTGTAAAAGTGACAAATTCAGTATTTGTTGTTACATTCGTGCTTTAGTACGGATTAAGTAACTATTACGCGTGTGTGTGTGTGCGTGTGTGTGTGTGTGTGTGTTTGGGGGGGAGGTGGTGGGACTGTTCAAACTTGATGTCATGCACTATATGTACTATTACAATGTTAATGCAGACAATAACAATTGAACACACAATTTGTACAACAATTCACCAATAAAAATTATCACCCCTATGCTTAAAAGTTTTCATTTAAACTTCGTTCTTCAACAGAAAATGTGATAATAAAAGACTCCACCCACCATATTATGCTTATGAAATGCGGGTCATAATATTACATGGAAGATGTAACACCTGCATGCAATGTAGTCTATACCCATGATATCCCTTACCTGAAAATTTCACACTTGACCAGTCCAGGTCAAAGACCAGGAGTACCAATACCACCATCACCACGGCAATGTTGATCACCATAGCAATGACTTCAGAGTAGACCACACCCATGAGGCCCAGAACGTCAAAGAAGACGTCTTTGCCTTTTAAGTCAGCCGATGGGTCGGATAGGTAAGGGGACTTCACGGCAGCCTGAAGGAGAGCTAGAGTATTCTCTCCCGCTCGCTGGATAGAACCATCAGGAATGGCAGAAGGGAGATCATATCTGGAGGAGGAAGAAGAGGAGAAAAAGAAAGAAATGAGAGGGAAAGAGTATGATAGGAAATGATGAATTCAGAGCTATACATGCAACTATTTGGGCACCTTGTGAAAGATTAAAAACAACAACAGCAACAACAACAGATATGGCCTGAAGTGCCTCAAGAGCACTTCACGCAATTACACTACACACTACCACTCCCCCCCCCCCCCCCCACAACAATCATATCACTATGCATTACTAATTTCTTCAAATTACTGCAAATTATAAAGTGAAACATCAACTAACCTCTGTTCCAGGAAGATACATGTCATTAACCAGTTCAAGTCTACACTGTAGCCTACACTATACGGGGATTCATACAGGATTCTTTGCTATGAGGTAGAAATTTTGTATAGAGCCAAAAAAGCTGACAAGGAGGCATCAAAGCTTCATTATCAGTGCCTTAAGTGTTGATTGTGAAGGAGTGTCGGACATTTTTACACAAACTAACCTTAGAGTAAGGGTATAACATTTTGTATCTTATATTGACAAGTCCGGACAAATAAAAATTTAGGGGGGAAACTAATTATAGGGGAGAAAGCTGAACATGGGGAGAGGGATGCTTGGACTTCCATGCCTTCATTGGGAACTGAATAATTCCAGAATAATAGTGTGAGAGGAAGTGGGTGGAGACATTGGGTGGAGTCAGTGAAAATTTAAGCGTATAATGAGTGGACCACTGATGAGTCTAAAATTCCTGGAGTCAGTATGTTCATAATTATCGTCTAACCACAGTTCAAAGAATATGTGTTATTTATACTATGTACAGTGTGTGTTGTAGTCCTAATTATAACTTACTGATTCTAACAGAACAGTGAGTAAGCTCGTGAGAGAATAATATGGTAGAGTTTAGGTAGCATAATAACAGAATTACAGGCAAAAGCAATATGTTAGGTAAGCAAGGCTGACTGGTAGGTAAGGTAGGGCTTTACGATTACGCTCATTCCAATCTTGCTTGGCATTGCAGCAATTTTGGCTGCCATTATGCTACTAATTATGCTTGGTAACTGTGGTGATGGCCACGAGTCACAAATATGCAGTGTTTCACATGGTTACACGCTTCCCTAGTTAGCCATCTTGACTACCTTTGGAACTGCAGTTCCATCTGACAAAGAATCCATGCTTCTATATCACTATTTCCCGGCAACAAAATGTACCTTGGCATGAACAATAGTAACAGAGTCCGTCACAAAAATGAAAACTGTTCCTAGTTGAGTGATAAAAAGTGTACGAAACCTGAGGAGTTGGGAATTGCCAGATGACTTTTTTTTTTTATTGGTGGTGAGAAAAGTTTGTAGAAATCAGAAGTAAAGAACCACATGAATTTAATTCTAAGAGAAATCTTATTCTGAAGGGACAGCAAGAGAGAAAGATAGTTCTAGTTATTCCAACACGGTAGACAAGTGCTAGTTATTCCAACACGGTAGACAAGTGCTAGTTATTCCAACACGGTAGAAAATAGACAAGGAAAGACAGCTAATCTTTAATATCTGTGAAGGAAAGGATATCAAACTAGAGTGTGTATTCCTGTGTTATTCTGACAGCATTCTTCTGTTATTATGCTGGCATTATGGTCCTATGCTAAGGCACTCATTGCCAAAATTATGCTGGCATCATTCATAAAACCCCACTTGTAGGTCAACTATCTCTACCTCATCAGCTGTTCTATAACTTATCTCAGTTTTTCACCCATTTTTCCTGACCACTAACTAAAGTGCTATACTAATTCTAGGAAAATCCGCCTATCTCTACCACCCCTCCAACAACACCCACACACATTTATTGAATCAGTGCAAAAATTACGATTACATTTACAGGCCTATTCCCCAGAATGAGCGATATAACACGTGTATTTCTCTCACACAAAGGCTTGTACTCACAAACACACACTCACTCATTTACTCACTCACTCACTCTGTGTGGTAGACGTAGCCATTCACATAGTAAGCTGCATCAATACCCGGGATTTTCCCGTGGTCACGAAATATCCTAAAATCAGTATCCGATGGTATAACTCCGGCCTGGAATACCTCCTGGGCCAGCACAGAGGCGTGTGGGTACGGTACCACTCGCGAGTACATGCGAGCCAGCCACGGGTGACCTGGACCGGTCTGGAACACAATCTCTTTCCCGCCAGCACCGGCGGCTTCCAGATTGAGGAATGCTCGGATGGTTTTGGCCCAGGGATGCTGGGTGATGAACCCGTGGGAGGCCTGCAACATGGTTTCTTCTGCACCGTTGAAGAGAAATATAATGGCGTTGTCCGTGTCGTCCAGTGGGTGTGGTTCGCTGGCCAGGCATCGTAGAACCTCCAGCATCGTCCCGCAACTCACGGCATCGTCGCTGGCGCCCTGACTCCCCAGGGCAGAGTCGTAGTGAGCATTCACCATGAAGGCGTGCTCTGGGTTTGACCCACGCCTGGAGATTCTAGCCACCACGTTAGAGACGTTCTGATAAATGTGAGTTATCCCGCTGAGGAAATTCACGTAATAGGTACCACTCGTGGTCTGCACTGATATCTCCACGTTGATGTCTGGGCTTGCACTCTTTTTAATTTCCTCCAGTTTGCTGATTAGAAGCACTTTGGCATGGACCTCGTTGGCCTTCCAGCCCACATTACGGATTCCCAGTGAAGTCAAATCCTCCATGTGTGACCTAGCCCTGGAGGCATGGAACTGGTTGGGGCTACCATTGGTGACCGGTTCTGGAAGGAACGCGAAGAAGTGAACAGACAGTCCTACGAAAGCGCCTAGAATGGCCACATAGAGGAGCACCAGAAACCAAGGGAGAGAGGTGTGGCTCAAGGATTCTTTGCGCTTCTCCTCTTCCAAGACGTCAGAGCTCCAAGAGACGCTGTGCTGTCTACGGATCCCGTTCTTGGCTACTGGTCTCTTCCTCACTCCCGGGTCCGTAGAATCCATGTTACACCTTTGCCGCAGCTAAGCGTCCGCAATTGAAAAAAGGAATGTAAGCTTGTGAAGAGGAAGTTTGCACCCACACATTATACGACCTCTTACCAAATTAACCTCTTCGCTGAGTGGTAAAGGGTCTTACTTTGCAAGGAAGCAAAATCATGTACGTGTCACGTTTTGGGTGTTCAAGCCATGCTACCATTTATTCAAGGGGAAAGGATAAGCACTCTTCCTTCCTCTCCCCCATAGCAACTGAGGTGCGAATTTGGAAAGGACTCTATCTATTTGATTCCCTCAAGTGTAGTAAAGATGGCACTAACCCATCTACATACAGTTTTTTTAATGACCACTTGCATTTATAGTTAAAATAAAAATTAAATGTTAGTCAATTCGTATTAGTAATTTAGTGGTGCATTGGTTGCAGGTGCTATAGGCACCTCTACTTAGATTAAGTGTCTGGACCTTACTAATTGATTGATCATTTTCTAGCTGGATTTCCCAATTATTATGATTTTTTGTAAAATTATGTAAGATCAAGTTTGTTTCTTAGATCTGACAAAGATATGTTACAAATTAAGCTTCAAAATCAGCAAGATCAAACCGGGGTATGTTCCAAATTCATAATAAATCTTACATTGATGCGTAAGATCTAATCATGTAACATCATGTAACATCATGTAACATCATGTAACATCATGTAACATCATGTAACATCATGTAACATCATGTAACATCATGCTTATTGTTTATTGTAAGATCTTACATGTTCTAATTGAGAGGTTATTCGAGATATACTGCATATGATTTCAAAGAATTTGGAACATATCCTGGTATGATCCTACCTATATGAAACAAACTTGGTGTTCGGGGTGTGTAAAGTCCCGAGCTGGTAAAGGTCAGTCGATCGGCAAGGATCGAAACCAGGAAGCCAGCCTACAAAGAATCACTGCGGAATGCCGGCACAAACAGGAACCTGCTAGTTAGCTATCCGCAATGACTTCTCATTCATCAATTCACTTTCGACTTCCAACAAGAACATTACATTTATAACACATTTATGTGGTGACGTGCAATGATAGACCAGTGGGTAGGCCATGAATAATGTTCTGTTTGTGATTATGGTAATACAAGTGATCAGTTCTGTGGGGTAGATTGAGCTTCTGGTTCAGGATGAGTTCCTTGTCCTGAACACTTGGTCTTACATAATTTAAACATAATAATTAAATCTAGCTAGAAATAAATGGCAGAAGTTTTTTTGTTCACGAATCAAGTAAAGACAAATTGCTTTTTAAAAACCAATATATTTAATCTGATTGAATCAGGCACCTTTCACTCTGTACATCAAAAATATACTCATCCCAATTTGCTCCAGATAATTCCAAGCTGCTTCAGAGAGGAAAAGTTATATTTATTCATTCAATTACATCAATGAAATAATAACTCATAATTAGGGATATACTATTTTGACATGGGTGATGTGTTTGCAACACTTTCAAATTAAATTCTTGAAAAAAACCAAACAAGAAAACAACAACAAAAAACAACAACAAAACATCGTAGAACTGGCCATGAATGATTTATTAACACTATATATTGTTTAATTTCAGATATTCACCAACTTCTCATGAACACTATTCTCCACTTATACCTTCTGTTGTCAAGAGGCTGGAAACAATCTAACTGGATAATATTAACAGACAGCACTTTATTTCTTTTGGAAGACAAGATAGCTGGTGTAGGAAAAGTTGCAGGGGCGCTTGGGTAGGGAAGTGGAGCCACCCCCCCCCCTCCCCCCCACCAAAATTTTATGGCCACTTTTAAACAACAAGGCACATGCCTTTGGAACCCCTTACCAAAATATCTTCCTATACCACTGTTGTTGCTACAATGATGTTGCAGCATGCGTCTGTCATAGTGGAAAAATGATGCCAGATACACTTGACTGTTTTAAAGTCCCAGTGATTTCAGAACGAGCTATATAGATAATGGAACTGTTTGTAGACATTATCTAGCTATTGTGTCCCCAGCTAGTAAATAATCATCTCTTTAGACACACATTCATTGAATTTATACTTAAATAAGTCCTTTGATGACATTGTTTTCCTAGACTTTCATAAAAAAAACTTTCAACCACTTAAAAAATGAATTCATGATATCATTCTACAATTCAACTTTACCCAAATTCTCATTTACAAGTCAAAGAATGTTTAAAAAATACATTATTTTATGAAATATAATTTCAATTCAACTAACAATTCAATACAAAATAATACCAAAATCAAACATCAGCTAATACTGAACTCTAAGCAAATAACTAGACTAGACATAAGAAATATGTCATTGTTCACCACGTTCATAGAGACCTATATTTGGTCTAGCTAGAAAAGATGCTGTGATATTGAGGAGCAAGGCTATCAAGAACTGTAGCACTGCCACTGTTATCAGAAATGTCCACATTTGTATCTGATATCTGCGGGAAAAACACTGTCCACCCGTTCACTTGCATCAAGTTGAAGAAGCCAGAGTCCAATTCCACTACGACCCAAGGATGGGTTACATAGGTGCTTTGAGTGTAACTCTTTTCTGGAGCAAGTTCTGTGTACTTCACAGGGGCTCCATCATAGTTGAGCCACACAGTGCAAACAGTGCGACTTGATTTGTTGTGGAAAGTCACACTGGATTTGGTGCTGGCGTTGATGGACCTCAACGTCTTGCTAACATTCATTATTAACTTGAGGAGTTTAACCTTTGAAGCAATAGAAGTGTAGTGTGATTCAACGAGTGCAGGATAAAACACAAGTGAAATGTCACTTGCATTTATAATATTGCCCACCGGAAGTTAGCCTCAGCAGAAAATCACTTCCTGTTATTGACAAGAAGGTAATGGCCATATACTGGTCTGCAATATGTGTATTAAAATGGGAATCTGATGTGGTCCTAAAATTCTAGAGCTACCTTCATAATCAATTACTCATCTAGATGACAGAAAAGGCATCCTTGACAGGCATTGTTTTCATTGCTTCAATGTTAAGGGTGTAGTACCACTTGAAACCGCAGCGCTAAACCGCAGATCTAGGAGTTATGCAATGTACATGTATTTGTTTCTCGTTTTCTGTTCAATGCCATATAGAGGAGCACCAAAACCAAGGGAGAGAGGTGTGGCTCAAGGATTCTTTGCGCTTCTCTTCGTCCAAGACGTCAGAGCTCCAAGAGACGCTGTGCTGTCTACGGATCCCGTTCTTGGCTACTGGTCTCTTCCTCACTCCCGGGTCCGTAGAATCCATGTTACACCTTTGCCGCAGCTAAGCGTCCGCAATTGAAAAAGGGAATGTAAACTTGTGAAGAGGAAGTTTGCACCCACACATTATACGACCTCTTACCAAATTAACTTCTTCGCTGAGTGGTAAAGGGTCTTACTTTGCAAGGAAATGCAAACAACAAATCAAGCAAAACCGTATAGCTACATATCAACGTTTTGGGTGTTCAAGCCATGCTACCAGTTATTAAACACTCTTCCCTCTCCCCCACTCCCTCTTAGTCTCTTAGCAACTGAGGTGTGAATTCCATCTACATACAGTTTTTATAGTCCAGCTTATGTGTGAAAAAATTGTGCTTTCGATAATTAAAGCATGAATTTTGGCTATAGGGACGTTTCAGATTCACCCTGTAATAAAAATTTCACCTCATTTTCAAAATGGCCGCCATTATTTTTATATAGCTACTGCTGTGGTTATGCTTTATCATAGGATTAGCAATATTGATTTATTAGACCTCACAATATTTTTAACAAAGCTAAATTCAGAATTCACATTGTGGTTACATTATTGTTACATTAGTTAATCTGTACTAATCCACGACGAAAACAAAGCTCAGTGCAATGCGAAGCTGTAGCCACAACATATGGGTTCCCTACAGGCTTTAGTGACTTTTGGTAAGAAAAGTGGTCCATCCAGCATATTTCCCAGCCTCTCTAAAACCTTCTCATTCAGATCCATTCACTGAGAGATGGAGCTCATACTAATCATCTGCAAGTTCACACCTGCTATTTTGTTATGTTGTGTCTGATGGTGCTGGTAGTCTGACTTTCCTGACATCTTACAAACCATTGTGCACCAGTAGCTGTATACAACAATCATGAGGACATGTTGGAAGGCTTCTGATAGTGTCAATTGTGCACAACTAGCTCCAAAAAAGACACTGGTACAGAATTCGTTTGATGAGCAGTATCATTAGCATTGTCTGCATCATGCTTATGTGCCTTTTGCAAAGCAGATTAAGCATCAGCATTGGAAATCAGCCCTAGTTTATGAGGTTTTATTATGTCTGGAGAGTATTCCAATATTTTTGTGCTTGACAGAGTGGATGTGCCCTTCTATTTTAGTGTAGTGCTGCACAGGTTTGGCAGGTCAGTAAGTTTGAAGACAGATGCCACTAGGCGAAGATCTCAAAATAGGATTTTAATTCAGTTAGTGCAATGCCATGATTTGTAACATCTAATCTGATTTTTTGTTTCTCTTGCTCTATTTTATGATGTGAAACTATGCACTAAGAATGACATTTGCAATAAGATCTTCTGCAGTCAATGTAGCTAGAAAAAACAACAACTTGTCCTCAAATTTAAAGCATACTATCGGACGTTTACATCACTTTTGAATATTGATATGATTTGCTGAAAGACTTTCCAGCTTGTGCTTGTCTGCCACATAAGAAGCATGTTTCAAGGAAAGAACTTGCCTCTCCCAATCTTTGACAGGTAAATGTCTTAAACTTCTAAGTTATTCTTTTAATTTAATATCTCAATATCAGTAATTGTGAACTACATGCCGCACACCCCCCCCCCCCCCCCCCCCCACGGAATGAATCTGCAATGTCCCCAAAAGACATCGTTTAACTGTGTGCTAAATTTCATGCTTTAATCATCAAAGGCACAATTCGAGTAAAATTCTGCACATATCAGCTGGACTATTATAACCACTTGCATTTATAGCGGGGAAAAAAATTAATCCCTATTGCTCACTAATCATTTATCATAATGTTGGGCAACTCGTATGGCGTTTATTAATTAATTAATTTAGTGGTGCATTGGTTGCAGGCTATATAGGCACCTCTACTCAGATCAAGTGTCTGGACCTTACTAATTGAATGATCATTTTCCAATTATTATGATTATTCATAAAATTATGTAAGATCAAGTTTGTTTCATAGATCTGACAAGGATATGTTCCAAATTCATAAGAAATCTTACATTGATGTGTAAGATCTTGCCAAATTAATCATGTAACATTACAAGTTCTAATATATCTTGAGAGGTTATGCAGAATACACTGCATAAGATTTCAAAGAATTTGGAACATATCCTTGAAACAAACTCGATCATACATAATTTTACAAATAATCATAATAATTGGGAAATCTAGCTAGAAAATAAATGGCAGAAATTTTATGTTCATGAATCAAGTACATAATGACAATTATTTTAATATTTAATCTGATTGAATCAGGCACTTTTCACTCTGTACAAATGGCCACATCAATTTATACTCATCCCAATTTGCTCTAGATAATTCCAAACTGTTCCAAATAATTCCAAGCTGCTCCAGAAAGGAAAAAAGTTATTTATTCACTCTATTAAATGTAAAAAATAATAACTCATAATTAGGGATAGCTAGCTATTTGCCTGTGATTTGCCTGTGATGTATTTACAACACCTTGAAATTTTTGAAAAAAGCAAACAAACAAAACCATCTAACACTGGCCATGAATGATTTATTAACACTATATTGTTTAATTTCAGATATTCACCAACTTCTCATGAACATTATTCTCCACTTACATTTCGGTTATTAAGAGGGTTAAGGAAGCAACCAGTGCTGGAGAAAGTCACAGACAGCACTTTATTTCTTTCAAAAGACAAGGAGGATAGCTGGTATAGGAAAAGTGCAGGGCGCGCCAGAGTGGGGGACTGGAGCTTCCCAACAAGGCACATGCCCTTGGGACCCCTTACCAAAACATCTTCCTATACCACTGATCAATGATATGTTGCTTGTCATAGTGTGAAAAAAATATGCCAGAAATACCTGATTGCATTTCTTAAGGTCACATGAAACCAGTATTTCAGACTTATCATAGTACTACATCTGCATCTGCCATTATGTTGCAAGCCAGACCCTTACCATTAAACCACTTACCCCACGAGCCATCCCGCAGTTCTTATCAAAGAATTCTTCTGATTGGTCCCCTAGCCCTAGCCCTAGCGCGGCGCTATAATTGGTCACGCGCGGCGCTATAATTGGTCACATGATTTGATTAACCAATGAAATGAGTTTTTTGATAAGAACTGCGGGACTGTAGTACCCCACATAGCAGTTTGGTAAAGGGTCTGGCTACATAAGACTACATATCTACCCCACATAGCAGTTTGGTAAAGGGTCTGGATAAGACTACATATCTGACGAAGATTGTATGTATGCTAAACTCTCTCTCTCTATATATATACAGTGGAACCTCTCTACAAAGGGACTCTGAAGAACAACTTGACTCTTAACAACTGACTTGCCAGAATTATTGTAGTCCGCTAAAAAAATTACATTAGGTTTGTATTCCACAAACTACAATTGCATCAACATTATTCCCAGAGGCAATACTCAAATTTATCACACTCCTACATCAGCAGATAAATAAATATATTTATTCCACCCTAGATATCTTCACAATGATATCTTTAGGTACATGACCCTGAAAAAACTCACCCTTGTAGTAGTTATAGCACAGGGCCAGACTTGTTACTTTGCCAGCGTAAATGGAACACAGTGATCTACTACAATAAAAAATAAACTCTGAAAGCAGCCAAACTCTCTACAAGGGTCAAAAGACTTGACCCCAAGCATGGCCTTTGTAGAGAGGTTCCACTGTATATATATAGTACTTGTTACATGAGTCAGAGTGATATGGCGAAATATTTCATGATCAGGCTAATTTATTTTCAAGAGCCAGGAGTGAAAATAAGCCTGAGAGTGAAATATCTAGCCATACTACTCTGTGGAGTGTAATAAGTGGTTTATTTCACACTAGATATATTCACTGCTGTAGTTAGGGCAGGTAACTCATAGCTAAAGTTGGTTGTAGGGGCTACCCACACCCCCAGCGGATATTTTAGCAGCTACTCTAACCCTGTCAAGTAAGCCACAAGGGAGGAAGGTCGCTGTACAGTTATTTTGTATGTTTGAGTGTAAAACAACAATAAATATTAATATGTTTGGCATTTTGTTCTCCACAATGTAACTGTTACTACTCCCCAGACACTGCTGTGTTGATAGCTGGCAGTTTCAACTGATAATGAATATTGTTAGTTCAAATAAGGAAGCCAACTAACTTTCTATAGAAAAAAGGCATAAACCTTTTAACAAGAGCATTGGTCCATGATTACTCCTCACAAACTTCTAAATATAATAATAATGCTTTTGTTTATGCAGTTACATGCAAGTGATATTTTTAAGAGTTGCATAACAAATTTTTTGTATTTATTAGTTTATTATTTTGTTAATAATGTATTTCTTTTATTAGTAAATTATTTCTCAATACTTATTTGTTTCATTTTATTTATGATTATAAATTTAACTCTTTATTTATTTATTAATTAATGTATAAATTATTTTAGCTATTTATTTATCTTACTCATTTATTCTTTTTATTTACTACTTACATATTTACCTGATGTTGCCTCTAGTTGGGCGGAGCCCGACCTTGGCTCCGCCCAACTAATGTTGCCTCCTGCAGCTTTTTTGTGCCAGCCACAAGTACAGGGCTTGTCCTTTGCAAGAAAAAAACCCTTTTTGCATACCTGCTTCAAAGCATCCTTGCTTTGGCTGGTGACCTCTCCCTTCCAAACTTGACAGCCTTCTGTAAGGTCTATGGGTTGTCCAGAGTACTAGCTTAAGTATCTGAAAATGCTTCTGAGACATTGAAGTAGTTGAATAATCGCTACACACTCTTCGAAAGAGACGGTACGTACGCTAAACGCAACGAAATGCTTCTTCACGGAAGTAAAAAACAGCCATGCATTTGCACTGCACATGTGTTTACCTACGACCTTTGGACGTACAAGAGTGTGCTCAAGAGGTGCCCGCACACATCTATTTACCTACAACTTTAGGACCTATGAGTGCCCCTGTGAATGTGCGCATGTGTTAAGGATAAACGATGACCTAAAAACCTACAACCTAGAGACCTCAGTCCGTGAGTGTGCGCCCTAGCTCAACCACCTCAACTTCATCTGAAGAACAGTCCAAATCACTAATCACCTAGAACAATCACCTCAATGAATGAAATCAACACATTTTATCTACTTTCCAGGAGTGATGGAAATTTCTCTAAGTTGGGGGGCACCATGTATTGTAAACCAATTTACTTTCATGAAAACCACTTCTGTATTTCATGAAGCTAATATAAACTCATATAAATAGAAGTTTCACAATGCAATACAATGCTTAGATCTGCATAGCACGTGGCCCACTCATAACACCCCGGCTTCACACATTTACTTTGCACCACATAGTTATGTCCATCAGTCTGACTAAAGATAAATCATGGACCAAATGTCTGTATGGAAAGAATTTATTCTACTACGATAATGGTGAATAGCCACTAGAAATCAATGTTGTTTTAGTTAACTAAAACTAAAACCAAAACCCCTTAGTTTTGGGGTATTTTACTTTTGGTAAGAATAACTAAAACTAAGCTGAGAGAACATGAAAAAACTAAAACTAATTATTTTAGAAGACAGTAAATTCGATAATAACTAAAACTACCAGTAGAGTGGATGACAAAAACTAAAACTAAGCAATTTTATTGTAAACAATTCACCTTGAATTATATCATTATTAAATGAAAATATAAATTCCCATCAAGTAATTATTCTCTAAACTACATAACAAATACCATACTTTATTAATAATACCCAAGTTTTCACAGAAATATGCCATTTTTGAAGTTCTTTGAGAAAACTACATAAACAACTTTCTTTAAGGAGTTTCATTATTGCAGAATTTGAGAGGCAACATAAATTAACTAAAACTAAGACAATTGATAGTATAACTAACTAAATCTTCTACACGGTATTGAAGAAAAACTAAAAACTAACTAAATCTTCAGGGAGAATTTGGGGAAAAAACTAAAACTAAGCATTCAAGATATTTGTTTAGTATGAATAACTAAAACTAAGAAAGTCTGGAATCGCTAAACCAAAACAACACTACTAGAAATGTGATATTGTTTGTTTTACATACAAGTAAAGGTGACAAACCTCAATATTGTATAATAATTTTTTTTTGGTGTTATAAAACTGAATGTGGGCTACATTCCAAAGCTGCTTGTAAAGACTTGGCACATGCATGAAGTTGTAAGTCATCTAGTAATGTTAACAGACCACCCCAAGTTGATGGGTAATCTGATGATCCAATCTTGATCCAGTCATGTAGGACATCTCGACAACACTGCCTGACATCTGCTAAACGATGAGTATAAATACCATCCATTCTTGCTATACTTAAATCCAACAGTTCTCCAGCCTCACGCCAATGGGGACTCATCTCATCTCTGAGTCTGAGAGTCTTTAGTTGGCCATTCTCATCAGTCCACTTCAATAAGGTCAATCTTTTCAAGGTAATGGCAAGGGCTGAAATAATAAAACAAATAAACAATTAAATAAACAAACACAATACAACACAGAAAGACATACATTTGACATCCTCTGAGGATGTATTGTCAGGTATTTGAGTAGAATCGACATCACTTAAAGAAGTACTCTGATTTGGAGTTTCTTCACAACTTGGGCCAACTTGGTCTGAGTCTACTATTTAAAGCAATAAAAAAAAACAACAACAACAAGTTAGCGAAGTCCTTCATAATAATGTTGAACAACTTACTTGATGATAGTTTGGAAATATTGGCCTCAGCTTGTGAAAGCTTTGAATTGGCGGAAGATTCTAAACAAGTATACGAAACACAATAATAATGTTTTGAATTTGCTATTAGAATTACTTACCTTCACTAAACCAAAACATTCCAGATCCTGAGAGAGGCATTCTTTGGTTGTTAGCATTGCAGTGCATAGCCCACGATGAAGTTTCATATTTGACTTCATGCAGTTCACAACAGTTTTCCAAATCACATTTCAGACCAAAGTAAGGTTCCACTTTGTCATAGTTATAGTGCAACTTATTCAGAGATAATTTAAGACAAATATCAAATATTTGCCGAAGTTTACAACAAACTATACTTGGTGAGGTTGTTCTAGGAAGACATGGTACTTGAGAACTAGCTTTAGGCAGGTAGTTCTCTAGAAAAATGCTAACATCAAGATGAGAAAGATGACTTTTGAGGCATAATCGATCCACATGTTCCGAAGAATTCACTAACAGAGACACTTGATCTTGGTATATTTGATCTTCTAGCAGGTCAAATGTCAAATCCTGGTTTGTTTCTGGATTCATGAGATAAGTAATGAGCATGCCAAATAGACCTTTGGGACAGTGACCAAGATTAAAGGAGATAACAAGAGGAGCAATATCTTCGTTGACAATATCAGAAGGAGATTTCTGTACATGATTCAGAACAGAAGGAATGAAATATTTCAGTACTCCCTTCTTGTCAGTGAAAGAAACAGCTACACGAAGGTGAAGAAGAAACAAGAGAAACTGGTTTGGTGTGATTTTGTCTTTTTTGCTCAATAGATTCTGAAAAACAGAAGATTCTAAAATTCCTCTCTTGCAGAAACTGTCTTGCTCACCTTTTAGTAAAGAACCAGATGACAAGAAAGTTTCCAGTATAAGCTCAGTGACTTTGTTGAAGAGAACTTGAGGCTCTTTAATAATAACATCTGATAGACCTTTAATGTCATAGTGCTGGATAATACCTACCCTAAATTGTAGGAAATGAAGAAGTGACCCAATCTCCTTTTCATCAATATAAAACTTAGCTGCTAATTTTATGCAATGATCCATTGATAGGACAGTTTCTTTAACATCTTGTAGTTCGAGAGAGAAGAGAAGAAAATTCACAGGATACTCAACCCAAAACTCATCTCTTTTTATAATGTGTTTATTGATATCGGAACGAATAATTTGGAAGTTCTTGTCTTCACTGCAGGTATTGTCTACTACATACATAACTATATTCGAAGGACCATTGGCATAACGAACAAAATGGAAGAATTTTCTCTCACAAATCATTTTGTGCAGCTTTTTGTTAATATTGTCAAGAACTAATTGAGAATCAGAGCCAAGCTTGTTAGTGTGTGTACCCACTATGAATACTACAGGCTTATGACACACAGAGGTACCATCTACCTGGAAAACATTGTCTTCAGTAGTCTGTATGGCAGAAACACTGGTAAGGAATTGGATGAGAGCATCCATTGTAGAAATAGAGGATTGATACTGGTTGATAATTTCTCCATTGGCTGATCTGTACTGAATGATGTTCTTTGTATGAATGTCAATGTCAGTTCTCATGACAAAGATAAAAATAGAAGGACCAAAAATCAGAAGAGAAAGGCTCTCTTGAAATTCTACCTGCCCGCCTGTATCTCTGATATAAAGGGAATTTTTGGTTTGCAAATCTACAATATTTTTGATGTGGTGTCTTTCAAGGACTTCTTTCACATGGTGCTCGATGTCAGACACTGGCTGGTCTAGCTTGGATGCACTTGCTCTGCGATGTTGAAGGCGTAGTCGTGGACTACCGCTGCTTCTCTGTGGAATGAACACCTTACAACTGTCTAGCTGAGAAACCACAGACTCATCAAAGTCAGTGACTTTCCATGTGTTGTCTTCACAGGTGTAAGCTGAAGTATGTGTGGAAGAGGGGCCTATTTGAACAATTACTATTTTCTCACACATACCAGTAGAGGAATAGTACACACGAAGTGGCTTGTTCAGGAGACGATCCAACAACGATGTCTTGCCAGATCCAGGGAGTCCTTTCAGTAGAATATTGGCTATCTTTCTTCTGATGCTTTGTTTATTAAATATTGCTGATGTCACCTCATCAGTGAACTTCTGCTTCTCAGGAACCACTTTACCTAATAATCAAACATGAACTAATATCTAGATCTCAATTTAAATGCATTTACATTTAATTATAAGACAAACTTAATTGAGATATAATACCATGGAAAACGGTTGTACTTGAGATTAACAGCACAAGTAGTGCAAGATGAGGCAAAGCCAAGTGAAATTTCTTGCTGCACAAGCGCTTTTCATGTTACCTACTATAGCCAAAAATAGTTATAATTTATTAACCCTCAGTGCGTATGCGCAAGAGGGCATAACAGTCGTCCTGCCTGCCTGTTCATCTGTCATGCTCTGATTGTGGAGACTACTGACAATGAAGTGTTGATTTAAGCGCTTGAAATAGCTTCGGGTCATGAACAAAATCCAGTTAATTTAGTCACGTGACGGAAGAAATTTAGTTTTCCATCAGTCAGCATGGCAGGGAGATTGAATTCTGAGTGGCAGCATTAACGACAGTTTGAACTTCAGTTCAGAAATGGAAAGGTCAACCGCTCCAACAAAAAGAAGAGCATTGTCAGCGGCTATGGTCAAGCGCTGGATAGCCGAGAGTGAGCACGCCCTAAACACAACTGGCTTACCTACACTGCATCGGATAGAAATTTTGCAGAATTGTTGAAGTGTTCAGTAGTATAAAGTTTCAAGACAAGCTCTGCAGCATGAGAAATTTCAAGCCTGGCTTCATTGATGGTTCAAGAAATTTGAGAGTTTCCAGCTATAAGGATCACGCGGCCAGTGACATGCACGCATGTGCGATGCTGCTATAGAAACAGAATCTTCTGTTGACAAACTTGGGCTACGCTCTGATTGCCAAGGCTTTGTACACGCTTGATTCTAGGACAGAAGCTCTTTTAAGTAAGAAATTTGAAATAGCATACTTCATAGCTAAACAGAATTTGAGCTTTTTAAAGATGGGACCATTGTGTGAGCTTGTAGAAAGGCTAAGTGGTAGTGGTGGTGGTATTGGGGTAACTTACCGGAATGACAAAGCTTGTTCTACTTTTGTACACTATATAGCTAAAGATCTACAGCTCCAGTTGCTTGACACGGTGTTTAACCCTCTCACCGGCAGATAAAATTCAGTTATTTATTTTTTCTATATGAATAATGTTTAAAAATAAATATAAAATCAGGAGTTCAAAAAAGTACCTAGCAACCATATATCACGTGAAAGTACATGTATTGTTCAACATTTTTGGTCAAATTTGGTTGCTTAGCAACAAACCACAAAGTGGTTTTGGGACCACAATGTAACTATATCATCATAACAAAGTGATCTGTATGCTTCCAGTGCAATATTAGAAATTGTTTGTGCGTGATTAGATATTTTTTACTGTTATAATAGACAATTATCTCAGGCAGCAATGCTGTTGCTCACTGATGACACCAGGGGAGGCGTGACTGTTTGCTGGGCAATAGTTGGGCAGAAGAACATCAAGAATACAAGAATATTTTACTAACAATTCCAGTCCTCTGCACACACTCACTCCTCTCTCTAGCCACATTCTTACTCATACTCTTCCTTTTTCATCCATTCAATACTTTGTCAACCTTTCTTCATGCTTTCAGCATAATCAGTATTACCATCATCTCAATATTCAGACCTTGCAGAAGTAGAGACATCATCCTTTGAATGAATAGGAAGTCCAAAGTAATTCAGAGAGCAAAGGTGGCTAAGTCAAATCATTACTCATTGCTGGGAGTTTGTAAGAAAAGAGTTTACAGCTGTGACCAAATTAGCGCCATATTCCCGGGAAAGCTTTTGGGCATAATAAAACTTACCGCCATGTTCCCGGGAAAACTATTTCTTACTTTTTTCCCTCCAATACTGCGTAAATAGCTGCTTTTCTTACCTGGAATATCAAGTTCCATATCCTCTTTGACATTGCTGCTGGTATGTTCGCTACCTACAGTGCTCTAGTAGCTCTCAAGTTGAAAACTAGTAGTTTCCTCAACCGGTAATGAAATGACAGCTTTAGCGAGCAAGTCCAACTCTCTATTCTCGACAGTAGTACCTCTGCGGTAGCTATATAGCTCCTGTACCCCTTCCCTCTCACGTTCGCAGTCGAAAACGTCGTCGCAGACAAGATCCACCGCCTCAGTTGCAGACAAATTTATCGCCATTTTTCGAACTAACGTTAAGTTTATTTTTAGCCCGACTACCTTAGTTACGTAGTAGCTATTTCTATTCTAAAAATACATGCAATAGAACAACATATTAGCCATGCTCTGGACGCTGCAGCTAAGCTTTAGCGTTTATCGTTTAGGGGGAAAATAATTTTTCCCGCATTACGTCATCCTTGAGCGCCTATAGGCGCTTGTGCCGGTGAAAGGGTTAAGGTTAGCTTTTTTATGTATCCAGTCTGATAGTAGTACTGATTACAGAATTATTGAAGAGGAGCTTTTTTTAAATTCATAGCTTGAATTCTGGACCAGAAAATAAACAAACTAATGTAGAGAATGTGTTTCTTGCAGTTAGGCAGCCTAAATCTTCCACTGGCTTAGGCTTATTTCAGTATTTTGGAAGTACACTGGCATACATTGGTATTTCAGATTGGAAGGAGTGATTAGTGGGGTATGGGTGTGATGGCACCAGTGCAAATATGGCTGCAGGTGGGTTAAGAGGTCATTTGGAACAGGTTGTTCCTTGGGTGGTAATTACGGTGCATTGCTCATAGACTAGAGCTTTCTATAAGTGACTCTCTTAAACATACCTATTTAAAGATGAAATGCTTTCATGATTGTATTATTTATATGAGAAATCTCCAAAGAAATGTCGTGAACTTGAAGATATAGTTATAATGCTTAAGATCTGTCTTACAACAGATGAATTTTTACATAAAAGAGGAGTGAGACATATTACGTGTTAGTGTGACAAGGTTTGTCACTCACAAAATAACAGCCTTAAATATAGTATTGGAGAGGTTTGGTGCATCATGACCCACTTGTGTTCAAAAAGATGATCTTGTTTTAAGTGCAGTTGAACAATTTTAAAAATAACAAAATGTAATTGAAAACATTAAGACTACTCACTTCGATGATCTATCAACAATAACTACAGTGTAGTCGAGTGAAAGTGGATTCTTCTAGCACTTGTCAGAGAGCTGATATTTTGTAATTGTAATACTGCTATGCTGTACAGTGTTTCCAGATTAAAGAGTAAACATTTGGAAATGGCGGCAGAGATGGCATTTGATGATGTTAGATGACATTTATTCAGAGTTTAGCGGTATGTCTGCCATGTAATCACTACGTAAAAACTTGGCGCAGGCACACTCAAGTAAATTATTGCCAGGCGGCAAAAAAGCGGGTAGCACTTCTTACTGTGTTTCTTTCTCCCGAGTGTAAGCTAATGTGTTCTTGGAAGTGGTAGCTAGTTTCTGCATCCCACTCTGACTGCCATTATCCACACTATTCTATTCATGGTAAGTCAAGCTTTTATATTAGAGAAACTAGCATAAATACACATACTGTATGTATAAAAATAACGCAATACAAGTACCAGAGAGTCAGTCTAATGATGAGGTGCATGTTGATTAAATTAATTGACTTTATTTTGTCTCCATAGCAACCTCTGGTTTAGGGTTGTACAGCTCGAAAACAGTAATTTTTACATGATATATACATAGTGTATTACAACATGTAACAGTTTTTGAGTAAATATAGCAATTTTAGGTGTTTTGAGTAATTTAAGATTTTAAGTCTACAATTTTTGGCCCATAATTTAGCCTCAAAGGGTTCATCAAATTCTTATTTACATATCTCTTACCATCTGAGTGACTTTTGTGAATGCCATCTTTGTCTCCTTCTGAAGTAGATGTAGAAGCTGGAGCAGGTGAAGGAGAAGTTTGTGAAGAAATAGACTCAGGTTCTTCTGTTAAATTATTAGCTTTAATCTGCTCATTTCTATCTGCAGCTACTTTGACTTCCTCTGCATGTTGAACTCCTTTAGGAATTTCTTTAGTTAGAAATGTCTCATCAGATCTGTAAGAACTTCTTTTCAACTCATCTCCAGTGATAAAATCAGCAAACCTCCACCATTTATTTGATGGTTCTTTTGCTACAAAAAAATATTATAATACAGTATACAATTGTAAAAATATTAATGCGAATGTCTAGTAAATAAACTATCTAATAGTATGGTTATAATAATATTAACCCTCTCACCGGCAGATAAAATTCAGTGATTTTTTTCCTATATGAATGATGTTAAAAAATTCATATAAAATCAAGAGTTCAAAAAAGTACCTAGCAACCATATATCATGTGAAAATATGTGTTGTTCGTCAAATTTGGTTGCCTAGCAACATACCACAAGTGGTTATTGTGACCAAAACATAACTATATCGTAACAATGTGACTGTATACATTCCAGTGTATATTAGGAATTGTTTGTGCATGATTAGATATTTTTTACAGTTATAATAGACAATCATCTCAACTAGCAATGCTGTTGTTGCTCACTGATGACACCAGGGAAAGCGTGACTGCTAGCTGGGCAAAAGAACATCAAGAATAAAAGAATATTTGCTAACAATTCCAGTCCTCTGCACACACTCACTCTTCCCTCTAGCAATTTTCTTACTCATACTCCTCACTTTTCATCCATTCATTACTTTGTCAACCTTTCTTGCTTTCAACATAATCAGTATTACCACCATCTCAATATTCTGACCGTGCAGAAGTAAAGACATCATCATTTGAATGAATAGAAGAAGTCCAAAGTAATTCAAAGAGCAAAGGCAGCTCACTCAAATCATTACTCATTGCTGGGAGTTTGTAAAAGAAAGTTTATACCTGTGACCAAATTAGCGCCATATTCCCCGGGGAAGCTATTAGGCATAATAAAACTTACCACCACGTTGCCGGGTAAACTATTTCTTCCTTTCCCCCCCGAATATACAGTGTAAACAGCTGTTTGTCTTACCTGGAATATCGATTTCCATTTCCTCTTCGACATAGCTGCTGGTATCTTCACTACCTACAGTGCTCTAATAGCTCCTAAGCTGAAAACTAGTAGTTTCCTCAACCGGCAATGAAATGACAGCTTTGGCGAGCAAGTCCAACTCTCTAGCCTCGACAGTAGTACTCCACGGTAGTTATATATCGCCTGTACGCATTCCCTCTAACTTTCGCCATCGAAAAAGTCATCACAGACAAGATCCACTGTCTCAGTTGCAGACAAATTTCTTGCCATTTTTTGGACTAACATCAAGTTTATTTTTAGCTCGACTACCTTAGTTACGCAGCAGCTATTTCTATCCTAAAAATATATGCAATAGAACAACACATTAGCCGTGCTCTGGACGCTGCAGCTAAGCTTTAGCGTTTATCGTTAAGGGGAAAATATTTTCCCCCGCATTACGTCATCCCTGAGCGCCTAAGGCACTTGTGCCGGTGAATGGGTTAATAAATGAGTACTTAAAGTTAATGTGAATATCTAGCGAATAAAAAATCAAAAAATATATAAACTTCATGCTATACCATTAGTGATGCACTATTAACACAGTAAAAACATAATCAACAGCAAAGACACCGTCCACAGCAAAGACACCATCCACAGCAGCGACACCATCCACAGCAGCGACACCATCCACAGCAAAGACACCATCCACAGCAAAGACACCATCCACAGCAAAGACACCATCCACAGCAAAGACACCATCCACAGCAAAGACACCATCCACAGCAAAGACACCATCCACAGCAAAGACACCATCCACAGCAAAGACACCATCCACAGCAAAGACCATCCACAGCAGTGACAGCAACATCTACTGACACCATCCGCCATGTGCTCCTAGCTTATCTTGTCTAGTCTAGTTTCCCTAATCACAACAATAACAACAACTCACTGAGTATGAGTACATAGTGGCTGATATGGCTCCGGTTCCGTACGTATCATTTGCACGTCCTCCAAACTCGAGTATTTCCACTGAAGTAGGAGTAGATGACAACACAGTTGCACTATGATCCGATCGCTTCATATACTTACAACCTGGCAACTGCGACACAAAAAATACATTCACTATAACTACTGGCAGAATATTTATGAAATAAAATAAGGCAGGCGACATAGCTTCACCTCCTCCACTTCCCACTATTATAGAAGAAGTGATAAGCTCCCACCATTGTTGGACTCCCCCCCCCCCCCACCCCCCCCCCTCCCCTACTTTCAGACCAACCTCCCCTCCAAAATTTTTAGTGTGGTGAAATAATAGCTCTAAAGTTACACACAAAGTCTGTAACTTGTCCTTTAAGGGTGGCCGCACACCACATACGCAATTTTTTGTTGATGGTTGCTATGCACAATTACTACTATTATATACTTACAGGGGCTTCTCCACTATAACACAAGGACAAAGTACCTGCCGAAGGCGCCGCTCACTAATTTTAGAGCGAATCTGGAAGAAATATCGGCGCCAGGTTATAAAACTTTGTAGCACTTTTTTTGGAGCGGTGCAGTAAGTTGGAGCTCCGCAATATGGTGCACTACTAGCCGAGCCGATACTCTACTGCAAGAAAACGAGTTGTTGTCCATTTCAATATTACTTTATGATTTATTCACAATTTTTTCTATTTATAAGATATTGAAAAATTCTCGTTGTGGTGCAGTTCATTATTTCTAGGTTTACCCGTGTGTAAATTTTTTTTTGTCGTGTTCATTCCAGATATAAAATTTGAAACTTTAATTCCACTCGCAATGCTTAAGAAATAGCCCCGCCCCCATGTCCCGTACTCCTTGTACGTGAGCAATTATTTTTTCAATTGGTTTGTATTGGTTCTAAAAAGAGCCCGCCTATATCAAGAGTAAAAAAAAAAAAAATCAATATAACAATAACTAGTGATGTGCTCTAATAGCACAAAATAGCGAAGCGAGCGATGCATGTTCCCTGTAATTGCGGCTATTCCATGCATGCTTGATGTGGCTACAAAATACTGTCAGATTCTTTACTTTGCTACCTGTTTCTGTTTCGTTTTAGCTCTCCTCCTCCTTGCCGTGTCTTTTTCATTTCTTATCTCTCTCCTTACTAATTTTTCTTCTGGAGTTTCTAACGCCCTCAAAGCTCTTGACCGAGCGTTTCTAACGTTTTGTCTACTGGGCATCGCTACTTCGTACGGCGGGTAAACAAAACAAAATGCTGCTAAGAAGGTTACCCGGCCCGCGCAAGCACGTAGGAGAAAAGGTACACACGTACGCCCACGCAAGAACAAAAACAATTTCTAGACCTAAATATATATATATCGCGAACTCATTAGAGAGTCAGCTCCGCTCGCTTCGCTGAATAAGAGAGTCAGAAGAGAGAGCAGTTTCTTGGAGATAGTCCGAGGTGAAGGCATTAGGTCTGCGCAGCTTGGGAAGTCTTCGCTCCTCAGAAATCGAGCCTGCTGGATCCATCCGCTTGAGTTCAGGTGTGCAGATCTTGGAGAACGGCTACAGGAGGAGAGGCAGCCTGGTGCACCTTGCCACGTGAGTTCAGACGACTTATGGAGAGTTGCTGTAAACGGATACGAGACAACAAGAAGCTAAACTAAAACACCACAAATTCGCAAAGTATACTTCTGCTACTACTGTGCGATTGTTTCTGCTCGCGTATTATCGAATGGTGGGGTATTGGCGGGGAATAAATTAATGTCTGGATCTACAGGAGGTGCGCGTTACTATGTGCGGCCACCCTTAAGTAACTAAGCCCTAATATATAAGCCTTTCAGACCTATTATATATTAAATTAATTAATCAATTAAAAAATTATTTTAAGTGGGGGGAGGGCGGGAGTGGTGTCAACTTGCATAGTACATAGAAAGTCAGTATCTCATATCTAATAAACACTATAAAACTATAAATACTATAACACAATATAACAACTACTACATACCAAGTCATTAACTGACATCTTCTTCAACTCTCTTGTGGACACATCAAATAAACACACTGTATCAATTCCAGTGATCAGAAGTTGGGTATGGCTGCTATTATACTCTATACATGTAGCAGTAGGATTGTAACCCAAGTCAGGTACATCTGAATGTAGTCTAGTCCAGTGCTAAATAGAAAAAATATAAATGAAGCATCAAAGGTGCGAACCCTGAGGACTATTAAACACTACCTAGCTATTACAATATAATCTCAGACAAAAAGAACAAGCAATCTATTAGCTATTTCAATCAGGCATCAATATAGCTCGAGCAATGAAAATGGTACATGGAAACCTTGTCTTTATATGAAAAGTTAAAGAGGCAAGAAACGCTCACTGGTATACATTTTCAACATAAAACTTCACTTCATTCAACTCCGTTTTATCCCTAAGCATAAAGCAAACTACACCACGGGCTGCAAGAAATTATTCGCTCACGTGATTATGACGTGATGCTAGGGGGCGTTACCCACAAAAGCTGGTACCTATGTGGAGCTGAGATCTTTGCGTTGTTTTCTTAACCATTAGCCCAAAACTAAAAAAAAGTAGCACAATGAAAGGTCTTAAATCTTCGTTTTGAGTAAGTTCATACCTAAATCATGGTTAATTGTCAGTAATCTCTAAAATCAGAGTGTGACAGACAGACAGGATGACTACTATAACCCTCTCACACATGCACACTGAGGGTTAATAATACTATCCTATGTTGTGTCTGATATTTCATACACTTACCATTGTGGACAAGTCCAACATACGTATGACCCCGTCACTGCCATATCCTCCACATCTTATGACTTGATGAGGACTCACTTTAGTGAAGGCAAAGTATGCATCGCCGTCAGGTACATCTCCATTGGCTGGAGGAGAAGACCAAGTCCCTAACAATCCATACAGTCATTAGTAACTTAGTAAACTGAAATTGTTAATTAAAATAATATTGACAATAAAAAATACACATATATAACAATACAAACAAACAAACAAAAACATAAATAAAATAATTAATTACTACTACACAGTTACATATGGTATGGTAGGAGATATTGAGTATCATGTGCTAGTATCACATGAAGGATAAATATTGTAGACTTTGTGTGTAACTTTAAAGCTACTATTTCACCACACTGAACTTCTTGGAGGGGTAGTTGAAAGGTTTCCCTCCCCCATCCCATAAATGCAACCCTTGTCTAAATTAATTACATATATCACTAATTAACATATTTAATGATAGTTTGAACTCACCAGCTGCTATGTCAAATTTATGTAGATCATTAGTAAGTTTGTCATGTTCATCCCTTCCACCATGTACTAGTAGTGAGCTTTGACAGTCTATCATACGACAGCCAGACTTCACACCAGGACTACCATTAGCTCCTGGACGAGACATCTCCTGCCATGTCCAATTAGTTAGGTTTAGTTGATACAATGATCCAGTTCTCTGTCCTATCTCATCACGACCCCCATAGAAGTACATACAGTCACCTATCCTAGCACATCCTCCATCACAAAGTCCAGGAGGATGACGACCTTGTAATTGGTGTCTGGTCCATGCTCCTGTGGCAGAATTGAATTCATGCAAGTAGTCCAAGTCATCCACTGGTTTATTGTACTGCCTTAGTCCACCCCATAGATATACAGAAGAATGTCTACTAAAAGAGAAGAAGTCTTCTCTTGGACTAGGTTCTGATGAGGACATTGTTGATATCTCTATACAATAAACCAATTAACAGATAAACATCAAATAATAGAAAATATACACACAAACACACATACTACTACCTCACTTACAAACATACATACTAACTATCTCACATACAAACACACATACAAACTACCTCACATACAAACACACATACAAACTACCTCACATACAAACACACATACTAACTATATCTCACATACTAGCTACCTTACATACAAACTGCTGTCAAATGAAAACTAATTGAAGTACAGTCAATTAGATTGACTGTATTACGTACCTTATTAATGTTGATGATAATCTCTACTATTTTTGTTTTATTTTATTATTGTTATTATCATTATTTTTTTTACTGTCACATATTTGACATTGCAGGCTTACTTTTATTTTTGTTTATGTCACAGTTAGGGCCTCAGAATTTCACATATCAGATTTAGCAGATCACTAGCTTTACTAATCCATACAATATGTATGTACGTGAATAATTCAACAGCTGAGGCTAGTTGGTAAAGTATCGCCATTAGTTGAATGGATCGCCATTAGTTGAATGGATCAAGCACCATCAAATTTTGTAGAAGGCAACAATGCCTAGAATACAATCCTGTATCACATCTGACACTATCCTAGAATACAATCCTGTATCGCATCTGACACTATCCTAGAATACAATCCTGTATCACATCTGACACTATCCTAGAATACAATCCTGTATCACATCTGACACTATCCTAGAATACAATCCTGTATCACATCTGACACTATCCTAGAATACAATCCTGTATCACATCTGACACTATCCTAGAATACAATCCTGTATCACATCTGACACTATCCTAGAATACAATCCTGTATCACATCTGACACTATCCTAGAATACAATCCTGTATCACATCTGACACTATCCTAGAATACAATCCTGTATCACATCTGACACTATCCTAGAATACAATCCTGTATCACATCTGACACTATCCTAGAATACAATCCTGTATCACATCTGACACTATCCTAGAATACAATCCTGTATCACATCTGACACTATCCTAGAATACAATCCTGTATCACATCTGACACTATCCTAGAATACAATCCTGTATCACATCTGACACTATCCTAGAATACAATCCTGTATCACATCTGACCCTATCCTAGAATACAATCCTGTATCACATCTGACACTATCCTAGAATACAATCCTGTATCACATCTGACACTATCCTAGAATACAATCCTGTATCGCATCTGACACTATCCTAGAATACAATCCTGCATCGCATCTGACACTATCCTAGAATACAATCCTGCATCACATCTGACACTATCCTAGAACACAATCCTGTATCACATCTGACACTATCCTAGAATACAATCCTGCATCACATCTGACACTATCCTAGAACACAATCCTGCATCACATCTGACACTATCCTAGAACACAATCCTGCATACATCTGACACTATCCTAGAATACAATCCTGTATCACATCTGACACTATCCTAGAACACAGTCCTGTATCACATCTGACACTATCCTAGAACACAATCCTGCATCACATCTGACACTATCCTAGAATACAATCCTGTATCACATCTGACACTATCCTAGAACACAATCCTGTATCACATCTGACACTATCCTAGAACACAGTCCTGTATCACATCTGACACTATCCTAGAACACAATCCTGCATCACATCTGACACTATCCTAGAATACAATCCTGCATCATATCTGACACTATCCTAGAACACAATCCTGCATCACATCTGACACTATCCTAGAACACAATCCTGTATCACATCTGACACTATCCTAGAACACAGTCCTGTATCACATCTGACACTATCCTAGAACACAATCCTGCATCACATCTGACACTATCCTAGAATACAATCCTGCATCATATCTGACACTATCCTAGAACACAATCCTGCATCACATCTGACACTATCCTAGAACACAATCCTGCATCACGTCTGACACTATCCTAGAACACAATCCTGTATCACATCTGACACTATCCTAGAATACAATCCTGTATCACATCTGACACTATCCTAGAATACAATCCTGTATCACATCTGACACTATCCTGCATCACATCTGACACTATCCTAGAACACAATCCTGTATCACATCTGACACTATCCTAGAATACAATCCTGCATCACATCTGACACTATCCTAGAACACAATCCTGTATCACATCTGACACTATCCTAGAACACAATCCTGCATCACATCTGACACTATCCTAGAACACAATCCTGCATCACATCTGACACTATCCTAGAACACAATCCTGTATCACATCTGACACTATCCTAGAACACAATCCTGCATCACATCTGACACTATCCTAGAACACAATCCTGCATCACATCTGACACTATCCTAGAACACAATCCTGCATCACATCTGACACTATCCTAGAACACAATCCTGCATCACATCTGACACTATCCTAGAACACAATCCTACATCACACCTGACACTATCCTAGAACACAATCCTGTACTGGGGTGGTAAAGTACTCTACAACATTCAATATTATGGAGTATATGGTAAAGTACTCACCAACATTCAATACAATGTAGTATCTGGTAAAGTACCCAACAACATTCACATTTAGACACAATAGTACTACCAGCCACACTCTTAGTTCCTTAGATCAACAGGACTACAGGCACACCATCTGATCACTGACACAATAGTACTACCAGCCACGCCCTTGCTCCCTAGTCCAGCGTAGCCAGACCCTTTACCGAACTGCTATGCTGGGAATAGGTCTGGGCCGGGACATGGCCATACCAAATTTGTTCGGTCAATTACCGTTAGCAAATTACCGGAAATAGCCCTCCTCAACCACAAATAGAAATTCCTGTGCATGTCAGCCACCTTTTCCAACGCTAGGGTTAGCAATCATGGCTAATTTGCTGTACAAATTCAGGTATAAAGGAGGTGGGGCACTCACCACTTCCACATTCCTCCAGAACAAATTTGGTACGCCATGTCCCCAGACCATCCCCGCTTTGCGCGCTACGTGGGTCTGGCTATGCCAGACTACTTGCTTCCTAGGCAAAGGGTTGGCTCTGCCAGACTACTCCGCTCCCTGATCACTAACACAATCACTTTTCAAAGCTCTAACTAGTTGGGCGGAGCCCGACCTCTGCTGGGGAGAGGTCGGGTAACAAGCCTATACCCACCCGGGTTTGTTCCCTGCTGCAACGTACGTTGCAGTCCAATCAGATTGAAGTGTGGTTAAATGCTAAGGAAATTAGCTGACTCAGCAGAACAAACCCGGGTATAGGCTTGTTACCCGACCTCTCCCTTCAGAAGAGGTCGGGCTCCGCCCAACTGGGACGGTCCCCGTTTTTGGAGCATTGTCCCCGGTCCCCGTTAACTTTGAAGAATTCTATTGTTGGTCCCCGTTTTCACAGGTTGTGGAAATATTAATTTTGGGGGGCACAATTTTTTTTTAAATTTCACTTTGACTCAGCTGAGCTAATGGTATTGCCCATACCTCAGCTGACTCAACATGTAGTAATAACACAGTCATGCTGGTGATGATGCTGCCATATCATTGCATCATCAGCATGCATGTGAATTAGCCAGTAGCAGTACTGAGTAGTCCTAGCTGTCCAGCTGTAATCTAGTGGAACTGTGATGATGTCTACCTCTGAATCAAACTCCTCTGAGTGCCCTCTTCCTAAAAAAAGGCCCAGAAGAACCTGTCACTTTGATCATAAGTGGATACAAGATTTCAAAGGAATAGCAATGAGTGCCAAAGGTAGGCAAATTTAAAATTACACATAGCTATTAACATTAAACCCCTTCAATATATAATAGGTAACACATTTGCTAGATGTACACTTTGCTGTACGGATTTTGGAATAAGCCATGGAGGAAAATTTGATGTCACTTCTCATGTGAAAAGTAAACATCACCAAGACATGATGAAAGCGTGTTCTTCTAAGCCTCTTATGTCTTTCATTAAGCCTGGTATTTCCAATAGCACTATTCATGCTGAGGCACTGTGGGCATCATTTGTGGTAGAGCACAATCTGGCTTTTAATGCTAGTGATCATGCCACTAAATTATTCACAAAGATGTTTCCTGACTCAGAAATCGCTAAATCTTTTGCTTGTGGTCGCACCAAAACTACTTGTATCATAAAGGGAGCACTGGCACCACACTATTCTGAGCAAATGATGGAGAGCTTAGACAAATGTGAATCATTTTCTGTCTTAATGGATGAGTCCAATGACAAGGTTAATAAATCTTGCATTATTCTTATAAAGCTTTTTGATTATACTGTAGGTGATGTTAGAACACGATTCTTAGATATGCCTATAGTAAACATTGGTACTGCTGCTAATCTTTTTGAAGCTCTTAAGGATTCTTTAAGCAAGAAGGGCTTAGATTTTGGAAAATGCATTTCTTTCATGTCGGATACAACTAACGTCATGAAGGGCGTTAGGTCGGGGGTTCAAAAGCGAATAAAAGATGAATGTCCTCAGTTATATGACGTTGGATGCATATGTCATCTGGCTGACCTCACAATTAAGGCTGGCATGGAGACTCTACCTGTCAACATTGATCAGCTTTTTGTGGATATCTTTTATTTTTTTTATCACAGCAGCAAGAGGAAGGAACAATTTGCAGACAATTGGTGTTCTTTTTTTCCTACTGAGCCAGCAGCTATTCTTAAACATTGTACCACTCGATGGTTAAGCCTTCTGCGCTGTGTTGATCGGTATATATCCCGATTTGAAGGCTTAAAGTCATATTTCCTGTCGTGCGATGAATCTGAAACAGAAAAGGTACAAAACATCATCAGCGTTCTAGAGAATCCCTTTACTAAACCTATTCTGCTCTTTCTCTCTCACATTCTCCCTTCAATGGATAAGTTCAATAGATTATTCCAGAAGTCCAAAGAGAATTCTACTTGCCAACTGTACAATGAAATGGGAAGGCTAGTTCGCCTATATGCCTCTAATCTTCTAAAACCTGATGTTATTAAGGCAACTGAAAACAAACTAGGTAGTCTTAATTTAGAAAAGAGAGGCCAGCTTGCTGATGAAAACTTAGGCATTGGCAATGCTACGTGGGTTCATCTAACTGAGTTAGAAGAAGAGCATGATGTAAAGCCTTTTTATGCAGCAGTTAGGAATTGGTATGTGGCCACAATTAAAAAAATGCTTAAAAAATTTCCTTTCCATGACACTTTGCTTAAGGACTTGGGAATTATTAATCCAGAAGTAGCATTTACCAATTCTTAGTGCATCCACCATAGTCAGTCTTGCCAAGCGTTTTCCACAGATGGGCTTATCTGATTCCAGGTCTCTTGACAAATTGCGTGAGGAGTTCATGGACTTGTCTTTGTCTTCAAGTGATCATCCTGAGATAGCCAAGTACAAATCAGCTGACGGTACATGGAGACCACGGTCAGGGAAGTTCTGGTGGGAGGTCAGTAAACTTACCACCTTTGATGGAGAAGAATGGTTTCCCTTGCTGAGTAAGCTGATGGCAGGACTCTTGTCCATCCCGGTTTCAAATGCTGATTCAGAGAGAGGGTTTTCTATGCTTAGAAAAATCCATACAGATCAGAGGCCAAGCTTGAATCAGGACACCTTGATTGCATTAATGACGATGAAGTTTAATTGTAGTGATTTCAGCTGCTATGAATCCAACTTCAGTGACGATGTTCTGACTAAGTGCAAGAAAGCTACATCTTTGATGGTGAAACGGCCAGAAACAGAGGCTGGCCCATCTGAACTTGTGTAACACAGTCAAAATTCCTGGGGTGTGGTCAAAATTCCTGGGGTGTGGTCAAAAATCCTGGGGGTGTGGTCAAAATTCCTGGGGGTGTGGTCAAAATTCCTGGGGGTGTGGTCAAAATTCCTGGGGTGTGGTTATGGTCCCCGTTGCATTTCTAGAAAAGTTGGCACCTATGCCATACCCTCTTACAAGTGATCCCCCAACTTTTGCTGTGGACTGCGTTTGTCAGCGACTTCTTCCACAAATCGTTTCTGACCCCCACAAAGACGTTTCTGATTCTAACAATTGATAACTCAGTCACTTGCTCCCGCTCCTAAATCAGTCGCTATTCCTCTCCAGCCTATACTCTGTAGGGGGCGGGGAATGCGTCACTACTGCGCATGTGTATATGTGTCAATTTCTTTTAGGAAGGTGGGGACCTCCACTACAATACCATATTCTGCTGCCACAGCTCATATGTACGCGGTGTTCCTCGGACGTACTCTCGTTGTTATGTGATGGTAGACGGTATTTCCGTTGAGGTAGGTGAAAGTATTGCTCTATGCAAATGGGAACTCCTGTTTAGCATTAGGCTGCAGTTATCTG
>WLWD01002117.1_pt1 | contig 56561 bp, 44 predicted proteins | sample 6712731 | NCBI WGS metagenome assembly WLWD01 (sample SAMN12718690, study PRJNA576275) | sponge metagenome | isolation source: marine sponge | host: Mycale hentscheli | place: New Zealand: South Island, Marlborough, Capsize Point | collected 2014-11-01 | reverse complement strand
CTTTCCCGGTAACAATTGAAAAGTTACGCCGTAAACTGAGAGATACTAAGAAGTTTTGTGAACTTCAACGGTACGCTGGCTTTGAAGATAACTGTATTGGGAGCTGAAACTTGGTACAAGCGTAAGTTAAGATCTATAAATACTGATACTAAAAAAAAAGAAAAACACAAAACTTGACTTGAACTGCTTTATGGGTCTGTATCTTGAAATGATTTTGTGCGTGAAGTGGTCTGTTTTCCTACAGCCTGTCACATATTTCTTGCATTGCTTTTATATTCTCTAAAAAAATAAAAATAAAAAATATATAAAAAAATAAAAACAAACAAACAAACAAAGCAAATAAAAAATACAGAAATATTTGACAATCTCATCAAGAAAGTACAAATGGTTTAAAAAGTAAGATGCTAAGTGGTACAAAAATATTCATTGAGATATAAACAATATTCAATGCATGATTGAATTAACTATGTCTTAGGTTAAAAAAAAATGTGTCCATCAGTTCCAAAAATAGAATGGCTTAGTAAGTCTAACCTAAATAGGCATAAAATAAATACAGGTACTATATATATTATATATAGTTAGTACTTATTACATGAGTCAGAGTGTGATATGGCAAAATATTTCACTGAGCAGGCTAATTTATTTTCACAGCCAGGAGTGAAAATAAAGCCTGAGAGTGAAATATCTAGCCATATCACTCTGATTGAGTGTAGTAAGTAGTTTATTCCACACTAGATATCTTCACTGAAGTAGTTTGTACTATAGGGTTGGTAACTCTAGGTGTGAAGTTGGTCACAAAACTCTCTACGCTCCCCACACCCCCAGCCAGGATATTTTAGCAGCTGCTCTAACCAGGTTGGATAGGCTTCACGTAGAGGAAGGTAGCTTGAGTTATCTCACAGGTCACTACCTAAAAATAACATTGTGAAGATATCCAGCTTGGAATAAATATTATATTAATATAATATTATATATTTACATATATATATACATACAAAAATCAGTTTATGCAACACTTATAGATAAACGACTAATTATATTGTATCAATGTAATATTTGATATGACAGGCAAGTATTACTTTAATGTTATGTTATGTTAATGTTATGTTAGTTATAAAGTTCTGATAAACAAAAATTCATGAAATAGTTGCATTAGTAACAACTTTTGAATCAGTTTAGTTAACCATCAGCTCTATAACTGGATAAAAATATTTTAAACTAAAATTCAAATAAATAACTAGATCGAAAAAGACTTTTAGTAAAATAATTGTAACTATAACTAAATTGGAAATAAATAATGTACGTATACAATTTCTTTCACAGCCTTCTTTTACTCATTTGATGTATTCTTTCTCTTTCACAGGCTTTTTTTCTTCTTCAAACAATACTGGCAGAGCGCTTGTGCGCTATACAAGCGGTCCTGGGTTTGATTCCTGGTGGCGACCAAATATTATTAATTCTGTATTGTTTAAAAAAAAAAGCCTGTGAAAGAGAAAGAATACATCTAGTAAAAAAAACAAAAAAACAAAAAAAAACTAAATTGGAGACTAATATGGTAAAATAACTAGCTATAACACTAAACTTCTTTACTAAAACAACACTAATTGCTCTCATACCAGTTTACTGGATAAACAGATTACCATCTTGGTCATTAATTCCTAAAAAGGGACTCAAATGGAAGCACAGTGTGAGTAGAAAAGACAAAAGCTTTTGAAGGCCAGTATTGGACCAGAAAATGTATTAGACATAATTTGGGGTCATGATACAACTAAACTCAGTAAAGAGAGGCAAAGACATAACACCAGTGTGGGTCTGCCCAGGAAGGAGAAAGACAGAGATGAGAAGACGAAGGGAGATAAAGAGAAGAAGACAGAGAAGCACAGAGATGTGGGTGGAGTCTAGCCCTACCCACATGAACTCAGAACTTGTTTATGTTATGTTATTTTGTTCATGTAATTGTATCAGCCTTTCTTTAATTGTATCAGCCTTTCATTTAATTGTACCAGCCCTTAGAGAGTTTTTGTAAGTCATGTGTTTGAGTGTCAATTAGCGGTGCGTGTGTGTGCCTGCTCTGCAGTGCGAACTAAACGCTGCAGAGCAGGAAGTATAGATCGTGTACGTCATTGTGGGTCATAATAGGTGGAGTTTCATGTTCGTATTTAAGTTAAGTTTTATGTCACGTGTATCAGTTCTTGCATGCCTTACTTTTATTAAAAGCTGAATCTTTGTCAGTTGGGCTGTGGGAACTCTGGTGGCAGCGGACCTGCGTTGTGAGAGCAGCGCAAGAAACCCAACCCCCACAACCAGAACATCTTCACAAACTCTTAAAACCATTTCAATATCTCAGACTGTACTGAGGGATATTCTACTACTTCTTCTGCTCATCCAATCTTGAGTAAGTAAAGTTGCCATTCAATAACTTACACAGTAAACATTATCTTGAGGTAGTTGGTTTTTGAGATGCACAGATACACTCTTTTGCCGATATTCCCATTAACAGATATTTTCCTCTCAATACTGCAGATGTAGATACTGATAGCATAAGCAACCAATTATCAATTGTCACTGATTATTGTCCAATTATCAACCAACTAACCCAAATAGAAATACGAGTAAAAAAATAGGTGAGTTCAATGATAAGCGGACAGTAGGTGGGTATAGCTAAGCTCTAGAGAAGGCCAGCGGCATTTGTAAGCTGGAGTGGCCCTGCTGTGTTTGTAATACCTGTACTTTGTCTGAACATAGTTAGGCCTTTTCTAATGCAAGCATGCAATGGTTTATACGGTGCTCAATCATTTAGTTGCTGTTACCACGCAAAGGGGTTAGAAAAAGCCTGACAAAAAGAAACGTTATTTCAACCAAGTTGCCTACAATGTCGCCTCCCACTTCCAAGCCTTTGCCTAGCGACTGCAGTGGTCTATGAGCAGATGGAGGCTGCAATGAAAGCGGTAGAGTCTGGCAGTGGCACTCACAGATAAGCTCAAGATCATGGAGTTCCAACTACCACCCTAAAGGACAGAACAAGTGGCATGGTAAGAGACCACGCCCCCAGAGATACCTAAAGTTTTGAAGAGAAATAACTTAGGGTTTCGTTAATGGAGTGAGCTGGTATTGGGTCAGGAAAACGAGGAGAGATGTAATGCAAATAGCCCAGTCAGTAGCAGAAGAAAAATGTCTACTTAAGAAATCTCGTATAACCCATGGGTGATGGAGTCATTTTTTACACACCAAGGAGATTTATGTCTCAGAAAATGGGACAGTATACAGCACATTCTTGAATGGATGCTACAAACAAGGAAACTTCAAATCATTATTTCAATTCACAGAAAGACGTTTGAGAGGAGTGTGCTTTGTTAAATAATCCAGCTCCAATTTATAATGTTGATGAAACTGGCACTCCATTATATTTCAAACCCCCTTAATGTAAATAGGTTCCAAGAAAGTACAATACCAGCAATCAGGAAAGAAAGTCAAGTTACTGTTGTGGCATGTGCCAATGCAATAGGCCAAATAATTGGTGAGCGAGCGAAGCGAATGAGACACTATCAGGGGTAACTCAATTGAAAATCGGGGATATTTGTTTATATATGTGGGGACGTACGTATGTCATTTGTACTTTGATCTTCGCATATTTTTGTGTTAACTTGGTGGTCCACCCCGTCCCAAACTTCACTAAACAGAATCTTCCGGTTTATCGATCATTACCCCTATCACCGTAGAAATTGAATTGTTTATCATTTTGAATTCTTTTGCGGGTGCTGTTAAAACTTGAAACCTACCAGAGTTCCATTTCTATTCAGGTTAGTGGCGTTGGTAATTCAGTGTGCTCTCCGTCATGTTTATAAGCCGTACTCAACAGTATTTACTTGAAAATTTATTGTCCACTAGACTAACCACGTAGGTTAGTATTGTGTAGATAAGTCCAGTTGTGTGAAAGTATTGTGAGTTATAGCTTTTACTTAGCTAAAGAATATCGAAGGCTTAAATAACATGTATTGTTTGGCTGTTTTTTTTTTCAATTCAAACAGTTGCGGCGAGTGGTTACTATGGCATTTAAATACCTTTACCGATTAAACGTAATTTTAAAAAATCGAATTATTTTTAGTAGCTTTGAGTGTTAGAAGTTAAAATCAATCATATAACAATAGTGTAGTTTTAGGCTCACTCGCCATTTGTGCTCAAGCACATCACTAGTATATCAAGAATCACTTTGACGCCAAGAATCTCAACTAAAATGGAAGAAGAGCGCACAAGGAAGGCTCAAATGAAGGCAAATAAAACTGTTAGTAAGGCAAATGAAGCAAGGAAAAAAAGTACGAACCAAGTGTTGGGAAACAGCCCAAGGGAGTCATCCACATCATCATCATCAGTGACGGAAGTTTAATTAAGAAGCACCAGAGGAGCACCAGTAATAGATCTTCCCAAGGTTGACATCAAGGTTTGTTGCATGTGCAATGATGCGATATGAAGACGACATTGTGTCTGGCTCAGGTGCAGACTGGATCCTTTGTTCCTGTGGAAGGAGGTTACATGAATATTGTGTCATGATAACGATGAAAGGATTATTACTATTTTTCTCTAATGTTTTTATTTATTTATCAATACTCGATTCCTGAAGGAACAAAAATTAAAGTATTTAGTACTTAAATGTATTGCAAGATATCACTGATATTGCAAGATATACTAGTCCGGTATTGGTGGAGCTAACTACAAGTTCAGTTTGGTTGGAAATTCCCAAACAGTCAGTAATTGGAAGATTGTAAAATAACTGCACAATTGATTATCGGTGACGGTACTCGATAATTGGTTCAAAAGTATGTGTTGGCTACTGTGACTCCGGGTAGAAGCTACTTCCGGGGTTGCCGCTACACATATTGGTCCCGCATAGTCGTGGTAGAATTGGCATCAATTAGAAGATCGGGAGTCACCTATGGGTAAGTTAAAGCGGTCGGGACTAAATCTGGTCGATAATTGGTTGCTTACGCTAAAGGTCAGTTTTTGTTACTGTCATTTAAAAAAAAAATTTTTCCTTCACTTCCGAAAAATGACCTAGCAACTTGATAGCTCAACTGACAGTTGCCTTTACTCTATAGCAGCCCCTAATGGGCCTGTAGCACAGCCCCCATGTCAAAAAATGCTGGACATTAGTAATACAACTGTTTCTAAAAGTACACACCCCCAAAAACGTACATCCTGTTAAGTTCCAATACATTACAATGGCAATCTTACTATCTTATAGAGGTTTTCTCTTGTTGTACTCAATACAGAACGAAATATTCACTGGCTACGGTTCTCCTAACATTCTTCAATACCTCAGTGTGCTCCTGGACAAGTGGGAAGCTATAGGGACGCCCGCAACCATCCGCCATCTCGGCAGAAAGTTGATCGACCCTGCAGTAGTCACCATTACATTTTTCTATTGTATTTTTGTTTACTCCGTTACCTAATTCATTGGGTTTCCACACTGGTTAAGTGGTGCCATTAACGGTTTTTGTTGCAGGTAGTTAACTAGCGGGCAATATTGAGTAGGTGCTAAGAGGTGCTGGTGAGTGTTCAATAGCTGTGGTGGTGGTGGTGCCTGTTCCTGCTAGGCGGTAACAATGGTATCCTTGCAAGTGAGCAAGTAAGTTTTCTTGAATATTTTAGAATAGCTATCTGTGACCTGTATATGGCCTCTGTGACTAATTTTGAATATTATTGTACAGTTATTTTGTAAGCCATGTACCAGAATTTCTGGAAATTTATGGATCCTTGTCTCCATTCTCTCAGCAAGGTTTGTAAAAATTAAATGATGACATAACAAAGGATTATTTCAGAAGTACTAATCATCGTGATCATGAGGCATTAACACAATTACTGTTCAAACTTAATCGTGTAGAAGACCTTCAAATTTTTGGCCGTACTAAAGAAATCCATTCTTGCAGTGGTTGTAAAGGTAGAGGGCACAATATCTGCACTTGCAATAAACTTAAGACAACCAAATAAAGTGCAATAGAGAAAGAAATTTCATAAACATTTATTGGTATTCTTTTTTTTTGTACTAGCTAAGTGTTATACTTTGCTCAATCACTGTAAACTTTTGTTCATATTTGTATATATTTCATGATGTTGACAAAACTTAATGACTAGTTAAAAATATATTCTTGTCCTTCCCAAACATGCTAGGTGTACCATCACCCCTAATGAAACAAAAAATTAAAATACGTCCCATGTGACGTGTGCTTTTTTGTGGTATAAAGGATGGTGAAGGAAAATATTCTGTTAAAGTGTGTGCAGTATAAACATAAAAATCAACAGTATTAAGAATTACATAGCCAAAGTCTCCACTACTATTTAGACCTCTATAATGCCAGTTTTGACCGAGAAGACAGTCTAGGTCTTGATATTGTTTTATTTTGTAATGTTGCACTCCACGAATTTTTTGCTTCTTTGTGCCTAACGTCTCCAAATCACTATTAAACGCTAGCTGTTTGAAGGACACACTTATTCGAACAACTGGAGAATCCTTTCTCGATCCGTTTAATGCTTTTTTGATTTTATTCCCTAATTCTTGATAAATCTCTAGGGTCCAGAGAAATGTGAAGGAGAACAATTTTCTGAAGATTCCCGAACTGCATGTTTAGCAATGGCCCTAGATATATTCGTATCTTCTTCTTCAGTATGCTGCTTAGCTCTCTTGAAGTCAATTACATAAATGTCTGCCAAAGATGGTTCTTTGTAGTAAGGCCTACTTCTCTTTCTAAGGACTCTGCTGACTGCCATGATAAAACCAGCTGCATTATTTTTTTTTTACTGGGCAGTGATGTCATAACCACTTTAAAAAATGTAGTTGTGGTTAAGGGTGCAGTACCACTTGAAACCGCAGCGCTAAACCGCAGATGGAGGAGTTATGCTATGTATTTATTTCTCGTTGTCTGTTCAATGTACGCTTACTTTGTTGTTGCAGTTGAAACAGACACCAACAGACAGCTCTTATAAACCAAGTTTCAAGAAAAAAGACCGACCAGGAACTGAGAAACAACGGTACAAACCTTAAGGCTATTCAGCGATATTCAGGGGCGACCATTGCAGTTACGAAGTCGATTTTTTTTCTCCAGCGGTAGCCTAGGAGCTTCCCCACAACTTAACAACGCCGTATTTTTGATATTAGTATTTGTTTTCCATTTTTTTTAATATTTTTATATTTTATTTTTTGTATCCTATTTAAAAGAAAAAACTCGTTGTTATGTTTTTTTTTAGATGTGGAGTGTACCCCGTGTACAAAATATGAGTTCATTCTGGTCATCCAGTACTTCTGAATATAGATTTTTAGGTACGAAGCTAACTATTGATTCGTATTCATTTGATTCTTCAACTCCGCCCCCCAACTCTGAGCGCGCAATTTATTGTGGGCAAAATTCCGGGTGGTGGCGGCTCTAATTAGAACTGGTAAGCAAACACAAAAGAAGAGTTACTGTGCGAGTGAGCCCTGCGGGGAAGAGTACAAGACTTCTGGAATGTACTGGAGGGTCCTAGACAATGAAGAAGCGGCGGCGTATTAATGGGGCCTGGAGTCACTCGTTTAGAATAGATATATCACGGCTCGCAGCTGCGACTTGAAGGAAGCGTCTGCTTTGGTGTCTTTGGAGAGCTTGATAGAAGGTTGGTGTAGCGGGTAGAAGTTAGAAGCAGTTTCAGTGTGTTAACTTCAACTTCTCAGGAATTTTTGGTGCTATTTGTTAAAAGAAAATGTGAATTATTACTTTATTGACTAATGTTATTTTCTTTCTACAATAATATATATTTTTATCAATTAGGCTGTTTATTATCAATTATTATTTTATTGATTTATTTAAAATAAGACCAGAATCAAAGTTTAGATCATAGTACTTTGATCTACCTCAACAGGAGGAAAGGTGCTGGCATGCTCTTCATAGAAATAGATGAGCTCCGATTATGAGAAGGCACAACTCCTTGGTTCTAGGGTACAACTGACAGGTTCACAACAAAAGTGCAGAGCAGAAGACATGGCTTCCTTGTTCTCCAGAGGAGAGAATAGTAGACCTTCGGCTCTCCTAAGAAGTCATGCCTCCTGAAGGGAAGAATACTACATACATCCTGGTTATTTAGAAGAGAGGACATGACACTCCAGTAGAGAGGTCAATGAGAAGGCACAGCTCCTTGGATCCCCTTGATAGTATTGCATACTTCAGAACCTTTGATTTTGTTCATTTCATATTGTATTTGATTATGGCCCTGCTACTATGGAGTTATGATTTATAATATTGTTTAGTAATATTTTTTAGAAAGTGAACAAATATTAATTATCTGCACTGCTGCTTCTGCCCTACAGTACTGGTAGTCCTTTGAGGTGAAAGCTCTTTGTGGTAAATTGTCTGGTACAGTTAATTGGTACGTGTTCAAATTGTGCGGAGAGTTACGGGCGGGTTTTGTGGTATTCTACTGAATCGCTTAATTACCACAGGTTCCGGTGGTACTGCACCCTTAAATTAGTCATCCAGGCATGTAGCCTCAGTTTTGTTTCCCTTTTAGGTAGCATGTTTTTCATATGCAGCTCTCGCACATGGCTCCTCAGTCTGCTGACTCCGGTGGACCTTGCAGACTCTAACTATAAATGAAGGCATGGCTATATTATCGGCTTCTTTAAATTGAACTGAAGTTCAAAGATCTCGGCCTTTGATGGCCTTCTAGTGGAAACACAACTAAAAAGAACAAACTGATACAATGTTTTATATAGTGAACAGAGTGTGAGATGTTGAAAACAAGAAAGAACAAAAAGGAGACAAGCAAGAAATTTCAGGGTCAAGGCTGCAGAGGGAGCAGCCTATTGAGAAGGAAGTGTTACTAGTTCTGAGCTATACACCTGTGAGAGAATAAATTAAAGGAGAGAATAAATTAAAGGAGAGAATGAATGGCCTTCCTGCAGGGGGCCCTCGAAGGCCCGAAGAGGCACCCGCAGGAAGTCCATTCATTCAGTCTTTTTCTCTGGAGTCATATGTCATGAGTCACACACACAAACATACATTGCCAAAACCATGTACTCTCTCACAGGTTGTATAGCTCAGAACTAGTAACACTTCCTTCTCAATAGGCTGCTCCCTCTGCAGCCTTGACCCTGAAATTTCTTGCTTGTCTCCTTTTTGTTCTCAGTATGTTCTTTTTAGTTGTGTTTCCACGAAGGCCATCAAAGGCCGAGAATTTATGGAACTTATATTAAGGATTTCTTAAAGCTAAGCACCTGCATGGTCTTTGAACTTCAGTTCAATTTAAAAAAAACAAATAAACCTGCATGGTCTTTGAACTTCAGTTCAATTAAAAAAAAACAACAACTATAAATGAAGGCATGGCTATATTATCGGCGATATTTCTACCTTTCAGCCAATATAGATATCTTACCAATATGGGCATATCTGCACTCAGATACCAATTATTGTATCGGCACATCGGTGCAAATCTAGATATTTTATAACTAGACTAATCTGAAGCGACCACATAGATTGCTACCACCGCTTGTAATAACAATGACAAGAAAAGAAAATGACATCAGCTGGAAAACTAAAATCCCATAGCTTTAGAGACTAGGTTGCTTTACAAGTAAGCCATCTCTTCCCTTACAATTAAGGCCGAAAAAGTACAAAAACCAAGTCATATCATTGAACTTACCTGCTAGTTTTACCCTGTAAACTCCACCATCTTCATATTTCCCACAGCCTGCCATTACTCCACTTTGGACAATCATTAATTCTCCAATAGGAAGAGCAGCTGCATGGATAGAGCTGGTACAAACCAATCTATCGCTTATGCATCCTTCACTGGTCCTCTTCACCCAAGACTGGGTCTTCTCAGAATAGACACTTATAGAACACCTCCTGCCAATGTGTATGAGGCAATCAAAACAGGAAGTTACAGCACCTTCGCCAGGTGACTTAAATTTATGCCACACTGACTGGTCTGGAATTCTGTCTTTGGAAGATATGCCACATGCTGATATAAGTGAATCCAAGCTACAGGTATATATAGTAGTATAATCTTGAGCCCGCCATCCTCCGCTGAAGTACACGCTCCCATTATGAAGTGCTTAGCGCATACCATAATTGAATATCGGATCTACGGTACTCCATTGGTCACCGTGCAACACTTCAACCACGTCAACAAGTGCAGGATTTACTCCCCCAGCTACGACCAAGACTTCCGCTGGTTGGGTCACACCTATAGATGATGTCATGGCTCGTTTGGTTGGCATTGGAGGAAGTGATGGCACCCAGTCTATGCCCAACTCACTGGTGAAAAGGGCATTGCTATATTGATGATTACGACTGGCTTCTTGACCTCCAACTGCCACAAACTTGGACTGATAAGTGGTGAGAGACATGTCACAATATGGTAGAGTAGTTTCAGTCCATGATTGAAGGTCAGAGGTGGATATGTGTATGGAGTCTCCACAGCCTGATCCCCCTCTTGATAGTATTAATATTTTATCATGAGAGACAGCACAGTGTGTAGGTCCAGAGACTTTGAATTTATAACAGTGCTCCCAGTGAAGTTTAGATTTAGGATGGAACATATCAGCCTGCAATTAAAACAGCACCTTATACAATAAATAATGACTTAATGCACGCGTTACACTTACTCATCTAGTATTAAATTTTTGTTCTATACATATAAATATTCAAAACAGTAATATCGTACGTCTCTGCATGCATACATACAGTATAATACCTGCATCACATAACTATATATAGCTATATTATATATATATATATAATACTTATAGCACGAGTCAGAGTACAATATGGGAAAATATTTTACGAGCACGCAAAATATTTTCACGAGCCAAAGGCGAGTGAAAATGTGGCGTGAGAGTAAAATATCATTCCCATATTGTACGACGAGTGTGATAAGTGATTTATTGCTGCCTTGATATTTTTTCTCAACTGGTTACAATTCAATTTTCATTGATTTTACTCGCTACGCGCATGCGTAGTGTACCGTACAATATAAACCGTACAATATGGGAGAATACAGAACGCTCGCGTGATGCGGAAATATTCAATTAAAAATATAAAAGGTGCAATAAATATAAATATGTCATAGCTGATCTTCTAAATTGTGTAAAATTCCTTGAAGGCCAGCCTTACGAGTAGCTAAGAAAGACTAAACTGTTGTAGTATCTGTACATAAGGAAGTGTATATGTCCCATCCCTTCTTCAAAACATCAGGCGGCAATACTCTGATAGCATGGCCCATATCCAAAGGCGAACTCCCAGGGAATAATTGATTCAACCATTCTTGACTGAACTAATAACTGTAGCCTCCTTCTCTGTTTGTATGGACAACATAAAGCCTATCTAAAGCTGAGAATGCTGCTATACTGTATAGCCACATATTATTTGATTTTAATATTGCTTCAAATTGTAAAAGAAACTTATAATTGGAACTTTGATTGATAAATAAGACCAACCTTAGTTGGCTTGTCTCCTTCTCCAAATGATTCAGCCATAGTGGCTTAGCTAGTTGGAATTACAAGTGACAGAAGCATACAAGTGGAATAAAGGAATCATGACTAAGGAAGCCAGTTAGTATGCTTTATACATAGCTACAGGCCATTCAAAGTCAAACAAGATTCCCACCTTTTTAGCCCCACAGCTTACTTGGTGTGACCGCAAGACAGATCTTCACGGAAGCAGTAAGTAGACACACCTTTGGTAGGTAAAGGGTCGATTGCCATCTGGCAACGTATGAGTGGGCGTGGGAACCGTAGAGCAGCGGCGCCAAGCAGCAAAGTACACTGCCATTTTTTAACAAAAGCCAGAGAGCACATGCCCTCCCAAGAGGGAGAACACAGCATTCTCATTTATAACATCTTGTAATTGAATTTCAATGCCACTCATAGGAAGACAAAGCAGACAACATTGAATTGACAGACATTGCTAAGGAATTCATATGAAGAAATGAAAGAACAATTCTAAGGAACAAATAATCAATTGACTAAATAATTTTAAAGATAATTTCCCATTTTAAGTTGTATGTTTCTTCATAAAATATAAAAATGGTCTCTATGAGAGTAAACTGTTGTATGGTACACACACACAAAAAAAAAACAAAAAAAACAACAACAACAACAACAAGTTCCCACAAGCTGTGTAGTTCTACCAATTCTTCATCAGTCTCAGCTTTCATTGAGACTAGTATATTGTTTTGGTATAGCTAGAGATTCCAGATATTTTTAGTTTTAGCTATTCATACTCGAGTCTTCTAGTGATCTAATTTGGAAAGCTAAGCCATCTGTAATTGCTACCTGTAGATTTACTTAGTTCCACTATTTCTTTATTGTTAAACAAATTAGTTTGTCTTGTTAGTTATCAATTGACTTAGTTTTCATTAACTTGTGTGACTTCTCAAATTCTACCATAATGTGAGGAGCTCCTATGATAAGGTAAATAACAGTATATATAGTTGCTATAATTTAGTTGTTGTTGTTGTTGTTTCCAGTTTCAGTGGAATTTGCAGTCTTCTAAAGTATTTAGTTTAGTCTCATTCATGCTCTCTATATGGCTTAGTTTTTAGTAAAATACCTGAGAATTGAAACAACTCAAAGATGGTACAGTCAAATATGGTATCCATGATTCAGGTGATGACACATTTGGAAGATGGCGACTCTACCTTCCAGTTACTATCCTACGTTTACTGTAGCAGAATGTCTATCTGAACTAGTTAAGAATGTTAAATTGGATAATAGGTGCAGTGAAGATTCTGTCATTTGAAATTTCTTGCTCAACCGCATATGATGCCCATTTACAGCAGCTAAAATTAGCTAAAAACATATCATGTTTTCATCAATTTTCCATCACATTCATTAATTACATTTAAACCCAATATTGTAGACAGGGCAAATGAATATCTTGATGGGCCTCTACACTTTAAAAAGTGCTTCCTGTAATAACTTAGCATGCTAGAATTTGTTATTGTATCATTATTATGAGCATTGTAATCAAAATGTATTTCCTGCTGAGTTGTGGTCACATTAATTATAGCCTGGGTGTTTATACCGCATCAGTCTTTATGTTGTGCAGAATGATTTGGATTGTCTGTATTGGGAATATTGAAATAAGAAAGAATTATACTTGAAGTTGGAGCGTTGTTGCGATTGACGTGTGCATTGAACTACATTATAAAACTTCCAATACCAATAGTGTAAGGATCATTAACAATGGAATGATGATAGAACTATGTATTGGGTACTGAGATAAGGAGGACTAGTGGGTCAACTAGCTAGTTGTATAATGTTAACCCAAAGAAGCACTGCAGCAAAGAAGTATTGCGGAAAAGGGTTGATTCCCTTTAACTTAAGTTAGGAGGGCACGTGCTCCCTTGCTCCCCTGTTCCTACTCCAACTGATGACATGCGTACTTCACCAGATGAGCTTCATACAACTTGAATCACTAGTTCTATACGATAATATATCTAGTATTACTAGTCACACATTTGCTTCATCATCTCATAGCTATTGTGAATGTAACTTGTGTTTTTGTGTATTGGTATGAGCACAATTACTGCATTGTGGAGGACTGAATGGATAAAGGGGACAACTGAATGGGTAAAGGAGATTACTGAATGGGTAAAGGAGATTACTGAATGGGTAAAGGAGACTACTGAATGGGTAAAGGAGACTACTGAATGGGTAATGGAGACTACTAAATGGGTAAAGGAGACTACTGAATGAATAAAGGGGTTAACTGAATGGGTAAAGGGATTACGGTGTGACAGCTAATCAAGTTAGTTAGATGGTTCTAAAGTGGTGACCTATTCAATATGCAGTCCCCACACACAATAAAATCAAAGAATTGAGTAGAGTACAAAATATATCTATTTCTGCCAAATGGAACTACAAATCATGGTAATTCAGTAACTCAAATGAAGGGGGTTAAAAGTGAGTTGTTTATTGAGCTCGGATCTCATCTCTCACTTGTGACAGGACCACGCCCAACCAGTTAGTGCCTCTCCACTTTTTCCTGTCAATGGCTTTGGGATTATCGGAGGCCAGGCCGATTCCCCAGATACAATCGTAGGGACTGGCCTCTACCAGTGTGGAGTTCCCTGTGGCTAACAGACGCTCCTTCAATTCTGGATTCTGACTGAACTAAAATATAAAATAGTAGTAGTAATAGCAGCAGCATTAATAATAATAATAATAATAATAATAATAATAATAAATAAATAATTATTGTTTTAAGTGACAAAACCATTAATTTTATCAATACTACATAGAGCTTTGAATTTTTTGAATTTGCATTTTTTTAATTTAAAGTCACAAAGTAAAGCATGCTAATTTAGTTATTACAACAATTCTGAGTTTAATGTCTTACTTTGGCAATATTGCCTTCCCTCACAATCCTCTTGCAGTTCTCATTCCACACGTCCACATCAAAGTTGTGAACTTGTCTTCCCAATGCTTTCTGCTCTTTAGGAAATTCAGTTTCAAGAATACACTTTGCAATGGCCACATCTTCAAACAAACCTTCACGAGAATAGACATTCACATGCAACTCAAGATCACAACTAATGAAAAAACAATGTAACATACATCAAACAGTGACCACAAAATCAAGAAAAATTTCTCATAAATTTTTGTAAAGATGGAGAAAGTGGCAAGCCTGTCATAACATCCTGTACTGTTAATATTTATATAGTTATAAATGGTGATATAAGGGAACAAATAATATCAATTAAGAAAAATGAAATAGACACAAAACAAAATGGCACACAGCTTGCCATATCAATGAAGCACCACAAGTATGAATCCTCAGCAATACTATACACTGTATTATAGCTATTAAATCATTTCTCAGACCAATCAGTACCTATAGCTGTGCAATGAAAACAGTAGATGTAAATGGTGTCTTCATAAGAGAAGCTAAAGATGCAAAGGGCATTTATTGATAGTTTCATGTGAAACTCTAATTCAAGCACCTGGATTAACTTCTCGGCATAAAGCAAACTACCACATACTGCAAGAAATTGTTAGCTCTCATGATTACAATGTGATGAAAGGGGGCATTACCCACTAAAGCCAGTGCCTACGCGGAGCTGATAGCTTCGCATTTTCTCAAAAATCAGCTAAAACTTATAAAAGTAGTCTGAGTAAGTTTATACCTAAACAACTGTTAACTGTCAGTGATCTCCCAAATCAGAGCATAACAGACAAGACAACTACCATAACCTCTCGTGCATGCGCGCTTGACGGTTAATTAAGTAGCTATAATGTACAACACTTGATGGTGGTTTTTTGCACAGGTGTTAACTTTTTCACGAGCAATAGTGTAACTGTATTGTTTAACCTTCACCAGTCTGAGTATGACAGGTCTAGCCCAAAACTGAATATCTCCTCTGCAATTGTTAAAAAAAAAAAAAGAAAAAGAAAAAAGAAAGAAAATAAATGTAGCTACAGTGTATGTATGGGCAGAAAAAGTGAACGACCATGTGAGATGGTTAAATCATGCGACCAGCACATGATTTGGATCGGATTTTCCAGAAATTCAAATAGTAGAGTACTATAGTTTAATTCTCAATGTGCCCATGTGGCAAGAGGATTATAGTACCTAGCTTTCGAAGAAGTGGAGGATCTGGTACAACACAAACTGTTAACAGGAGAAAATGTATCCATCCACACAAGATCTCTGAGATGATTGAAGCTAGTCATGAAAGAAACACCAACTAAAGATGGAGGACAAATTTGCCACTTTGTGTACTTCTGCTTTTATAAACTCCATCAAGAAAGGTTTCTTTATGTAAGCGTTATCCATATGGGCCTGCTTATTCAATCTCACACTGCTAACACTTGTGTTTTCTTTCTCACTCATCACTCACTAGCAAGTCCAGTTCAATAATGCGACCTTTAGTGAGACAACATTAACATTATGAGAAACTAATGGAGCCAGAAGAATAGCCAATGCAAATATCCTGTTGCCGGCTGCACCTTACCAGGATAATATATGCACAGCAAGAAAATGTACATATCTCTAATACCTCTTCTAACACTTACATAGTTATGGTCGTCTTTTAGAAAAGGATTAATTATTCTTAATCATCACACCGGAATTCCACATCAGTCAGTCACCATTAGACTGTTTGTATTAATACATGGTTGAACTAAACCTCTTTTAAAGATGGCACACATAATGGTTAGAAAATTTGTTCTTTCAATTTTGTGGAGTACAAACTGTGGTTGACCTCAGTGCTAGCAAAGAGTTGGTAGCTTTTCCTGGCACTGCCTTGCCAGTTAAAATTATGGAAGAAAGGGAAAGTCCCTTTACAAACATGTGTGCGTTTCAAAAAGTAGAATCAACAGAAAAAGCCATCGTCAGAGTCACTACGTTAGGCAGCACAGCTATTGAATAGGAATTTGCTCTTGGACAAATCTCTTACATGCAACCAGAGATAATGGTGGTGGCAACCCACAGTGGTATGTACATTTACGTAATGTGGTGTATTGAGCAAAGACTGCTTACGTTATAATGGCATGTGTAAATGACCCAACACAGAGCGATGTAACGACATCAATTATAAACAACATCAATTACAAACAACAATGTAACACAAATTAACTCACAAGCTTTCTGATGCATCATGTACTGTTCTGCACACTTGTATGTGATTCCATTCACCACAAATCTGGCTGGGTACCACTGACTGAAGACTGTGCCAGGTCCCCAGAAGAAAGTGAATTCTTCCCCTGTCTTCTGGTTGACTTTCACCACTATATCCTGAGTTGCCCAGTTTTGTCTTCCTCCAATGGACTCTCCTCCAGCACCGCTAGTCGCTCCTCCTCTACCACCACCAGTTGCTCCTCCATCAAAACCATCATTTTCCCTTCTATTGGCTTTTCCTCTTCTGCCTTTCTCTTTTCTTTCTCCATTGGTTTCTCTCCTTCCCATCATAGCACTTCCGACACTGGCTTCACTGCTTCCCACAGCTCTTCTGGACCCACTGCCAGGTCCTCTCCCACTGCCTCTACTTCCCCTGGTCCCCTCTCTCCTATCTTTCTCAGTGCTCATTTCAAAAGGTGTCTGGAATGACTTTTTAACCGTCGGTGAGGCCAAACAGTTATTTTCCCGTCTATGACGTGACCTCGCTTTTACGTACCACAGTATAAACAGGGCCAGCAAAGTTCCCAGGATAAGTAAGGCGAAGTAGAAGTCATCGATTCCAAGAGCCATACTTATCCCTATAGCAAAGAGACTTTCACCAAACCGGTGCAATCTTCTAGGCTTCCAATTCTTTTGGTAGGCGGGGCTATAGAGCTCTTTAATTAGAAATGAAAAGTGCTGACGGGACTATAAATATTGCAGGTAAAGCATAAGACGAGGAGGTTACAGCATGGCCACTAACGGAGAAGTGGACGGTGGGGATGACTCGTCTACTCCCACTACAAGTAGGGGGTTGGCGAGCAACACGGCGAGGTCTTTGGGGGAGCTAAGACAACGAGGAGGGGACGCTTCGATGGGGTCGGCACCCGTGAAGGTTTCGAGTCAGAGAGTAAAGCGGTCTCAAAGTCAAGAACCAGTTCCTCTTAAAGATAGAATGTACACAACGCTGTGCCGGTTCAGATATGGTGAGTGAAATTTCGGTCATTGTTTATTGAGGAGCTAGCTTAGGGGTAATTTTTGGTGTCGAGTACTTCCTGTTCACTTAGCTGGGCTGCTAGTAGTGGCTTTTTTGCGATTTAACCTACTGCCTAGGTACTTTGAGGTACCACTGTATACTTCTATCTTGTTAAACTCAGCTATTAAGCTTAATGGTCACTGATATTCAGTTTTATAAAATGAGCTATAGAATTTCTGTAGCTGTGAACAGTTCATACATTTTAATTTCACTCTGCATGCATCTAATGGCTATCTTTTGCACTTACTGAAAGGAGATAGTTTGATTTGCTGAGTGAGTAGAGGTCAGAGAGTACACAGCTACATTGTGGTAGGTAATAACTCAGGTTGTGGTCGTTTGCTGACTTGATTGCAAGGTGTATGCATCCCCTTGTGAATGCATACTACACTTGACAGAGAATTTGAGTGAGAAACTGAAACTGGGCAGTCGATATTTTGGAAAGCTTACAAAGCTTTGCTTTGAATTAGTAGCGCTGGTTTGGCAGACACTGGTCACTGTACCACTACTCTGAATAAGTCCAGAATTCTTTGTGTGTGCCTCACATTCAGGACCTGTCTATAATGGGAGTTCCCAATAGCGTCGATGAATGTGATGTGGCCTGAAGGGATTACCTAGATACCACTCCTGATCATGCTAGACCACGAATCATTACCACTACAAGGCAAAGAAGTTTGACTCAGTTGGATACCCAGTAGCTAGGTGCTCCTGGGTAAAAGGTCGACAAAATACAAAACGGGTTTTAAAGCTAGGAGGTCTTTCTATTTAGAACCCACCCTAGGTACGTACGTATGTGGTCATAGAGTCACTAAACTCATTCTACATCTCTAGAGGTCAACACATACACACATGCACACACATACACACGTACACACATTGTATGCTAACCATGTTATAGTTGTTGTGTGGATACTGTTGTAGAGAATAAAATTGACATAAGAAGACATAAGATTATTTTCCAAATGTGATATAGTATCATGCAATAATAGCATGAGGTTACCCAAGAGAACTTTAAGCTGACATTCTTGTGGTGTGCAGTATGTTTGTGTGTGCAATCACATGACCTCCAGTAATATATGCTGTTCAAACAATATTTTTTTCCTTTCCAATGAACTCAACATTTTTTGAAAATTTCACCATGGGGGTTCTGTTTCCTTTTGACAATGATGAAAACTTTGTTCGCGCATGTCACCCGCAGGTCTCATCCCAGTTATAATTTTCATTGCGGGGGGGGGCGCCCGGGGCAAAACATTTTCCTTGGGAACACAGAATAACAGCTAACTCAATACCAGTCTCCTGCGGTTTAATGCTACTGTAGCTCGTGCGACCTTCATCAGCCAAACCCACCTATCTTCTGTGGCCCTCATCTAGTAACTTACGAGTACGAACTGTAGCAACTCCCATAAGTCCTGTCTGGTACCACCGCTTCTACAGGGAGACACATTCATGCTGGTTTGAACCGTGGGTACCCCCCCAAGATATACAACCCCGTGTTCTATAGGACCCCATAAGGCACCACACACGAACCCCCATTACTAAACCCCCAACACCACCCCACCCACCCCACTCTCCACACGGCCACCTGAGATAACTTGCAATACAAAACTATTTGAACCAAGACAGTGGCCATAATAATGAGAAAAAGACCATCAGCTAAAGCGTATCTGTAGACGCAGAGTTTGCAGCGGCCGTCCTTGTCGCAGTAATGCTCATTGCCCTTAAACTTGGATTCATTGGATTGGATGGTATCTTGTTAAATACAGACAAACATGTATTATCCTCTGATATGGAACAGGAAAGAAGTTGGAAGAAAAAAAAGGAGGTTGTTGTTTTTATTGAGGTGGGGGGGGGGGGCGCCAGGTGGTGGAGTTCCATTTCTTCCATAACACACACGCACACATGCACACACACACACTCTCTCTCTCTTATCTGGACACAACAAACAATTGGTGTTGAACCATTTCATTGACACCATATGTATATGCACACACACACATTATGCCAGAAGGAAGTTCAAATCGGAGAATCTGGTGAGATGGGATATCACATGCACTATTGTATGATTTGTCTGTTTGTTTGTTTGTTTGTAGGTTGGAGTTTTCGTTCCAGTGTAGACATCATAGTAGAAGTGCCTATATGGTTGCTAGGGCGTTGTTACCATGCTGAAGATAAAGGTGAGTGTGCCGTATATACATGCACATGTGTGAGTGAGTGCACATGTTGTTTGACACTAAACCCACTTTAGTCAACTTCCTGTAAGTTAGCGCTAGATTAGTCACTCATTCTGTCCATGTATAGGACATGTAGTAAGATAGGATACTGCACTGGTGAGTATAGTATCCAGCGGGGTTGGGTTTTCATTCTCTTATTGTCGAGTACTGATGCATCTCTAGTTACTAAGGCTTTCACTGTGATCATTTAATGCATGTGTGTTTTGTGTCTTATTTCTTCAGGTCGTTCCTATAGCGATGTAGAAGGAGCTCCGCCCCACATCTTAGCCTTCATGGAGCATTTCAACACTCTGGCTTGGATGACTTACAGGACTAACTTTCCCGCTATTGCCGGGACATCCATCACCACAGACTGTGGGTGGGGCTGCATGGTGCGCAGTGGGCAGATGATCCTGGCGACTGCCCTTATGCACTACCTTCTGGGATCAGACTGGAGAGTGGGACGTAGCACTTCTATAGACAGAGTCACTCACAGACAGGTGTGTGTGTCTGTGTGTGTGTGTGTCAGAGAGAGAGAGAGAAAGAAAGAGAGGTGTTGAATCATTAGAGCTAGTGAATCACAGAGTTCTATTTCACCATCTTTCTTTACATAGCTGTGTATTCTTTACCTTGTTTTTATCAGTCTGTTAACGAATTTAAGATTAGGGAGGATTACTCATTAAATTTGCTTATTTCACTTTGGCGAAGTTTATTTGGGACCTGTATAAATTACCTGGAAAAGTTTGGTGTTGTCACTGGCTGTGGATGACTGGCTGTGTTGTGTAGTGTAGTGTAGTGTTGTGTAGTGTAGTGTAGTGTTGTGTAGTGTTGTGTTGTGTAGTGTTGTGTTGTGTTGTGTTGTGTTGTGTTGTGTTGTGTTGTGTAGTGTTGTGTTGTGTTGTGTTGTGTTGTGTTGTGTTGACATCACCTTACCTTAGTTGCAGATATTGAGTTGTTGATATCACCTTACCTTATGTTGCAGATATTGAGTTGTTGAAATCACCTTACCTTATGTTGCAGATATTGAGTTGTTGATATCACCTTACCCTATGTTGCAGATATTGAGTTGTTGATGTCACCTTACCTTATGTTGCAGATATTGAGTTGGTTTGCAGACTCCCCAGATCCCAGATGTCCTTTCTCTCTCCACTCTTTAATGGAAGTAGCCGTGAGACTAGGCAATCGCCCAGGAGACTGGTTCGGACCCTCACAGTTGGCTGTTCTCATTAGGTAAATGTCCATTTAAAGTGTACACTCGCATAAGACCTCCTCAGCCCACCCTCCCTCAGTACTCTATAATACAGTCCTTTCTGAAATATTCTGTTCAACTCTTTCTTATCCATTGGCCCCCACATGCTTATTCAATTAAACTTCTGTTGCAGAAATTATGTTGAAAACTAATAAAGGGTTCTTCAACAATATGAGGTGTGGCATGAACACATAACTGACACTTATTGAATTACATATTTATCTTCATAATTCTGATCCTTAAAATTCTAAGGCTGTTGTTGTTGTTGAGGAAAGTCTGTCCACTCATGTTGTTGCTTCATTAACACAGCTTCTTCAGCTCAGCTCAACTAATATCCCATAGCAACTGCTGCAATGCAAACTTGTTGCCATTGTAGCGTTTTTAAAAAGCTGAGCACACAATTTAAGCCATGAGATATAGCACTATTGGAAAGCAGCAGCAACAACAACAACAACAACAGGGTGCACATGTATACTTGTGCTAGTCAGCAGATATGTCAGGGGTATGTGTGTGTGTATGTGTGGCACAGGGAGTGTGTAAATGAAGCTAGAGAGAAAAATGACAAACTGCAGAACCTCTGTGTCTACATGGCTCACGACTGTACAGGTGAGTGTGGGGGTGGGAGAGAAAGACATGTAATACTGTATCCGCTCGATTAGACGCCGTTCTTGTTTAGTAACTGCTCTCAAATGGTAGCCTCCCAAACTGAGTCCCTCAAAGAAGTAGCTGCTCTCAAGTACTAGTAATCGCAGACGATCTTTACCCACTTTATGCAGGCTTGTGGTATTCCAGGGGGGGGGGGAAGAAGAAAGAAAAGTTTTGATGTACATGAAGGTATTCATTACCCATTCAATTTGTAATCACTTTCTTGTTTCTTTTTGTACCAAAGTCAACCAGTGATCTTTACTTCTCCAGAATTAATACTTTCAAAATGACAGGATTTCTGATAAACGCCGCTCTCGAATAGTGGCCTCCCTCTGTGGTGTGAAAAGAATAGTAGCCATGGCGTCTGATTGAGCAGATGCGGTATGTACTTGTTAGTTAACAACTGCAATAAAACACAAACAACAATTGAAATATAAGGGAATTGTGCGGTTAGTGTTGTATTGACATACATGTATATAAACGTTTACTGCTGCTACTAGGTGCGTAACAACAATGGGGATGTGAAGCCATATAGACCTTGGTGGTGTTAATGGCTAGAGTTTTCCAGTAATGGTTATGGTTCTCCATTGATGGCCAGGGTTCTACATTAATAGCTAGGGTTCTCCAGTAATGGCCTAGGTTTCCAATAAGGGTCAAGGGTCTCCATATGACTAGGGTTCTTTATTAATTAGCTAATGTTCCAAGTACTCTACTGCTGACCTGACTTTTCCTTATCCTTTGCTGTGTATAGTGTATATGGGAGATGTCCAGGATCTGTACGACTCTCATCCAGAGAGGTCATTACTGCTACTAGTGCCAGTGAGACTGGGAAGTGAATCACTCAACCCTATCTACATACCTTGTGTCAAGGTGAGTAGACATCTGTCTCTTATCTTCTCCTGTGTTCTTCACTGGTGTGGAGTTGATCTCTCTTGTATTGAGATATTTGTTGAGTGGTCAGTTCCCATAGGCAAGGACTCTTTGATCCCTGGGTTAGCAGTAATTCATACTCACAGTCGGCTAGACACTTTGCAAACTTGGGGCAATTACTGATCCCTGGGTTAGCAGTAATTCATTCTCACAGTCGGCTAGAGACTTTGGCAAACTTGGGGCAATTACTGATATGTGTGTGTATGTGTGTATGCGTCCATGTGTGTGTGTGTGTGTGTGTGTGTCCATGTTGTGTATGTGTGTGTGTGTGTGTGTCCATGCAGTCTCTCCTAGCTCTAGATCACTGTGTGGGCATCATTGGAGGCAAGCCTAAACATTCAGTCTACTTTGTGGGATTCCAAGGTATGTCGCGTATGAACCACGTTGGTGTGGTGTGGGCGTGGTTAGATAATGTGATGTTTCTTACAGACGACAAGTTGGTGCACCTTGACCCCCACTTTTGTCAGCCAGCGACTGGCGTGCCATCTGATCCAACCTTCAAGGACTTCGACTTCACTGTGAGTGGTGTAGCCCCTCAGGGGGTACTGTGAGTGGTGTAGTCCCTCAGGGGGCACTGTGAGTGGTGTAGTCCCTCAGGGGGCACTGTGAGTGGTGTAGCTCCTCAGGGGGTACTGTGAGTGGTGTAGCCCCTCAGGGGGCACTGTGAGTGGTGTAGCCCCTCAGGGAGCACTGTGAGTGATGAGGGCATTTATAATTCTGTACAGAATTAATTCAATAGTGGCATAGTTTTGGTGGTAATGTTTACTAGACTTTTTGTTTTTGTTGTTGTTGTTTTTTGTGGTTGTTGTTTGTTTGTTTTTTTGGTTTGTTTTAATAATTTGTTGTGGAAGGGTAAGAGGTTGTTTTCACACTGTTATTAGGAGAGCAGGGAGGTGGGCATCAATAATGTGTTATTGCTCAGCCATTTCAGTAATTGAATGAGTGCATTATCTTTCAATCCTTATTATTCTGAGATTGACTGGTGTTTTGTCACTATGACAGACCTACCACTGCAACACTCCTCGCAAGTTGTCCGCTCGCCGCATGGACCCATCTTGTACCATAGGGTTCCTCTGTCGAACCTTAAACGATCTCATTGCTCTTAGAAAAGAGGCGGAGAAGGTCCTGGCCCCACCCCTACAGAAGGGTGTGTACCCGTTCTTCAGTTTTTCGGACAGCCGACTGTCGGAAGTACTGGACATATCAGTAGACACTCACATGGCCAGCAACAATGACCTTATGTGCGATGGGTTCTTAATGGAGGGTACCGCCACGGGAGACAGCAGTAAAAAGAAGAAGAAAAGTGCTGAGTACAGCTTTGAGGACTTCTCCATGAACGAAGACGAAGATTTTGTAGTGGTTGAGTGCAGGCACACGTCCTCTAGCGGTGACTCCACCCCCAAGCTTGAATCAAACAATCCACCTGGCGAGTCCACCGATCTATCCAGTACATCTGCACTACAGCAAGTAGTAGCCACAGATTTCTAGCACGGTTCAGTTTAAATTCTCATGTACAAATGAATAGCTGCAATGTGGCTCTGGTATTCTTCTTCTTATCACTGACATCCATTGTGTGTGTGATCTTTTTTAAACAATTTTGTATTGTAGACTGCACACATCGTGCGTGACAGTAAATTCTTATCTGTGTTGTTTCTCTTTTCTGAGTTATTTATTTATTGCACTCTCTTCCACTTATGAAGCACTTCTTTGTCAACATATTATTATTGATTGTTGTGCAAATGAAAACATTGTTGACTGAATATTGTTTACTGTGTACACATGGAGATGGCTTGCAGCAATAGAGAGAGAGAGGTATTGGGGGAGAGAGAGAGAGATGTTGGGAGAGAGAGAGAGAGAGGGGGGATACAACTAATGACGCATATATACAGAGTTGTGTTTGGTAGGATTGGAGGAGTTGGTACTTTAGTGTCATGTCTGACCTCTACTGAACAACTAGTGCATGGAGTGATTTATCTCTTAAACATTTATCCAAGGGATTGAATTTTAAAATGTTAGAACACACATTTTTGGAATACAAACAATGAATTTTTTTTTAATAAAAAGTAAATGTACATCATGCATTAGAAACATTGAACTCTGTGTTTGTAATGATCAGCTATATATATGAAATTATCAACATCTACACACGCATCCCAAGGACAGGCCTTTTTAATTGCCGTATTGACCAAATGAAGTGACATACTCTCCTTCTGTAGTAAACACTGACACACTATGACCATAATGGTTAGTGACATACACATACTGACCAGACACACACACACCACCAGACTCGTTTAGTTTCTTCACTCCATCATCATCACAGCCAAAGGATCGTAGTAAGACACCGTCATTACTGAAGACTCGGATACAATCATTATCATAGGTGACATAGAGGTTGCCTTGTGGGTCTGCAGATATGTTGAAAAACTCTCCCATACCATCTTGTTCAATACGCCTCACATACTTGACTTCTCTGTCATATACTAGAATAGTACCTCTATTGTTATCCTCACAAACCATCACTTCATCTCCTACTACTGCCACTCCCGAGTATCCTGGACCTTTCACCTGCTGGACCTCATGCACCAGAACATTGCCTCCATTCTTGTCACATCGCAGGATCTTATTACTGTCTTCACTAGTGCAGTAAATATTGTCTTTTTTTATCTGTAGCAATAGAAGACAACATATTTAATTTAGTTTTGGAACGTTCCACAAGCACTGTCTTCTTCCCCTTCTTGTCTATCTTCACAATGTCTCCATAACATTCAGCTACAATAACTTCACCTACAGAATTAGTTGTGATGCCAGTAGGCCATTGTATTCCTGTCCACACTTTACCAGGCTTGCCTAGTCGAGTAGGAGAGAGGGAGACAGACACAGGGAAGGGACTACCTGCTACTTGCTGCCCGTCTACTGACACAGTTAGTTCATGATGTCCACGCACAGTGGGTTTGTACTGGATACGATATTCCCCAAGTCCTGATTGGTCCACCTCACACTTACGACTGATCCATCGTCCAGAGACTTCAACTCACTGACTACTACAGTTCTACGTCTAGTTGTCTTCTTGTTAGTTAGTTTAGTAGTCAAGGTAACCTCGGCTGTTTGGTTGACCTCTGTTGTGTGTGACCCCTCACCCCTCACTGTGGGCTGGGTCTGGAGCTAGTTGAGTGATCTTGGCCTTGGACTGACAGAGCTCCTGTAGTGCCTCATCGCACCTCACCTCTACTCCCATGTCTGCCTCCTCCACTGGCTCCAGGCTCCTCCCTGACTTGCTGTGTTCTCCTACCTCTTGCTGTATTCTCCTCCTGATCTCAGTGTGCATGCTCATTACCTCGTTGTCTGAACAAAGGCCTACAAATCTCTCAGTGTAGTCTACGATACTCTGGACCTCTGCAGTAGCTACAGACAAGCTCTTCTCCTGAGCTGTAAGCTTGTCTATCTTGTCTTGAACTTGATTTGCTGCTTGGTGGAGTAGCTGTTGCTTGTGCTTGTCCAAGAGGAGTTGGAGCTGATTGAAGGAGGTGTGGATGGTGTTAGCTACAGAGTTGCCCTGGGCCTCTACCTCCTGCATGGTAGTCTGGATGTCTGTAACAGCTCCTGATAAGGCCACTGCTGCTGCTCTCAAGGGACTCAGATTCTCCAGAAGCTTCTTCTTGGTGTCTGGAGCTGCCACCTTGCTGAACTCGAACTTGTGTTCCTTATGAACTGTCACTGTGCAGTGAAGACATATAAGAGACTTGCAATCAAAACAGTAGACGAGGAGGGGCTCCTCGTGAGTGAGACACTTCTTAGTGGGAGGCTCCTTCACAGCTATCTCTCTAGCTGTGCCTTGTCTGAGGTCTTCAAGAGAGACAACTTGGTGAGAAGCAAAGGACTTCATTCTCTTGTGCTGTCTTGCGCATTCCTTGCAGATCAACACGGCACATTGGCGACAGAATGCTTGAGCTTTGTTTCCAGAGTCTGTGCACTCCTCACACTTCACCTCTACCTTGCCATGGACTTGCTTGATCACAGACAAGTGGGATTGGAAGCGGTTGACAAAGAAGGCTGTTTTGAGTTCCTCCACACCTCCCTCTGGGAGGCTGGTCTTCTGGCGACACTCTGGACAAGAGAAAGGTTGGTTGGAGGCTGTCCTTCGGGCCAGTTTGAGGATGCACTCTTTGCAGTAGTAGTGGAGACAAGGGAGGACCTTAGGAGTGGTGTAGTCCCTCAGGGGGCACTGTGAGTGGTGTAGTCCCTCAGGGGGCACTGTGAGTGGTGTAGTCCCTCAGGGGGCACTGTGAGTGGTGTAGTCCCTCAGGGGGCACTGTGAGTGGTGTAGCCCCTCATGGGGCACTGTGAGTGGTGTAGTCCCTCATGGGGCACTGTGAGTGGTGTAGCCGCTCAGGGGGCACTGTGAGTGGTGTAGTCCCTCAGGGGGCACTGTGAGTGGTGTAGCCCCTCAGGGGGCACTGTGAGTGGTGTAGCTTCTCAGGGGGCACTGTGAGTGGTGTAGCCCCTCATGGGGCACTGTGAGTGGTGTAGCCCCTCATGGGGCACTGTGAGTGGTGTAGTCCCTCAGGGGGCACTGTGAGTGGTGTAGCCCCTCAGGGGGTACTGTGAGTGGTGTAGCCCCTCAGGGGGCACTGTGAGTGGTGTAGCACCTCAGGGGGCACTGTGAGTGGTGTAGCCCCTCAGGGGGCACTATGAGTGGTATAGCCCCTCAGGGGGTACTGTGAGTGGTGTAACACCTCAGGGGGCACTGTGAGTGGTGTAGCCCCTCAGGGGGCACTGTGAGTGGTGTAGCCCCTCAGGGGGCACTGTGAGTGGTGTAGCCCCTCAGGGGGCACTGTGAGTGGTGTAGCACCTCAGGCGGTAAGACTGTATAATACTATAAATGTAAGGGTGATTGTGGCAGCAAGATTGTCAGATAAGCAGACATTGATGGTAGGGAGTCATGATTGACGGTTGCTAAATTTAATTTACAATTTCACTTCCATGCGTACATTACTAGAGTATTTGGTCGGCCATTTATTATTCAGTATAGAAGACAATGTATTCTCTTAATGTTCATTAATCTAGTCATTCTAAAAAACAGCAATAATAATATAATATAGCTTTTCTTTGCTTATTCGGCCGATTTAAACAGATTATAAACTTAACTCCTTGCTTTAATTTTTTTCCAAATTTTTTCTTGAGGGCATTTATAATTCTGTACAGAATTAATTCAATAGTGGCATAGTTTTGGTGGTAATGTTTTCTAGACTTTTTTTTTTTTCCTTTTTTTTGTTTTGTTGTTGTTGTTTTGTTTTGTTAATATTTTTCTTTTGTTTTGTTTTTTAATAATTTGTTGTGGAAGGGTAAGAGGTTGTTTTCACACTGTTATATTAGGAGAGCAGGGAGGTGGGCATCAATAATGTGTTATTGCTCAGCCATTTCAGTAATTGAATGAGTGCACTGTTTCAATCCTTATTATTCTGAGATTGACTGGTGTTTTGTCACTATGACAGACCTACCACTGCAACACTCCTCGCAAGTTGTCCGCTCGCCGCATGGACCCATCTTGTACCATAGGGTTCCTCTGTCGAACCTTGAATGATCTCATTGCTCTTAGAAAAGAGGCGGAGAAGGTCCTGGCCCCACCCCTACAGAAGGGTGTGTACCCGTTCTTCAGTTTTTCGGACAGCCGACTGTCGGAAGTACTAGACATATCAGTAGACACTCACATGGTCAGCAAACCTTACGTGCGATGGGTTCGTAATGGAGGGTACCGCCACGGGAGACAGCAGTAAAAAGAAGAAGAAAAGTGCTGAGTACAGCTTTGAGGACTTCTCCATGAACGAAGACGAAGATTTTGTAGTGGTTGAGTGCAGGCACACGTCCTCCAGCGGTGACTCCACCCCCAAGCTTGAATCAAACAATCCACCTGGTGAGTCCACCGATCTATCCAGTACATCTGCACTACAGCAAGTAGTAGCCACAGATTTCTAGCACGGTTCAGTTTAAATTTTCATGTACAAATGAATAGCTGCAATGTGGCTCTGGTATTCTTCTTCTTATCACTGACATCCATTGTGTGTGTGATCATTTTTAAACAATTTTGTATTGTAGACTGCACACATCGTGCGTGACAGTAAATTCTTATCTGTGTTGTTTCTCTTTTCTGAGTTATTTATTTATTGCACTCTCTTCCACTTATGAAGCACTTCTTCGTCAACACATTATTGATTGTTGTGCAAATGAAAACATTGTTGACTGAATATTGTACCCTGTATACACATGGAGCTGATTTGCAGCAATAGAGAGAGAGAGAGAGAGAGAGATGTTAGGGGAGAGGGGGGATACAACTAAGGACACATATATACAGAGTTGTGTTTGGTAGGATTGGAGGAGTTGGTACTTTAGTGTCATGTCTGACCTCTACTGAGCAACTAGTGCATGGAGCGATTTATCTCTTAAACATTTATCCAAGGGATTGAATTTTAAAATGTTAGAACACATATTTTTGGAACACAAACAATGAAAAAAGTAAATGTACATGTACATCATGTATTAGAAACATTGAACTCTGTTGTTGTTACAGCTATATATATGAAGTTATCAACATCTAAACACACATACCAAGGGAATTTAAATTGGCCTTTTTGATTGCCGTATTGACCAAATGAAGTGACATAATCTCCTTCTGTAGTAAACATTGACACACTATGACCACAATAGTTAGTGGCATACACATACTGACCAGACACACACACACCATGAGGCCTGTTTAGTTTCTTCACTCCATCATCATCACAGCCAAAGGATCGTAGTAAGACACCGTCATTACTGAAGACTCGGATACAATCATTATCATAGTCAGTGACATAGAGGTTGCCTTGTGGGTCTGCAGATATGTTGAAGAACTCTCCCATACCATCTTGTTCAATACGCCTCACATACTTGACTTCTCTGTCATATACTAGAATAGTACCTCTACTGCTACACTCACAAACCATCACTTCATCTCCTACTACTGCCACTCCCCTGTATCCTGGACTTTCCACCTGCTGGACCTCATGCACCTGAACATTGCCTCCATTCTTGTCACATCGCAGGATCTTATTACTGTATTCACTAGTGCAGTAAATCATGTCTTCTGTATCTGTAGCAATAGAAGACAACATATTTAATTTAGTTTTTGAACATTCCACAAGCACTGTCTTCTTCCCCTCCTTGTCTATCTTCACAATGTCTCTCCTAAATTCAGTTACAATAACTTCACCTACAGAATTAGTTGTGATGCCAGTAGGATGTTGTATTCCTGTCCACACTTTACCAGGCTGCCTAGTAGAGTAGGAGAGAGGGAGACAGACACAGGGAAGGGACTACCTGCTACTTGCTGCCCGTCTACTGACACAGTTAGTTCATGACTTCCACGCACAGTGGGTGTGTACTGGATACGATATTCCCCAGGTCCTGATTGGTCCACCTCACACTTGATGACTGATCCATCGTACAGAGACTTCAACTCACTGACTACTACAGCTCTACGTCTAGTTGTCTTCTTGTTAGTTAGTTTAGTAGTCGAGGTAACTTCGGCTGTTTGGTTGATCTCTGCTGTGTGTGTCCCCTCACCCCTCACTGTACACTGGGCTGGGTCTAGAGCCAGTCGAGTGATCTTGGCCTTGGACTGACAGAGCTCCTGTAGAGCCTCATCGCACCTCACCTCTACCCCCATGTCTGCCTCCTCCACTGGCTCCAGGCTCCTCCCTGACTTGCTGTGTTCTCCTACCTCTTGCTGTATTCTCCTCCTAATCTCAATGTGCATGCTCATTACCTTGTTGTCTGAACAATGGCCTACAAATCTCTCAGTGTAGTCTACGATACTCTGGACCTCTGCAGTAGCTACAGACAAGCTCTTCTCCTGAGCTGTAAGCTTGTCTATCTTCTGTTGAACTTGATTTGCTGCTTGGTGGAGTAGCTGTTGCTTGTGCTTGTCCAAGAGGAGTTGGAGCTGATTGAAGGAGGTGTGGATGGTGTTAGCTACAGAGTTGCCCTGGGCCTCTACCTCCTGCTTGGTAGTCTGGATGTCTGTAACAGCTCCTGATAAGGCCACTGCTGCTGCTCTCAAGGGACTCAGATTCTCCAGAAGCTTCTTCTTGGTGTCTGGAGCTGCCACCTTGCTGAACTCGAACTTGTGTTCCTTATGAACTGTCACTGTGCAGTGAAGACATATAAGAGACTTGCAATCAAAACAGTAGATAGCGAGGGGCTGCTCATGAGTGAGACACTTCTTAGTGGGAGGCTCCTTCACAGCTATCTCTCTAGCTGTGCCTTGTCTGAGGTCTTCAAGAGAGACAACTTGGTGAGAAGCAAAGGACTTCATTCTCTTGTGCTGTCTTGCGCATTCCTTGCAGATAAACACGGCACATTGGCGACAGAATGCTTCAACTTTGTTTCCAGAGTCTGTGCACTCCTCACACTTCACCTCTACCTTGCCATGGACTCGCTTCATCACAGATAGGTGGGATTGGAAGCGGTTGACAAAGAAAGCTGTTTTGAGTTCCTCCACACCTCCCTCTGGGAGGCTGGTCTTCTGGCGACACTCTGGACAAGAGAAAGGTTGGTTGGAGGCTGTCCTTCGAGCCAGTTTGAGGATGCACTCTTTGCAGTAGTAGTGGAGACAAGGGAGGACCTTAGGCTCTGTGTAGTGTTCCTGACAGACAGCACAAGTGATCTCTTGCTCTAACTGCTCCAAACTCTTACCCTCATAAACTATCTCTTCAGCCATATTGGATTCACTCACTTTAAAGCTCAGTTGTAGTTGGAACCTAATAATGGCACTATTCATATCACAAATAACTCCCAAGTAAAGGGATTGAGGGAGTTGGTCACATGATGCACTTAATGATATTCATATTGAGGTATGGTAACCACACTATCTTAGCTTCAGTTGTATTGTATCTACTTCAATCACACATGCTAAAAAGGGGGAAAAAAGAGCTCATGCGAGCACTTGGCCAGTGATACTGTACCAGACTGGTATATTCAGTATTTCCTTATCTTTTCACACTATTAAGTCTGGTTTCTTGAAATAAATAGCTACTTCAGCTTGACCCATAAGCTGCACGAGTATGTGGCTGTAGGAGCTACCACTCACACTAGCAGCACAAGCCCTCAGTTTGTCTTCAACTTAAATTCTTGACATCTCTAACTTGCTCTGAATACCCACAAGCCCTGCAATTATTCATTTGAAACTGCCAACCTGACGTTGTCATCCATTGAACAATATTCTGGGAGAAGACATTGAAAACTGGTCATACATTAGCTTTCCAGCCAGTCAGTTAACTGATGTTCATTCCTGCTCACCTGCCTACCTTCAACACCTTATCTTCCTCTACTAGAGTAGAGATGCATTGATAACACTCCCAATTGTCCCCTGAAGAGTGACAGTGATTCTGCTGATGGTAGACCATTACTATTAGGAATAACAAAATTGGGAGAACTAGTTAATGCATGTGTCGTGGATAGGCCCTGCCAGACTATGCTAGCATTTTTTATGGAATAATAGACATGTAATAACATAGTGGAATAATTCTAGAATAATAAGGTATAGTGAAGGGAAAATGAGAATAATCAGTCCATATAATCCTTAATTATAAAAGAAAAGCAATAGTACTTTTTTCCTTTTTACAACAAAGGACTTAAATATGTGTAGAAATGTGGTTATGAGGTAGATCTTCATTACTTGATTAAAGCAGCTATGGGTTAGTGTTCATTCTGTTATTGTATTCCAAAATGAAAAAGAAAGTCTGAAATACTGGAAGGACTGTCAGCCAGGCTCAGAGTCAGCAAGTCATATCGAGGATTATGCTAAATGGATTCTCTTCTTGAGCAGCTTAACAATCATTACTGCATTAGAATTAAAAATAATGTATATTATTACCAGCTGGACTAGAATGTGAAGGGAAGAGGATCCACTGCTGAGCATATTAAAATTATGCCGTAATTCACGTTTCCCCCAGATGTTTTGTATCTATAAGGCATTCCCTCCATTTTTTATTAAAATATTTCTACTAATGTATTAATTAAAAAAAAGTATGAATAAAATAATATAATTAAATGTTAACATTTGACAATCTGTACATGGATATTACACATGAATAACCTAATGAAACTGTATGATTTCCAATCATTATACAAGTAGCTAATATAATTATAGATCAGTGATGATAAACTGTTGAAATGATGAAATTGATTGTTTCTTCTCTAAATTGGTTTCATCTCACAGTTTCAAACAAAACTTTGGCAATCTGCTTGCACTCTGAAGGAGAAGCATACTCGCTACTTTTAATGGCGTTGGCTATGGCAACCGTGTGAGAGGTGGAGCTGGAATGTAGCCACACCTTACCATTCATACCCACAGTCACCTCAAACTTGAAATACAGTCCCAGTGCCTCTAGCATGGGTGAAGACGGAGTAAGAAGTCTGCAAGAAAAATAATTCATTACCAAGCAAAACAGTAGGGCCAAAAGTAAGCCCTCAATTATAACATGAAATTGTCCAATTTGCAAGAATATACCTTCCATTTATTATGGGGACATGCATAATATTTGCATATTTGAAAATACTCTGACACCTAAAATGGAAGCTATACAGCTTACGGTATAAGACAGATTATGAAGTGACTCATAGAATCGTGTTGAAATGTTTTTCTCCAAGAGCTCTAAATAATACCACTCCCTTCTCTATATATATTTCCCCTCTCCCAACTCTTTCTATAAGGGATGGTTACCTTATGCATGTAATAAACGTTTGCCTTTCACTAATTTACTCTCTTCAGCCAACTCACTTTCTGGCGAGCCCTACAGTGCAGCGTATTAGATAGCCCTCTACAGGTAGTGGACCTAAACCGTTGGCCTTGCCAGAAGTGCCGTCTACGCAGGATAGCTCCGCCTCCATGTCCTTGTGGGCGCGGCTCACACGAGCATATACCAACTCCCCCACCTACACAAGTTAGAATGCTAGTTCCCAAGAGACATAGCTATTGGCTGATGTTATTGTTATCTAGTGTAGCAGAAGATTGCAAGTAGGTACTGTATCTGTTATGTACTACATGTGCATGTGAAAGAGTTATGAACATCATACTAATCTCTCCTGTTATTTAAGTTACCCACAAGTTAAAATAAAATAATAGCTCTGCTTTGACACCCCCCTCCCTCTTAAAACAACAATAAACAAACAAACTGACATTCTTAGGTTAAAAAAGAAGTAAGGGCAAAAAATTAGCTAAAATGACAGTTAGTGGTCCTTACAACTGGCTCACCTGAAGGGCAGGCTTGTTCCTCTTAGTGGTCCTTACAAGTGGCTCACCTGAAGGGCAGGTTTGTTCCTCTTAGTGACTCTCAGGTTAGTGGTCCTTACAACTGGCTCACCTGAAGGGCAGGTTTGTTCCTCTTAGTGACTCTCAGGTTAGTGGTCCTTACAACTGGCTCACCTGAAGGGCAGGTTTGTTACTTTTAGTGACTCTCAGGTTAGTGGTCCTTACAACTGGCTCACCTGAAGGGCAGGTTTGTTCCTCTTAGTTACTCTCAGGTAAGTGGTCCGTACAACTGGCTCACTTGAAGGGCAGGTTTGTTCCTCTTAGTGACTCTCAGGTTAGTGGTCCTTACAACTGGCTCACCTGAAGGGCAGGTTTGTTCCTCTTAGTGACTCTCAGGTTAGCGGTCCTTACAACTGGCTCACCTTGTGGTAAACTTATGACTAATTATTTCTTGTAATTTCCTGTTTGGTTTTGTAATCATTGTCACTGCTATAAATGTATTCACTCTTGTGCACTTTAACGATTGATCTTTTAAAATCTTAAATATTGTTGGGTCACACAGCGACAGTGTAGTAACAAGAATACTACATACTGGCGACGAGGATGGGATGCATCTCACGGACAGTTGCATACCTTTGATAGCAGCGTTGAAGATTGGTCAACATTGATCGAGAGAGCTGAACTCTATTTCGATGCGAATGATATTACGGTAGACGCTACAAAACGTGGCGTACTACTATCGTCCTGTGAGCCCAAAATGTTCACAATGATCAAAAGTATTGTGGCACCCGCAAAGCCTGCTGACGTGCCATACAAAGACTTGGAGGAAATTATCGGTGGCCATTACAACCCGAAGCCTAAGCAGTCCGTGCAACGTTGCCTATTTAACTCTCGCTCGCGCAAGCTGGGGGAGTCGGTGGCGACATTCGTAAATGAACTGAAAAAATTAGCCGAACATTGTGGATTTGAAAGTACAGACAAGCTAAACGAGAATCTCCGTGATCGCCTTATTTGCGGCATTAATGACGAGCGCTGGCAAAAGCGTCTACTCGCCGAAAATAAGCCGGACTACAAGAAAGTGTATGATTTGGCCCTAACCTTGGAAGCAGCAGAAAAAGGTGTAAAAGAGTTGCGTGAAACGAGTTCCCAGGGCAATTCGCACAAAGTTCACAAGATTGACCCCGGTGGCTCCAAAGAAAAGTCAGAAAGGAGGAGCTGTGGCATGTTATCGTTGTGGTGGGAAGAACCATAGCCAGGCCTACTGCTATCATCGTCACGCCGTTTGCCACAACTGTGGGAAGAAAGGACATATTGGTCGTGTCTGCCACAGCAAAGTAAAACCTCAACAGCACCGCGATAATCCTCAACCGCAGCAGCGTGGGAAGAAATCAACAAATCGGAATTATCGCTTAGAAGACGAACGTCCTTCCGCATCTGCAGACATTTCAGATTTGGAATACATTGAAAAAACCAAGCCAATTACGGTCATAGTGCTCTTGAACAGCGTAGAAGTAGAAATGGAAGTAGACACCGGCGCTTCATTTTCCATTATTAGTGAACGCATCGAAGTTTACCCAACAGTCCCACATTAGAGAAGTCAGACATCAGGCTTACCACGTATACTGGGGAAGCAGTTCCAATCCTCGGATCGATCGACGTCGAAGTTTCGTACAACAATCAAAAGGAAAATTTAAAACTTCAAGTTGTTGGAAATGACGGTCCCACACTCTTGGGCAGAGATTGGCTGAAAACACTTACGCTCGATTGGCCTTGATTGAATCTACTACAGCAAGCACCTGAAAAATGGAAAGAATTAGCGGAGAAATTCGAAGACGTGTTCAAGGAAGAATTGGGTCACATTAAAGGTTACAAGAGGCCTTGCGTGAGGGGGTGTGGTCCTAGCAACCCGTTGCTATCCACCATTTTGGAGGGCAGCGTGGTCAGCTGTGACGACCGCGCACTTCTATGGTAATGGAAAGAAAGTCAGAGTATTTTGCTAACTTGTCTGTAGATGCAAAACTGAGATATGAAACTAAAGTAACCAATGCTGGACTTACTCAAGATCCATATGCCATCAGAGAATGGACTGAAAACCCTGAGAACTTACCAGAAGTAAAGTGGAGTGACATGATGCTTTATATGGTGACAACTCCAAGCCCATATACCAGAGAGGAAATAAAGGTAAAAATACAAATGTATTATAATAAATATAGCTAGTACAAAAAATAATAAAAAAGCTACTAAGTAAGCAGCTACTAAGTAAGCGAGTTAAATTTTGTAATTGATTTTAGGCTTGGAAGGGTATGCTAGATGGCAATAATTTCCTCAAGGCTGGCTGGGTACATGGATTAAAGCTGCATGAATACAAGGTAACTGAAGAATCAAAATTTGTCATCATGGGAAAGGTAAATTATTGCTGTACACTGTTGTAATATTAATTAAATTAAACTTTTTTTTTTTAGGTGAAGCATTCTCAGCGAATGTCAGCCACTCCACTCCTTCCATGGGTAATTATTGAACGAGAAGGAGATATCATTGGAGCTCATTGTACCTGCATGGCTGGGTGTGTAATTCTTGTTTCATATTAATAAAAATATTGAGTTATTTTTAACTTTTTGTTGTTTTTTTTGTTTTTTTTTCTGTCTTCATTAGACTGGGGGAAGCATGCTGTCACATAGCTGCAGTTTTATCTTGTTTGGTGAGAGCTGCTGATATTAGAAGGAATTCTGGAGTAAACTCATGCACTTCAAGAAAGTGTGTCTGGCTCCCTCCTGCTCAAGATGTATGTGTTGGATCAAGATTGGCATGCATGTCTACTCATTTAAATAAAATTATTGTTTATAGGTCACACCAGCTCCAGTTACAGAAATTAGATTTAGCAGTCCATCTACCGAGAGAAAGTCTAATGGCCTTGAATGCAATTCCTCCAAAACTCATAAACGCCCAGTTCCTAAGCCGACTGATGACGAAATAGAGAAGTTTTACAGTATTTTGAATTGTGCCAAGAGAAAGCCTGCCATTCTCAAGATCACAGAGCCATATGCACAACAATTTATTCCTAAGATGAGTCAGGAGCAATTTCCAAAACCACTCAGTGAATTATACTGTCCTGAGGCTTTGAAGATGACATATACAGTGCTATTGGATGAATGTGAAAGAGTATTTGACAGTATTAACGTATGTTTCATTAGTGTAGGTGTACAGAATTGTATTTTTATTATTCTTTATTGGTAGGTCACACCACTGCAGTCAGCTAAAGTTGAGTATGAAACACGAGGGCAGTCATCAAAGAAGTCATGGTTTCTGCATAGGGCTGGTAGAATCACTGCATCTAACTTCAAATTGGTTGCATCTACAAATCCTGCTATGCCATCACAGAGTTTAATCAAAAGAGTGTGCTATCCAGAAGCATTCAAGTTTTCTACAGCAGCCACTCGGTTTGTTTTGTATTTATTCAAAATAAATATTAAATGAAAGATATCAATATGTGTCATTTAGATGGGGTTGTGAACACGAGCGGAATGCTATTGAAGCTTATTCTTCAAGTGCTAAGCATAATCATTCAGACCTTGAAGTTGTGGAAGCTGGGTTTTTTATTGACCCAGAACGGCCTTACTTGGGTGCTTCTCCAGTAGGCATAGATAAATATTGCTTTTTTTTCTGCCTAAAATTCTTTCTCCAATGCTCCCAAACTTGCCCTATAATTCTTTCAAAATGTGCCTATATTTCTCATTTATTGCTTGGCCAAAATTCATGTGATACATTGTGAATTACAAAAAAGAAAGTTTTTAGCGACTGTTATATTGTAGCATAACTGAAGCTGAAACATAGTCTTCCAGTGCTCTTTCCTGAGCACTGGAAGACTGATCCAGCTGCTGCTTGTATAATTACATCATGCATTAATAGATTTTCACACATTCCACATTAAGTAATCTGCTAATTCTAAAAAAAAGTTGCCTATATTTCTAGCATATTTCTCATTGCTTCCATGTGCCTATATTTCCCAAAAAAATTCCAGCAATATTTATCTATGCCTATTCTCCAGATAGTGTTTTAAACTGTAAGTGCTGTGGGAAGGGTGTTATAGAGGTTAAATGCCCCCATTGCATCAAGGAAGGTTTACCAGAAGATAATGAAGTGCCTGGCTTTTGCATGACAAAAGACAATGACAAGTGGACACTCAAGAGAAGTCATCCATATTTTTACCAAATTCAATTGCAAATGGCAGTTTGTGATGTGACTTATGGAGATTTTGTTGTGTGGACCAAGACTGAATATGCTGTTGAGAGAATAATGAGAGATGATGACTTTCTAAATGCTAAAATTAGTGCTGCCAAAAACATTTTCATCTATGGTATACTTCCAGAATTAATTGGCAAATTTTATACTCGTAAACCAGTTGCCAACAGTGAGGGAATTGTTCCTACTCCTGTCCCCATCAGTAGTGCTGCTGAAAGTAGTGAGAAAATTGATGACGATGATGACCCTGCCAAACTTTGGTGTTACTGCAACCAACCAAGTTTTGGAGAGATGATTGAGTGCAGCAATGGAAAGTGTTCGATTAGATGGTTTCATTTCGATTGTTTGCGAATAAGATCTGCACCTAAAGGAAAGTGGTACTGCCCTGCCTGTCGAAAACTTTCGAAGTTTAATAAGAAGAAATCATAATAAATATTGTTTAATCATGCATATTATTTATCAATTGGTACTAATATGTTGAGTTGTAATGATTAAAACAAAGACATTGACAATATAAGTGAAAAACATCAACACAAATTATTCATGTGGTATTATAGAAGGACATAAATTAACACATGCACAACATACTTTTACAACCTTGTCAATGGTAGATTTTGTGTCATTATTGTCTTGAATGAGTGAAATGGGTAAAATATTCTGTAAAATAGTATATTTTTGTTTGAGCACACCAATAATGCGCTCTACATGGATACGAACTATGGAAAGTTCTCGACTCCAGTCTATTTCAATTTTTTCCAATTGCTTCTTGCCCTTTGTAAAAGGAGGAGTCTTTATTTCTGCCATAGCCATCCTTGCATATTCATCGCATGTGAATCCTCTATCAGCCAATATTATGTCTCCTAATGGAAAATCAAAATTATTTTAAATATTATTTCTATATATATTTAAATTTTAAAAAAATACCTGGCAATAGATAGTTCAAAAGTGAGGAACTCTCTACAATTTCCTTATCGGACATTCTTCCACCAACACAGCTTGACACATACGAAATTGTGCCTTGGGGTGTAATACCAATCAGAAACTTTAAAGTGGAGTGGTGCTTGTAGTTGCTCCATACTTGTGCTCGAGCCAATAGATCCGATGGACGCTCCACAAATATTTCTGAGCAGTCAATTATAATGGCACATCTCTTAAAAAACTTTCGAAAGGACATAGGCATAGTCAGTCTCAATGTCTCTCTATCAGGCCACTTGATCAAATGTGCTGTCTTTATAGCCATTACATCTAATACCCGATGAAAGTTTCTTGAAACCGTAGATGGGTGTACTCCGAAACGATCAGCAATATCTTCGTCATAAAGTCCCAGTCTGATTTTTAAGAAAAACATAATTACCATTGACATCTTTGTCAGCTTCACACCTTCAGGCAAAGCTGGAGCAATCAATTCAAAAAGACCTTCAAAAACATGCCATTCAGTAATGCCTAAAAATATAATATTCAATCAATTCTATGATTTGTTTTGTACTAGCCAACTACTTACCAGTATAGAACTTTAGTTTTTCTTCATTACTTTTAAAAAAATCTGGTGTCAAGTTCAAGACATCTGCCTGTCTCTTTAAGGCAAAGGAACAGTCAAGAAGCCTCTGGTTTTCACTTCTTAATAATGATATTTCAGATGTCATTTTTACATAAGAATCCATGAATTGGGACTCAGTTTGGGTTTCACTGTCTGTAGTACTTACTTGGCACACAACTTCTGTTTCAAAACTTGGCTGTCCGCTTTCATCCTCACCTTCTTCAGCACTATTACTAATTTTTCTTTGCTTTTCCATTATGGTACTGTCTTCGACACTTTGACTGGCTATTCTTCGTTTTCGTTGCTCCAGACGAGAGTATCTATCTTCATCAGGCCTATTGCAAATACTATATCCCATTTTTTGACTAGGCTTCCAATCTGGATTGGTCTCATCAAACAGTAAAGCTGGCTTTCCTAAACATAAGGGATTAGTATATTCTTTAACCCTATCAAAAAAGATGTAATTTAGCTAATACTATCACTTACCAGAAATGAAATGTTCTGAGCATATGCGAGAATTGGAAGAAGGAGTCCAGTTTTTCCTGTTTATGCTACATATCCAGGCTCTACGCCTGTTCCTTGAAAGTTCCTGCGTTTTTTCTCCTTGGTTATGGATTATGGCTGGTATGACGAAGAATGAAACTCCTTTGTCTCGACCCCTTCGCTTATGGCAGCCTACAACGCAACAGGAATGCACCATTTTCTTACCTACGTTTACAATTTACAGCGTGAAGGTAGTAAGCAATACGGCTCTTGCCCTCAAAGATGGCGCCGATGGCAAGTCATGTGACTTGTGACGTCAGACGCAGGCCCTCTTAACGCAAAGTCAAGCTTCTACAAAGCACGGAACGTACCCTACGCACTGAAGGAAAAAGTCGAGATTGAACTTGACCGCTTAGAGAGAGATGGAGTAATCGAGAAAGTATCTACTTCACAATGGGCAGCACCGATTGTGCCGGTGGTGAAGAAAGACGGCTCAATACGTGTGTGCGGGGACTACAAGCTGACAGTTAATTTAGCTGCAATAGTTGACTGCTATCCTCTTCCCAAAATTGACGATATTTTTGCATCTCTAGCTGGAGGCAAAACGTTCACGAAGCTCGACTTGGCTCACGCTTACAATCAGATCGAGCTAGATGATGAAGCAAAGCGCCTAATGACGATAAACACGTCGAAAGGTCTCTACCAATATAATCGTCTTCCATTCGGTGTAGCTTCAGCACCTGCTATGTTTCAGCGTACAATGGAGACTGTGTTACAAGGGATTCCAGGTGTATCGGTTTACATTGACGACATTCTCGTTTCTGGAAAAACTGACGATGAACATTTGCAAAACCTACAAGAAGTGCTGAAACGTTTAGAAAAAGTAGGAGCTCGCCTGAAGCGCAGCAAGTGTTTCTTTATGCTACCAGCTGTGGAATACCTGGGACATCGAATCTCTGAACAGGGACTCCAACCCACAATGAAGAAAGTCCAAGCAATTCAGTTGGCCCCAGCTCCATCAGACATAAGCCAGTTAAAATCAGTTTTGGGGTTGATTAATTATTACAGTAAATTCTTACCAAATTTATCACATACTCTCTCTCCCTTATACAGGCTATTACAGACCAAGGTTCCATGGCACTGGGGAGAAGAGCAACAGAGGGCTTTCGAAGCAGCTAAGAAGCAACTAACTACAGATCAAGTTTTGGTTCACTATGATCAGGAGAAGCCCATCATTCTGGCCTGCGATGCATCTCCATATGGACTTGGTGCAGTTCTTTCCCACCAGATGGAAGACGGAACAGAAAAACCTATATCATTTGCATCCAGATCACTCGCTCCAGCTGAGAAAGGCTATTCTCAGTTGGAAAAAGAAGCCCTAGCTATTGTGTTTGGGGTAAAACGGTTCCACCAATATATTTATGGCCGAAAATTTGTGATTCTTTCAGATCACAAGCCACTAGAGGGTCTGTTAAAGGAGACAAAGGCAGTTCCAGTTATGGCGTCAGCAAGGATTCAGCGCTGGGCTCTCTCCATGGCAAGATACGATTACCGCATCAAGTTCAAGAAAGGACAAGACAATGGAAACGCTGATTTGCTTAGCCGACTACCCTTACCTGAGTGTCCTACTGTGATACCAGACCCTGGAGAGACACTGCTGTTGATGGAAGCATTGGAATCCTCTATTGTCACAGCATCTCAAATCAAGAACTGGACAGCTACAGACCCCGTACTTTCTAAGGTGAAGGACTTAATTCTACAAGGGAAAAGACCACCCAACAGTGAGGAATTTAAACCTTATCATGTGAGATATACAGAATTGAGTGTGCATGAAGGTTGTCTGCTTTGGGGAAGTAGAGTAGTAGTTCCTCCTAAAGGTCGCTCAAAAATGATTGAAGAGTTACATGAAAGTCATCCTGGTATTTGCCGAATGAAGAGCCTTGCTCGATCATATGTATGGTGGCCTAATATGAATCATGAATTAGAGGTTAGAGTACAGACTTGTAATGTTTGCCAGATGAGTCGACCTGCAGATAAACCTGTTCCAGTACACCCTTGGGAATTTCCAAAGAGACCTTGGGTTAGACTCCATTTGGACTATGCTGGTCCAGTGGGAGGAAAATACTTTTTAGTACTAATTGATGCCTATTCAAAATGGCTGGAGGTCAAAGTGGTGTCAACAGCCACATCAAGTGCTACTATTCAGCATCTTCGCGACATGTTCTCTACTCATGGACTTCCAGAAGTCCTCATATCCGACAATGGTTCTTGCTTCACAAGCCAAGAATTTAAGCAGTTTACAAAGCTAAATGGTATTCGACACGTCTGCACTGCTCCATACCACCCCGCTTCAAATGGTCAGGCAGAACGACAACTGGTAGATCACCTTCTGAATTATTACTGGGCAGACGTCCGCGATGTCAGTTAGATTTGGCCAAGCATAACTTTCATCATCACATGGAAACTAAGCAAAGTATTCCAATGTCTAGAGGAGGAGGGAAGGAAGAGCATCTTGGAATTGGCAGTAAAGTTTTAGCTAAAAACTTCAGCACGGGACAAGCATGGTTGCCTGGAACTATTTCCGAAGCAAGTGGTCCAAAATCATATATTGTGGAAACTACCGATGGTCGTCTACTTAGACGTCATGTAAACCATATTCGCTTATGTCACTCTTCTCTAACTACTGCCATAGAATCGACTGATCCAGATGATTGGTCAGACTCAGTACCAGCTTACAACTGGCTCACCTGAAGGGCAGGTTTGTTCCTCTTAGTGACTCTCAGGTTAGTGGTCCTTACGACTGGCTCACCTGAAGGGCAGGTTTGTTCCTCTTAGTGACTCTCAGGTTAGTGGTCCTTACGACTGGCTTACCTGAAGGGCAGGTTTGTTCCTCTTAGTGACTCTCAGGTTAGTGGTCCTTGTAGGTTACGTAGTTGTCGGAAGCCATGACTCAACTTATTCATGGACCAGCCTGCCGCTCCCGACGACGCTGCCACCAGAATCCACAGAGTTCAAGTAGAGTTTTAAATCTATCTTGATATTTAGTGAACTAATGAGACGCATGCGTGACCGGCTATATGAGTCCGTTGTCACTCATGCGCACATATAAAATGAAGGTCGATCCACCGGAAGTCCGGGGCACAAACTAACACACGAAATTACACACACTCAACTATGCACACGCTGTTCAAAGATATACACACACAATGACACAATGACAATGTTCTCCTTGATCTTCTCTTTCTCTTTATTCTTCTCTCTTCTTCTCTCTTGTGGCCACACCCACATCACCCCCCTCCAAGCCATGACCAGGGGGCGTGGCTGACAAACCTAGGGTGGCCACATCTGATTCGTCTCGGTCCCAACACTGGCGACTAAGACCGTCTGCGTTTCCATGGCAGGCTCCAGGTCGATGCACAATCTCCACCACCCGATCTTGCACGGCCAGCACAAATCGCAGGAGGCGCCTGTTCAGGTTGCTACTACTTCTGAGCGCCATACATGCCTTATGGTCGGTTACCACCCTCAGGGGGCGGCCATACACATGATATTCGAAATGGTTGATCGATGCCACAATTGCTAGGGACTCCAACTCCGTAATACTGTAGTTTCTTTCCGCCGGTCTCAGCTGCCGGCTGTAGAAAGCGACGGGCTCCTCACCGTCACTTCTATTCACATGGAGACAGCCACCAATGCCGTCTCCCGAAGCGTCAGTATATAACACGAATTCGTCCTCAGGACCTGGGATGGTTAGAACAACATGATTGCACAATGACAATTTCAACTCACGGAAAGCTGCTGTCATCCCCTCCATCCAGACCACCCCCTGAGGAGCCTTGAGAGCCACAGCCGGGGAGAGCATGCTCGAGAGTCTGGCATATCCATCAATGAACTGTCTATAATAAGACATGCTGCCCAGGAAAGAACGTAGTAGCTTCTTCGTTCTGGGAAGCTCGAACTCTGCCATAGCCTTGATTCTCACCTCGGGCACTGCCAAAACACCTCCTCCCACTCTATGTCCCAAATACTCCAAGTACTTCTGCCCAAACACACACTTCTTGACCTTCAACGTAAACCCAGCATCACCCAAACACCTAACAACATTACCCAAATCCACCACCACATCATCTATATAATTTTTACACACCTCCCTAACCGGGGTCAACACCTCTTCGACAGCCGCCTGAAATATGGCGGGAGCATTTTTAAGACCGAAAGGCATCCGGTTGTACTTGTACTTGCCTAATGGGTAGACGAAAGTAGTTAACTCGCTACTGCTCTCTGACATTTCGATCTGGTGAAAACCAGACGTGAGGTCCAGAGTTGAGAGACAAAGACTCGGACCCACCTTCTCTATAATCTCAGTCAGGGATGGGAGCCAAAACCGTCTTAGGGGTGTGCGGGCATTCAACTCTCTATAATCTACGTATAGGCGGATACTACCATCCTTCTTCCTCACCGGAACAAGGGGACTTGCCCACTCAGCTCTAGACTCTACTATAACACCATTATCTAACAACTTGTCCAACACAGCTCTCACTGCATCCCTTATGCCTCCAGGTATCTGTCTTGGAGCTAAGTTTACAACACTAGCACCATCATCCAACACAATCTCACACACATTAATCTTACACGACCCAGGTTTAACACTGAAATACATATTTAAATCTGACAACACAGTTTTCAACTTTGGTTTCATTATAACCAGGGCATCTGTCCTTGCTGAGGACAGCTTTGTTTGCTAACAAGTCATCACCAATACCCTGTTCCTCTGCCACTAGAGTAACAGCATTTACAGACAACACACAATCCTGGTACACCTTCAGGTTGTTAATATGTGCTAACTTAACAGGATGACCATCACCCTTGGAGACCCTGTAAGTCACTCGGGACACCTTGTCAACTACCGTATAAGGGCCCTCCCACGCTGCCTGCAAAGCAGCATGAATTCCTGGGATTCTCATTAGGACCTGAGACCCCACCTCCAAACATCTGTCACTTTTACCCTTATTGAAGCTCACAACACGTTTGTCAACACACTTGGCTTCTTCTGCCACTGCCACATCGTGAATGAGAGAAAGTTTGTCATTCAACGACAAGAGTCACTCTTCTACATCCATACCGTCAAACTTTTTCTATTTACCCACCCCTCGTACAACACATCAAGGGGACCAACCACGTCTCTGCCAAAGACAAGCTGATGAGGAGAAAAACCTGTCGCTCGATTCGGAACCTGCCTCATTGCAAAGAGGGCTAGGGGCAAGAAATCTGCCCAATCCACACCACCGTCCACAGCTTTAGCCAACATGGGCTTCAGTGAGCCAAGAAAACGTTCAACTACCCCGTTTGACTGGGGCCTGTAGGGGAAAGTCGCCACACTATCTATCCCCAAAGTATCACACAACCCTCGCATCAATTTGCTGAGGAAGACACTACTCTATCGGACAGCACCTTGAGGGGAATACCTGTGCATGCAATGATGTCTAGGAAACACTGAGCAGCCTCCTTGGCCGCAGCCGTCCTCATAGGTTGCGCTTCTGGCCACCTGCTGGCAAGGCAAATGTATGTGAATAAGTACTTGACTCCTTGCCTGCCTTTGGGCAAAGGACCCACCAAGTCCACCGCGACAGTCTCAAAGGGCACAGTGACTATACCCCTCTCAACCATCTTGGCTTTCTTGTTACCAGCACTGTTATACCTGAGACACTTATCACACGATCGGATAAAGGAGGTAATGTCAGCATGGAGGCCTGGCCACGTAAACCTTTTACCAAGCAATCTCCGCATACCTCTGACACCTACGTGTGCTGACTTGTCATGCGCCAAAGACATTGCATGACACCTCCTACCAACCGGCAAGACAATCCTATCGACCACGCTATTGTCAATATCAACAATCGAGTGAATGAGAACACAATCCCTCCAACTATAACCATTTAGCTTCCTGTCTGCCAAGTCCCTGCAGGCCTTCAAAGACTCGTCGACTAACATCTCTTTCTTCAGCACGTCTCTTCCTGCCTCTTCCTTCAAGACTGGAACATCAAGACTACCACACACATCCAAAGCAACATTATCAAGATCATCACACTCATGCACACTTTGCAAATCCACTATCACGCCCTCAGAATTACTAGCATCAACAGACACAATTGAACTAGACACGTCCCCATCTACGACAGACTCTACAACAGGACTAGAACAAGACACGTCCCTATCTACAGACACGTCATTACTTACAGAAACATCGTTGCCATCAGAAACAACATTACCAACAGAACCATCAACATTACCAACAGAACCATCAACATTACCAACAGAACCATCAACATTACCAACAGAACCATCAACATTACCAACAGAACCATCAGCACCAACAAAACCATCAACACCCTGACTGTCGGGAGACACATCCCTAAGCCCAGATACATAAGCAGATCTATCCACAGACCCAACATCATCACAAGTAACATTAATAAGAGACAACCTCTCAAACTCATCCCTAAAAGAACTGGGATTAGCCTCACAAACACCTATTCTCTCAGATGCAATCTTAGCCACTTTGGCTTTCTTGCTGGCAGACCTGGTGACAACATTCACCTTGATCTCCTCCGGGATGCTTTCAGGACTCAGTGGGGTTACTAGGGCCCCAACAGAGCCTTCAACAGAGCCGGCATCCACTGATGTGGATGTCTGGACGTTACGGGTATCACGTAATTGCCCTGCCCCAGAGTCTAATGAGACAGACTCTGAAGCAGCGTCCAGAAGGAGTTTGGCTGCCATAGAATCATCCATGGGCACCGAGTACAAAACTCTCCCACATAGCATGTCTTCCCGGGCAACAGCCACCACTGACTGAAATTTCTTACCCTGGAATTCAAAATCGACTACAGCTGTGTGCAACCACTCGGGCACACCTTTCCATCCTCTCACTCGGACTTTCTCGTCCCTCAACTGGTGCTCATAAACAAAGCAACCAGGTACAATTGTGATCTCGGCACCAGTGTCAGGCACAATCTGGCACTTGGTACCGTTCACGAACCCTTCAACATACGGAGATTTCTCTCGCACAGCTACCCAATTCGTATTATAAGTCCTCCCAATCTTCTTAAGGTTCAGCTTCTTTCCCGGCTCATATTTGTTCTCTGCACTCTCACTTTTCAACTTGTTAGGGCAGTCAGGCGATTTGTGACCTGGCTCCCTGCAAGTGTAACACACTACACCTTGACCTTTCACACTACCACTACCATTCCATTTACATTCTAAAGCACGTCTACGTTACTGCCATAGCCACTCCTGCCGTGACCTCTCCCGGCACTAGACCTGTCAGAGTCAGATGTCTGGAGGGTGAGCGCTAGTTTATTCAGGTCTTTGAAACTGGTCACTTCCCTGCTGTCCATGACCCCACGCTGGTGCAAAGGCCTGGAGGCGCGAAAGACCGCACAGGTGATAAATAGCAACACATCTTCCTTGCTATCTGTCACCATACTAATAGAATTTGTTAAGCCCTTCAGATAGACAAAAGTTTCTAGAGAATACATAGATTTCGTTGCGTTCAGGAAATCCGAGATGAGCTTGATTCCCAGACTAGTTCTGCTCGAGCCTAAAGTGTCTATGAGTATTTCTTTTAACTCAGAGTAAGTGCAGGTATCTCTATCAATCGAAGCTACTATAGCAGAAGCAGACTTCGACTGAAGCTTTTGGTATAGTATAGATTTGAAGCGCGAAGAAGGCACACCAATGTCTCGCAAGTCAGCTTCGAGCTTGCGTAAATACTTCGCGATGTCTGCTCCATCCTTGTGAGGAGGCAGATTATTAATCTGCCTGTTTCTATCGGCACTCTCTTGACCTCCCGCTGACGCACCAGTGAGGGTGGCCATACTGTCAACCATTCTAGAGAATTGGGTCATGAATGTATTAAAACTCTGGGGCCCAAATTCACCACTAACCCCACTACCAGGGGGTAAATCTTCACTGTGATCAAACCCATCTAACTCATGGGCAATCTCCTCTTCATTCAACATACCTAAGACGGTTTCCTCTGAACTACCTAAGGCACTACTACTACAGCTACTCAAATATACACTACTACCTGGAGCTAACAGACTCTCAGGACTAACAGCACTACTACACAGATGAGTACCAGCTCTACCCTGACTATACTCACTACCAGAATCACCACCGATGGCTAAATCAGAATTCTTTCCACTCTTGACTCTCTTACACGCTCGCGACGGCTGCTCTCTCTGGCTCATCCGGGGGAAATCCAGACGTCAGAGAATCCTGCAGACAACAACAACACGAGCACAAAAACAAAACCGGGCACAAACAACTACAACTAATATTAACAAGTGAACGGGTGATAATTACAAAAACAATAATGACACGTAAAAAAAAAAAATCCGAAGACAAACACCACGTGCACTGAGCACTAAATAGAAACGAAAAACAGTTTGTAGCCTAGTCAGTACGCAAACGATACGAACCAAGTCCGAACTGAGGGTTAAATCAGTAGCGACGACTGTAGACACGAAGCCGACGAAGGGACCAATCAATGGCGCGAGCAGGCCAAGTAGGAAAGGGTCTTAATCCAGTCCAGGCACCACCGCTGCCACCAGTTCTAGGTTACGTAGTTGTCGGAAGCCCTGACTCAACTTATTCATGGACCAGCCAGCCGCTCCCGACGACGCTGCCACCAGAATCCACAGAGTTCAAGTAGAGTTTTAAATCTATCTTGATATTTGGTGAACTAATGAGATGCATGCGTGACCGGCTATATGAGTCTGTTGTCACTCATGCGCACATATAAAATGAAGGTCGATCCACCGGAAGTCCGGGGCACAAACTAACACACGAAATTACACACACTCAACTATGCACACGCTGTTCAAAGATATACACACACAATGACACAATGACAATGTTCTCCTTGATCTTCTCTTTCTCTTAATTCTTCTCTCTTCTTCTTCTCTCTTGTGGCCACACCCACAGTCCTTACAACTGGCTCACCTGAAGGGCAGGTTTGTTCCTCTTAGTGACTGTCAGGTTAGTGGTCCTTACGACTGGCTCACCTGAAGGGCAGGTTTGTTCCTCTTGGTGACTCTCAGGTTAGTGGTCCTTACGACTGGCTCACCTGAAGGGCAGGTTTGTTCCTCTTAGTGGATCCTTCAAACAAAAGCTCTGGCAGTGAAGCAGGAACAGCAGATCCGATGTCTATTCTATGACTCCGCCCAGTTGCTTTGACTACACCTATCACCTGGTCACCTACTAAGGTATTTGGTCGGCCATTTATTATTCAGTATAGAAGACAATGTATTCTCTTAATTCATTAATCCAGTCATTTTTAAAAACAACAATAATAATTTAATATAGCTTTTCTTTGCTTATTCGGCCGATTTAAACAGAATTTAAACTTAACTCCTTGTTTTAATTTTTTTCCGAATTCTTTCTTGAGGGCATTTATAATTCTGTACAGAATTAATTCAATAGTGGCATAGTTTTGGTGGTGATGTCTACTAGACTTTTTTTATTTTTGTTTGTTTTTTGTTGTTGTTGTTTTTTTTTGTTTTTTTTGGTAATTTATATTTTTGTTTTGTTTTGTTTTTTAATAATTTGTTGTGGAAGGGTAAGGGGGTGGGAGATCGGTTGTTTTCACACTGTTATTAGGAGAGCAGGGAGGTGGGCATCAATAATGTGTTATTGCTCAGCCATTTCTGTAATTGAATGAGTGCACTGTCTTTCAACTTATTATTCTGAGATTGACTGGTGTTTTGTCACTACGACAGACCTACCACTGCAACACTCCTCGCAAGTTGTCCGCTTGCCGCATGGACCCGTCTTGTACCATAGGGTTCCTCTGTCGAACCTTGAATGATCTCATTACTCTTAGAAAAGAGGCGGAGAAGGTCCTGGCCTAATCCCTACAGAAGGGTGTGTACCCGTTCTTCAGTTTTTCAGACAGCCGACTGTCGGAAGTACTGGACATATCAGTAGACACTCACATGGTCAGCAATGACGACCTTACATGCGATGGGTTCGTAATGGAGGGTACTGCCACGGGAGACAGCAGTAAAAAGAAGAAGAAAAGTGCTGAGTACAAATTTGAAGACTTCTCCACGAACGAAGACGAAGATTTTGTAGTGGTTGAGTGCAGGAACACGTCCTCCAGCGGTGACTCCACCCCCAAGCTTGAATCAAACAATCCACCTGGCGAGTCCACCGATCTATCCAGTACATCTGCACTACAGCAAGTAGTAGCCACAGATTTCTAGCACGGTTCAGTTTAAATTCTCATGTACAAATGAATAGCTGCAATGTGGCTTTGGTATTCTTCTTCTTATCACTGACATCCATTATGAGTGTGTGATCATTTTTAAACAATTTTGTATTGTAGACTGCACACATCGTGCGTGACAGTAAATTCTTATCTGTGTTGTTTCTCTTTTCTGAGTTATTTATTTGTTGCACTCCTTCCACTTATGGAGCACTTCTTTGTCAACATATTATTAATTGTTGTGTAAATGAAAACATTGTTGACTGGATATTGTTTACTGTGTACACATGGAGATGACTTGCAGCAATAGAGAGAGAGAGAGATGTTGGGAGAGAGGGGGATGTTGGGGGGGGGCGAGATATGTTGGGGGGAGAGGGGGGGATACAACTATAATGAGAGTTGTGTTTGGTAGGATTGGAGGAGTTGGTACTTTAGTATCATGTCTGACCTCTACTGAGCAACTAGTGCATGGAGTGATTTATCTCTTAAACATTTATCCAAGGGATTGAATTTTAAAATGTTTTAGAACATATATTTGGAACACAAACAATGAAAAAAGTGAATGTACATGTACATCATGTATTAGAAACATTGAACTCTGTTGTTGTTATAATCAGTTATATATATGAAGTTATCAACATCTACAAACACATCCCAAGGGAATCTAAATTGGCCTTTTTGATTGCCGTATTGACCAAATGAAGTGACATAATCTCCTTCTGTAGTAAACACTGACACATTATGGCCATAATAGTTAGTGACATACACATACTGACCAGATACACACACACAACGAGGCTTGTTTCACTAAAAGATCAGCTAGCTATATAGAATCCTCCATATTGAGTAATTCATTTCATAACATAATGTTCCTGTAAATATACCACAAAGTGTGGCATAATCTGTACTGTCATTAACATTGTGGTTTAGTATCATTTCCTGTGTGTCAGCTTATATAATGTTATCACTTGTAGTCATAGTCTTTGTCTCTGTTCTAATAGTCACTGTCACAGTTACAGTTGAGATATTGAATCTATAACACTTATACTAACGTGGTAACTAGCTAGTAGCTAGTAAGTGAAGCTAAACACAAGCATTACATGGTGGCAGCGTAGGATTGAATTTCGTCGTCAAAAATATCGCCTATTTGTTCAACTATGAGTGAGGAAACCGAAGGGGCAGTGGCCGTCACTAGAGTATCTACCAACATTGCATTACAACCACCGGAAAAATTTTGCTTCAGAAATCCGGATGGGTGGCTGAAATGGAAAAGACGCTTTCAGCAATTCTTGACAGCATCCTGCTTAGATAAGCAGAACGACGAAAGGAAAATAAGTACACTACTGTATTGTCTGGGAGACGATGCAGACGAGGTTCTTACGTCTACAAGTATTACGGACGAAGAGAGATCGAGCTACGACCGCGTCATCCAGAAATTAGATGAATTTTTCAAAGTTCGCAGAAACAAGATCTACGAACGCGCAAGGTTCAATCGCAGAGACCAGAAAAAAGGAGAAAGTGCAGAAGCATACATCACTGAGTTATACAAACTAGTGGAATCGTGTGAATACGGAACTATGAAAAACGAATTGTTAAGAGACAGATTGGTTGTCGGAATTGCAGATAAAAAGTTATCTGAACAGCTTCAGATTGATGCCGACCTTACGTTGGAAAAGGCAAAAAAGATAATCCGCCAAAAAGAAGCGGTGCATGAACAAAGCAGTGATCTCATGGGAAGATCCAACCCATCACTCGATCTTGATGCTATCAGGGAGAAACGAGGTGGAAGCAAAAGGCCAAAAGGTGGGCCCAAGTATCAACCTCAAGCCTCGAGATCTCACCAACCTCAGCAACCTCAAAGCTCGCGAGGTGGATCGAAGTGTATGCGGTGCGGTAAACCTCGACACGTCTCTAAAGACCAATGTCCAGCCAAAAATGCTACGTGCTTCAGATGTAATCGGTTAGGTCATTATGGGTCTCAATGCTTATCCAAAACGGTAGCTACAGTCGAAGAGAACAGTCAAGATTTTGATGTAGCGTTCTTGGATATGATCAATTCCAGCAAAAGCAAAATGTGGCTTAAAACGATTCGACTGGAAAGCAAAAATGTCACTTTTAAGCTTGATACGGGAGCTGAAGTAAGTGTTATTTCTGAGGAACTCGCCTCTTCTCTAAAAGTAAGACTGGAGAAAGCAAAGAAAATTCTGAACGGGCCGGCAGGACAAACACTTGATGTTATCGGTCAGTTTAACGGAAAGTTATCGCATGGAAGTCAAATAATTCAGGAAACAATCTATGTCGTAAAAAGTCTACATACCAATCTATTGGGATTACCAGCGATTACAGCTTTGGGCCTGGTTAAGCAGGTAGATACTAGTATAAGCCAGGAATGCCACTCTGAGATAGTGAACCAGTATCCCTCTGTATTTACGGGACTGGGCACTTGGGGAGAAGAGTACAAAATCCAGTTACGTGAAGATGCCACTCCATTCGCATTGTTCACACCAAGAAGAGTTCCGTTCCCACTACGAGAAAAAGTGCGCAAGGAACTTGAGCGCATGGAACAACTGGGAGTGATTTCCAGAGTGGATGAGCCTACTCCATGGTGTGCAGGGTTGGTGGTGGTGCCTAAAAAGTCTGGAGAAGTAAGACTTTGCGTCGACTTAAAACCACTCAATGAGGCAGTGCTGCGAGAGGTACACCCGATACCTGGGGTGGATGAAACCTTAGCAAAACTGTCGGGAGCTCGAGTATTTTCCAAACTCGACGCGAACAGTGGATATTGGCAAATACCGCTAGCAGAGGAGTCACGCAGGCTAACTACGTTTGTGACCCCGCACGGAAGGTTCTGCTTTAACAAATTGCCATTTGGTATTTCTAGTGCTCCAGAATTGTTCCAGCGACGAATCAACGGTATTTTGGACGGTCTTGACGGTGTAATTTGTATGATGGATGACATACTAGTTTTTGCCAGAGATGCTAATGAGCACGACCGCAAACTTCAGCAAGTTCTGGAACGCCTTCAAGAAAAGAATGTAACCCTTAACAGGGAAAAGTGCATGTTCAGAAAGAAGTCTATCAAATTTCTTGGACACTTGATCGACGCTGATGGAGTTCGAACAGATCCTGACAAGACTACAGCAATTGTGAAGATGGCAGAACCAAAGTCAGTCACAGAGCTGCGCAGGTTTCTTGGCATGGTGAACCAGTTGGGGAAATTTTCGTCATCCTTAGCGGAGCTAACTCAGCCGCTGAGAGAATTATTGAGTTCGAAAGTGGTTTGGACTTGGGGATCTAGACAACAAGAGGCCTTCAAAAATGTCAAGGAGGAACTGTCTAAACCCACAGTGCTGGCGAAGTATGACCCACAAGCACCACTAAAAGTTTCTGCTGATTCCTCGTCATTTGGCATTGGTGCTGTTCTTTTGCAGAGGTCTGAAGAAACCTGGAAGCCAGTGGTGTACGCTTCCCGAGCACTATCGGAAACAGAGCGCCGATACGCTCAGATTGAAAAAGAGGCGTTAGCGGTGACTTGGGCCTGTGAGAAGTTTCTGGACTATATTTTGGGACGAAAGTTTGAGCTAGAAACCGATCATAAACCACTCATTCCTCTGCTGAGTAACAAGCAACTTGACTTAATGCCACCAAGGATACTGAGATTCAGATTGAGACTTTCTAAATTTGATTACACCATTTCTCATGTTCCAGGGAAATTTCTCTACACTGCTGATGCTTTATCCAGAGCTCCTGTGGATGGAATTGGTAAAGCAGCAATTTTACAAAATGAAGCAGAAGCTATGGTAGATGCAGTGGTCCAGTCTCTACCAACATCACCAGAAAGGTTAAGAGTTTATCAACAATCTCAAACTGAAGATACAGTTTGTCAGCAATTGATATCATCATGTCGAAATGGATGGCCAAGTAAAAAAGACGCTGATCCCAAAATACAGCCATACTTGAAATATCAAGCTCATATCACTGAAAATGAAGGATTGTTAATGTTTGATCAGAGAATTATAGTACCTAAATCACTGCAAAAAGAAACTCTACTAAAAGTTCATGCAGGACATCAGGGAATTGAGCGATGCAAAGCCAGAATTAAGCAATCTGTTTGGTGGCCAGGAGTGAATAACCACATCATCCAGTTAGTGGAAAATTGTGTGGAATGTGCTAAAAACTTACCAGCAAAGACGGAACCTCTGATGACTACTCCACTTCCTGAGTATCCGTGGCAGATTATCGGCACAGATCTATTTGAGCTAAAGGGTGCTAATTTCCTACTAGTTGTTGATTACTTCTCAAGATACCCTGAAGTATTGCAATTAACATCAACTACTTCCGCCGTGGTCATTAAGGCTCTTCAATCTGTATTCGCGCGGCATGGAATTCCCGAGGTAGTAAGGAGTGACAACGGTCCTCAGTACGCTTCACAAGAATTCACTGAATTTGCCAGCTCTTTTGAATTTAAACACATCACTAGCAGCCCTCGCTATCCCCAAAGCAATGGCCAAGCGGAGCGAACAGTTAAAACTGTAAAATCAATGCTAACCTGTTCCGACGATCTCCACACAGTTTTATTGAGCTATCGTACTACGCCTTTTCCGTGGTGCAATCTTAGCCCAGCAGAATTATGTATGGGAAGAAAGCTGAGAACTTCTATACCGATTGCGACCAGTATGTTAACTCCACAGTGGCCTTACCTGGAGTCCTTCAAAAAGCAGAACAAAGAGTTCAAAGAAAAACAGAAAAGAAACTTCGACAAATCCCACAAAGTAAAATCTCAGCCACAAATCCCAGTGGACACTCGAGTGTGGGTTACTTCAGAAAGGGAGAAGATTCCAGGAAGAGTTGTAGCCAATGCTGGTACACCAAGGTCTTACGTAGTTGAGACTTCGAGGGGAGAAATCGAGAGAAATCGCAAACATCTCAATGTCGATCCCAGTCAAGCGGACCAGTCTTCTACAAGTTACCAACAGGAAGAAGTTGCAAGAAATTCTCCGAAAGTCATTATGACTCGGTCAAGGACAGGCACTAATGTTCGTCCTCCAGAAAGACTTTAAAGAAAGGGAGATGTGGCATAATCTGTACTGTCATTAACATTGTGGTTTAGTATCATTTCCTGTGTGTCAGCTTATATAATGTTATCACTTGTAGTCATAGTCTTTGTCTCTGTTCTAATAGTCACTGTCACAGTTACAGTTGAGATATTGAATCTATAACACTTATACTAACGTGGTAACTAGCTAGTAGCTAGTAAGTGAAGCTAAACACAAGCATTACACAAAGCAACAAAACTAGGGAATTACAACTCTTACTTCCCTGCATCCTATGGGAGGGAGTGTATTAGCTAGGTGGGTAATACTCTTACTTCCCTGCATCCTATGGGAGGGAGTGTATTAGCTAGGTGGGTAATACTCTTACTTCCCTGCATCCTATGGGAGGGAGTGTATTAGCTCGGTGGGTAGTACTCTTACTTCGCTGCATCCTATGGGAGGGAGTGTATTAGCTAGGTGGGTAATACTCTTACTTCCCTGCATCCTATGGGAGGGAGTGTATTAGCTTGGTGGGTAATACTCTTACTTCCCTGCATCCTATGGGAGGGAGTGTATTAGCTAGGTGGGTAATACTCTTACTTCCCTGCATCCTATGGGAGGGAGCTATAGCTAGGTGGGTAGTACTCTTACTTCCCTGCATCCTATGGGAGGGAGTGTATTAGCTAGGTGGGTAGTACTCTTACTTCCCTGTATCCTATGGGAGGGAGTGTATTAGCTTGGTGGGTAGTGCTCTTACTTCCCTGCATCCTATGGGAGGGAGTGTATTAGCTAGGTGGGTAATACTCTTACTTCCCTGCATCCTATGGGAGGGAGTGTATTAGCTAGGTGGGCAGTACTCTTACTTCCCTGCATCCTATGGGAGGGAGTGTATTAGCTTGGTGGGTAGTACTCTTACTTCCCTGCATCCTATGGGAGGGAGTGTATTTGCTAGGTGGGTAATACTCTTACTTCCCTGTATCCTATGGGAGGGAGCTATAGCTAGGTGGGTAGTACTCT